>Ga0208553_1000039_pt1 | contig 67664 bp, 82 predicted proteins | sample 6_EtaG_FD_184079 | JGI IMG/M metagenome (GOLD analysis project Ga0208553, IMG submission 184079) | Marine viral communities from the Subarctic Pacific Ocean - 6_ETSP_OMZ_AT15160 metaG (SPAdes) (version 2) | ecosystem: Environmental > Aquatic > Marine > Oceanic | place: Pacific Ocean | collected...
CTTCTCTGTCATGAAACCCGCCCGCAGCCCCAAGCATGAAACATGCTTGCCCTTTGAAGGAGTGACGAATGCCCTCCGCCGGAGGCATTCCTCACCTGTGTTTCTGGGGACAATCCCCCTCATCCGAAGTCAGATCACCCCTCTTTCGATCTTCGATCGATTGGTGCCCCAACCAGAGGGACAAGGCCAGACGCGAGGTAGACGGGGCCTCGCACGCGAGGCTCAGTTTACAAACTCATTCCCACTATTCAATGTCCAGCCCTCTTAACACCGAGCCCTTCAAGCGCTTTAGTGCCGAACGCGTTGTTATTCTCTGAAGCCTAAAGCCCTTCCGGGTCAGTTTAAGGATGTTCGGCACAGTATAAAGACGCTTGAGTACTTACGGCAATGTCCGCGTCTGCCTGATCTGACTTCTCTGCTCCTCCTTTGTCCCTATGGTGTATTTAATACTTATGACGGGCATTGACTACACGCCTACACATGGTTGAGTCAATCAGTATTATTTACATAAGCATTAAATACACACTCTATCTATCTATACAATAATACAAACCATGTCATCACTCCCAAAGCATCCCCATTCGAATGAGGACGCTATGGAAGCAATGACCTTTAATATTAAATGTTTTAGTTTGTTGATTTTCTATATGTCTTCAACTCATGGTGAGAATGTTCTCACTAAAACAACCCACAAGGAAAGTGAAATGTCCACAACAAAGACAACCAAGTCCGCTAAACGTCCAACCAAAGCCGCCACCAAAGCCAAGGCGAAAGCTGCTGCTACTACCCGCGCTTCAGCCAAGCACTCGCGGCCTCCTGCGGAGAAGAAGCTTAGCCCCATACGCCGGCGATTTCAAGCTGCCATCGCTGCTAATCAGGCGATCGTCATTGATAGGCTGAAGCTTCTTCAGGGAGAACCGGGCCGCATCCTGGTTCCTGACAATGCGAACCGCGCACTGGTGGAGACTTACATCAAGGGATGTGCGTTTACGTACGGCCCTCAGCTTAAGCAGACGGGGCTCACGGAGTTCATGTTTGACTTCGCTCGTTTGATGTATCATCCGCAGGCTGACATCCTCGACGGCCTTGACCTGGACGCGTTCTTCGCGCAGGGCGAGACCTACAACGGCGAGACTCATCTCCACGTCAACGTACCTTACACGACGTTTCTCCAAATCGTCGGACGAGGTCTTCGCGGCCAGGGGCGTAACGGAGTTGAGCCTACCGAGTCTTCCCTCCTGCACACCACCCGCGTCCTCGCCAGGATGCTGCGTCATGTCGAGACCCTGTCTTGCTGGCAGGGCGTAGGTATGGGCATAGACTTCGAAACTGGTCAGCCAGCGGAGTTTTTGTTCAAGTGGCCGAAGGAGGTCGCTATCATCAACGAGACTTACTTCCCCTTCGAGGCCAACGAGCGTCCTTACGACGAGGAGGACTACCAGGCTCGCGGAACTGGCTGGAAGAAACGGCCTGCGAGTGAAGACTCCAGGCCCACCGTTGAAGATGAGCGTTTCTTCAACGACAACACGGGGCGTTGGGAAGCAACCCAAGTGGAGGACTACAATGCGACTAACGAGCAAGACGCGTCGAATGAACTCACTCGGGCGCACAACAAGAACCAGCGTCTCCTCAAGAGCCTGCGCGACTAAGCGGGCTTACCTTCAGCCTCGGGGTGTTAACGCACTCCGGGGCTTTTTTTCTGCAGAGACAGGGGGCTTGGAAAGGAAATGTCTGCCGACATTACACTCTTTTCTTATTGGACACACCCCACCTCTCCACCACTTCTCGGCCCTCATCTCCGAACCTCTCTACCAATGCCGACAGCCAACGGCAGGGGAGTTCACAATCGGTCAACTGGTTTTTTTAAAGTCTAAACCACTTTTCATTTATACTCTACTCCGGTTACCCAGTAACCACAAGCGTTACCACAAGTGGGTTACACCATATGGTAGGTACATACTTACATTTAAAAGAGTGTAACCACTGTAACCACATAAATGAATACATAGATTTTCTGAGTGAATCTTCTTTAAGTTCTTTACTTATACCCTTTTATTGCCCAAGTACAGAGCTACTCAGCCTACCCATCCATACCCTCGAACGTGTGGTTACGTGGTTACACCTCGATAGTCCAGGTTGTTCCTGGGTTATCCCGTTACCACCTGTATATAGGTGGTTACACTCACCCGACACGCTACCCGTAGTGTCTCCAAGGTAGATATGATTGGATATATATACACAGGAACTACCAACTTTGTGTGCGGCATCAACCCGTACACATACTGCGTGGAAGGTGACGACGATTTTGTATTGATGGTCTGCCTTCAGTATGAAGCATGGGGACACCGCGTAGTCCTCATCGATAGGGAAACAGTTTGAAGGGAAGCCTTGATAGTCTAAGGATGTATCGTGCGTAACAAGCACAAAAGCGATGCATCAAGTTGTATGTCCAACTGCAGCTATCAAGCCAGGTTCTCAATGCCTGACCAAAGATTGATCGCCAATGACATTCGGTGCCCCATGTCGTTGAAGAAAACATATAGGGGCACCATCATCCCAGGCTTTTGACAGTAGTAAGAGGCCAACCCAGAGACAGGAGTGACCCATGCCAGGACCCGACTACGTCTTGATACCAGCAAGCAACCCTCTGTGCCAAGAGCTACAGCGAGGACACGACAACTGTTCAGCCGGAGCATTACTTAGTAGTGTCCGACATCATAGAGATCGTACTGGTGAATGGTTGGTCGGTCCAATACCTGACGCACCCAATCCCGATGAGCCTTATGCCAACGTGCTTCCAGGTGACAACGTAGCTGCCTTACCCGATCAACATAAGAGGAAGAACATATACTTCATCCGCTTCTGGACTCGCGACTGTAAGCAATGTGGCAAAGCAATCACGTACAAAGACAACTGGAACGATGGAAAATGGTGCGACACATGTGCAGCCATCGACCCATCATCCCCACCATTATCCCCAGATCAAATGGGCATTGCCCGCAACACCATAGACATTCTCACCAACGACGCACGTAGGATCATGAGTGAAGCTCGAGCACAAGCCAAGGCCAGTCTCGAAGACACGCGTACCCTTGAACAATTGATCACATTCGAACTCACCAAGTTTGGGATCACCACCAACGATATCTCTGTTCGTTACGAAAACGACTACGACATGGGTGCATGGTATTTGACCGGTAGCTTCGAGATCCCACCAGACCTCGACGATCTTGAAGCAATCGAGGCTTTCGAAACCGCCCTCCCACAATGGTGTTCCATTATTTCTCCCGGTCAATGTAAAAGTAGTCACAGCAGCCACGAAATATACAGCCGTCACGAGTCGCGCATGTGGGTTTACGGCCCATGCTCAACTGCGATCCGACTCGAAACCGCTTTCACCAGCATCTACTAAAGGAGACTAAGCTTTAGAATTACGCGTCGTTTGAAGCGAATTGACCCGAGCATATTCAACGGGTCATATCTCTATACAGTTAATGGAAAGCCAATATGCTGGTTGCAGGTTCGGCTCCTGCTGGAGTGCTCAGTATGCTCCAATGAACTCTATATAGAGAGCGCGTAAGAGGAGGTGGGACTAGCGTTGATTACGATCAGCGGCCCACCTCCTCACTTCTTTTCCCCTACCCAACTAGGTTTCATCATGATTCTATTCGAGATACGCAGGGCCAATGATCGAGGATCAATGTGGGTAAACCCTAATCACATTATCTCCATATTCGAAAAGGAATTCTCATTAACGGTTCCGACCGAGACCGACGGTATTCGAACGGTGACCGAGGATAGTTTTCTCGGTACAGCCGTTAGTGTTCACAGCTATGAATGGGACCTTGAAACCAAAGAACCCATTGCCTCTATCCTTGCACGACTCCATCACCTTGAAGGGAAATAACTCATGCGTACCCGTACGAACATCACCCCAGACATGACCCGGTTCATTGTGGGCTGCGTCAACCAGGAATGTCCAGCACTTCAAATGGATTGCGACGAACTCGATGACTGGCTCACACAGCATGGGCGCATGAGGTTCTACATACCCGAGCACAACCCAGACTCATACAGCAAAGTGACTGACGTGTACGGGACATTCGAGAAAGGTGAGTACGAGTACTACCACATGGAGACTATCTGTTGCTCGCTCTGTGATGCTGGCGTTGAAGTCTTTGACCACACACCACCACGAAAGAGATTCCTTGTTGGTCCTCCTAACCCCGACAATTGGATTGAACCCTTTGAGTGCTACCAGGTGAAGGTAACGAACGTACGAAAAGCAGACCTCGGCACTATCTTTTGGGACCCACGCACTAAACATATACCCACCGGACGACCACCGACCATTTGTGACATCGAATGTCCCTGCGGCATGCAGGTATCGGTAACGCATGACCAATGGATTGAGTTGGTATGCGGAAACTGCAACGCAGAATTGTACCGGATCAACCCAGCATGACACACCCAGTCCCATTCAAAGACCGGTCACCAGAAGAACAGGCCAAGATGCGCGATGCTCTGGACCGAATCGAAACTCTCGGCCACCAAATGTGGGAACTCGATCGCGAGATCCGACGCCTCACAGAGAAACGAAACGCCATCAAGATTGGTTGGCACGCAGCCCGTGACGAATTCTACACCTCCATTGGCAAACCAAATCCGTACCCCGGAAAAGGAAAATCAATACCATGATTCTAACTCTTCACCTATCTGATATTGAGGCTGAACTGCTTCGCATTATTCTCAACGTGAATGTTTCATCGCTCACCGAATTGTTCGAGGACGGCGTTGATCCACTCCCGGTTGAAACTAAAAAGGCAATCGCACTTTGTGAGCGTGTGTCTGAAATGATTGAGATCAAGCAGGCTTTCGCCGCCATCGATGCAATTTACGACGGGACCGCCACCCATATTTGTGCCAACGGTCTCCTCGATCCATCCACCAAAAGCTAATCCTTCCCACCATTATCAAAGGGGTTGAACCATCATGTCCCTTAAGCAAGAACATCAACAAGCTGATCAACTATTGCAGCAACAGCACGATCAACATTGGATCGATAGAGAACACGATGATCACACACGTCGCACTCATTGCCCTACTCACTCTCTACTTCACGATGACGTTCACCATCTTCATCAACTTGTATTAGGAGGTTCCGATGGTCTCACTAAATAAGCCTACACCAACCAAGTCCCCCAACTGTGAGGTGTATTGCTTCCCTGAATGGCAAGGTACTGCGATGGACCTGATTGTTCTCGTCGGTGTCCTGTTAGGTAAGGGGCTTATTCATTCTGCTCATATTGTCTATATGGATTACCTTTATCTCGGGTACAACACCAAGCTTGAAATCATACCGGGCACGGGCCTTCAACTCTCCAAGCTTCACCCATCCGATCACTGGTTCCCTGACCTAGCCCAAGCCATAGCAAATGAAATCACCTCCGTCATTTCCGACGACCATCGTCCCAATATTTCTTTCGACAAATATGATGAAGAAAAGGAATGGTGGATTCGCAACAACCTTCGATCCCAGAAGCATAATGACATGCCTCTCAACCATCCATTAAGGATGACCCCCAACAATCCGCAAGGAGACAATCATGAATAGAGTTATCATTACCGGCAACCTCGGAGCAGACCCAACGCTCCGCCAAACAGCAGGCGGCACAGCCGTAGCTAACCTCAGCGTAGCTACCAACGAACGTGTCAAGTCTGGCACCGAGTGGGTCGATCATACCGAGTGGCACAACATTGTAGTCTTCGGTGGACAAGCTACTAGCTGCGCCAAGTTCCTCGCCAAAGGTTCCAAGGTAGCAGTGGAAGGCAAGCTTCGTACTCGTGCATTCACTGACCGCAATGGCCAGGAGCGCAAGAGCACTGAGGTTCTGGCAGACCGGGTCGAGTTTATGAGTAAGGCTAAGTCCTCCTCTGCTCCCCCACCAACTACCAGTACTGCCAACAACATGGATGAAATCCCCTTTTAATATAGGAGGGGCTTATGTCCGACGACAAAAAGGGGAAGGGCCGTACACCACCGGCTCCACCCCGCTTACTTTCCAAACGTTCCACCACTCAAACCCCACGCGACCGGTATGTTGCGTGGCTCAATCAACTTCAACAACCCAATACTACAATCCTCAAGAAGGGTACAACCCAGCCAACCTCAGGTCTCCCACTGTTACCTGCCAAGGCTGCGCTGTTGTTAGCTGTATACGACGGACTCATACCAGCTTCACCGGAACACAAACTAAACATTGTGTTTCATGAGCTACTGCGCCACCCGCGCAAAGGTAAAATCCCCGTATGGCCAATTTCAGATGCCTGAATAGAGACTCCGAAGAATGGCATAATGCCTGGGCAATAGTGTTCAATACCCCATTCGCTGAACGCAAACGTGGCGCCGTTAAAAGCTACGAGCGTTGGCAGTATATGGGTAGCCATCAGAAACCTGATGACCCTACTTGGTATCACCACTTTCGCCATCGTTACCACCCCCAGACTGGTCAGTGTGAGCATATTGAAATCCCATGCGCTGACACTACCGCACTCTACACCCCCAACTAAAGGTCCATCATGGAATCATTTAACTCCACCCCAATCGATGCACTGCGCTTGAATAACGAGATACCTCGGGCTCGAGTCGCACCGCTACCTGAACTCAGGTCCCAGCAAATCATGACAGTCGGAGCACCTGAAGCTTACCGCACTGACTACCGCACAGTATGTGAAGTGCTGGTACCCGACACTGAGTACCATCCCAAGTCAGGCAACGCCAGCTATCAGCCAGTACCCTACGCATCGTTCATCAACGGCGCACGGGATGCAATGGCCAACCAGCTAAACGCTGAACCAGTGTTCGAGACATACGCCTTGAACAAATCAGGTCAGCAGTTGTTCGGCATGATTGGCTTTGGCTCTGGCCTCACTGGTCAGGCAATCACTGTGGCCCTTCGGTCCAGCTATGACAAGTCCATCGCCAACCAGGTAGCAATCGGTAGTGCGCCATTCATCTGTGCCAACGGGTGCTTCTCCGGTGAGCATATGATTAGTGCCAAGCACACAACCAATGTCTTCGAGACACTTGGTCGCATGCTCACGGAAATCACTGACACAGCCGTTGCGCCAGTCATCGAACGCATTCGAATGATTGATGGTTGGAAAGGCATTCCAGTGCACAACGACTTGTTCGGAGCCTACATGGGTGTCTTGTTCTCTCGTGGACTCATCAAGCCCAACTCGTTCAACGCTGCCTTCCGCTACTGGAACGATTGCCACAACGGTGACCTCCATGAGGAGCATGGCATGAACGACTTGTTCTCGGCTTACCAGGCTGTCACAGCAGCCGGTCAGCGTAGCCCACCCAACCAGGCCTTCCGCCACTTCGCCGGTATCGACCACGCAACCAAGGCTATCGCCGAGGCTGGTGGTGCAGTCACCGACGCACGCATCCCGAGCTTCGACCTTCGGGTTCGTGAGTACGTGGACGTTGGCGAGGCCAAGTAGTCATGAATCCAACACTACACACTGACCAAGTATTCAACATGCAAATCACCACGTCCGATGCAGCCCTGCTGTACCGGGCCCTCGGGTTTGCCGAGAGTGAAACAAATATAGCAAACGTTGTTTCGACCAAATCATACCAACGCCTTCGGGCGCTCAAACATCAGCTTGAAAACCTCGCAACAACACTCGTGACATACACCGAGTAGATCCTTTGTGGTTCGCCGGGTCATCCAGATGCTCCAAAACCCGGCATCTTTCCATGCCAGTCCTCGACTCACCAGACCAATCCTTAGCTCACCGGACCGTACCGATCCAAGCCATTCTTTCTCACCAACAACAGGAGTACATATGTACACAACCCAACAGGTAAAGGAAGCTGCCGAACAAGCAGCAGAAAAAACAGCAGCCACAATCGCAGGCGATCCCACCTTCCGCTTCGTAACAATGGAAGACCTCATCGCAATGTCAGGGCTCACGCCACCTGATGAAAACGAACCCAGCCAGATCGTAACGAAACAATGGGGCTTCAACCTTATGCAGTTGCGAGAGAACTGGAGACACCTCGTCCTCGACCAGGTCGGTCGTTGGCCAAAGACAGTCCGAGGCGTAGGCTTCGAGATCCTTGACCCGCCCAAGAACATCCAGCACGCAGACACAAAGGTGCTGCATGATGTCGTTCGGGCAATCGCCAAGGGCAAGCGAATCATTCGCAAGACCAGGAACTCCGACCTCACCCAGCAAGAGCAGCGCCGCAAGATCAACAGTGACCTTCGGTTCAGCGCTCTCCAGTCAGCCGCACTCAGCGCAGAGGCCCAGGCCGAACGCGAACGCATGTGGCGAGACGAACCGTCCACCCCTCAATCAACCACACCTCTCACCCAACCACAGGATGACTCATGAAAACCGTTAAGTTCCGCCTATCCGGCGACTGTCTGATGCTGCAGAACGGCCAGACCGCCAACCCCCGAAACAAATACGCCAAGCGACTCAAGGAGTTGAACAAGGACAAGAAGCGCAAGGGCGCAGATGTCGACGCCATCCTCGACAAGATGGCTGATGTCGAGGTCGAGTCCTGCCTATACTGGAACGATCACCTCGGCCTACACATGCCATCCGAGAACATACGTGCGGCCTTCATCGATGGAGCCAAGCTCAGTCGAGGCGGAGCAAACGTCAAACGTTACTGCTTCGTCATGGGCCCAGCCAAGCTCATCTACGACGGCCCCCAGGACATAGAGGGAATCGTAGCTGACAAGAACTTCCATTACGAAGCCATCGTAAAGGTAGGCATGGTCAAGGTACCCAAGTCCAGAGCCGTGGTTCACGACTGGTCATGCGAGATCGAAATAGGTCTCATGCCTGGAGATGTCATCGATGAGAGGGATGTCATCAAGTACATGACTGATGCTGGTTTGTATTGTGGAATCGGAGCAAGCCGCACTTACGGCTTCGGAAGGTTCACCGCAGTAGCAGCCGACGCCAAGGGCAAGTACCCCAAGGCTAAGCTCGCAGCCGCAGCCAAGTAATCTATACGAGCAGGGAGGCATGTCGTTCCAATAGATGCCTCATCATTCCAGCCCCTACCTATCCCCACCTGGGCGTACCCGAACCCACCACTCCCCACCAGACCATGTCCTGCTTCCCTTTGATTTACCCACGCCCGGTCGAACCAAGCCTATCCGATCCGAGCCTGACCTGACCCGACCTAGCCACGCCTTGCTTCCCTTTAGTTTACTCCCGCCCCACCCCGACATCCCGTACCTAGTCAGACCAGTCCTTGCCTTACCCAACCAAGCCCTCACCGGAGATGAATGATGGCCCATATCTACAACGTGATTCGAGAATGGTCACAAGACAACGGCACTCAGGTCAACGTACTTGCAGTGTTCACACTCCTTAGTGACGCCCAGGATGCCGCAAATGCAGCGGCCACGTACGGCGGAGACGACGAAGACCGTGGCCATGTGGACATTATGAAGTACGCAGTAAACCCTGAACATGTCGGCTGGATGAATGATGCAGGCACACGGATAGGGAGGTGAATGATGGAAGACAAAGAACGCCATCCATTAGAGTGTGAGTATGACCCAGGCAAAGTCCACCGCTTCACAAGCATGTGGGACAAGCACTGCTGGGGGGACGCTGCCTCAAGACGAGGCATGTCACTGGAAGAATATGTCAGAGACGCTCTTGAAGAAGAACGAATCGGTGCTGCCGAGGCAGGCCAATGGCGACGGGACAATGATCCCGACTGGAGGTATTGATGCCATACACAAGCGTATACTCCTCACCAGAGGAAGCCTTCGAGATTCGCATCCAGTGTACCGAAGAAGAGATTCAGGCCCACTGTGACGCCGCACCAGAGAACGACCGCCGCGACTTCGACAACAAGGGTGGCCTGACAGTGCCCGTCTACCACGTCTACAAGAACGGTGAACTCAGCAATCGCATGACCTATTGGTACACGCTGGACGAGGAAGAGAACGACGAGTTCGAGTTCGACATCCGTATGCTACCCAACTTCAAAGAGATCTACGACCACGGAGTTGTCCACGACTTCGTAGACAAGGCGGGTGACCTCCTTCAATACGCACTTGACCACAAGCTCGTGAGCTTCTGCAATAGCATCCTAACCAAACCACCCAAGGATTAATCATGAGTAATCTACTTGAATACATGAAAACCGTAGAGGGAACCCACCAGTTCCGTACTCCTACCGTAGAGGATGACAACATCTTGGCGCTTCGCGTCACCGAGGAAGGAATCATCATCGACATTGAGGATGAGTCTGGTGAGGTGATTCATTCCTCCTACCAGTTCTGGTCTGACCTAGAGGACATAGCAACAGGTGGTGAGTCATGAGGCGCGTAGGTACATCACACACAATACAACTCATCCGTACGATTGAGATCGAAGTGGATATCACAGTATACCCTGAGTATGGCGAGATTGAACTCCAAACCGCCATCAATTGTTCGACAGGCAACTCCATCGACCTCACTGACGATGAGATTGACCACATCAACGAGACCGCATTGTCTGAGTTCGTACAAGGCTTGGCAGATGCAGAAGCTGACGCCAAAGAAGATGAACGTAAGCTTGATGAATATGATGAACGATAAGGAGGTACATCATGACAGGCCGCATCACAGCAGGACAGATCACCCTCCATCTCGCCCCTGACGAGGAGCCCTACAATGAGTACGCCAAGGTGGGGATTGTCGCGAGAGCCGTGATCAACGGCTACCTCATACAGTCAACGGGTGTGTGGGGCATCGAATGTCCTGATCTCGTAGCTGGGTGTCCAATCCCCGAAGATAGCTGGGTGATTGGCGACTACGGAAACGACCAGATCAGCGAACTCCAAGCCATAATCGACGTTCTTATCAACACAGGAGACCAATCATGAGCGACCCAACTGAAACAATACGACGAGCACTTGTTGCTGAGATCAACCGCGACCCGAACGGACGCGAGGCTCTCGAAGCCAGGCACGGCCAGGTCTGGGACACAGGTGAGATGACCACAGACTTCTCAGTCTCACACTTCTTTGCCCCATTCATCTTTGTCACCCGCAGGTCAGACCGAGCCACGGGTTCGCTAACATTCCAGCACCACCCACGGTTCTACTTCTCCTTCCAACCCGACGAGGCATAGTATGGAAAACACACAAGCAAATCGAAAACTGATCGCTCGTATGACGATGGATACCTTCACCCCTCAAGAGATGGACGAGGCATTGTTATATGAATTGTGCGAACGATACAAACGCGAGCCGCGCCTATTCGAGTCCGCCGTTTTTGCACATGAACGTTTAGCCAGCGCCCAGGCCGACGAGGTTTCACCATGAATGATGCCCTATACGAACACGTCCGAATGCTTCTTCATACAGTCGACTGGGATGAGGACGCTAGCGACACAGAAATAATGAACGCCATTGACTGGCGGGGTTTACGCGCAGCCTTTGCTAGGGCGACGGTAAACCCAGATACCTACTGCCCCGACTGCAACGGCACAGGGGAACCACTACCAGATGGCGCAGACCACGAGGAATACTCAAGGTGTGGAAACTGCAAAGGCTGGACACACGAAGGATGAAGGAAACAAACACTATGTCTGACTCAACTACTCATGCGCTTAAGAACCTGGAGCGGTACAGCGAGCTTGACTCTCGTACTGCCTACATCATCAAGATTCTCATCCAAGCGGAGCTTCCGTGCCGGGAGTATGACTCTGCGGATTATCTGGATAAGCTGGCCGATGCGGTTCACAACCTGTGGAACCACTTGTGCCAACTCGACACGTACAACCTTGCAGCGTGGGACATCGGAGTATGGGAGCTTGCCTCTCTGTACGGTGCTGCCAAGAATGCTCGCACATTCCCCCGTGAAGAGAAATGATGCGAGTTGAAGTCTATTGGAATCTCCACAAGAAGTGCTGGAGCGTTCGACACAAGGGAAAGGTGATCGCCCATGAACGCCTGGTCGACCTCATCGATGTCACATGGGTAGTGCAGCCGGCAGGCAACGCCCGAGTGCGTAGAGAGAAGCGCAAGAACGTCCACGCATTCGCACGAGGAACGTTGGCCGAGGACGGCATCCTCTACTATTGCTCTGACCTCTGTGGTCCGAACAGAGCCCGGTACGACCCATACGAGCACACAACATTCATGCGTGGATTCGACGGGGAAACACTCACGACGAGCAACTACGCCCGCCTCACCACATTGACCAACTACATGACAGACGAAAAGAAGCCACGGGCTTACGCCATCGGAGCTTCTGACCCCACCCTCCTCTAACCCAACCCCAAAGCCTGGAGACCCCACATGACCCTCGACGCCGTAACCGCACTCGCCCTCGCGAAGTTCGCACAGAATAAAAACGCCACCCACTTCAAGGCTCACCTTGCCGAAGGCACTTACCCAGTAGACATCACAGTGTCCCTACTTGGTACCCTTACCCGTGGTGCCCCAGGCGTAACGACCCGACGAAACGATAGCGGTAGTCGACACATCGTACGCTACCTACTCGACCGCCTGAACGATGTAGAGTTCTCCGTACTGCACAGAGACCTTGCTGACATCCGCAAAGGCAACTTCGAGGTCAAGTTCCAGCACCAGTATGACGACCGTCTAAACAAGATCATGCCGTACCGAGACATCCCTCGCCAGGGCAGTACTCGCTTCGACGGTGAACTCATTGTCGAGAATGTACCGGAAGAACCTACCGCATACTCCGATGTCCTTATGGGTCTCAACATCGTACACAACCAATAGCAGGTACCATCATGCAAACCTATTCCCTTTACTGGACTGACATCTCCGGTACAGATCATACTGAGTTTCGTTTCGAACCAATGCCACGAGTCAAGGAGGCATTGTCCCGCTTGCTCACCGGCCCAGGTCGTATGGTCGTGAAGGAAATCAAAGTAGTCGACGCACTCGACTGCCTCTGTTTCCATTCCATCGACGGCGTACCTATTGGTCCCGACGGAAACCCAATGCCACCCCAGGAGAAAACTAATGCCAACCTTTGAAGTCTGTTGCGTAGCAACAATAGAGATAATGGCCACGTTCGAGGCCCCCAACCGCGAGGCCGCCGACTCATTAGCAAGCGACATCACCGTCGTGAACTATGCCAACAACACTATCGGTGCCGAAACATATGAAGGCGAAGTCAACCAAGTGGTTGGCCACGAGATTCATGAGGTCCATTCCGTGACGGAGGTTGAGTCATGAAGAACGAAGACATCACAATCCACGGAGGCCCAGGAGCTTTCGCGCCAGGTCTCATGGACTGGTGCATGGGTTGCACCAAAACAACATTCGATAACGAGGCTCGCGACATAGCTGCACGGATGTTCGCATTGGCCGGATTCATGCCCGAGATACCCGCCGGTCTCCTTAGACGAATCGCTGACCGCGAGGTGACCTACACAGTCGACGAAGAAGCCAACACCATAACCCTACACAGGAGTGCCTCATGACCAACCAAACCCCACCCTTAAAGGAATTACTAACCATAAAAAAATGGATGGAGTTTATGTCTCAACCTGGCCCCAAGGCTGAGATCAACGGCGAACCACAACCCTACCCAGAACAGGGCCGCAAAACAGCCAAGGCAAATTTGGTGAAGGTCAATGAACTGATTGCCAAGCTTTACCCCGAACACGATGCAAAGGAGTAACCCGTGTTCCACATGATCACAGACAACATCGAGGCCTATCGACGGGCCGTACAAGACACGACCATCGCATCGAACGCAGACATCACATCTGCCGGAAACGGCTTCAGAGACCCTGACCTGTACCAGAACCTATGCGACTGCAAAGAAGAGGAACGCATTCGCTACGAAGGATTGATTTCTGTGATCATGATGGAGATCAAAGCAGCTGCAGCCGAACAGCCCCACAACCCATTCAGTATCAACGACGATGTCAACCAACCCGACCAACCCCCCATTCGAACTGGCCCACCACCAAGGAGAGAAAAATGACTTTCGCAAGCCACCAACTCGAGGTCGCCCCCGTGACCAAGACCATTCGGTTCACGCCACCGTTGGCTGAACTCATAGCTAAGGTCATTGACCACGCCCTCACCTCCGAGGCCTCTATCGACCTCACAACAGAAGAAGGTGATGTCTTAGCGCAACTGTCTAAGGTACTCATGGATGATGGACGTGGTCCTGGTAGCTCTGATCCATACACTCAGGAACAGGACGACCACATCACATCCGGGGAAGTGGAGATCATCAATGATAATTTATGTACTGGATGACGGTGAGACTTGGACCCTCAGTGAGCCAACACCCGTCGCCGTGACCCCAGAACAACTCACCCGGATTGAGGGTGGGGAGAAGGTCTACAACGTGTTCCCAGACTGGGACAAGCTCCACCCCCCATGCAACTGCGTGACGTGCACGAAAGAGCGCCAACAAAACTACCTTATCATCAAGGCCCAGAAGGAGGCCGCATTCTCCGAGGAGACACCTGAATGAAAATGCTTTGGAGACCCACATCGGGAAACAAAAAGACCGGCAACATCCCCCAAGGATACGTCGGCGAAACTAAAGAACAAACAGAAGCGTCGTGCGCTGGGTGCAGTTGGCGCCGTAAGGACCCGGAGACCGGGACAGGAGGTGGATGCTATTATTGGCAGGGCCAAACGCAGGGTGCCCATCAGTCAATGCGTGTACGTGAACGTCAGCACCCTGACGAGTACACGCTCGACTACGTAATGCAGAACGCACGCCGAGCCGCTCACTACGCCAGGGCCGCAGTCGGCGGTGACCCAAACGTCTTTCATCAAGACGAGGTACAGGAATGGCACGACCGCATCCGTTTCTACTACGGACTCAAGGGCCTCCTCATCTACACACACTTCTTCAAGACAAAGGGCGCCCACCTCAAAGGACTCGCCATGGCATCATGCGACACGCTCGCAGAGGCCGACGAGGCAGTCGACGCAGGCTGGAGGGCCGCAGTCACCATCACTTCCCACAAAGCACCAGGCGCCAACAAACCACAGATCCGAAAGATGCAGGAGTGGGACGGCCAACAATACACCACCCCCAAGGGGCGTCCGGTAGTCTTATGCCCTGCCCAGGTCGGCAAACGCGACTGCAACACATGTGGATTGTGCAACCCCAAGTCCCATGAACGGGTACCCATCATCGGATTCCTGCAGCATTAGCCACAACATTTGACACCGTGATCCTCTCACGGTATCTATATCGGGACCATTAATTTTGGTCAGTCCGAAACATCTGGGGCTTGCCCCACTACGCCCGTCTGGTCTTTTTCACTTCCGCCAGTCGGGCGTTTTCTTTTTACTTCAGCTCTCGCCGTTTCCCAATCGCCTCCCCACAACCATGGCCCATCTCTATTTGCGCCTCTCCATCATCCTTCTCCCCACCATTGGCTTTCTTCAAATCGGTCAACTCGCCGCCCATTTCCTCGGCAACTGCCAAAAGCTGTTCTGCAAATGCCTCTTGGTTTTCAGCCCCCTCTGCAATTTGCTTCGCCATCTCCCTCAACTTCTCTGCAGGTGATCCCCCATCGGTCAACTGCGCTTCGGGTTTGTCGGAATGCCCGAGAATCATCTCTTTACGCACGGCGCCGAACCCAGGCCCTGAGAAGTCTGGCATCTCTTCCCCTGCTGCCTCACGACGTGCGATGATTAAAAGCTGTGGTTGTGAACTGTGCATGGCGGATCTCCCTCGATTTACCCTAACACATTTTTACCCGCTAGTTTTAGCTCTCGCTTTTCACTACTCCGCCAGCAACTATACGGGCAAGCCGTTCGTCGAAGTCTATATCAACTGTCAGACCAACCGCTGCATTGTTCCCGCCAGTCGCAGGAGTAATGCCACACCGATCAAGGATTGCTTCTGAAGCTTTAACCCTGTCTCTCGGCTGTGCTCCAACATCATTGGCCACATCCAACAGCGTTCCTAATGCTTGTTCTGCGGCTTCTTCTAACCCTTGCCCGAGCACGTTGCGTCGATGCTCTGCCCCTGCCGCAATCGCCTGGGAAACCATGGGCTCCTTCGACCAGGACCAGACGGTGGAGGATCTCAATCCTAACCGTCGCGCAGTATCCTTTACTGTGTACCCAGAGTTAAGCAGTCGAGTAGCTACGGCTTTCATCTCAGGCTCATCATTGAACCGTGCTTGCTCTGCCAGCATAGCCGCAACCTCTTGTTCACCTGCAGGAACAACTGACGTTGGCACTAGATGTAGTGGTTGGTTCGCTGGGGCAGCACTACCCGTAGTGTCAGGAGGAAGATCATCAATCGTTTCGTCGCTCATATTGGAAGTCTACCTGGTTTGCTCAGAGGGTACCACAGCGCAACTACAATGTCGTTAACGCTTGACACATACATACCACTGCGGTATCTTTTATTGAGGTGACCTATGGCTCGTAACACATTCAATCCTGCGCCCCTACCTGAACCAGTCTTAACTGAGTTGGGTCGATTTAAAGCTTATAATATAACCAGAACTGCCATTGGCTATCGCCCACTTGCTGAAGTCTCATGTGCTTCATGCGGTAAGTGGCACGGCCCAACCTGGCCAACGGTTGAGAACCTACGCAAGTTATGTAACCGTGGCCATTGCTGGGGTTGCTTCTAAGATCCTAGCGCGAAGTTTGATGCTTCTCGTTCGATACAGTAGCAACGTGTAGGTGCGCCATCAACACGAACGACCCGGCTACGGTGTCGACCGTTACCTGTGTTCAACCACCCTCGTGCAGTCCATCGCTGGATTATCTCGTCAGGGTCATGACCGATCTCTCTGAGGACTTCTTTGAACGTCAACACAGAGATTGCCACGTACTCCCAGTCATCCCCACTGCCCCAACTACCTGCCCATCCTTTCGTTGGTGGACGAGGCTGACCGTGGAAGTCCGTATCCGCACGACCCCAGAAACGAGTCTGGTGTGTTGCGCACCACGAAAGAAGATCCTGCAGCGCTGCTAGTGGACGATCAGCTTCTAGCCCTGCCATTTCCTGTGACTCAATGAGGTAACCGAATGGGTCAACATCAGGTTGAGGTACACCAAGGATGTGGGTGATTGCTGCGATCACTTCAAGAACTGCGATGTGTCCCGCATGTCTACGAGCAACAGCAGTCTTCGCAATCCCCGCGTACTTCTCACGGGCACGCTGGAATATCTGCCTGATGTCATCGTGGCTCGATCGATTAGCCACCAGGTACTGAGCTATCCGTCGACCAAGGTGCCCGTAGTTATCAGCTAAAATGATTTGAGCTTCTTCGCTTACACGAGAACCGATGTCCACATCCGACCCCAGTGGCTTACCCTTGAGGCTCAGAACACGAGCACGGGTGCCTGCGTCTTGAGAGAACGATGTAGCGGCACCTTCACCGCTGCTGATAAGAATCGAACGCCAGGACTCAGTGTGCCTTGTGCCCTCCACCGAGCCGCGTCCCCTACCTTGCCCCTGGCAGAAGTCATAGATCACATCACGCACGATCCTCGGGTGCCGCGCACGCTTAGTTTCATCCAAGATGAGAGGGAGATTATGGAGGAATCCTGCAGTGCGCTCAATCCATACCTTGGTAGCATCCCAGGAATACATGGCTGTTGGATAGGATTCAGCGGGACGGCCCCAGACTGACGCCGAGAAGCGGAGGGCAGTGGTCTTGCCTCCACTTGTCTCACCGCTGAAGTCAACGACGAAGCCAGGTATCTTCAGGATTGAAAGCAGAGGTGCTGCCGCCCCTGCGTACATGGCGATGTACATGTAGGGGAATGATGAGACAAGCTCCATAGCACCTACCCACTCTTCCCAGGTGCCAGCAGTAGTCCATCCTGTCGCGAGGGTTTCAAGGCCGCTTGGCGGAGTGAGGGCAAAGTTGGAACTTGCCTCATCATTCGGAGCGTAGAACACATCAGGCAGTAGGAAGCCACCATCAGGTTGCCAACCCATGCGGGCAGCAGATCGGATGACAGGAAACCTGTGGTTGTTCTCTGCCTCAAAGTCAGCGAGGTAAGCAACCATCTGGGCTGAGGTGTTGGAATTGATAGGGGCTTCAAGGTTCACCAACGAGATGATCTTTGACGAGTCAAGGATCGTGCGTCGTTCGATTACCCGAGAGCACCACCCACTTGGCCCGCGCCAGATCACCTGCCGCTTTGCCTCACCCGAATAGACATCTACGGTACGCCCACCGATGAAGATCGGCGCGGAAGCGATTCGGGTACGGTTAATCACGCCATCCATCGTAGCGGACAATCGGTATACTCCCATCAGGTCGATGTCGTATCCGCGAGGGACGTGTAGGTTCTCAAGCGTCGGGTACTCCACGACCGATGGTGGTGGTGCTCCAGTAGAGAACCGCTGGGCCAAGGTCTGTGCCTCCCCCAGTTGTTCTTCTAATTGATCGACAAGAGCCTCGGCGTCACGCCGACTACGTTCCTCTGCAAGTCGCCTTACAGCCGAACGAAATGTTCTTGCCCGTTGTACCTGACCAGGTATGGTCTCGAGTATGGAGATCACTGAACTGAGTGTGCTCTCCGATTGTCGCCACCCATCCGCTAACGTAGCCATGATGTCAGGGTCTTGGATAGCCATCCAAGCCGCTCGTTGTTCATCACGGTTACCGTCACGGATAGAATTCAATAGCCGCGTCAGAATCTCTTCCGCTGCGTCACTTGCCGATAGACTGGGCTCAGCCTGTCCAACACTGCGAGGTTCTTCTACCGTCGCTGAGCCATCACTTTCCATTCTCACCTCCTAATTTTAAAGTCCGAAAGTCCGCACACAGGAACGCATCGCCTGGACCGAATGGCCCAGACGACACAACCCAAAGCCTGCATCATTTCCTGGGGGTCATGAGTCAGACACAGAAACTCTATCGGTACGGGACCACCCGTGTCAAACCATTGATCGCAATATCCTGTTATACTTTTCAACGAGGTACCAGGAGGACCAATGCCGACACCAAAAAAGGCTGCACCGAAGAAAACAAAGACGAAAGCCGCACCGAAGAAACCGGCTGCACCGAAGAAAGTCGCACCTAAGAAGGCGAGCGCGGCCCCGGCACCACCTGCCGTGAAGCACAGGCAGATAGAACTCAGTACAAACACGGGTATATATACGCTAAGCTTCACAGATGACGCCACGTTTGAAGCGGCGATGGCCGTAGTGAACTCCGCGCCAAGTGCTCCGACTGGAGCAAGGTCGCCTGTACTCTATACGATTAATGCGCCGGACAAAACGTGTTCGTTCCACACGATAAGTCGGTACGTGGTTCATGAGTCGTAGCTCTTAGGAGCCCAACCGCTCTCGAGATCAGAAACAAGTATCTCAACGGTCAGGACTACCGACGTACACACACAGCACTTGCGCCTCCTGGCAACCCAGTCTTGGGTGTACCAGGAAACGCTTTCCTTTATCTGTCTTTGTCCACCAAACGAAGCGATTGAATCAGCCTTACGTGAATCAATAACCTGCGTCTTACTACCACACTGAGCGCACAACATAGCTATGCCTTGGGTGCTGGTGGCATTGGAAGTACGTTCGAGCTTCGAACTATGTGGTACCCACCGTCCTCATTAATGTGGACATTCGTAGGCGATAGACCGTCGCGTATAATCGAGGCGACGGTATCTCGTGACATCATCTGGATATCATCTGATGCAAACCCAGAGTCCTCAAGGATAAGCGAGCTACGGGATGTCACACGAAACCCACCATTTGCGTGGTTGATACTCGTCTTACTGACCACAACTTCTTCGACGGGCAGTTCTTCTTCGTCTACCGAATCAACGGTACACCAAGATTTACTGACCTGATCCATGTCAATCACAGTCCAACCCTTCGGCGGTCGACCCGTTGGCCGAATCGTGCTGGCCATGATGACCTGGCCCTCGAAGTTTGAGAAGCTACGCAGGACAGCGCTTAGAGTCTTACCGTCCCACGCACGGTCTTCGGGAATCAGGATGGCGGGGGCGCTCTCATGTAGTCCCTCAGAAACGGCCATGGCTATCGATGTCACGATCGATGTCCACTCCGCTCCTGATAGTGCCGCATGAAGCTTGCCGTCCCGAAAGATCCCCATTCGGAAGACCTCTTTATTCCCATCCATAAGCTCAATCTTGAAGGTCCAATGCGGCGGCAGGTACTTCTGCACCCGCGCTGAAAAGTCCTTGGCCCTTTCTCCCAACAACACACCGACAGCAGACTCACATGCCAGCTTCAGCGTTCTGTATGACTCCACCTCAGCCTTCATAGTCAGCGCACGATTTCTCGCATTCGCTAAGTTTTCCCACTGTGCTTGCGTGTTCTCCATCTTACCCAACACACTCATAGCGGTCTCAAGACGGGATTGTGCGTCACTCACAGGGATTGCCCGACCGTCTTTGGCGTTGGTCGAGGTACTTTGAACCCGTCCAATATGAGCATTAACCTCTCGAAGATTTTGATTCGACGACTCAATTGAAGCGTCAATTGAAGCAATCACTTCGAGGATCGATTTAGATTTTTCTTCCCAGGTGTTCACCTGTTGTTCATAGAATGCTTGACACTGCTTCAAGTGGTCGAGTCCTACGTGGCTACTACACACAGGACACTGCTCAAGATCCTGATCGATAGCTACGCCCACGATCCCGATAGCATAGTCAACGTTCTCTCCTTTGTGGGGAAGCTGAGCAAGCAGATCGCGCTTTTGTATTTCATAGGTTTGGGTATTTTTCTCCCATACATTTCGTTGTTCCAGCGCAAGCTTAAGTTCTGTGTCCTTTTCTTCTTGAGTCATACCTGAGTTGGCTGCGCGGATAGAGGCGTCAAGGATCTCTCGAGCCCCGGCTACAGCGAACCGCATCTTATTCATGTCCTCATCTGACGGTCGAGTATCAACAGTGTCACCGAGACTCTCTAGGATAATCTCCGCACCCTTAGACTCTTTGGCTGCTTCGCGTTGACGTTGCCCCGCGTAAACTACAACCTCTATTAGCGTCTCAACTGCGGTTCGATTGCGACCTTTGTTGTCAGCTACGGCTCGATACCGCTCATGTAGGTCAGTGGGTAGGTTCTCCACAATGTCATCCAACGTAATCCCGTCACCAGACCACGATAGAAATGCCTTCCTAGCTGAGGCTGGTGACCCTGATAGCGCAGATGTTACGGCCCGGTGGACCAAAGTGTTTGCTCCTGGCCCAGTATGTTGCGGTCGCTTGACTGTTCCCCCCTCCCGCCGAACGTTGAAGGAGGTTGTGTTACCATCCGATAGTTGAGTTGAGATACCCAGTTCATCGCCAGGTGCCAACGTAAGAAGAAGTGCTGCGTCAGACACAGCGCTTCGACCAAAGATGTCATCTGCAGACCCTGCAACGGATAGCTCTACCGATTGAATGATGCTGCTTTTGTGGCTCGTGTTTGTACCGACAAGCAGTGTGTGCTGCCCAAGTTCAATCTCCCACGGCTCGCCGCCATCTCGGGGCGATTTTAGATTGCTGTAAATAGTTTTGACAAAGGGTCGCATAGATCCTCCAGGATGTGTGCTTTGGGTTGGTTAAGAAACTATCTGATAAATACCGCAGTGTCAAGAGTCGAACTCTAACCGCGCCCATGCAGTCCAGTTATCTTCAGGTGATTGGGTTACTTTAGTTACCTGCCTGAAAGTATGCGCATGAGGGCACCAAGCGTAGACATGCTTCGATTCGGAGAGAAACCCTTCGAGTATTTGTGCCGTAGCTTTACCTACTGTTGGTGATTCTTCCAAGGAGTCTACAGGAACAATGACACCGTGGTACATAGGGGCGCCAGTGTAGTCGATCCCGCAGGGCACATCACGGCACCAAGCTTTCCAGCCGCCGAGGGCAGCAGCGCGATTCTCATAGTCATCCCGACCAGAGATTACGGTTGCATTCCACTCATCACCGCTAAGTGCTGTGGATATTTCTAAGCACCAAACATCAATTTCAGTTGGCTCGTCTTGTTTTGAGTGGGCCAAGAACCACTGTGACTGACTCATTGTGTCTCCTAAATATCTTTTAAGCTTCGACCAACATCGGCCTCAGCAGTCATCGTTACGTCCCACCCAGGGATATTGACAGTCATACATTCCTCGACTGTTCGCCGCGCAGCTTCAATCTTGGGTGGTAAGTCTTCACCGGCAACAGGTTCCCAGTTGGCGGGTAGCCCCTCAGGTAGAGGCATCTCAACTGCAATCGAATCGTGGCATTGATGGATCATTCCTGTACCTGTACCTGCGTAATCAAATGGAAACGCGTTGATGATCTCTTGTTCAGCCAAGCGCATGATCGATGATTCTGCTGCAAGGATGGGGAAGTTAACAACCTCGTTCTTCTTTCCATCAGAGAGTGGGCCTGAACGTCGATTGAGGATTGGTTCAACCATGTACCTTTGGTGGTCGTAAACCTGCATCATTTGCTTCCACGCCATCTCCCACTCAGGCTCAGCCTCGAGCCATTTATTATGAAAGTGGCGCACCTCTCGCACCTCAAACTTTAGATACGGCATACGCCCATCATCGGTCTCAGTGCTGGTGAGTACCTGCCAAACAGTTGTGGGGTCAGCCCAGTAGATAGACGCGTAACGAAACGTCTTCATCACATCACGCATCGCCTTTGCCTCACCACCTGCAGGCTTTCGGTTGAGGCTGAATCCGTCAGGTCCCCACCCACTTGCGTTCTTAAAGTCACGCCCAAAAATATCGTACGCCAAGAGGTTGTGCGGATCTTTCCCTGTGTCGAAGCATTCAAGTAACCGGGGTATTTTCCAGTAGCATGCTGTGATTCTCAGGTGAGCTTGATCTAAGTCTGCCCCCACGAGTATCCGACCTGGAGGGGCAGCAAAGATTTTCTTCAGCCGACCTTGTCCTTTACGGTTACCGATATTCTGTAGGTTTGGTCCACTACTTGATAGCCGACCGACACTTGTCACATGTGCATTCCAGGTAGAGCGTACCCGCCCATCTTCATGCACCAACCCCTTCTTTGGGTCTTGGTCTCTCCGCCTTAGCGGAACCAAGACTGTACCCAGAATTTTATTCTTCTCTCTACGATACAACCTGAGTTCTTTCAAAAATGATTCTTGATCTTGGCCCAACCTGCCCGACGCAAGATGAGCGCGAAGTACGGCATCGCCCGTACCAGGCGCCCCCGTCTCGGTGTAAAACTCCCGCGCATCCATCGAAGCAGGAATGCCCAGACCCCAATGTTCGTACAATAGATTACGAATTTGATCAGCACTGCCAGGATTCAAATCGTCAACTGAAGCGGAATCAAGATGCTTAATGCCGATGCTTTGTGCCAATGACTGCAGATTCTTGTAGCGCTTCTTCACTGATATCTCGTACTCAAGCTCAAGCTCACCACGAAGTTTCTGGTCAACCCATACGCCTGATTTGTGCATACCAACACACATCTCTTGTGTTGCATGGTCAACCTCATTGAGGTTCCACGGCTTATCTGTCGGCCAACCCCTGGGCTTAAGCCCCGGATTTGATGGCTCAAACACACCAACGAGAGACGAGGCATCAATCAAAGGCACAACGATTCGAGCGTTCACCGTTGAGTCAATGATGTTGTATCGAAGAAGCTCCGTGTCATCTTGGCTACCTGTCGATATCTTTGTACCTTTCTCTGTTGTCTCCCACCGCTCTACATCTGTGAGCACTGAGCCAATAGTCTTCAGCCCCTTGGGAAGATCAGGTGCGCGGAACCGCGCATGAAACAGTGTGTCGACCAAGGGCTTCGGAGTCACGCCAAGCTGAGTCTCAATAACCATGCGGTCGTAGTACCCAGCGTTATGACCCACCCATACACGCCCATCAGTAAAGACACGACGGAAGATGTCTTTGATCTCCTTCTCTTGTTCGGGCGGATAAAGCCGTGTCACTCCATCCGTCGATAACAATCCGACACCAACCGCACGAGCGTTTTGATTTATGAGGTTTCGTGCGGCATTACCTCGACGGTCAATGTCAGGTATGGCAACTGCGATAGTTCGAAGATTACACTCTAAGGGCTCAATACCGTCGGTCTCCACATCGTAGGCCCAGAACGGCGCGGATTGCTCAAACCAGGCCTCTAACTCTTTCGGCGTTGGATTGATTAAGGAATCGGGGGGAGTCCATCGAAGGCAGTCATTAAACCATCGAAAGGCTTTTGATATGTCTGACTGGAGGACATGCCGCCAACTTGGAGCCCGCAGGATAAACGAGGGGTGCAGTGTTGGGAGTAGCTTACGCGCACCGTTTTCAGGCACCCAAACCCAATCACGATTGACATACATAGGTCCGCCACGCGTCGATTGAATGCTACTTGTTTGACCCGTCAAGGCTGACGTTGCGGTCTTACCTAAAGTGATCACATTCTGGTACCTCGACGCTACCTGGAGTAGTCGAGGTCGACAACATGTCGATGGGTGTGGGTATGGTTCCTCACCCTTCTTTATACGCGCACGGTTCAATCGATCTAAAGCCTTGCTCATTCGTCGCCAAGCGCCTGAGTCTTGCCCGCCAGGACGACATGAGATGACGTGGTCAAGATCAATGTCGACCCGTCGTTTCCCACTCGCGGTCAAGGCATTCATCCACTCACTCCCGGCCCGACCTACAAGCGGTCGACCATGCTGAACTTCATCAGCGCCAGGAGCTTCGGCAATTGCAATGACAGAAGCCCCCCGGTGAAACTCTCCACCGACGGGCTTCCATTCATCTTTACGTAGTGGTCCTTCTGGCCCTAAAGGACAGATGTCGCATTGAGCGCCACAACTTTTAGGGTCAAAAGACGCCACTAATTAACTCACGATACCTTGTGCAGCACTTGCAAGGGGCGGCAACGCAACACCAGCAGAAGGCACAGGGGCACCATTTGCTGGAGCCGCTGAAGCGGTAGCTGTTGGTTGAGCAACAACAGTAGCTTCACCCGCTGCCTTACGAGCATCGTACTGCGCTTTGGTGAGGAACTTGTTGATCTCGTTGTACGATCCCTGCACACCCTTCTGACCAGGCACGAAGTCTACGTAAGCAAGTCGACCATCGTTCAACGCGGACAAAAACCACGAGTCGTTAATCTCTGCTGCAGTCTCGATGTTCTCTTTGGTGTAACCAAGAGACTCAAGAAGGGTGCGAATCGCAGCCATACGACCACGGATTTGCTTGTCCGTCAGACCTGGGAGTGCATTCCCATTGTCATCGAAAGGCAGGCTAAAGAAGGTAAACATCTTAAAGCCGTTCTCGAATTGAAGGTGGAAGCGACGTGTACCAGGCTTATCGTTTGCACCAGTTTCGATGTTTACGATTGAGACAGGGTAAAGACCCGCCTCTGGTACAGAAGAACCAAGTGAACTAATGCCTTGAAAGGCGCTACCGGAAAGTTTAATGGCCATGATAGGCTCCATTTTTGGGGTTGTTGGTCAAGTTGACCGGGGGTTGAATCGTCTCAAGAGTTTGGTGGCGGTGGTGGAAGCGTCGGCGAGTTTGCTTTTGCGGCCTCTACCGCATCAAAATTAAACAGTGACCTACGTGATTGCTGCATAAGAACACCACGGGCAATGCCATCTTGGCAGGCCCAGCGAAGGTGTAATGGGTTGTCAGTCCGACCTGACACCGCCGACTGGATTGAATCCTGAACGGTGGCTCCAGATAACATACCTTGTGCTACGAGATCGGCAACCTCATCTTGCCAATCTAAATCAGTTAGGCGATTAAGCCTGTAATTACTTTGACTTGCACGTAGAATTTCCCTCAGGTTTCCTGGCGTTTTCTTCGAACACACACCGGTACGGTCACCAGTTACCCATTCAGGATTCGTTGGGTCGCAGTAGTAGATGCTTGGAAACCATGGGTCAGGATAGTTCGGGTCGACCATCGCACGAACGTTCACATCACACCAGGCAGGAAGCGTCTCTACCTGGTTACGTGAAGGTACGTCTGGGCCACCAGGACAAAAGCGACCATCGGCATTGGTACCCGGCATGCGCTCATGAAAGGTCATCAAGAGGTGTACACCAAGGTGCCGAGACAAATGCGCAATCTCGAGCAAGTAGTGGTTTAGTTGTTGGTAGGGAAAGAAACGATCCTTCTTACCGCTGCGACCTGTTGGCGCTTCCTCTCCCCATTCAAGCATCGAGCGTTGGCAGAGATGACTCAAGTCATCCACGACAACAGCACCGTATTTAATCGCCTCACCTGTATCTGCTAAGCGGCGAAGAAAGGCCACCAGATCAGGCAGATTCTTGGGTGATTCAGGATGCACCGATGGAGTGAATCCCAATTCATTTTGCGCCACGAGAGTTATTGCAGAAGGCACACCGAGGAATAAAGCCGACGGAAAGGTGGCTAATGCGTCACTCGTTTTCTTCTGTTTTGGTTTGCCGTAAACCGTAATCATAACGGTCGGAAGCACACTATCTGATTCCATGATTTCTCCAGGTTGATTTAGCTTTGGGGGGGATAAAGACTAACAGATCCGACGAAACAGTCGGGTCAAATTGTGACCGCTTCACCGTAGAAACACATCTTGATCGCGGGGCATGCACCATAACGACCGACACAAGAAGTCTCGTGCTGTACCTTCGGCCAGTCCCAGTAAGTGGGTAGCTCCAAGTCAAGACGAGCAAGTGAGTGTTCGGCACGCCACAACATGTCAGCGAAGTGCATGTCTCTGTGGGGCGTAGCAGGAACCATAGGGCGGGCAACCTTCCAGGGCTCTTGAGTTTGAATGAGATTCAATGCGACCCCGCCGAAGTCCTTGCCATAGAGTTGCTTGCCCATGATTCGGAACGCAGCAAACCCACCGTCAACAGCGTAGCCGTCGACACTTTTGTTGGGCGAGACGCGAGCCTGGTGCTTGTGGTCCCAGATAAATACCTTACCGGCACGGTCGCGAATCACAAGGTCGAGTCGGCGAGTCAAGACAACTGCCGCGCCAGAGTCAGGGTGACCGGGACAATTAAGCGGTGATGGTATGATCTTGGAACCATCCCACGCCTTTACTGAGGCCGCCCTACGATTAAAGTGTTGTTCTTCGTGATGAACTACCCACATGCCCCACTCATTATCTTTCGTACCTAAGACTGCTGTGACTGGGTACTCAACCGCAACGACATCACCTGGGCACTCTGGGTGCGTATCCATGTACCGATGAAACGTTTCAACCATACGATCGATATACTCATGCCCACCATTGGTATCGCACCAAACCTGTACGGCTTCTTCAGGCGCGAGAAAGACGCTGGGGTCATCGTACCGTGTCTCGTCGACCCACACGCCTTGGGGGGATTTCGCTCCCCAGATTGCGTGCTGATGCGCCTGGATGACGTGGCCCATGCTGCCACGGGTAAGCGCACTGGCGGGGATTAGGCTCATGTCCAATCGGTTCTGATACGCAAACAACTGAGGGCAGCGAAAGAAGGAACCAATACGTGACCATCCACGAGAGGATCTACCGGCATCAATAAGAATCTTCTTCACTTACGCGCCCTCGACAAAACCGTTGATTTCAATCTGAAGCTGCTCAACGACACCTTCGCGGAACTCGTTTCGAAGTCCCTCACTCCATACGTCATTCCGAATCAGACCATCAAAGTAAGGCTCATGAGAATCAATCATGTCCTCGTAAACCCGATGTACCAGTCGACACATACGTTCAAACTCATTCATGCTACCTCCAGCTTGCTGATAATACTGCTTACAAGTGCTTCTTCGTCTTCCATTCCCAGGAGCTTATCTCCCAACCCCTCAAGCTCGTCTGCCTTTAGGAAGGATTCAATAGGACCGAACTTGTCTACAAGGATCTGAACCACACGCTCGTCATAGGTACCTTGGGCGACAACTACTTTAAGTAGTGTGGCGCTACCACCAAGGCGGTCGAACCGACCCTTCCACTGAACGAAGTCACCAGGCTTCCAGGGGAGCATGGCGAAAATGGCGAGGTCCGCAGTCTGCATGCCGTCGACACCAACGCCGACACTTTGTCCTGTTGCAATCAAGCAACATGGTCCCGTTGACTCTCGAAATGTGTCAACCATCATGTCTCGGTCAGATTCGGGAACACCCCCGTGTACCATCCAAACTGGAACCTCGCCTAAGGCTTCGTCTCCCCGCTTCAAAGCTTTCCGCAGATCATATTCCCATAGTTCTGTTTCTCGCCTACGAGCAGTAAAGATTACAACCTTACCCCCACCTTTCAATCCTTCAATAGCTTCACCTACCACGTATTTCCGTTTCCGCGTACAAGCCTCAGCTAACCGGGCCTCAACGACCCGCTCTTTAGCCATACTATTTGTACGCGCTTCTTTGACCAAACCGCGCATCGCTTGACCAAATGTCTGGTTATCACTCCACCGGTCAGCCCGATTGAGTTCTGTTGCACTGAGATACGCGACTTGTACCCGCGTATCAGGCAAGGCTGAGTGGGACTCTGAGTAGGGAACCTCGTGAACAAAGAACGAGCACCGAGCCTTAAGCTCTTGGAGATTGCTCGCACCGCCATCATCTAAGCCGCCAAACTGACCTGGTCGCGCATTACAATACCGTCGCGCAAAGTTTGAGTAGCTGTGCGAAAACCCGCCAGGAGCCAGTAAATCAAGCTGAGACCACAACCTACGAGGCCGACCATCATCAAGCGGCGTGGCTGTTAGGCCAATGCGTAGCTCAACGCAGGCGAGCCTACTCAAGTCCATCATAGCAACGGCACGATTCTCTCGGTCAACCGCAGAGTTTGCGCGATTGCTGGCTGCAGTCTTGCGCCTTTCGAACGACACGCTGCCATCGGCCTCTTGAATAGCAGTCCAACGCTTGCGACTTCCGTGAGTGTGTATCTCGTCGAGAACAATGGTTTTCGGTAATAGTTTTCTCGCTATGCCGATGTTGTCTGCCAGCGCTTCTGCACCCATGATTACGAAGGGCCGCTTTTTTTCGCTGGCGCACTCTGAAAGGTAGTCATCAAACGTTTGATCTTTCTTACGTACGTCAGATGAGGGGCGAACACGAAATGGTTTTAGGTTCGTGTATTCTTGAACCTGGCTCCACCAGACATGGCGTGCTTTTGCGGGGCAGACAATAAGAACAGGACCAGGCCGACTTAGCGACGACATAATAGCCCCGAGAGTTTTACCCGAGCCGCAAGCCCACACATTCATGGTCCAAGGACGAGAACTTGCCCATTCGATACCCATAAATTGATACGGGGTTGCCAGGTCAAGTACATGAGCCCTTAATTCCCCTCGCGCAACCGACCTTTCGGCTCGCTCTCTGCCTGTAGTCTCTATCCGTTGCCGTTGCTCAGGCTCATCAGACCAACCAGTAATGTTACCAATGTCTGTTGCTGAAAATGTGTATGCGATTGAATTGTGAGCAAGTGATCCCTCGACCAACCAAGCCGCGTGCAAAGGCGCGTAGATTTCACCTGAAACCATCGCGTCTTTCTGCTCAGGTGACGCGTTTTTTAGTCTCAGTCGACGACCATATGACCTACGCCCATAGACAAGTGTCCCCGGAATGGTGGACTCGAGACTCTCTAAGAACGCAAGCGAGTCTCGTGAGTTCACACGATAGGTGAGGTGAGGTTGTCGTTGCATGCAGGGACTTTATTCTAGTCATGACAGGGTGTCAAGGTATAAAGTTGACGTGGGTGGCTTTTTGGGCTACCGTAACGGTGATCTGGAGTTTCTAATGGTATTAAGTTCATTTTCTCGTGCGATGCGTATGTACCGGGAGACAAGAAAGTGGTCTCTCGCAGACCTAGCTCGCTCATCTGGTTTGAGTCAGTCCGAAGTGAGCCGTATTGAGTCAGGTTCACGACTACCAACGATGCGCCACGTTAAAGGATTAGCTGAAGCATTCTCGTCGTCACCGAAAACCGGCGATAACGAGCCTGTTCGATACGAAAGTTGGGTAGCTCACCTCGTTGATCTTGGTGAACGTGCGAGAATTGACGCTAGAAGTGGTCCAGGTAGGTGGTCAAAGAGATGAGTTACATCGGGTTCATGAGCACGACAGAAAGTCTAGCCACTTTGGCACTTGCATCCCTAAACTCGACTCAATTAATCGAAGCTCTCGAAGACATGGGGTACGATGAGGTCGAGGTGTTGCCTCTCGATGAGGGATATGTCTTAACTATCGGCGGGACACAAATAGCGATGGGCGTAGGTGAGGACGCTTTAGACGCGTCCGAGAACCTTCTAGATCGCGCTGCCGACCTGTTTTATCATCGTACACCCGAAGCGTAGAGAAGGATTACAGTGGCTCATCAATGAGGGTGTAGCTAAAAGAATTGCCCCACTTTGCCCTGGCCGCATAGCAAATAGACATAAACTCATCGAAGTCTGCGCTATGGCTAAACACCTGGCACCCAGCAGACCAACGATCTACTTGCGTTGAGTCCGCCCCGGCTTTGTGGATATTGATCCCGTAATAGCCTTCAGTAATAGACTGTACGTCAAGATCAATAATGTCATCTTTATTGTCGTCACGATAAGTTTTGACCGTGCCGCTCCTTTGGCAGAGTGCGTCATACTTTCCCTGGTGCTTGTCGATTTTCCATACAGATCGGTATTGTCCAGGTACAAGGATAGCAGTCCCACGTACGTTGGTGGGGCGCTCAAGCCAGTACTTACCGGGCTCAGTGGTACATTCCCAGGTGCGCGTAACCCATCCCTGCTCATCCCTGAAGACAACGCACATGCGGTCATCGAAGCTATTGGGCTTGTGGTCCCTGCTTCGAATACCGATGATGTTCAGGTTGTACTGGCCCTGCTCAAATACAGCGTGCCCAAGAGAGGCCACATAGTCCAGCAGTACGGGCCTCATTAGTCACAGTCAGTATTTACGGCAGTGCAAATCTTGGCCTGGTTGATTGCCTGCTGCTGCTGTATCTCAACCATCTTGGCCATCAGGTCTTCCATCTTATCAAGGCGCTTCTCTATACCCTCGATCTTCAGATCAACCACCTCTTGCTTGCCCGACTTGGACTCAAGGACAACGACGCGCTTACTGAGGTCTTCAGTGTCCTGGGCAGCAGATTCAAGTGATGCAAACGAGATGCCCGCCGCAAAGACGAGAGTGACACCGGGAACTAACCAATCTTTCATATTCATATTATAATCCTGCACCATACTGATATGTTGCCCCTAACCCAATACTAACCACGCCGACAATGAGTACCGTTTCTATTCTACCAAACCAGCGCTGAGTTGCAGGCCTTTCCATCCAAGGCTTCGGCTGTGTTTCCTCGTCGAGTTTGGATTTGTACCAGTCAACCTCCATTTGCAGCATTGAAGTTTCTATCTTGTACTGGGACTGAATAGCCCCAGCCCACTGCTCTGTTTGTAACAAATCGGAAAACTGAGACAGCGGAACGGCCACTGCGGAGCATTTAGCCACTCCTGGTGGCTCTATAATGACCTGAGGCAGCGCTTTACCTTTGTTTATAGGAAGCACTTTGTAGCATTCACCGTCCACAGGATTGGGAGTTGCAGGCCTCTCAATCGGGTCCGAGGCCAAAGCCATACCAAGGAAAAGGAGGATCGTCGTCATCGTCGTTTTCTCGCATTACCAAGATCAGCAAGATCGTCAGCAGGAGAATCGCCATCAGTAGCAGCTTTGATTCGATCTAGTTCTTCTTCGAGGTTCTCTTGAACATTATCAATTGCTGCCTCAGAGGTCGTGTTCTTTGGCGGCTTTAACTGTGTCGCAGCCGACTTCTTTTTAATCCCACCACGCCTAAAAAACGCGGCAGCAACAGCTAAAACACTAATCAGAATAAGTATAAATGAATCGGTCATTACCATCTCACGAGGCAATAAGCCGAACAATTACAGCATCTGCAGGTGATGTTGAGTTGTCCACAGCATTACCGCTTGTACACCACAGAGTTAACCCCGTACCATATGGTTGACCGTCGGGGAATGTGTAGGAAGCTTTTGACCCTGGTGCTGCTACGAACATCCAAGTCGGAACAAGCGTACCCGCAGCCCCTGCAGATTGAGCGTCCTTTATTCTTAGGTAAGCTGAGGTTGTGGCATTTGCGGTGTTATCGACTTCTACTAAGTACAAGACGCCCGATTTTGATGGCTCGAAAGTATCCGAGGTAACATGACCTTCAACAGATGAATCTGCGTCAAAATCAATAATGAGATTACCACCTAAGGCAGTAATCGATGTTGTTTTTGTGACTCCCATTCTTCACCTCACGAACAGAGCAAAGAAATATCAACTGAACCAGCGAAACCGGTTGTATCATCTTCGGCGCTACTATCACTGACCCAAAAGTTCAACATCTCAAACGCAAAGCCTGTCGGAATCTGAGCCGTCTTTACGGATGATGCGACACCCCTGAAAGCAATCTGAGTCACGGTCTCTGTCTTACCATCAAGAATGTGCAGAGACACATCGTCTGAGCTATTTGTAGAGTCGATGACAATGCTGTAGAGCGTGCCTGCACTCCCAGTAGCATTAACGATTACAGTAGCGTCCTCTATGGTAGTGCAGCGCACAACCTTGTAGTCGACGGAATCGTGAAATCCAGTAATGCTCAGGGATGCGGCCATTGATTAGCTACTTTTTCCGAGGCCAATAGCACCCATAGCTTTCTCAGCACTGTCACCAGCGATGTAGGCAAGGCCAAGGTAAAGCCACTGAGTTGAATCGAGCATGCCTGCGATGAGTAGGCCTGTGCCAAGGGAGAGGACGGCAAGTCGACGCCAAGAGACACGTTTCTGAGAGCAGAAAAGTTTATCGATGAAAGCTTTCATATCAAGTTCCTCCAAGAACTGTAACGATGACTGATTTTGCGGGGTCGGTTTGTGACGCATTAGCGCTATCAGCCGTTGACGTAGCAATAAAACTAATGCCATTGCTGAATGCCTGACCGTCAGGAAAGACATAAGTAACGAGACTATTCGCGGGGGCGTAAAAACGCCAGTCTGGGTCGTTGGCTAAAGTATACGATGTCTCAGCCTGTACTTTGACGTACGTAACGGCATTCACTTTAGAGTTATCTATCTTCCAGCAGTAAAACTTATCGGCTTTTGTTACACCGGTAAAAACATCATTGCCGGAACCTACCCCGGTTGTATCTGAGTCGGTATCAATGACGAGCGTTTCTGCTAGTCGGGCGGGGACATCGGTGACTTTGATTGCCATAACAACTCCTAAGAAGTGACCATCGTGACTTTAATCGTACCTGAATTGCCTGCAGTCGTGTGGGTTGAACTGTCATTTTCTCCATCAGCATTATTGTCAACAATTACCACACTTAAGGCACTAAAGGGTAGCCCGCCTGGTAGTTGGATAACTAAATCCTGCGCAGCAGCCACTTTGAACATTGCCTCTGGGTTAGATGTCCCCAAAGTAAATGACGCGGTAGAAAGCCACAGCTTCACATAATACGCATTAGCAGATAGCGTATTATCCAGGTTGATCGAATACAATGTCCCCGCACTACCGGTAATATCGACAATTGGTGTCGAACCAAATGATGGGTCGTATACAATTTTGTACGGTAAAACCGTCGATGGGAACTCTGCGATTTGTACAGCCATGATTTCTCCTTAGACTGGTAAGAATACGTTAGCGCGGATCGCTTCAAACTTGCGGTCACCATTGAAGCTGTAGTCGTCAAGCACTTGCGTCCAGGTAGCGCCGTTGTCGAGGCTTTCCGCGACATCACCACCGGTCACAGGGTCACTGCTTCCATTAGACCCTACGAGCCAAACACCATTTCCATCGGTCGCAATAGTATTGATGTGTCCACCTATGGTGTCGTTGTGCCCGACCCCCACCCTGCCCGATGCTCTGACCGATATTGTGGCGCCGTTTACATCGAAGGCCATGGTGTGGCGTGTGTTCGAGATAATCACCACACCATTTCCACAGGCTATAGTGGCTCGTTTAGAGCCAGAATCTGAAGTCTCGATGGTGTTCACATTATCGTCTGCCTCTTGAGCGCCCCATGTTGCATCGCTACCACCACCCATTTCTGTAGCAAACGCAGCCGCGCCAACGGTATTGATCTGACCGGGATTGCCAGCATCAAGAACGACCCATGTATTGTTCGTAAATCCGACATCGAGCACCGGCCCACCTGTCCCGGCATTATACGAATCCATTTCAGCCCAAGTTGCGGCATCGTCGGTGCTGGCGAAAATGCGAGGGCCTTGGCCGAACATCCAGTTCCCAACGCCATCAGTTGCAAGTCCAAAAACGGTGACCGTGTTCTGGATATTGGGGATGCCTGATAAATCGATGTTCGCCCATGTATCAGCATCGGCGCTGCGGGTGAGAATCTTCTCATCGCTGGACATATGACCGATGCCGACCCATATATTGTTGCCCCATGCCAGCGTGCGGCACTTCTTAGCCCTGCCTTCCGAGACCCATGTGCTGCCATCCGTGACATCGTTGTTGTCATCGCGAGCAATCTCCATCGACCCTGAGTTGTTAGCTGTTGCCCATATAGGATTTCCACTTCCGTCCTTACCGTATGCAAGCCAGTACGTGTCGGGTGTCGCAGATTGTACAATTGTACCCGTCCAGTCTGTACGGTCACTGTGTGGAGCATAGCTGATGTAGAATTTGGTCCCGTCCCCATCGTGAGATGCTACCCAGCGTGTCGCTGTTTGACCAGATGCAGGTATGCCAACACCATTAACTGTCGCTATATTTGCCTTAGCAACAGCATTGACCGATGCTATATCAGCAGCAGCTACAGCGTTTAATGTTTCAATATCAGGCATTAAGCAACCTCAATAATGTCCATACTTGGGTTGAAGAAGACCATGTCTGATGTGATCGCCCACCCCAGGACTTGAACTAAGTCACCGGAATCAGATGGTGCCGCATTCTGCGGTGCGCCCTCTGCCTCTGGCCCATAAATAGGCTCACCGATTGTGAAGGTTGGGAAGTTGCCCTCGAACCTTGCAAATCCCTGCAGCAAGAACTTGCCCACATCTTCTGCGCTGACATCAAAAGTTTCTACTGCCATCGCGACTATCAACTTTTTATGCTGACCGGTAGCGTGGTTTGCTTTATACATCTTACCGTCAGTGTCGAAGAAGCACACATCACCAGCGGTCATGTCCTCACCAGCAGTAAAGACTGCTGTAATACCAGAAACCTTCTCGTCTGCAATATCAGAGTTGATACCGATTCCACCATACACTTCAATGTCTGTGTTGGAGTCAATGGTAAGTGCAGGTGTAGTATCGTGTGCAGCACCTACACCAATCTCTAGTCCATCTGTTCCATCATTCAGGCCAATGCGGTAATCCTGTGCGTTACCGTCGAAGACAATCATTGTGTCTTCTTCGCCAGCATCACCGATGGTTAGTTTCGGAGTCGTGCCTGTAATGGCTACATTACCAGCGACATCGAGCGTAGTTGATGGAGCATCGGTTCCGATTCCAACTTTACCATCCCCCTGTATTTCCAAATATGTCGCACTATTCGCCTGGTTTTTGACCGCAAAAGCAAGATCAGACGCATTTGTACCAGCAACTATCTGTAGTCCGTAACTTTGACCAGATGTTGAATGGGTATTCTTGATCCTAGCTACCCAGTCTTGAACCATTGGCCCTTCAACGTGGAAAAGTTGTGTCGGATTCGATAGGCCAATACCCACACGGTTGTTGTCAGCATCAATGGTTAGCGTTGTGCCATCGACATCTAAGTCATCAGCAGTGATTGATGTTGCCGTGACTGAACCTGCGACAACGTTTCGACTCCAAATGCTTCCAGAAGCAGCCATTATGACCTCCAATAAACGCGAATGTTACCTACCGCATTTGTACCACCAGCTTGTTTGGCGATAACGTACAGTGTTCCCCTCGAAGTATTCGTGATCGCCGTCTCAACTGCAGGATCAACTGATGTGTCACGAGTTCCTGCGTCAAAATGGTAGTCAACCGCACTAGTAAAGGCCACACCACCCTTCGTTGCCGTCGTCATTCCATTGGTGATAGTCTCCGATGACGGGTTCGTAATTGGAATATCACCAGCCGAATCGCGGGCAAGGTACATCGTTATTGAAGTCGCACTATCTCGAGCGGTAAGCTCAAACTCAATGACTTGAATATTACAGTCATTGGGGAAAGAGGCAGACGTACACGAATTTGCCTGATCAAGCGTAACAGGGAACGCTTGGTACGCGGTAGTGATTGACGTAGGCGCCCCCGTGGTACCGTCAGAAGCTTTGACGGAGCAGACAGAATAACCGTACTTAGTGAATGAATTAATCATTAAAGGTCTCCAAACATGATGACAAGGCTATTGTAACACTAAATTTTTATTGCGCGGTAACAGGTGAGAATAGAATCGGGATCATTTCAACTTGGCTTTCTTCATCATCTTTTTCTGAGTAAGCTTGCTCGTCTCTTTCTTTGCCTTCCAAACCTCACCCGAAGCTACTCGACTTCGAGAGATGTCTCTCATATCCAAGCCAGTCCAGAAGCGGATTTGTCGCTGAAGCTCGCCTCGAATTTTCGCAGATTTTTCTGCGTCTGTTTTCTCGGCGCGAAGAAGAATGTCGTTCAACTCACCAAGAGGTGAATTAGTGAATGATGCCTGACCAATACCCGGCATCAAGTAATAGACTTTATTGCTACGAGTAGTGGTGGGCTCCAAGAGACCTTTATCCCCCGTTCGCTCCAGGAAGGGCAAGTCCTCCGTAGGCTCACCCGCCTCAACCGCTGCTTTATGGGCCATGACTACTTTAAATGGGTCGTCTCTCTCGTCCAATTCTAAGATATCGATATTCGAAATATCGACCCAACCTGCAACTGTTCTCGACACCCGTTTTGGATATTGCGCCCCACCTACCCCAAGAGAGGCGGCTACGTCAGAAACAATCGGCGTACGCTCCGCGTGCAATAACGCGTTTATCGGTGCGTATGGGCTAATGGCGTCACTTCCATCGTCTTCATCCGTGAACCACTTGTCCCCTAAGTTCTCTATCTCACCCAAGGTAAGTATCATGGCGGATGTTATATGCGTAAAGTGATTCCAGGCAGCTACATAAGTAGGTTCAGGTAAAAACAGAGACATATACGGTGCATCTGGACGACGTGTTCTATACGCATCCATCCAGGTTTTCATCGTGTCCTTGAATTCAGCCGGAATATCTGGGTCAGCATACGTGTCAAGCACGTCATCAGGTGTGTATGGGAACCGAAGTGCAATACGGTTGCGGTAGTGCGTAGGAAGACTCGAGCGATCTGTTCTCGGAATGTAGAACGCCGCCAACGCCCGACGGTCAACTACAAGTCGATTACCGTCTTCATCGGTAAGCCTGTGCGAGATAGACTCGATTTCTTCTTGCAGCATTGTTCCCTGCAAAACTTGACCGTCTTTGTAGGCGATCGATGAGCCAGAAACAAACAACCGAAGCTCCTCTCGAACGATGGCGGGGACATGACCATCAACTTCATAGCGGTCATAAACATCTGCTTTGAGGGCAAAATATGTGTCCCGCAACTCGGGAGGTAGTGCGGAAGTATCAATGCCATTTTCGTCAACCGAGGCCGCGTAAACTAACTGACTCAAGTAATCAGAGCCTTTGTCGTAGGTTCGGCGCATAACGCCAAGACGGTAGGCTCCTTGTGGGCTGAAGATAGCGTCGAAATACTGCCGGTTTGCGTTCTTCTGGAAAGCCCAGAACGGGAAGAAAAGGTTGACCAGGAAGTTTCTATCGCCTTTCGACATGCTGCCTGCATAGTCGTAGAGAACTTCAATCGTAAGCTTCGCCGCTGTGCGGGGGTCAATGCCTCCCTCCATCAACGTAATGGCGAGCCCAACACGCTCACGCTCAGCCCATGCCTCTGCGATATCCTCCGACGCACCCTTTATGTCGCCGAGAATATCTTTCCCCATCTTGGAAAGTCCCTTACTTTTGTTTGCCTCCTGCAAAAATAAGTTACCGACATTCTGAATCTTGGTACCCAATTGACTTGTATCAAAAGAAGCGAAGATGCCTGCTTCCAGGAACGTCTGACGTAGTTGGCTATTGGTGTAAGGCTTTCCACCCAACATAATGATCTCGTCGCCGCCCCGAATGACATCGTTGACATTGATGTGCCACTTCGAGCCACGGGTCAGCTTGCCCGCCCACTCAGCCGTGCGATCACCACCGGCTTGGAGGACCCGACGGAATTCCTCGACAGCCTCACCCTTACCTGCCCGACGTGCGGCAAATACAGCCGCTTGACCCAGCGGGTTCGAGAGAACATTCTGAGTAAACATTCGAGATGTTGAGATCAGTGCGGTACGGTAGCCCAAGCCCTGAGCGGTTTGGTTGAAGTGGTCGAATGTGTTCATCCAAAAGTAACGAGACTTAAGAACAAAGTGACCACGGACCATCCGCGTCTTTATGTATCGGTATATCAGGGCCGCAGATAGGGCCGCGTTAGAGTTGGTTCCAGCCGAAACAATGTCCTCCGCCGCAGTAAAGAAGTCACCATTTATCGCTTTCACAATGGCTGGGTCTTGAGCTTGCGCAAGTGCCATAGCTAAACGCTCACGTGCCACTTGAGGGAGGTACATTTTAACGCCCGCCAAGTCGAATCCATCAACGATCTGAGGACGATAGCCCAAATTGCTGACGAAATCCCTTACGGCAACGAGATCGGCAGGATCACTTATACGCTCACCCGTAAGATACAGTTTAACCGCCGAGGCAAGTTTCGCGTCGGCAGCGATACCCATCTTGACCCACTCCATCTTGGCGGCGTTTGCCATCCCATGACCCGCGATCAAAATTGCGATACGGTTCGCAACTCGTTGTTCTTCTGGGAATAGCTCTGAAATCTCTTGATACATTCGAGTAAACGTAGTCTCAGATACAACTCTGATATCCGACTCAGCCATCATTGTTTTATACAGCTTTGGTTTCCCGTCAGCCGGATCTACTTTAGCCGTACGATTTGCATAGTACAAAAATGTCTCAAGCAGGCCGCGAATGTTGTCGCCTTCTGCCTGTACAAAGTATTTGGGCTCCAGACGAGTACCTTTAAATCCTGCCGCTTGAAAGGCGTCAATAAGGAATCGGCTGGCGGTGTCACCATTTACGACATGGTTAAACGCGTCGACAACCTCTTTCTGTGTCGCATTGATACTTGATAAGTTGTGCATCGCTCTCGCGGATGTTTTCTCAGCTTGTACCAAGTGAATGAAGTCGATTACTCGGCTGAGTTGAACTTGGTCAACTGAATTAAAGTAACTTTCGAGACCATTCATCACCGTTGCAACAGAGTCATGCCCAGCACTAATCGCTGACCGACCACCTTTTTGGAACTGGACCGTCTTGTCCCCCGTCAAGTACCGCGTCAGATTTGGTACATCACCTTCAACGACAAGCGTGACGGCGTCACCAACCGATTGCTGAACACGACGAACACCAGACATGATTGTATCGCGCACTGCTGGGGGCAAGGTGCGCATGTCTGCATAAGCATCGCCACCAAGAAACATGTTGCGGAACACGCGGCCCAATGACCCACTGGTCTTCTCATTGTTCACGATGAATTGGTCGACCATTTCTGAGGCAGACCTTTCAACGATCGCACCCTTTGCACCGCCCAAAGGAAGCTTCGTCACGTCCTCCAGGTCCATAAGACGAGCATTCTCTAGCTTGGACTGAATCGTTATGAGTTCAGCCACTGTGTACTCACCCTTTCCAACGCCATATTGCCCACCAAAAGTCACAGGACCAGGCAACTGAATTACGGCATCCTCAGGCCTACCCGCGTTGTGCGCTTCAACGGCTCGTCTCCATTGAATGTCAAGATTTTCACGCGATATCGGGTACCCAAGTCGGTGAGTCTCATCTACAATTTGATCCATGACAGCGACCTGAGTGCCGCCTACTTTCGGGGCAAACAGAGCCTCTTTAGTCATCTGAGCAATATTCGGTAGAACCTCACGATCAGATGGCTCACGAAGTAACTTATCAAACATCACTCTCAGGTTGTCGTCCATGTCGAGGCTCGCACCGCCAGCAGCCTCGGTACCTCGGAATGACGAATAGGTATCTTTGGTCCACTCAAGAACCCGCCTAATGGCGCCTTCAATCTCAGGCTTATCTGCCCGACCAGACTCCAGATAGGTTTGAAACGCACGAGCAAACTCAGCCTCTGCTTGCTGAACTACCGCAGCATCATCTGCAGTGAATACTGCACCCTCGTGACTAACCCTGATTCCCTTTGCTCCAAGCCAGGTAACCAGACCCGCCATGTCCTTCGGAGTAAGATCACGACGAGCAACCTTACCTAAGACACGAATGAAATCTTCCGCTGTGGCCGCGTCACTCATTGCTTTGATAACGGCACGACCGTCTTCTAGAAACTCTACAACAACCGGGTCAGAAGCAAAATCACTTACGTGCCGTGCGTACAAAACATCATCAGCAGTATCAGATAGGCCCCGCACAAGAAACTCGTCTACGACATCTACGATTCCAGGATTTACTGACTCACGATTTCCCGCGACATTAAGGGTTTCGATGCCGTTTGATTCCAGCCAGGAACGAAACTCGCGTATGTCAGGCACAGGTTCGCCTTTTTTCCACGGAACAACAAATACAGGTTTACCCAACCTGTTAGCCTCATTAATTGTTAGTCGACTACCGGAACTATTTACGTTTCCAAGTACCAAGGTCCCATCGGAATCTTGAATATTCAGCGTTGTTCTTGGTTTATAGCTCGCAGAAGAATGCTCGATTAATCCAAGTGACCGCGCTACGCTAGGGCTAAATGGGTTTCTTTCTCGTCGAAACCCACGAGGCATAGTCCCGCCCGTTTCAAGGCCCAACCGAACAGCCGCACTTAACCCACCAGAATCTGCACCTGTTTGACCCCCTGAAATTATTCGAGTCACGCCCGTAGTTAAGGTTTGAGTGTCACCTTTCGACAGAAACCGCTCAGTAAGAATTTCAGACAGTGCACGCGCTTGGTTATTTTGTGTCGAAGCAAATTGGTCCGTTAAAACTCGACCGCGACTTTTCTCCGCTAATTCAGCAAGCAATTCTGGATTCTCATCTGCCCACTGATTCCACAAGCCCTTATACGTCCCCCAATAATCAAAACTAGGGTCTAAAGCAGGCTTACCTTTCCCTGTACCCTTTGCAGCTTGGTACGCAGATTCAATCGTTCTACCATCTTGTAACTTGGCGTAGAGAGCAGAAAATCTTCGGTCGCCCTTAGATGAAACTTCATACCCATTTTCGGCGCGTCGTGCCCAGCCTGTCTTGGGGGCTCGAGCAAAGAGGGGTTCCTGTTGTGCAGACCGCTTAGAGTTCTGGCGAATGACATCATCGAAGTCGATCCTAGCTAAGTCACGAGCATCAATAAAGTACGTGTCGACTAGGTCACCGCCGACATCCTTCATTGGCTTCCGTGTGAACTTTACGCCCAGGTCCTCCAAAGACTTATACACACGCAAAGCATCTGGACTGGGGTTCAAATCACTAAGAAATCCACGCTTAAGTTTCTGCGCATGGACCAAAGTTTGAATGTACAAATCAACGCCATGACCTTGCCCGCGCAAAGACTCAGGTACTTCAACCGAGCTAACCCGCAAAACCTCCGAATCAAATGCCGAGGTTTTCCGTACGACCATCCCACCACCACGACCCGCCCGATCCAAAAAGGTCGTCGTGATTTCAATCCCATCATCAGCGAAAGGGAAGCCCGCAGGCTTTATCACCGGAGCTAAATCTGCCGCAGTCTTAACCGGAACAACGTCTTTCGCTGCAGCCCCAATAACCGCCTCACTCGCACGCAGCGCTTGGGATAGAGCGTTGGTTTCATCCGCGCTCTTAATGCCAAACATACCAGCGATGAGGCGCGTAAATTTATTCCACGCAGTTTGTTTCGGTGCAAGCTCAATCGTGCTTAGAAGCCGCTGAAACTCGGGGCTGGTCAAACTATAAGTGAGTAGTTCTCTTGGGTCAGAAAACCGCTCATCAATGAAGTCGTGCTGCTTACGGATAGCTTCTTCTGAGAGATTGTCACTATTAGCCAGCACCCGCCGACGAAGTGCCTCAGCAATTTCCGTGTTCAACGACAGATAAGATTTAACTGCTTTATGGTTCGGGTTGGCAGAGATAAACTTCGTAGTCGCCGCATGAAGCAACTCGTGGGTAAGAATTTCCTCCGTCAAACCGTGGCGGGCAAATTCAGGCCCCGCGATTGTAATTATGTTCGTGCTGGGGTGATATAGACCGGTAACACCGGGCTGAAACCCGCCAGAGAACTCACCGCTTTCAGACAAGATATGAAACTTCGGCGGGTCTTTCTTTAGTGTGGGCAGAATGCGGCGGATCAGCGCACGGGTTGAGTCCAATTCAGCGTGACGGAGCAAAAACTCAGCCACCTCAACACCATCTTCCACTGCATGAAGGTGATCAAAGATAACCTGACCGGATAACCCGACAGCTTCATCACCTGCTGTGGCTGGCTTGCCCCAAGAAACCGCATCGGACGGTGTTGACTTCAATTTCGGTAGAGGCTTTCTTTTCGGTGCATTCGCAACTGGACCCTCAAAAGCCCCTCTTACCCTGGGCGCTGCTGATGGCGGTGGCGTCGGAGATGGGGGCGCTGCCGACGGAGGTGGCGCTTGGGTTTGCCTGTCTTTTATTACTTTCGCAAACCTGGTCTCGTAATATTCGCGTACCGCACGATCATTCTTATTCGCCCACTTACGGGCACGTTGGTCAAGCCACCTCACAATCTTCAGTGCTGGGTCACCCCTCAACAACGGAGCAGCTTCTTCGATCTGCTCCATAAAGTCGAGTGCTTGGGGTGACAGACGCTCACGTCCAATCGCCTTGTACTTCTCGGTCACAGGCACCAGGAGGGGCTCAACCTTACGTCCAGCTTGAGCAGCAACCTTCTCCCTGGTAAATGCCATCGATGCTGCCCGCGCCTCAAAATTAGCTTGGACTGCCTTCGCTGCCTTTGCCGTAGCTTCCGACGCCTGAGCTACAGTAATCTCTAATTTCAACGTCTTCTCAGCCGCCTTGACTGCCGCAACCGATGTCTTCATTTGCTTTGACAAAGCACGCAAAAACTTACTTCCTGCATCGATGTCTTCAGGGTCGAATGGAAGTCTATTTGCGAGGGCTGTGACCCTCCGAACCCACTCTTGCGGGTCGTCGCGTAGCAATCGAGTAGAGCTTACTTTGATTAGAAACTGGTCAAAATCAACAACTAGCTGACGCTCCTCACGCGTAAGTCGAGAACTAGTCATACTCACATCGGCGTCCGCCATAAGCAACCGTATTTGACCCGTAGCCTCGTTCGCTTCCTTGCGTGAATGAAGGAAAAACTGCGTACTAATGTCACCAGTTCTCAGCAGACGAATGCTATCTTGAAGACTTTCAAGTGTTTGACGCGCACCCAACAGTTCATAAAACGGAACCAATTGATCTGGTGAGTCGCCGCGCAAAAATACACGCCGAACGGATGGGTGCAGGTTCTGCATTGTGGCGCCAAAGCCACCGGGAATAAACGCAGAAAGCCTACGCCCCTCTACACCAGTTGTTTCTGGTACCCGCTTACGGATAAAAAATTCGCCGATCTCTGAATCAGTCTCATCCACAACAGAAGCAATGTTCCTGTCCAGGTTTCGTGTCGCTTTCATCGCGTCGTCAGACTTACCTGCTAAGGCTTTCGCTTCATCAATAAGGCTAATGGCCTCATCATAATCGCCAGAACGAATCGCATTCGCGAGACCCTCACCTAAAACTTCTTCTGCCTTAGCGAGAGCTTCAGCGCCCTTACCAAGTTCTTCCTCCAACAAAGGCGCCAAGCGCCTAAACTTTGCGGCATCTGCAGCCGAATCAGCCACTTTCTTCGTTGCCCTCGCAACCCCAGCAGCACCCATAAGGAGATCGGGAAACAACACTGCCGCACCAAGACCAATGAATCCCATAGACACTGAAGCCAAAGTACCAGAGTCCGATGTCTCAGTAGATAGCGCGGCTTTTAGGAAGTCCCTACGATTCTCAATGCCTTCGAGGGAGCCCTCGCGAACAGCAGTCAAAAGACTCTCACTGTCAGGCCCGTAAGAAATGCGCTCAAGGGCACCAACGGTAGCAGCCTGCACGGTGTCCATCATCTCGAAAAGGTGCCATGTTGGGTGCGTTATGCGATAAACAGGTACGCCCTTAGGGTCGAGGCCGATAACCTCGATCCGTGCATTCTTAGCTTTGTCCCATGCTTCTGTGATCCACAACGCATCTTTCGTGTCGTCAGGGTCACCCATAAGGTTTGCCGGATCAATCATGTCATACGAGATGAAGCCAGGATGATGAAACTTACCCACCGCCCGAAACAAGGTGGCTTCGTATAGAGCGTTCTTCCACGCCTTGGCCATCTGTTGTTGGTACGCCTTTGTACCTCTCTGAATACCTAAATCTGACGCGGCTTTATTCACATCGTACGTCGCTATGTTGGCGACCGCCTTTCGGAAACCAAACTCACCAATAGTACTACGCAACATTGCGCTCGTGCCGCGAGGCCCCATCTCGCGGAGCAAGTCAGAGATCATCTTTGCGCGTTCAGGATCTTTCGCTATCTTTGGATCGACCAGTGATTGTGCCCGCGCCTCCAGCGCATCAAACCCTGGTTGGCCACGACGAACAACGGCATTCTCAGCTTCGTCTCCGTCATCAAAAACTAGCGGGGGACGGTCCTTTGGGTCCAATGAGCCAATCAGTCGCTTCAATATTCTCGTGCGATTTTTTGGGTCAACCTTCTTGTCGCCCAGCGCCGTGCGATGAATGCCCTCCATCAAGATTTCTTCGCCCATCACTTTCACATCACGCTGCTTCTTCGACTTACTCCACAGAGCCTGTTGGGTCTTAAATTCGTCTAAGACCTCAGTTACCGGTCGATCTTTTTCCCCAATCTCACGAAACATATCGTCGAGCGGGACCCCCTGAAACTCTGCGGCCTTTCGATATTCGTCGGGCTCTAACCCCGTAAAATCTGAGGCCTGTTGAAGAACTTCGTTGTAATCAAAGGAAGGTTGATCCTCAGACCTCTTTTGCTTTACTGCCTCAGGGTCAAATCGAATCTCTGCGTCACGTCGGATCGCGATCAAAAGACCGACCCGATCAACACTAAGCTCTTGGCTATATTTCGCCCGTTCAGCTTTTTCCTCCTCGGTAAACTCGTACGTCGGCGGAGCTTCTTCCTTTGGCGGGGCCTCAGTTTGAGGTTGATCTTCTGTCTCTTTTTCTGGCACGAAACTCTCCGACTAAAGCTGCGGGTAATATGCGGCCTTCAACGCCTCAATTCTCTTACGTTTATCATCATCTATTATCGGGTCGCGGATTGATTCACCATAAGGATCGATACCTTCTCCCGCACCAGTCTTGGGGTCAGACGCGGGGTAAGCTACAAATCCTTGAGTGCTGTCGCGTTTATCGCGCTGTTCTTCGGTCAAAGGCAAAGACTCACCAACCCGTTCCGCCTTCTGCGCCGGTATTGTAACCCTTTGCACGCGCAGCAGTTGATCGAGCACCGCTTGCAACTGCTCAACTTTGTCTTTGCGTACCGCGATTTCAGCGTAGGTTCTACGGTCTGCCTCTGCCAGCCGTGGTGAACCCATCAACGTGGGCTCACCGACACGCTTTTGCAGTTCTTGGATTTGTACTAACTCGGCCAGATACACTTTGTGCCGGTCTTCGATTGCTTTCTGGACCTTCTCAGGGTCTGCATGGTACTTCTTCCAATCCCTTTTATCTCCATACGGGGCTTTCGCAATTCCACCCCTGTGAGGTTTATCGGTGAATAGATTCAGCCACCCTGGCCCAAAGAACCAGCCCGATACGGGCTCACCCGTTTCAGTATCAACGTAATTGTCGGGGAAAATGTCCCTCGGTGTCGGTAATATTTTATACGACGGTAATTGCTCCTCGGTGGAACGGTCCCGTAGCGCACTTGTACCAATTTGGTACAGAGTACTCAAACCCTGCGCACCTAACCATGTCAGGTGTGCTCCAATATCGACCTGCATCTCACCATAGGCAGTATGAGGACGACGCCATCCTTCTGTCAGCCATCTTTCGGGGTGAGCCGTGTCGCCCTTAAGCCCCAACATCCGTCTCAAGTCATCGCGTTTACGGCTTGCTGCGTATAGACGTTCCTCTGGCTCACCTTCTACTTGTATTTTAGTTTTCGGACTTTCTTCTCCCCACCCAAATAACCACTCGTCAAGGATACCAGGATTCGCTCTCTCTGAGGTATACTCCCTCTTTTCGGCCTCTCTCAACTTTTCCTCTGCCTCGACAAACCCACGTCCAGCGAACATAGGCGCACTTTTTTTCGTGAGTTCCTCTGTTTCATCTGCCCAAGGAGACTTAGCAAGAGTGCCCGCAGGGTCATCTGCATGCTTCTGCATGTCAACTATACCCTGAAGCGCCTCTGCCAGTTCTGCCCTCTTTCCCCATGCGATTTTTTGTTGTGGCGCACGCTCTAAAGCTTTTATATTCTGCTCTTCTTCTGTGACGCCCGTCAATACCGTCGTCGGTTTTTTCGTCTCAGCTTCCGCCGCAGCAAGCTCAGCCTTAATTCTCTCGGCTTTAGCTCGCAGTTCTTCTGCAGTCTCACCTGGTGGGGCTTCCGACGTGGGCGGCGATGTGGGTACTGCCGTAACTGGCGTTCCCGTGTCAGGCGGAACGACCACGGGTAGTGGTGCGGGTGTCGACTGTCTAGACTTTTTCCAGGACACAAGGCCTCCTAAGCACTCGACGAATTACTTGGATGTCGTGCAGCAAGTGCCTTAAAAATTCTTTCATTCGCTATATCAATGTCATCAGGCCCTTCTTGTCCAGAACTACCCGACGCTCCTTTTGCCTGCGCATCTGATCGCGCACGGGCACCAATAGCTTTGTAGCTCTTACTGTAGTCCTTCTTTGGGCCATATTTCTTCTTCGATTTAGCGGCACGAGATTCACTTGCTTTTTGTCGTTTCGGATCTTTCCACGAAACACTAGTAGGCGCTGCTGGTTGTTCTGCTTTGGCGGCACGAGCCTCCATTGCTGCTTGTCGTTTCGGGTCTTTAAACGAAACACTAAGAGGCTTCGCAGGGTCAAATTCTATGCTCATTTTTCATTCCCCTTGTTTTTCGCGGCCTTTTCATCTTCCGTTTCTTTCGGCCAGTCAGATGGCCCTAGGCCCAGATCGCCCATGTCTTGACCGACCGTCGGTGTTTTCTTCTTCTTCTTTTTCGTGGCCTTTTCATCTTCCGTTTCTTTCGGCGTCTCATCGCCCACCACACCCTCTACACCGGGGATTTGATTATTTTGTGTCATCGCATCGCTAACCGGGTCGGTACCTGTTGTGGGCTCACCTTTCTTGCTTTGACCGGGTGTTAATTCTTCCTCCAACTCCTTCTCACTCAGGTGAGATACGACACCACCATCCTCAGCAACCACTCCACCGGCCAAGTCATGTTTGCGATCTTTACGCCGTTTCTTTTTGTTCTTGGTGCGTCTATCAGCGAAAAGGTCCAAGAAACGATCGATCGGACCAGGCGCATCGCTCGTAGCTTCCTGAGTTGAACCCTCCACGCCCCTTTCAAGGCTCCTCGATTCAGCGCGACTCGGCGTAGCTCCTGGCTTGGGTTTGACACGAGTATCGCTAGGAACTGGGGCCCACACCCCTCGCTCCCTCGCAGACTTACCTGCTACGGCTGCAGGCCCCTTATCCTGGCCTACTGGTGCTTCCTCTTTCTTCGCCGCTGCTGCTGCCGCTGCGTCTGCCTCTGTTGCTTTCTGGGCTAGATAGGCAGCCATTTCTTGTTCATCTGACAGTTCTCTTCCCGCCGTACTTGGAAGCGCACCCAACGGATTCGGCGAATCATCGGGACGCATCTCATCCGTGGCACCTACTATGGTGATGCTTCTATCAGCTAATCGCTCAGGACCACCGATAGTGGCATCTATGTCCTCGTCTTGGGCACGCTCTACTTGGTTTACCGCGCTCTTAATCGCCTTATCGGAGAACTTATAATTCTGGCCCTCATCGATAGAAGTGAACCAGATTCCAGTAGAACCCTCACCACCCGTAAGAGACACACCCTCAAGATCCGACGGCGGCTCAACCTCATCAACCATACCCAAAGCTTCGTTTGATGTCATAGCCGCATGAGCAGCGCCAAGTGCTTCTGATTGCTCTTTCTCTACATAACGGGGGATCTGCAAAACATCCGTGTTGAGTTTCCCTGCCTTAAGCGCTGCGTCTAAATCCTCACTTGTAAATTGACGCATCGACCCGTTTTCGTTCAAGACAAACACATACTCTCGTTCCATCGGATTCTGCGCAACCAAAGGCACTGGCATGACTTCAGCATCGCTACGGGCCTTCTCTTCAGCCTCCGAGGAACCAAACTCTGTGTGTACACCCGGAGACGAACCACGAAGTATTTTCGACGCTTCTTCAGGTTTAAGCTCGATCAAATTATCCTTAGAGTCAACTTGAAACACACGACCGTCAGGAGCCGCAAGGTACTGCAGTAGATTACCACTCTCATCCGTTGTCTCAATATAATGGTGTCCCGTGGTGTTGAGTCGATCTTTCTTTGCTTGCTCTAAAGCATCCTGGGTGACGTACTTACCCGTCTCGGCGCTCTTTAGATACTGACCATCCTCGCCACGAACTAAATCAGCACGTACCATGTCATCGCCACGATCCATCGCGGCCAGAGTGAGTCGGTCGTACATACCCTTGTCACGATCGTAAATCTTCATCGCACGACGATCAATACGAGTAACATCTGGTGCGGGTCGCTTCAGATAAATCGCCTGACTCACTTCTCCCGGCTGAATAACGCGTGCGCCTTCGGCAGTAACAACTCGAATTGACCCCATAGGATCAGCAGCATGGCGACGAAGCCTTGCGCCTGTAACCACTGAGCCATCCTTCATCTCAACCCGAAGAATCTCACCGGAATCAATGCGCTTCAGACCGTAGTTACCCGGAGCACGAAGCGATTGTTTGTCCCAAGCAACCAACGCAGCAATATCGTCGCCACCAGGCCTGTACCTTGAGTAGTCAGGCTTGCCATCCTCATCAATAGGGACATGACCAAGTGCGTCCCAACCATAATCAGCCGCCCAAGCACGAAAGTTAGCGTTCGCAATTCCTTTTGCGATCCCGTATTCGTCGCCTTTCTCGCCATACATTTTCTTGCTCAAGAAATCCGCGTACTCAATCGCTCGAGCATGTGACTCTTTCCGTGACCGCGCTTCAGCGATTCGGTTCTCTAAGTCCGTCCTCAACTCGCCTTCTGGCTGCATGTTGTGGTACAACTGAAAAGTCCCCGCCCGCACAAGCTCATGATCCTGGTGTTGCTGCAAAAGGCGCTTTGCTTCATCCTCATCCCCAGCACTGCCTGCTTTCATAGCTGCGGCCAAAAGAGCCTCCGACTTTTGATAGTCTTCTGCTCTGCGATGTGAATGCTCAGCATGCCGCCGATTGGCAGCATTGTAATACTCCAAGTGATACTTAATGTTTTCCCACTCAGGGGCACCTGTTTTACGGTTTTTAACGCCACGTAGATTATTTTCTGTTGCTTGAATATCAACTTCGCGTGTGTCACGACCGTCTTTGCCCTTCACAAAGATAAAGAGGTCCTTTTGATTTTTGTCATTAATCTGCGTTATCATGTCCCCGATAGTTTCCCTATACCGAGGATCATCCGTCGCGATTTTTGCCGTCTTGCCGTAACCAGGCGTCAATTCAACCGGTTTGATTAATTCAAAGACGGAGACGACTGGGTCAGCTTGCCCCACGCTAGTATTCAGAACTCGCGTCACTTCTGTCGATAGTTTAGCGTCTGCAGAGCTAACTTTCTCGTTGTACTTAGAATCACTCGCGAGTCGTTGCTTCAGAATCGTTGTGTGGCTAGCTATTCTTGCGCGATAATCCTGCCCCGCAATATTAGCCATTGCCACTGCATAATCTCTGTTGGCTTTGTAGTACCCAAGGGTTTCCTTACCAATGGCAATCGAACGCTTGTCGGCCTCAGTCGCTACACCACGCTCCAGTTTTTCTATGAGCCCAAGAACTTTGTAGTACGTGGTCGCAATATCCTTCGTCTCCCACCCATCGGCGGATTTTGCTGCGTCACGCCTACCTGCTAGTCCAAGTATCGCTGCCCGTTCTGTTGCGTATTCTGCCATTTTAATCTCTTCCTAAAGTTGTGGGCCACCGGGTGGTACAGCGGTTCCTACGGTGGGGAACTTTTTGTACACACCCCCGGCTCTAGCCGCGTCACCACCCGAGAACGCGCCTGCAGAATGAAGATCGGCACCCATGCCAACACCCGCCATTACACCCTCGGCACCACCCTCCCACTGCGCTGTGGTAGCCGCAGCTTGACCTTGGAGCATCGACATCTTCTGTGCCGCAGCATCACTGACTTTACCTTCAGCCGCAGCTATCTGTTGAGCCGCCTGTGCATCCGAGGCTCTCTCTATGTCTCCGCTCTGCTGACCTATAAAGCCTGCCCGCCTGTCTGCGAGTATCTTGAGGTTCTCTTGGCTGGTAGGACCACCAAAGGGATTCGCCGCTGCAGCCTGCTTAATATTCGCCTCAGTGCTTTTATTTGCCGCATCAAGTGTTTGAAGGCCTGCCAGTTTCGCTGCATTTTTTTCTGCCGTGGATTTACCAAACGCACCACGATCTAGGTCCTCACGAGCCTCCTCACCTATCTTGGCTTGTGCTTTACCCTCGGCGCTCGCCTTGTACTTTTTTAGCGCTCGGCTACTTTGCACACCCTTGATGATTTTTGGTAGCCCCTTCGCAGCAGCGTAAGTCGCACCAAGAATAGCTAAAGTAACTGGCTCAATTGCGTACGAAATATCAGGGGAAACTTCGCCACGAAAGATAAAGCAAACAACCAACGAAACGAGATACGCAGCTAATTGGAGGGGCGATAATTTCGGTACCAAAAGATTCATTGATTTCTCCCGCTAAGTATAGCGCACCACTATAGAAAAGACACCACACGGCTATTGCGAATACCGAGACAAAGTTTAGGCGTCAAATTGAAGTAACCTCTCGCCCGAACATTTTTCGCTCGTGAACGGTTACCCATATTCTGGACAAAAACTGGGGCCGTACCACTTGTATTAAGGAAATACGCCTCCAAAGATATCTCATGAAACCCCTTAGAAAGAGAGGTTAAATGGTGCATACTAAACGGAACGGCTGAGTGTGCCTCACCCCATACATATTTCGGGTTGCCGCCTTTAGTTGGGTACTCAGTTTTTGTGTACGTGGGATATGCAGTCGCGCCATACCCATAAGTTCGAAGCCCTGGACCTTTATGCTCCTCATTGGGTTTCGCCCCTGGAGCTACTGGGTGAAACATATTCTCACCTAAATAACGGCTTGAGTTATTGATAGGCTCGCCGTCAAGAACGCCGCGAATCGCCATGAAGGTCCGCTCAACATTTTCGGTTCTGAGGTCCCACTCTCGCCCGTCTTCGTCATTACTAACACCATGAGCCTTGCCATTACCGTCGACGAACCGACCCATCCAATTGTTATGACTCATAAAAACGCTCCACTCAAGAAGTGCGACCGTCGCGTCATAAGGCTGATACCAGCGAACTGACGTGCCTGCCAAATTGACCCACTTCGTGTCAGTCTCGTCACCTCTTAGTCCACCGACAGTCGAACCATAAACTGCTCCTGTGTCTCGGACAGCGCCCATCCGCGCCAATGCAGCCTGCTCAGGCATGATATGACGCTGAGAAAATCGAAACGAGTAGTCACCAAGATTAACCGCGTCTAACTGACCGTTAATCGTCGACATTATGCCACGAGGCGCACCTGAAAAAGTAATGCCCGACTGCTCCGGTTGATGGAGCCGCTTAGTGTAATTGTCGTTAATCGAGGTAAATTTACTCGATGAAAGCAACGGCTCCGCAGAACCAACCGACATCCCAGGTAAGGTAATGTATGGCATATTACACCTTAAATTTAATAGCAGAAAGTCGTACGCGGCCAATGTGCGCAGACATACCATCGATAATACCACGGCCACCAACAGTGGATGCCCACTCGTACGCAACATCCTGCGATGTGTCCTCATGACCACCAAACGTTTTAGGATGACGGGGTGGATCGCTAAGCCACTGCTTAGTCGCCTCTGCGTTATCCCACACACTCGGAAAGTTCGTGGAGCCAAATAGCGCGATCTCAGAAATCTCAACCGTGTCTTCAATCATCAAAGTCAGCGGAACATTAATACACAAATTAGACGTTAACGTATTACCGCCACGTCTATCGCGCTTACGTGCAGGTTTTTCAGTCGAACTCGTCGCAGTCCATTCGAATCCTCCATCAGTCGAGGTCGATTTAATCCTGTAGTTTACACCAACCTGAAACTCCGGGATGTAATGCTCCGTTCGGTTGTGCCAGTTGAAACTGTTAATTGCCGCAGGAGCAAACTTAGAATTGATAATCCAGTTGTCACTTGCATCTGATCCAGTACGATAACCAATGTTAAAAAACGCGAAGAAATCTAAGTACTTATGTGGCTGACAAAAGGATCGATATGCCATAGTTTCATAGTTACCAGTATGCGCAAGAACGTCATAATATATTTTCGCCAAATCAGGGTCGATATTAAGTAGCTCAATCTCTGCCATGACAAGCAGCTTTGTCTTACCCGACTCAATATGCCACGTATCTGTAGTACTAACTATGCTACCTGAACCGTCAGCATCAACAATCTTATTCCACCCCGCGCCATTCCAAGCACTTGTGCCGGGTGAACTGCCGCTACCATCATAAGGTCGATTCCAACCACCGATAGTCACTTCGTTTCGATACGGAGCAACCTCTGACGCATTTCGATCACCAGGGTAAATCGCACGAATTATACCGCCATCAGGAGAACCTAAAAACTGACCTGTGTATGAATCCCGCCTAGACGCATCACGTAGATCAAGTGACCGTGTCCCCCACGCAGCTATCTTACTCGGTAAGTGTGTGTTCGGTATTGAATAGGGTTTGATATCGCGTGGAGACAACTCATTGCATCGAGTACGAAATTTCTCCAATGAGGATAAAATAAGATTCGCATCGACCACACCCTCAGTTTGAAACTGTGGGGCCGAAACAGGAAGTTCGCCGCGTGGATGAACTGTAACAGTCTCGTCGCTATCCTTCGCCGTCAACGGCAATGACATCGCATAAATACGACGACTAAATACACCGATAAAATCACCGGGGCTAAAGTTGTGTTTCTTTCTCTGGACTCGACGGGCCACAATCTCAATTCTGTGCGTCCCAGGTAAAACAGGAACAACACAACCTAAGCGTACAGGCAACACTTCAGGGCCACAAGCAGCCGCCCGACTAGTGCGAATCTTACGTCCAGGTCGAGAATGCCTGCCCGTCCTATAGCTCATAGACTTCGCAGAACTACGCTGACCAAAGATAAAGTCCTCATCATCTGCGCCGTGCATCCTCGGGCTATCAGCAATTTTTAGTCCGTGAGCCGATTCCTCGAAAGAATACTTTTTGCCTACAATACTTTCGTCAATGACTTTCCCATCAACACGAATCGCAAACTGGACTAACGCCGGGTAAAACCCCTTGGATATATGATGATAGCCACCTATATTTGGGTGCCTTCGCTCATTTGTCGCACTAATCTCATTCAATGGATACGAGTAAGGTTCGTCTACCTCGCCGTAACCATCAACGGCTGCCGAGGATCTGTAAACTGTGCGGCCATCTTCCGGCCCCAGCTTATTGAGCATTCTATGCTCTTTCCAAGCAACGTCGAGGTCGTAGTGTGGGCCCCAACCACCATCGGTATGAACGTCACTACTCGTACCGAAGAATTGCCAGGGATTTCTATTCTCGAAAAAGCCCTGCCAACAATACTGAAGATAGCAATTGATCCATATATTTGCCCTACCTGTCGTAACAGAGACATTCAGTCCATCACTTAGGTCGACATTTTTAACCACCGACCATTCACCTGTGTTTGGAATAATCGAAGGAACACCCTCAGTAATTTCGCCCGCAAGTGACGAGTCATAAATGTCTTGGTCCCGAAAGGTAATTCCATCAGTTTTAACAAAATTCGGTGCGGTTCTTTCACGTAAAATCTCTGGATGCCGATTCATTCGGACCCAAGACTCCACCGAAGCAGTCTCAAATTGATAGTACGCCTCATCATCTACTGCAGGGTCATCTACCTCACCGTCATATTGACTCGCGTTTACATCTGACTTTAACTTTGTAGCGTTAAAATTCTGACCATCCAGCCGACCAGATAGAACCTCTTGTACCGGTTGGTAGTCTTGAGCCATTTCAAGCGGGTCAAGAATATCTCGCGTACGCAAAAACCGCTTAGGAAAGATAAATGGCATTACTGATCTTTCCTATCGGGTACTCGGCCCAGAGGTGAGCCTTGTGTTGCGATACTCGTATCAAACGCAAACGCGGCAATTCGTAGTCGACCTAACTCATAATTATCCCGCGAGGAAAGAACACGATCTTTTGCCTCAGACGCTTCTACCGGATCATTGAAAAGACGCTTAAATTCTTTCAAGCTACGAAGGGCTAAGTTTGACCCTGTCGCAATGTCAGTATTATACGGATCGATTGAATCAAAGTTATCTATCCCACTCGCGCTACCAAAATTCGGGTCGAACTTAGTCTCTGTTGGGCCAGGAAACCCGATAAGCTCAATCTCAAAAGCCCAAGAACTAACGTTATGTAAGTCTACTGGTACCTGACGCCAAAAAAGTCTCGGAGCATGCAGCTTAGATTCACCAAACTTAGCCGACCCAGCCACATCCTTGACCATATCAGACCCGTCATCAACACCAACAAGACGGAGATCCTGCATCTCTTGCACAGGTTTCCACGAATTGTTTTTGAACACACGAACAGTTGCATAACCATCCCACGCATCCTTCAAACCAACATAAAGACTACGAACATTGAGAGGAACCAATCCCCCCTCCGCCGAAACCATCCAACCCGAACGGTACCGAATACGCCTTGCAGGAGCGAAGTAATCGGTCGTTTGCCGGTTTAAAAGAAACACACGACTAAGGCTAAAGCTATCCAAGTCACTCGGGGGTGCGCCAGAAAGCCCGTATTGAACCTCGATCCGTTGCTCTCTCGGATCAGCACCAATTGCATACGTATGACGACGCCAATCATTAGATGATGTCATATCCGCAATGTGAATACCTAATGTTTGCCGCCGCCAATATTTACCGTCAAAGCAAAACATCAACTCGTTATTCTCAGTTCCTGCGGGAGCTAAAGCACACCGATACTCACCCGAATCACTGTCGATTGAGGCAACCGCCATATTCGCACGAGACAAATTCACATCAAGCTTAAAGGCCGAATCAATCGGAGCGCTCATTCGTACAATGTCGCCCAGTTGCTTCATGCCGTAAAAGCCGTCACGACCCAACCAAAATAGTGTGCCGTCCGCCCGCGCAGCAATGGAGCGGGGCGCAATGCAACCAACACCGAGAGACAACGGTTGTGGTGATGAGAAGTCTTCAGCAATTGCATACGTGGCGCTTTTTGTGAAGGCTAAGAGAACACCGTTGTGAGAGACGAGTCCTGTGATTTCTGCGCCACCGGCATCGGGATAGATGAAGTCTTGCTTCGGGAATGTGCCAGGAAACCCAGGATCCGAGCGACGAACAATCCCAGGGTCTGCAGGAGTGTTGCCAATGATTAAGCGGCCCTGGTGACTACAAGCAGTCCGAAAAATGGGGACGGGCTCAATCTCAGACCAAGTAGTGCCTAAGTCAGAGTCTGAGTTGTTGTCGTCGTAAATGAATGACTTTGAGCCAGGGATGCGGGACAAGAAGCGGGGAGTATTGTCGACATGAAGTGTGTCGGGTGTACGGAAAATTCGAACCGCCGCTGTGTGCTCGGGGGCGTCAACGTTTACCGACACCAGAAAGCGTCGTGTGAGATCGTCAATTTCAGTCCCGTCTTTTACCTGGACTCTTTTACCCTCACTTGCTTTGTCGACTGACCCATAGGTATGCTTGTCACCGTCAATCGATTCGAATGGTTGGGCCTGACTTGCTTTAATCGATGCCGGTTCACTCACGGTCGAGAACGCCGAAAGATTGCCGAACAAGTCTTCAAATTGAATGTGGTAGTACCACTGACCAGAAAGGAGTGACCCTAAACGGCCCGCATACAAGTCACCTGGAGTACCGATTCTACCGGGCCAAGAGTAGCCAAGAGCATTTGGGTAATATTGGGGTACGTCGTCAAAGTCGGGTTGAGTGGGGCCAGAGATTAGTGGCGTCGAAGGCGACTTATCAAACCCAAGGTTGAACACTGACCCATCATAATTAATGATCCGCGCCCGATCCTCGCCGTTAGTCCAAACGATTTTGTCGTTGATTACAACATACTGGTCAGGAAACTTGGGGTTTGCCTCAGATGTTAACCCAGTCGCCAATGTCTCGAATGGGCGATCTACCCCGCCAGTGAACCGATAAAGCCAACTACCTGCGCGGTAGAGCAACATATTGGCGGAACCATTGAGAAGTGACGCCGCGAAAATACTGTGTGGCCGACGAGCCACCCAACCAAACTGGGTGTACTCTTTCGGGATCGCCACCTTCGTGCTCTCTGAGGTCTCACCATCGTATTCAAATTTTGAATTAAGTAACGATGCTGACTCACCAATGCGTAGAATTGAGGGTCCTACAACGCTCTTTAAGACATCCTCCGCCTCAGTCTCGAGATTCTCAATATACCAAGCAAGGGTCACAGGAGAATAAAGCCTGCGACCCTCACCCGGAGGAATGATAATCGTATTTACTGTCTGCCGAGCCGGTCCTGACACGCTACACCCTCAAGCTACATTGTGATTTCGTAACTCTTTTGCTTCCATGACTTCGAAAGCTTTTCTTTCACTGCCGGATTGCCCTTCAGTGCGGGCATCGATTTTAGTACACGAGACTGCCACGACATGAATCGCTCACCATCCCACGGGGTCGGCACGACAAACACGTTACTGGCGGCTTCAGCGGCTGCTTTAACAGGATCTTCAATCTTCGCGTTCTTCGAGTCATCGCGAAGCAAAGACTTCGGCGGAATCCAACCAGTCTGACCCTTGTCGTAGGTCCAACCAACAGGCATCCAATCATGAGTGGTACGATGCTCCACATAACCTGTGACGTACTCGACCCCGTTCTTGGTCATCAATGTACCTGACCAATCCTCAGAATCAACCGACGCACTTAGAATGCTCACAACCATCGCTTCCTCATACTGACCGATTAAGTTCGTGCGATACACACGATCACCTACGTTCAAGCGCGGGATTGCTGTGAGTGTGGAGTAAAATTTCTTGACTTCAGACATAGACTACCTCTGTTGTTGTTCCTCCCGGAATGGGAGCCAAACCAAATTAATCGGTCGTATTACCGAATGTACCATAACGGTTATTAGAACGATAACCAGTAAACGGTACGGGCTCGACAATACCACCAGGATTTGTGTACCGTTCGCGAAAGACGCGGACTAAATCTTGATAGCGGCCCAAATGAGCCGCCGCACTCGTCTGGTCATTACCGTCATCTAAACTAATATAATGAAGCGCCAACTCAAGTAGCGCGGGGACGGCATCACGTTGAATCGGTGCCGTATCTTGCGGGTCAACGTACTTAGGTGGTAGGCGCAGCACACGAAAATCCAACTCATATCGAGCGTCTTGATGAGGGAATACTTTCCACGCATAGTAGCCAGTGCTGTGCTTCAACGGACGGTGATAGTCATAAAGCTGGGCGCCATTCCACACAACACGAGCCGACTTAATCAAACCAGAGTCGGTCAAAATGCCGGGGGGTATCGTCTTACCGGCGTCCGAAAGAGCTTGGACATGATCGTAGGTAGGCTCAACCTCACAAAGAAGATAAAACTTTTCACCCGTCTCAACACCGTTAAACTCACCAACACCACGACTTTTCTTCGCTCGATGAGCCACATAGTATCGGATACGTAAACCAGATCGACCGAAACGCGCATACGTTGAGTCACCAAAACCCAACATAGCGTCAATGTTCGTCGCAGATAGAAGTAAGGCACCATCTGAACCATCAAGTGCCTTCTGGTTGATCACCGTCGACGGAGACGGCGCACTCTCCCATACCGGATCGTGAACACCTGTAGACACTGCAACATCTGATGGTTGAGTCGTCGCATCGTAGGCCCAGGTTAGATTAAAACTACCGTCATGATTTTGATCGCCGACCGGGGCGATTGAAGGTGACTGCTGCCATTCATCATCCCGGCGACCCCACACATAAGTGTATCGGATGGCCCAAGTACCCTCTCTCAGCGACTTTGAACTCGACCACTTAAAGTCGGCCTCATCCGGGGGCAAATCGGGAAGCGTGACACCAGATACAACCGTCGTTGTAAGCCCCATAGGTACGACGTTACCCTGATTGTCATACACATTCGGTTCGTTCGGGTCGTTCGGGTCGTTCCCCGGTTGAGGTGTTCCCCCAGAGGCTGAGGGCGGCTCAAGAGTAACCTCGTCCACACTCTCATCAGGAACAATCTTCGGTCTCTTTAGATTAACCTGAACAATCTCAGGAGCTTCTGTTGGTGCCGGTAGCTGAAAGTGACGGCCCCGCCAGCACCGATAAGGTCGGCCCTTTGACTCGCCCTGGAAGTCCACCATGTCTTGACGGCTGGCACCTGCCGTGTCCATCTTCCACACCTGCTGGCGGCTACTATCATAGATTCTCGCTGGCTCGAGAACCTCCATGACATCGTCCATCAAGAAAAACTCAGGCTGATAGATACGAAACGTAGGTATGTCAGAGTCAGTGGGGATTAAGTCTGCCAATGGTCTGTCAAGCGTTACAAAGTAGTAAATTACACTGTCAATTGTCTTCTTAAACCACTCACGACTCTGTCGGCGACGAACACGACCATCCCCGTACGTGAACTCAAGGTGCATTACACCGTCCCACTCACCCGTAACCGTGGGCCGCCAAGTAGTCTTACTACTAGCAGCAATAGAAGTCGTTCCAGTTGAATCAGAAAAGTAGAGAAGTCGCTTGTCGTTGCCGTAACTAATTGCGGAGGCGTCTACCGCCGCGTCAGTACTCAGCACATCGGGAAACAATGCCACATGCTGCTCGTCAGGAATAAGCGCCTCAGGCACATCTCCTGCCAGTCGATCCAGGGCAAGGTTCAACCCAGCGCGGATTCGGCGATCAAGGGTCGGGCCAGTCGAATCCCACGACCGCAAAGCAAACAAGCGCGACATCAAAGAACCCAAAGAAACGTCCACAGGACCTCCAAAAGACGAAGGGGGCGGGACCCGAAAGCCACGCCCCCTAAGTGTATCACGTAGTGACTAACTACCACACAGGCATCGAGATAACGGCTGTGATCTTATCGCCGGTAGAGCCGCTGTTGGCTTCAAGAGCCATACCAAAGACACACCCCAGGTTGTCGACAGTTGCGTCAGCATCGCGGGTGAGGGTCGTCGCATTCGCAGAGGCAGCAGACACCAAACGGTCGCCTTGAGCCACGGTAGAGACGGCACCCACCTCACATACACCCTTCGCAACGATCCAACCATACTTACCGGCAGCAATTGCGTGGCCAGCCACCCCAAGAACACGGTGCACATGAAGTGTCGTGGTGGAGAGGATTGCATGGTAAGGAGCGTAATCACTGTCGAGGAACAACACGTCGCCCTCGGCAAGCGCAGTTGACTCTTCGTCGTTATAAACGAAGATCCATTCCCGGTCACCGTAGTGAGTCGAGTTGGCTGCAGTTACCTCGTCAGCAGGTTGCACATACCGCGTACCCAAAGGATATGCCTCAAAGTCGTAAGCGGTTGAAATAGCGTCTGTTTTAACAGTTCCCATGATGTACCCCCCTTATACCGCGCCGCCGGAAACACAACCCTGAGCCGGAAGCTTAGTGCAGATCATGTTGCCTTGCATTGCAAAGATTGCGGTCACCACGTCTTGATCGCCAACCCGTTCCTTGAATTCCGAGATGTTCGGGGCTTCAAGCATTGGGAACTCGATGTAGTCCGTGTTGAGCATGTAAGTAACTCCACCAGCAGGGTCAGTCGCTCCTGTGAAGGCCGACGTGTCTGTGCGGTCCAAGTCGATAGACGAGGTAACAGAAGCAAGTCCAAGGGAAAGACCCAAGGTGTTGCTCTTGTCAATCTTGTCATCAACGAGAGTTACGCGAACATTTGAGGCACGATCGTCCTCAAACTTGGTGTAGGTGTCGTCATCCATGATGATCAGATCAGGACCCTTACCTACGCCACCAGCATAATGCGAGCATTGACGATATGTCTTGCGCATTACCTGCATTCCGTCTGTCGCCCAAGTACCAATGTCGTTGTACTGGTTGAAGTGGAAGTAGCTGCTGCTCTTGTCCACACCCTGGACTTCCTGGGACTGAGAACCTGGTGCCACAAAGTCAAGAAGACCATGAGTCACACCGGCTCCAATACCGGATTCCTTTTGACCGTTGAGTGTCAACAAACCAAGAAGCTCAGACGTTTGAAAAGCAAGACCCCGACTCACACCAGTGAGAAGAAACTTGTTCAAGTCTGCCTTAGCTGCTTCCATTGCAGTTTGAGGATATTCCTCAATAAGTCGAATAACCGCCAACTTACCACTGTTCTGGTTTAGCTCCCGCTTGGGAATGTTGATGGCCATAACCATACGATGAGGCTCAACAGAAAACTTCTTGATCTGTTGGCGCCGGGTCATGTTCAGTAGCTCGTCGCCGACGTAGACACCAACACCACGGGCAGGGGCACCACCGGAGAAGGAACGCTCAATCTTTGTTCCTCCCTCCATGGGCATCCGAGCCTTAGCGTTAAGTGCTTCGAACAACTCATTGCTACGAACAAACGAATTTACCAGAGGTCCACGGAGATCCGCGAACGTAGAGTTCAGTAGTTCAGTACTGATAGTCATTTTATTCTCGCTGTAATTGTATTAGAAAAAAACTTTTCGCCTGCCCGTGACGCACAATACTGGACCTATAAGGCTGCCCAGCACATCTTTTGGGTGCATAATCTGTATACAACACATACTATAATTGCGCAAGTAAGAGACTTTCACATTGTCAATATTTATGACTTATTCCGGCACGTAATACAGTCACTTAGGCAGATAAGCGTCATCATGATACCATAGTGGCTATGACAGCAACCAACGCAAAAAAGCGTAAACGTAAAAGTGTAACTACTGGTGGCGCAGAATATGCCACCGCACCAGGCATCCATGATGGAAAGGTTCGAGCCCTGTTCGCAACCCCCGATGCCTTTGTGTCTATGTGCCAAATTGTGCGAGAGGACGAATCAACAGGGTACATGGAACCCACACATACGCAGAGGAAACTACTGGAAGCTTACGACCAAAATCGTTGGCTTATGGTAAACAAGTTCCGTCAAGCGAAGATCACTACGATTTCAGTCATGTTGCTACTAAGAGATTGTATGTACCTCAGCGGCGTCAAGGGCCTGCTTATTGCAGAACGTCAAGACACGGCGGAAGACATCTTTGAACGCATACTATTCGCATACAACAGGCTGCCTGCCGATGTCCGAATGCCGCTGACGCCAGGGAAAAAGGCGGGCGCCACACAGATGCAATTCTGTCACGGAGGGGGCATTAAAGTCTTGACGGCGGGCGGAAGGTCTCCAGCCATCGGTCGATCCATTGACCGTCTCGTAATCACAGAATTCGGTGAGGCTCAATGGCAACGCAAAGCCGCGATTAATATTTTCCCCACTGTAAACAAACGCCCCAACGCTAAAGTCATATTGGAATCAACACCAGGGCGAGCGGGCTCACACCATGAACAGATGTGGCGGTCGGCGCTAGAAGGTTCAAGTCGATTTCATCCGCTGTTCCTTGAGTGGTGGGAAGATGAAAGTTGTAGAGAGCCTGACGATAGCTTTCAGCCTTCAGCGCCTGAACTTGAATATATGAGTCGTCATGATGGAATGAGCATCCACAACTTAGCCTTTCGGCGCAAAGGACTAAATACAGAGTTCGTCGGAGACACAAGACTGTTCTCGTGTAAGTACCCGTCAGACTCTTACGATGGGTGGCTGGGTAGTACAAACCCCGTAATGCCCGCAGAAATCCTGAAGCCCCTACTCGAAAAGGCCACCGTTGAGCCACTACTCGGTGGTCACGCTTGCCATGAATTTGAACCACCTAAGCCTGGACATCAATACCTGGTCACCGCTGACCCCGCAGGCTTCGGTAGTACAGGTGATAAATCAGCGCTAACTGTTTGGGACGCCACCGAATGGAAAGAGATTGCCTTCTGGGAAGATCGAGAAACGCCTGACCGATTCGCACAAAGACTAAAGGTTGTACAGAAAAGATACCTCGGCGCACTGCTCGCCGTTGAGTCCAACGCCACAGCATGTATCGCTATCTTGAAAGACCAAGAGACACGAAACTTACTCTGGACCGATAGAAATCACCCAGGTTGGTACGCGACACAAAAACGGCTACAAGAGTCTGAAGCGCGACTCGTTCAAATGCTAAGGCAACATGAACTAAATATACAAAGTCGCGGAATGCTCCACCAATTACTGAACTATGACGGCACACGAAAGAAACGCATTCGGGGCGAAGATGGTACAATTCACCACTTCGACCGCGCTAGAACAGCGGTTATGGCTGCTGACATTCTGTCCCGGAGACATTTCTCGCACGAAGCAACTGAAGTACAATCGGAATACTTGCCGGGACAAGTTACAATCAAACAACTAGATAGAATTAAGAGTCATAAAAGACGCGAAGCAAAATCACCCTTTAAACCTGCATCACAAATCTGGAAATAAAATGGCCGACTACAAGGCAAAAAAAGACGCAATGGCAAAGCAGGCAGCAATAGATGAAGCTGCCAGGAAGAAAAAAATCGAAGGCCAGTCCGACGAAGAAAACGCCAAACAATTAAGTGAGACGAAAGAGATCACGCATGAAGAGATTGACGAGAAGACCGCTAATCTGGCCAAGTTCTTCAAGAAGAAAAAATAGGTCACTATGTCTAAGCTGTCAAAACTGATCGATCGGCATCTTAATTTCTATAAGCGAGCCGAAAAGAAAGACTTCGATAAAGCCCGTAGGTTCTATCGAGGTAACTTCTTTTCTGGCGGCGATAGCGACCTCCAAGGCCTTAGCGGGTCGTCCTATCTGTGCTCAAAGAACATTATCTATGCCATCGCAGATACGGCAGTCAGCGCCTTGTTGGGGCCAAACCCATCAGTAGGCGCCGTCGCAAGAACACCCGTGTCTCAAGATGCGTCCCCTGCGGTGACAGGCCTGGTCGAGTATGTGTTTGAAACAAACAACTTTCGACGCAAAGCAGCTACGGCACTAATCGATGCCGTGCTCTGTAAACGTGGCATCTTTAAGACGGGGTGGGATGCGAAAAAAGACGTACCCATTATTCGGGCAATCAACCCCTCTAGTATATTCTTCGACCTTACCGTGCGAGACTCAGACGATATCCGATACTGGATTGAAGCGACGGTTATCTCCTTCGATGAGTTTAAGGCGCGAGTAAAGTCTGGGCAGTACAAATCCGAATTGGTCAAAGAAGTTACTCCAGACCGATACCCAAAGTGGCTGCTCGACGAAAACCAGAAAAGCACCACAGATACTGTTCGTGACGCATTTCAATGGGTGACCGTCTACGAGTATTACGATCGCGAACGCGGCATTATGCAGCACTACATTAAGCAAGCTGATGCCATCGTGTTCGAAGATAAGATCGACTACATCCCGTACAGCATGTTCACACTCAACCAATCAGGAATTGATTGCCTGGGCTTGAGTGAGGTACAGCTTGTTCTAAAACAACAAGAAACTATCAACGATCTGCTCACACACATGAAGCAAATCACGTACCTTCAAATTCCGAGAGTCATGTACGACTCCGGTCGAGTGAGTGAAGAAGACCTGAACAAAGCAGTAGAAGCCAGCGCAGGTGCGTTTATCGGAATCAACCCGTCAAATAGCGAAGCCCTCCGAAGCTTGGCTACTCTCTTCTACGAAATGCCCATCCCTGATAGCCCATCTGGGGTCAAAGAATTCATTGCACGGCAAGAAGAAGATGCGGCCTTTATCTCCGCATTGGCTGAAGCCGCTCGAGGCCAAGTTGCTGGTGCGCGAACCGCAACAGAGATGGCCATTATCGATGCCCAACTTCGAACCCGACTCGCAACCCGAGAAGGTCACCTGAACGATGCCATCGAAGATGTGGCGAAAAAGGTGTTCTACCTCTGTAAGAAATATATGCGCAAGACACGACTGATCCGAATCTCCGGTAGCAACAAGTGGGAACAACTAAGCCACAAAGAACTCGTCGATGTCGATGTCGACTTTAAGATGGTTAGCTACAACCCCATTCGACGTAACCCCGGCATGATGGCTGAGACGCTAATTCAAATGCTCCCGTTCTTGTCGCAAAACCAGAACGTAGATATCCGACGGCTGACGGAAGAAATTCTGACCAACCTCGGACTACCCAGCCGAATCCTTATCCCCGAAGCGGAACTAATTGCGCAACAAGAAGCCGCCGCCGCACAACAACAAGCAATGATGCAAGCAGAACAGCAAGCTAAGTTGGGTGGGGCCGCAGCCGGTAAGCCTGCGATTGAAGCACAGCAAGCTGCTCAATTGCAGCAACTGATGGCCCAGTTGCCACCAGATGAAGCTGAAGCAATGATGGCTGCAGTAAGTGGGCAAGAGGCTGGGGTAGAGCCAGAGATGGAGGACGCACTACCCGGCGGTGGGGGAGCCCCCATTAGAGGTGAGACTTGAGCGTATACAAAGACAAAATGTTGGCGCTTCGTAAGACCCAGCCTCAAGGCGGCGAGATCGCGGGGCGAAGCAAAGCAGTCCAGCAAAAGGACGCGTCTCCAGAGTTTCTCAGCCGTATTGAATCTTCGGTAGCTTATGGAGAGTCTGATGCTGACACTGGGATCACAGAGTCACCTGGCGACCTTGGAGAGATTGCATATCCGCAGAGCGATCGGATGGACGCCGAGGAAGCTTTGTTTGCTAAGCTGTCTAAAACAACGGGCGGTAAAGGATCTGAAACTAAGTCAAGTACCGCCGTAGGAAAAGCGCCATCAAAAGCGTCAGCCACTACGATTAAACACAAACGAAGCAACTACGCACCACATAAAGGTAAGGAAAAGCGCGGACCACATGGACCTACACCACCTAAGTTGGACACACTTGACGATTACGAAGGCAAACAGACGGATGAGTATTTCTCCATCGCACAGAACGTGATGCCACCTAAAAATTATGACGACCTTACGCAAAACTACGCAGCACAAACTAGCTTTGGGCAGAGCGCGGCTATGCAATCATTAAACCAAAAACGCGACAAAGCTGAACCGTTTAAACAACAAACTCGCACGTTACCAGGCGGCGAAACAATTCCTTTAATCGTTTTTGGTGATGGCTCTGAGTACTACGTTGACCCCGACGCAGACATAAATAAGCTTTACCCAGGTGACGTGATTCGAATAGAGCCCCCAAAGGACAAACGATGAGCCTCATAATGAACAACCTCGAATGCACCGGATGCGACTTCTTTGAAGAAGAAGCAATCTACCGACGTGCCGACGGGCCAGACGATTGCCCCGAATGCGGTAGCAAACGAAAGATGAGCTTCATTGGACTCCGCTACGCTATCCATGGTCAAGGACCAGGATCATTCGCAGCCGTTGACTTTGGCGTACTCGGCAAAGCCGAAACAAAAGAAGACTACGACCGCTGTATCGCTACCATCGAAAAGCGCTTCCCTGGTAAACGAGTCAATATCCAAGAGGAAACAAAAGGACAGAAAGCTGACCGACTCGACACCATACGTCACAATAGCTACAAAAGAAAAAAAGCAGCCGGTGTCGACAGCCAAACACTGAAAGCGGCGTCCGAACGGAACAGACGATATAAAGCTGAGGGACGGACTAAGCCCAAAGCACCACCGACGGAAAGTAAATAATGGGCCGCAAGAACACACGAAATATGATGTCGGACCCCGACCTTGTCGAAGGCGCAGTAAAAGCTGCAGAAACCAATGGACGCAACTTACGCAAAATAAAAGACAACACAGTAAGAGATGCTGTTGTGTATGAGGATACGGAATCAGGAGAGAGTAAAACACTCCCGAATAAACTCATCCGTGCATTGGGTGCGCAAATAACTTTTGAACTCGTTGACCCAAAACTTGATCTTGTCACACCGACTAAACTAACATAGTAAACCAGAGCGGTAAGACGCCGTATCAGGAGAACATCATGCCCATCGATCCCAAAACTGGCGAGCGCCTTCCTTACCCCGGAGAACCCGGATACAAAGAAGAAGGAGGCGGAGCGGCTAATCCAGAAGAAGTCACAGAGAAAGATGTAGACGATCTTCTGCAACGGATCAGTGCGGCAGAAGAAGGAGCGCCACCCGAAGAAGGGGCACCGGCAGAGGCAGCGCCTGAAGAAGGTGTGCCCCCGGAAGAAGGAGCACCAGAAGAAGGCGAAGGCGAGCAAGACCTTAGCCCATTGATTGAAACGCTTGGTGTGACCCCTGAACGAGCCGAGATGCTCTACCAGGCAGCACAACAGTTGGCGTCAACACAAGGCAAAAGCCCCGATGACTTGGCAGCAATGATTGCCGATGACTTCGAGATTCTGATGCAACTGGAAGTGATCGCCGCACGCAGCATGCAGAACCAACCAGAACCACCAGCACCACCACCGGAAGCCGGTGCGCCAGATGCGGCTGGTATGCCACCAGAAATGATGCCACCAGGGGGGATGTGATCTATGCTAAACGAAGACAATGAAGCGGTGGAAGCCGTATCTGCCGATGCTGAGCCCGAAGGGAGCAGCGAGGCTACAGTTGAAACAAGTGCCCCAGAACCTGTTGAGGCCGCTCCAGAAGCGACTCAAGAAGCGACTCCTGTTGCGGTGGAAGAAGAAATTGAAGTCCCACCAGTGTTCGACTGGAACGGTGAGTATGAAAGTCTGCACACTGCCAATTGGGTCAAACAGTTGGATGAAAATCTCCGTGACTCGGTACTGAACGGTATTCAAGAAAAGTACCAACACTGGCAACGTGGATATACCAGTAAGTACCAAGACCTGGCCAAGCAGCGACGAAGCGCTGAAGAACTGATGAAGGAAGTGCGCGAGCAAGAAGTTAAAGTCCAGCGATGGCTGCACGGCGATATCGACCCAATGATCGCAAAGCAAAAAGAGGTCGACGAACTTAAGGTTGCCCATCGAACAGCATTGAAAACCCTGCGACGAGAGGCGGAAGAAGCACACGAAAAAGCTGTGCAGTCTCACGGAACCGCGATGGAACAAGCTGTGCAAGAGCGCGATATAGCAATGCAACAGCATAAGCAATTGCGCGAAAGGTTCGAAGCGCAAGAAGCGGAACAAACTGAAGCACAAGTAACTGCACTAGAAACCTGGCTCACGACTGAATACAAAGATGTCTACGATAATGACGACGCATTCAAGAAGTTCTGCCAACTTGCGCGAGCAGATATATCGCCCGAAGAAGCAGCTAAAATGGTTCGAGTGCTCTACCCACTACC
>Ga0208553_1000040_pt1 | contig 67646 bp, 102 predicted proteins | sample 6_EtaG_FD_184079 | JGI IMG/M metagenome (GOLD analysis project Ga0208553, IMG submission 184079) | Marine viral communities from the Subarctic Pacific Ocean - 6_ETSP_OMZ_AT15160 metaG (SPAdes) (version 2) | ecosystem: Environmental > Aquatic > Marine > Oceanic | place: Pacific Ocean | collected...
CCATCTACAGCCGATTCCTCGCCATCTGGCGCCCCCTCCGCGGCTTCTTCGCGAGCCTGTGGAGCGGTATCGCACAGCTGTTCCACGGCACCCTCGGCGGAGTGCTCGACCAGGTGGGTCGCGTTGTTGAGAACGTGCGCGGTGTCGGCCGCGCAGAGCTCGACGGCGACGCGCCGCCGCCTTCGGTCGTCAGCCCGGAGGCTCGGGTGGCTCGATCGATCTCCGAGAGCACCAGCACCGAGCGGGCGGAGGTGGTGATCCGTCCCGAGGGCGCCCGCGCGGAGGTGACCCGACGGCCGCGCGGCAACGGCGTCGCGCTTCGGGTTCCCGCTTCGGGAGGCGTGTGATGACGCCTGAGCACTGTAACGCTTCCCTCCGCCAGACCGCGGAGGCCCAGACCGCCAAGCTCGAGGTCGTGCCCCCCGGCGCGTTCTTCGGCGAGGTACGGGAGGCTCCATGATGGACGTGAATCGCAAGGTGTACGCAGCAATCCCCACCGAACTCGACCCCGACCTCGCCGACGTGATCTCCGCCATGCAGCGCGGGGAGATGACCGCCGACGAAGCGCTCGAGGAGCTCGTGGCCCGTCGGTCCTCCGGCCGCGGGCCCGCGGCTGTCGCCGCCAAGGTGGCCGACCTCCTCGACGAACGCCGTGGCCGCGCGCCGGCCGAGTCGACGGACCCGACGGTCGAGGCAACGCCGGCCGAGTCGCCCGCGCCCCAGGCGGAGCGACCGATCACCGCCGCGGAGGGGCTCCGGATGCTCGAGGAGCTGCGCGCATCCCGGAAGCCGTCCCCCGAGGAGTTGGCCTCGCAGGTGGCAGACATCCTCGAGCGTCGACGCCAATATCGATGATGCCCCCGCCCGGACTCTCCACCGGGCGAGGGCTGCGGCAAAGTCTCGCCGCCGCGCCGTCTCGGTTCGGGGCGCGCTTGAGCCGTCTCACCCCCCGAGGGCTCTTCAGTCCAGCTCTCGGGGGGTGCGGCGTTTCTTCTGACCGATGAACGCGATTCCCGTCTCTGAGGCCGTCGAGCTCCTGCGCATCCAGCGCCCGAACGCGGCGCGGTGGCTCCGCCGGCATCTACGCCGCCGCGAGGAGCAGACCGGCGCCCGGATCCTTGTGGACGTCTCGGCGCCGGGCGCTCGCCGGCCGGCGTACGGCGTGGACATGGGCGAGCTGGCCGAGCAGTGCCCCGAGCTCGTTCGCGAGGAAGCTGCGCTCGCCGACACCGTTCGGACGGCGCTCGCGCCCGAACGCGCGGCGATCGCCAAGCTGGTCGAGGAGCTGGGTGAGGTCCGGATGCAGCTGGCGATCCTCACCGAGGCCGTGCGCCAGCTCCGGCGCCGGTAGCTTTCACGGGTCTCATTTGAGGTAGCCGAGAGTTAACGAGTCGGCGGCGAAGCGCAGCTCGGAAGCGTCTCCGCCGCGTCAGAGCACCGGACGAGGTTGAGCAAGTGCTCTCGCGCCGCGCACACGCTCGCCCGGTCGTAGTAGGCGCACTCCGGGAGCCTCACCGCGTCGGCGCAGGCGCCTGCCGCCTCGAGGAGCAATGGCGCCGCGGCGCACGCGGAGGTCACCCCGTCGCACCACGTGCCCTGGTACTCGCGGACGCACTCGCCGGGGGGCACGTTCGGCCCGCGCGTGGCGCGGAGGTCCGCCCCGCCGTCTTCCTCGAGCGCGACTGCGATGCGCCCGCCGTCGGGACCCGAAGGCGCTTCGGCGCACGCGACGAGCAGTAGAACGGTCAGCAGGCTTCGGATGTGGTGTTGCATGTCTTTCTCCCCTCGCGGCCGGAGCCGCGCTCAGTCCTCGCCCGGGACGGGTGCGTGATCGCTCGGGCGGCCGGTGATCGCGAGACGCGTCGCCGGAGCAAAAAAACCTAGCGATTCCGAAGCTATGAGGCGATCGCGAGGCAGTGCGCGCAAACTCGGCGTCCGAGGGTTGGTCCCCGCCGAATACCCAAGCGATCTCGGGCGCTTGGCAGTGCGCGCAAACCGAATGGAGCGAGTCTGTTCCCACTGCATCAGTCCTTGCCCCTTCGCTCCCGCCAGGGGCGCAGCTCCACGACCTCTGCGGCGTCGCCGTCTACGTGCTCGAGGAGGCGGCCGAGGGCCTCGTGAGCGACACGCGCCGCGGCGAGGTCGCCCGCCTCCGCCGCCCTCACCATGGCGGCCGACAGGTCGGCGATCAGGCGCGCTCGCGGGCCCGCACCTTGGCTTGCTTCCGTGTATGTCCCACCGGTGACCCACGAGTCCGCGGAACCCTTCGAGATGACAGGGGGGCTTACCGGCTTCACACGGTGGAAGTCCTGGGTTCGACTCCCAGATCGCCCATCCCTCGAAAGGCCCCCGGAATCCCGGGGGCTTTCGTCGTTCTGGGCCTCAACCGTTGCACGCTGCGTTGCGTCGCCGTGGGACACCGTGGGACAGGGCAAACGGGTCACTCGGGCGCGGGCATGGAGCGAGTCCGCGGCGAGATGCGCATACCGCTCTGTCATCCGGATGGTCGAGTGCCCGAGGAAGTCGCGCACTTCTTCGAGCGTCCAGCGCGCCCCCCACGTCCCCATCACGAGGTGGCTGGCGCACGTGTGCCGGAGATCGTGGAAGCGCACATCCCGGGTGATGCCCGCCCGCGACTTCACGCCCGGCGTCACCTCGAGCACCGGCGCCGTCTTCTTCCGCGGCCGGCGCTGGCGCTTGTCCGGCCACCCCGCGTCGTACTTGGGGCCGTAGTGCTCGCCGTCGCGGTTGGGGAACACCGGGGCGTCGGGGCGGACGTCGCCCTGTAGTCCCCGCCATCGGGCGAGCGCGGCCCGCGCGGGACCGAGCAGGGGGACGTCCCGGATCTTCTTGGACTTCGTGGGGCCGCGCCGACCGCGACGCACGACCACCCGGGGGCGATCCTCGACGGCCTCGTGTACGTCCTCCCACCGAAGCGAGAACAGCTCGCCCTGACGGAGCCCGCCGTAGATGGCGAGCGTGAACAACGCCCGGTCCCGCTCGGACAGATCCGACGCGAAGAGGAGCGCGATCTCCTCGGCATCGAGAAACGTCCACTGGTCTTCGAGATCCTCGGGGCGGACGTGCTTCGGCACGCGCACCTCGAGGGCGGGGTTCGTCTCGAGCAGGTCGCGGTGCACGGCCCAAGCGAAGCACGAGCGCACGAGCCGGAAGGCCTTCCCGACCGTCTCTCGGCTCAAAGTCCGGCCCGTCTCTCGTCGCGGCCCGCGACATCCCACGAGCGCCGGGGACGCGAGGAGCACGTCGATCCAGTCGATCAGCTCGTTGCGCCGGATGCTGGTGATCGGCGCTTCCCAGAAGGCGGCCGGCTGGATGCGAGCGCGTGCGAGGTCGCGCTCCTCGGGGATGCCGCGGACCCGTCCGCCGAGCTCCCGCGCGTCCATGAACCGGCCGAACACCTCACCGAACGTCAGCGAGTCGACGGCGGCGATCGCGCCCGCCTCCCGAAGCGCGTTCAGCCGCGCGAGCGCCTCCCGCGCGCGCTCCTCGTTGGGGAACGTCTTCCGCTTCCGCCGTCCGCCCTGACGGAACGTGATGCGCGCCTTCCCGCTGGGGAGCACCTCGATCGAGCCGGACCCACTCTCGCGCCGCACGCTCATGGCTTCGTCACCGCGAAGCCGAGCTCCCGCGCGAGACGGAGGGCGCGCTGCCGTTCCTCGTCGCTCATCTCGGGCACAGGGTCGGGGGAGGGCGACGAGCGGTCAACCCGGCGCCCCCCCGACCCGCGCCGGCCGAGGGCCTCTCGCAGCGCCCGCAGCTCCGCGCGCTGGGCGCGGACTTCCGCGAGCAGCTCGAGGAGCAGCTCGGCGCCGTCGAGGGTCTCGGCCGGATCGCTCATGCGCCTTCCTCCGCCGCGTACCAGTCCCGCACGGCGCTCCGGAGCGCCTCTTCGCGGTCCCAGTCCTCGATTCTCACGGTGCGCGTGCTGCCGTCACGGGACCGGCCGCGCGCCCGCGCTCCCCACCGGCCCGGCGTGCGGCACGGGAAGACGAGGAGCTCGAGCACGGCGCGACTCCCCCACCGCCGGGGCCGCGCCGTCGCGCCGCCGTCCGGCGGCCCCTCGGTTCCCCTTCCGGTCCCGGGGTCGCAGGTCGGGGCCGGTGGAGCGCTCGAGGGCGCGGCGTTCCGAAGTGCTCCAGCGCCGGCCCGCGATGGGGTGTCCACCTTGCGTGGCGAGCACAGACCCGCCCCGGATCTGAAGTTCTGGTGACGATCGGCGGACGGTCGTGAAGTTTCCGAGCCACTCATGCTGGCCGTCGACGCGCTCACGACATCCACCTCGCGAGCTCCTCGAGCAGCCGGTGGCCGAAGACGTCGAGGTCCTGATGCTCCGGGAAGACGAGGAGTTCGAGCACGGCCCCTCCGCCTTCGCCGATCGGCGGTGCGGTCGGGCCGCTCCTGCCGTTGGGGGGCTGGCCGGCGGCCGGTGAAGTCTCGCGGCCCTCATCTGAGGGGGTCGAAAGTAAACCGCGGGCGTTCACGCCTGGCTCCCGCGCCGCAGCGGCATCCGAGAGCAGCCGGACCGGTCGAGAATCCGGGCCTCGTGTGCAGCCTCGATCACCCGGAGCGCGAAGTAGTCGAGCGCCCGCGCGTCCACGAGGCGCGCGAGGCACATCGTGAAGTAGGCCGCCAGGTAGCCCGGGGGGTTGTGCATCGCGCCGCCGACCAGCTCACCGAAGGCGCTGATCGCCAGCTCGATCACCTCGTCCTCGGACTCCTCGTGTTCCCGAGGTACCGACGCGAGGTCGTCGGCTGCCGCGTCGAGCCCACCGCAGCGGGTGAGGATGTGGAGAGCGATATCGAGGTGACCTGTCGCTGGCGTCCTCATCGTCGAGCCCGGGATGTCGAGGCGTGCGAGACCCGACGCCAGGGCGGCGGCGACCTCCCGCGCCGAGAACCCCGCGAGCGCGGCTTCGAGGACTGATTCCGCTCCGTTGCATCGCGCTCGCGACGCGAGCGCGGACAGGGGCGCCCCGCCGGCCCACGCGCAGTCGTCTTTCGCGCGGACTTCTTCCCGGAAGAAGAAGAAGCACGAGAGCGGCGTCACCCGGAGCTCGAGCACCTCGTCTTCGAGCCTGGACGGGCGCTCAGTAGACACCCTCGGGGGCGGTGTTACCCTGGCCTCGTTCGAGTCTTCGCTGATCCGAACACCATTCGACGCCTCGGGAGTTGCCGCTCCCGGGGCGTTTCTCTTTCCGGCATCCGCCGGGGTTTGGTCTTTCATCGAGCCTCCTTCGCCGGACCTTCCGGCCCGACGAAGGTTGCCAAAACTTGCGGTCTAGTCAAGTTGGTTCGTCGGAATCCTCGCCGAGAAGCAACTCCTCGAGCTCGATAGCCATGTGTACCGCAAGCCGCGCTCGCTCCTGATCGGACTTGGCGATGAGAATCTGCCTCGCTGCCTGTGTGGCCGGATGATCGGCCAGGAGCCTGGCTAGCGTGGTCGCGGCTACAGGGTCGACGTTGCGCCTCTCCATCCACGTGGTGAGCACTTCGCCCGTGAGGCGCACCATGGCTTCTCTGCGCGAGGCACCCAATTCGAACAGCGTGAAACCCAGCACCTCAGGGGGCGGAAACTCCCTGTAGTGGCCTTCCTGAGAGCTGTAGTACGCCTCGCTGAATTTGTACCGTTGCGCGGCGCCAGAGAGAACCCGCTGGCTGACGTCCCGCTCGCCGGCCAGGACGCGCGAGAGATGCGAGGGAGAGATCCCGACCTCCTCGGCCACGGCCTTCTTCCATCCGTGCGCATGCTGCCGCTCCTCACCGAGCGCTTGGAGTAGCTCCCGAAAACGCCGCTGGGCCAGCTCGCCAGGGTTGTCCACCGAGCGAGCCTAGCAGACGCAGGCTTGCGGGGTGGCTTGCGGTAGTTGCGGTCTGAGCAAGTGTTGGGTAGGCTGCGCGCATGGCGGAGACACGGGCACACGCCCTCTACCGGGCCTGGTCGAGCGACGTCGGCGGCGTCTGCTCTGCGGCGCGAATCCTCGGGATCAGCGAAGGCCACTCCAGCCGGATCGCCAAGGGGGTCAGGATCCCGAGCCTCGAGCTCGCGGCCGCAATCGAGCGAGTCACCCGCGCGTGGTCTCGGGGGCCGATCCTCGCGGTCGCATGGGTCCCAGTGACTCGACCTCCGCGTCCGGCGCCTCCGGCCGAGAGCGAGGTCGAGGCCGCGTGATGACGCCCCCCCAAAGACTGACCCCCCGCGCGGTATGGAGCCGGCGAGGGGTCGAGACCGGAGACCACCGGCCGCTGGTACATGACCCCGCCAGCGTACTGGTCTCCATCGCCGAGCGCAAGCCGCTCGAGGAGACCAACTGTGCAGACCACCACCACCACTGACCGGGCCCAGGTGCTCGAGGTCGCGCCGATCGGCGCAGCCGGGGTGCTCGCGATCGTGTCCGAGGCCCTCCGCGCCCTCGGCGAACGGCGAGACGCGGGAGCGCCCCCCGAGGCGATCGCGGCGGAGACGGAGGCGGCGCTCGTCTGGGCGCGCGCCGTGCTCGAGCACGAGCGGGGCGCGGCCGCGGCGTACGTCCGCGCCCTGGTAGACGCGGCCGGCGCCGCGCTCGGAGAGGAGACGACCCGATGATGATGAGCCCCGGCACGGAGCTCCCGCCGCTGCCCCCGCCGTGCGCGGCGACCGCCGAGGACGTGGCCACGGTCGCCATGATGGCCGAGCTGCTCGACATAGAGCTCGGCATCCTCGGGGTAGGCGAGGGCATCCGCGCCCTCGGCGGAGAGGTGGAGGACGACCGCTACGGCGCCTTCGTCGTCCGGCGCGATCACCGCACCCTGCAGCGCTGGCTTGCGCGCGCGATGGCCCTGCGGGCTCGACCGCGGCCGCGCCCGACGACGACTGCGACGGCGCCCAGCGCGGCGAGACGAGAGACGAGGATGCAGCCCCCGGCGACGGATCCGGGGGGAGGCGCCGAAGACGGCGACCCTCCACCAGGTGGGCCGCTCGAGGACCAGCGACCGGGCGGGTGCCCGCTGTGCGGGGCAAAGGGTCATTGGCGGCGGCCGGCGCGCATCGCTGGACCGCTGCCGTCAGAGTGCCTCGCGGCGCTGTCGCGCGGGCTGGTGATGACGCTCCGGGGGGTCGGAGGGCAGATATGACGACCGGCGAAGGCGCAGACGCGCCTGACGCGGACCGTGCCTCGGGGGAGGGGCGCGGAGACGAGTACTTCGGCCGCGCGCCAGACTGGCTATTCGACCTGCTCACGCGGCCGAAGGCGGATCCGTGGAGGCTGACCCAGCTCGATGTCCTCCTGTGGATCCTGCTGAGCAGGTACGCGGGGCTGACGGGCGACGCCTACCCCAGCCATGCCCTGCTGGCGCAGCGACTCGGCTGCACGGAGAGAGCGGTTCGACGCTCGGCGGAGAAGCTCGCGAAGATGGGCCTGGTCGAGGTGCAACGTCGCGGTCACCGTGGAAGGTTTAACGTGTACAAGATGAGTAGACCTCGGAGGACCCCAGGGTCCGGTGAGATCCCGCCTGAGAGGACCCCAGGGTCCGGTGAGATCCCGCCTGAGAGGACCCCAGGGTCCGGTGAGATCCCGCCTGAGAGGACCCCAGGGTCCGGTGACACGCGTGTCACAGGACCCCAGGGTCCATCTGACAGGACCCCAGGGTCCTGGGGAAGGAGATCAGGAAGCTCTTTTAAAAGCAGTAGGACGCGCGAGACTCCCGAGACGCCGCCGCCGGTCGGCTCCACCGGGCGAGAGAGCGAACCGACGACGACTGCTCTCGATCACTCTCGCCTCCGAGCGGACACCGCGTCGCTGCTCCGCCAGCACTGGAGCCGCGAGTGGGGGAGGCACAACGCTGGGCAGGCGACGGCCGCCCACCTCGCGGAGGTCGAGCGGCTCGCGTGGTGGTTCGACGAACTCTCGCGCGAGCAGGCCAAGCCCGTGGCGGACCTCATCGAGGGCGCCGTCCGCGCGTTCTTCGTCGCGAAGCGGAAGTACCGGAGGCCGCCGGCGCGGTGGTTCTGCGAGGATCCCGGGAGGTGGCTCGAGGCGGAGGCTCTGGGCGAGGAGGACACACACGCGCGGCTGCGGAAGGTCCTGGCCGAGATCGACGAAGCCGTGTGCGCCGATCAGGAGACGATCCACGAACTCGAGCGGCAGCGCGACGCGCTGATCCAGGAAATCCAGGGGGCCGCATGACGGGCCGGGATCCTGAGCTGGCGCTGCTCGCCTGCATCCTCCTCGAGCCGGCGGTTCTGGACGAGGTGGGCGATGTGGTCTCGCCTGCGGAGTTCGCCGTCCCGCTGCACGCGGCCGCCTTCGAGGCCATGCGGGCCCTGCGCGACCGCGGCGACCACGTGGACATCGTGAGCCTTCGCGCGCACTTGCTGGCCAGCGGGGCCGCGGACGGCAACGCGCTGGACCGGTTCGTTCTCGTCATGAGCGACCACATCCCAGACACCACGGCGGCCGAGACCTACGCCCGGCTCGTGTCGGGGGCGTCGGCAGTGCGTGCGGTGACGCGCGAGGCCTCCGCGATCGTGGCTCGCTCGCGCGCTCCCCTCGCCGATGGCGGCGACGTGGACGCCTTCCTGGACGCGGCCGAGGCCGGGATCCTCACCGCGACCGCGGGACGCCGGTCCGACGTGCGGACCGTCGGGATGAGCGAGGCCCTCCACGAAGCCAGCCGGGCGCTCGTGGCCCGGGCGGAGTCGAAGGCCGAACTCGACGGCCTCAGCACAGGAATGGCGAACCTCGACCGGACCCTCGCCGGGCTGCGCGCGGGCGAGCTCGTGGTGCTCGCTGGACGGCCCGGGATGGGGAAGAGCGCGTTCGCGGGGCACATCGTGCGGACCGCGGCGGGAGACGGGCACACCTGCGCGGTCTACTCGCTCGAGATGGAGCATCGATCGTGGGCTGAGCGGTGGGCCTGCGCAGAGGGGGGCGTCGATGCCGGTGCGGTCCGCCGCGGGAAGTTGAGCCGGGACCAGTGGGACCGGTGGTGGGCCGCGAGCGAGAGACTCGCCTCGTTGCCGATCGTGGTCGACGACACACCCTCGCTGTCGCTGCCGGCGCTCCGCTCGAAAGCTCGGCGGGTCCGCGCCCGCCACGGCCTGGGCCTGATCGTCGTGGACTATCTGCAGCTCATGACCTCGGGCGAGGGCCACCGGGAACGCAACGACGAGGTGGGGGCCGTGAGTCGCGGCTTGAAGGCTCTGGCGAAGGAACTCTCCGTCCCGGTGCTCGCGCTTGCCCAGCTGAACCGCGGCCTCGAAAGCCGAAAGGACAAGCGCCCGAGCCTGTCTGACCTCCGCGAGAGTGGGCAGATCGAGCAAGACGCAGACGTGGTCATGTTCCTGTACCGACCCGGCATCTACGCGCCGGAGCTCGCGTCCCCCTCGGCGCTCGAGGTGATCATCGCCAAGCAGCGCGCGGGTCGCACCGGCACGGTGAAGGGCACGTTCCACGGCGCGACCTACCGATTCGACGGCGCGCCTGACAACGAGAACGGGAGGTACGACGATGCGTGATGGCGATGGGTGTCAGGTGCGTCTCGGCTTCGGCGAGCTCGGCGAAGCCGTTGGCGAGCTCGCTCCGGGAAGCTTGGTGGTGATCGGCGCGCGGCCCTCCACCGGCAAGAGCGCGCTGTGTCTGCGGATCGTGGCGACGGCCGCGCACGCTGGGACGCGCGCCGAGATCCTCTCGCTCTCGGACCCGCCGGAAACGTGGGCGATCCGCGAGCTGGCGCGTGCGGCAGACGCGAGCGCCACGAACCTCCGCCTGGGCGGCTCCCTCGGCGAGTCCGAGCTCAGCCGTATCGGCGCGGCGGCGAGCGACGCGCACGACCTCTGGCGCGTGGCTGACTGCAGGAGCGCCAGGGACCTCCCGGCGATCATCGCTCACATGCGGCGCGCCGCGGTCCGCCACCGCCCGCGGGTGTTCGTTCTCGATTACATCCAGCTCGTGCGCGTGCGTGGTGTTCGGGAGCGGCGCCACGAGATCGAGCGCGCGGTCGCGACGCTCAAGAGCACCGCGGCCGAGCTCGACGCGGTGATGGTGATCGCGTCGCAGCTTCGCCGTCACGACGGCCACCCCACGCTCGAGCTGCTGAAGGAAGCTGGCGCGATCGAGGAGGCGGCCGAGCTCGTGCTGCTCCTTCATCGGGTGAGAGACACCGAGGCCGGCGATCGCGTCTACGCCGAGATCGCAAAGCACAAGGATGGCGCGGATGGCCACGTGTCGGACGTCTACGAGATCGGGTGGGATCCGCGGGCTGCGACGTTCCTTGCCTCGCGTCTGATCGGCCCCTGGTGGAAGGTGCCCGGCGTGGAGCGCCGGGGGAGGAGAGCGGCTGGATGACGCGGCCGTCCGACGACACCAGATGTAGCGGACGTGGCCGATCGGCGCGCGCGGCGCTCCACTGCTCGAGCGATGGGCGGCCGTGCGAGCTGCTCGCCGACGCGTCGACGGATCCGCCGTGCGCGTACTGCGGCCGGTGGCTCGCTTCGACGGCCACCGAACTGACGGGGCTCCGGCTGGGGCGCCTCGAGCGAGAGATCCTCCTCGAGGCCTCGCCAGCGCGCGGGGAGCATTCCCCGATGCCCACGACTGCCGCGCGGTCATCGGTGCGGCGCGCGGCGACGAAGCTCGAGCGCGCGGGCCTGGTTCACCTCCACCCGATCCGGGTGTGTCGGCCCGCTCGCCGGGTCGCGAGCCGGATCCGGAACCCGGAGGGGGCGAACTTCCTGACCTTCACCGTCGATCCGCGCGCCCGGGTGTGGGAGCTCGGGGCGCGCCGCACGCTCCTCGGGGAGGGCGCCGTGGCCATCTACGGTCGAGAGCTCGCCGGCGGCGGGCGCATTCGATGGGACCGCCTCATCGAAAGAGCCCCGGGGCTGGGGGAGACGCCGGCGGAGCTGCGCTCCCGCCAGGCGCCGGGGGGCTCCGTCCGCCCCAGCCTTCGCGAGGCGTGGGCGGAGTTCTCACGGCTGGCGGCGGGGGCCGAAAAGTGAGGCCCGCCGCGCTCTCCGTGACCCTCCGGTGGGGGGGGCTCACTGCCGCGTCTGCGCGTGCGCTCTCTGAGGCCGCCCCACGCCCGCCCAGCGCTCGCCACGGGTCCGCGCTCGGCCGCCGCATCCTCGGCGCGCGGCGAGCCTCTGACGACCCGTGGGGGCCCGGCACGGCGGCCGTGCGAAGCCGCCTGATCGGCGCGGGTCCTGTGGGGGACCCCCCCCGTACCGCGGTTAAGTTTCACCACCGCCGCCCTCGCACGAAGTCCGATGTTCGGCCCGGTGTTCGGGTGTTCGGGCCCCGATTTGTTCGGGTGAGGCTCCGGGGACTCGTGACCCCACTTTCGCCGCCTCACGCCCGACCGCCGGCCGACTTGGCGTCCGATTCGTCGCGTTCTGACGACGGTGCCCCGACCTAACCCCGGAGGATTCATGACCACGAAACACCTGATCTCTCGCGCCGAGTTCGCCCGGCGCGCCAACCGAGGGCGCAGCACGATCACGGAGGCGTGCCGCGGCCCGCTCGCTCGAGCCATCGTCCGGAAGCGCATCGATGCCGCGCACCCCGACGTCATCGCGTGGGCGCGTGAGCGCGGGATCGACCCGGACGCCCTCACCAGCCAGCGCCGCGCCGCTCGACCGTCCGGCGCAGGTTCGAGCCCCGCTCCGGCCGCCACCACGGTTCTGGCCGCCCACGGGTTCGGGGGCCCTCTGACGGCAATCCCGGATGACTTGGTCATCCCCGAGTGGGCGAGCGGCGCGAGTCCCGCGGTGATCCTCGGAGCGCTACAGGCGGGGCTCGACGCGGAGATCGACCGCGCGAAGGAGCAGGGACAGCGACTCCTGCAGTTAGAGGCCGACCTCTTCGACCTCGACCACCCCACGGTCCGGCGGTTCCTCGAGCAGGAGCACGACGTCACGATGACGCCCGAGCTACTCGCCGAGCTCTGGGAAGAGCACGAGGAGCACCGCCAGCGCCGCCGTGAGCTCACCGACACCTCGGGGGCCGAAGCCTCGTGACCGCGGCCGAGCTGGCGGAGGCGTCCGACCACCTCGACGCGGCGGAGCTGCTCGAGGCCGTGCAGGCGATGCTCCGCCGCCGCCGCGGGGGGCGTGGCGGTCCCATGGAGCGAGTCGTCCTCCTGGCGATGGCGGCCGCCCTCGAGCAACCCCTCTCGGCCGAGCTCGCGAGGCGGGCGGAAGGGCTGGCGGCGGTGGTCCGGGGCGTTCGGACACGGGCGGGCTACGCAGACGCCGCGCCCGCCCTGCGCGAGCTCGCGCGCGTCATCGAGGCCGCTCGCGTGCTGCCGTTGGCTGCGCAGGCGCTGCAGGTGCGGCTTGCGCTGGCCGAGGTAGGGGCCGAGCTCGAGCTCGACCACATCGAGCAGCTGCTCGACGGCGGCAGGACTCTCCGAGCCCAGGTGGCCACGATCGGCGTGGCCGCGCGGCTGCTCCCCGGTGGAGACCCGCGGCGAGCTCGTGACCATGTTCGGCGCGCCCTCGGAGCCTGACGGGTGGAGAGTGAAGCTCCACCTCACGCAACGTTCGGAGCGTGCATCATGCAGGCATGACGCGCGCTACGCAGATGGAGGGCTGAGCCGTGCCCAACATGACGATCACGAACATCGACAACGGCACGGTCCTGATCGGCGAGGGCGAGTTCAGCGACGAACTGCTCACCTTCGCCGGGGCCGACACCCTCGCGGAGGGCACCATCCTCGCCCGCGACAGCGGGACGGGGAAGCTCGTGCCGTTCGACCCCGACGACATCGGCGGCGTCGACCACGAGATCGCCAAAGCGGTCCTCACCTACGCCGTCACGGCCACCGGCGCCGGCGACGTGGCCATCCGGGCTCTCATCCGAGGGCGGGTGAACGCGGGGCGCCTCGTCGTGGACGACGGTGCGAGCGTGACGGCCGCCATCCGAGACCAGCTGCGCGCCTACGGCATCACTCCGGTGAGCGTCAGCCAGCTTTCGCAGCTCGACACGCAGGACTGAGGACCCGCATGAAGCAATCGGTCAACCTCCGCGCCCCGACCTCGCACGCCGCGCGCAACGCCGGCGACGAGGCCACCCGTGCCCGCCTCGAGCGCGAGGCGGAAGACCTCCGCGCGACGATGACGACGGACTTCGCCGTCGCGCCGCGCGTGACGATCACCGCCCCCGACGGGACGGTGCTCGGCCCCGGCGACCCCGTCGACCCCAGCCTGTGGGACGGCGTCGAGGGCGGTGCTGGCTGGCGGCACGTCGAGAGGTTCGTCCGCGAGGGGCGGGTGCTCGCGCGGGCAGACGGGCGGTGATGATGACGGCCCGCCCGATCCGGCTGACGGCGCATCAGGCGCGCGAGGTAGCGGTGGCCGCCTCCGTGGACCCGCGCACCGTGCGGCGAGTCCTGCGAGGTGACCCGGTCCGTAGCTCGACGGGGGCCCGCGTTCGGACCGCCCTGGCTCGACTGGGCTTCATCCCGCGGACGGGCCCGCAGGCCGGCGATCCGTCCGTGTGTGCCGGGGCCGCCTGCGTGGGCGACCTCGCGGAGGCCCGCTGAGATGGCCATCGACCCGTCCGCCCGCTACGCGGGGCAGCTCGACCTCTCGGACCCCGCGTTCCCCCACGGGAAGCCGCGCAACGTCTCCACCCCCGGAGACGGCACCGGTACGCCGTTCGAGGCGGGATGGCTCTCGGACTTGTTCGGCTGGCAGCAAGACCTGTTGGACGCCGCGGGGCTGACGCCGTCCGACGTGCCCGATGAGGTCGGCTCCTCGCAGTACAACGCCGGCATCCGCGCGATCGTTTCCGAGCGCTTCGACGGGGATGGGCGCGTGGAGTTCCCCGCCGCCCTGACTGAGACAGTCGTCGTGCCCGCCGCGGCGTTCACGGTCAACAACCAGGACCCGACGGAGTTCTCACGGACCACGGGGGCGATCGGCATCGTCGCGAGCGAGCCGGGGATCTTGCGGACGCTGGGCAGCTCCCCGGACGTCGACGCGTGGCTCGCGCTCAACCGCTACCTGCCCAGCGATGCGGTCCTGACGCGCGTTCGTGCCGCTGCGCTCTTCGACGACACGGGGATTGGCGCGGCGATTCGGCTCTACCTCGAGACCTACGGGATCGACTGGGCGAACTGGGTTGCCAGCGGAACCAACCACGTCGACGCGTCGACGCTCCTGGACGAGAAGACGAAGGCCGCCGCCGACCCGAGCGCCCGCTACATCCTCGACTCCGGGGTGATCTCGTATTCGATGCTCACGAAGGCGGCGAGCCCCGCATCACGTGCGCTGCGGTTTCAGCTCGTCGGCGAGGGGCAGCACGTCTTCGCCCTCGAGCTCACGTTCACCCACCCTGGGCTCCGGAACACCTGATGGGCCTCTTCAGCAAGCTCAAGATCAAGCCCCCTGCAGCGTCGCTCGCCGACCTCGAGCACCAGCTCGAGCAGGCCACGGAAGCGCGGGCCGCCGCGGACGTCCAGGTCAGCGAGGCGGAACGCGAGTTCGACGCGACCGGCGCGGCGGAGGCGCTGTCCGTCCTTCAGGCGGCGAGACTCACGGCCGCGGAGGCCGCGGAGCACGTCGGCCGCGCCGAACGGCTGCTCTCGGCGGCCCGGGCACGCGAAGAGGATGCGCGGCGCGAGGAGCTCCGCGCGGAGGCGCACCGGCTCGACGCCGAACTGACTCAGGAGGCGCTCGAGGAGGCTGCGCGGCCCCTGGCGCGGCGTGAAGCCGAGCTCTCCGTGGAGCTCGCCACCGTGCGTCAGGACCGGGCGGCCCTCGCCGCGGACGTCGACGCGAAGTGCGAGCGCCGCCGCGCCATCGCCCTCGAGCTCGACGAGGAGGGGGGCCACGGTGGGATCTGGATCGACGAAGGCGGGCGAGCGCGGTCCGGCTCACCACACGGGGGCCAGCGCGGAAGCATCGTGCGGAGCGCTGAACGCGTCTGGACCGAGCTGCAGCACCTCTCGCCGCAGTCGAGTACCGGCCAGCTCGTTCGTAAGATCATCGAGTCCGGCGAGGGACGCTGATGCGACGCCGCCCGGCCAAGAAGCGCGCGCGCCCTGGCCGCTATGTCTTCGAGGAACGATTCGACGCGCCGGCCGACCTCATCGCCGCGGCGCGCGAGCGCGCGGAGCGGTGGGCGCCCCTGGCGCGCGCGCAGCGCGTGCGAGGTGACCTCGTGGTCCTCGCTGGCGTGCGAGACGGGAAGGCCATCGTGACGATGGCGCCCCGCGTCGAGGTGGCGGCGTCGACTCCCGATCGGGACTTCGAGCGGCAGCTCCGCCAGCCCACGCCAGGTCGGGTGGGCGTCTACGTCGGGGGCGCGCCGTTCTTCTTCGTCGAGGAGTCCTCGACGTGAGCACGCGATTCTCCGTCGAGGCGGCGTTCAAGGTCGTGGACCGGATGACCCGGCCCGTGCGCCGCATGCAGAACACGATCGGTCGCTTCACCCGAGACGTGCGGTCAGGGTTTCGCGATCTGGGGGCGTGGGGGACCCGTCTGCGGCACGGGATCACGGCCGTGGGGTTTGCGATCGCGGGCGCGATGGCGCTGGCCGCGCAGGAACTTCGGAAAGTGATCTCGCTGGGGATGGACTTCGATTCGACGATGGCGAGAGCAGCCGCCAGATTCGGGGTCGCAACAGACTCCGCCGAGGGGCGAGCGCTGGAAGAGGCGGCGCTCGCCCTCGGTCGCAACACGGAGTTCATGGCCAGCCAGGGGGCGGAGGCGCTGGCGGAGCTCGGCGCCACGGGGCTCACCGCGGCGCAGTCCATCGCTCAGCTCACCGCGATCGCGAACACCGCGACGTCGGCCGGGATCGAGCTCGGCGAAGCGTCGGAGTGGGTGACCGATCAGATGAGCGCCTTCGGACTCGTCTCCGACGACCTGGGGGAGGTGACTCGGAACGCGCAGCGAGTCTCCGACGTGATGGCCCTTGGGGCCAACATGGCCGGCCACACGTTCGGTCAGCTGAACGAGGCCTTGACCAACGTGGCCGCCGGTGCGGCGAGCGCCGGCCTCCCCATCGAGGACGTGACGGCCGCCCTCGCGTCGCTGGCGGGGGCGGGCGAGAAGGGCGCCCGCGCCGGGACGCGCCTCGACGCGATGCTCCGCGACCTCCGCACGCCCTCAGCCCAGGCGCGACGCGCGCTCCGTGGTCTCGGCGTCGAGGTTCGGAACGCGGATGGCACCCTTCGCCCCATCACCGACATCGTGCGTCAGTTCGAAGGGGCTCTCGACGGGATGAACGACGGCGCTCGCGATCGGGCGCTCAGCCGGATCTTCACCGACCAGGGTCTGCGCCCGATGCAGCTGCTCCTGCAGCAGGGGTCTGAGAAGCTGGACGGATTCCGCAGTCGCCTGGACAACGCCAACGGGGCCGCAGAGGCCTTCGCCAACCAGGTTCGCGACAACGCAGCCGGCGATCTCGCCTCGTTCGGGTCCGCTCTCGAGGGGCTCCGGCTTCAGACCTGGAGTCTGGTACGCGGTCCCTTCCGCGAGATGGTCCAGGCTTCCACGGAGTGGCTCCGAGCGAACCAGGGCGTCATCGCGTCCGGGCTGCGAGGCTTCGTCGAGTTCCTCACCGCGAACATGCCCACGATCGAAGTCTGGGCTCGCCGCATCGGGATCGCGGTTGCGATCGTGGGCACGCTTCTCCTGCTGACGATGGCGGCGTTCGTCGCGGTCATCGTCGCGATCCCGGCTCTGATCGTGGGCGTCGTCAGCCTGCTCGTGGCGGCCTGGGAGTGGGTCGCCGACGCGGCGAGCTCCGCGGCCGCGTGGATCGGCGAGGCGTTCGGCGGGGTATGGAACGCGGTGCGCGACTTCTTCGGCGCCGCGCTCGAGTTCGTCGTCGGGGTCTTCGTGCTGCTGCGACGGCAGGCCATGACCCTCCTGCGTCCGGTGATCGACTGGATGGCGAGCGCTGGCGCGTGGATCGCGGAGAGGTGGCGACCGATCGGGGCGTTCTTCGGTGGCCTCTGGGCGGGGATAGCCTCCGCCTTCTCGGGCGCTTGGGACGGTCTCGTGAAGCAAGCTGTCGCCATCTACAGCCGATTCCTCGCCATCTGGCGCCCCCTCCGCGGCTTCTTCGCGAGCCTGTGGAGCGGTATCGCACAGCTGTTCCACGGCACCCTCGGCGGAGTGCTCGACCAGGTGGGTCGCGTTGTCGAGAACGTGCGCGGTGTCGGCCGCGCAGAGCTCGACGGCGACGCGCCGCCGCCTTCGGTCGTCAGCCCGGAGGCTCGGGTGGCTCGATCGATCTCCGAGAGCACCAGCACCGAGCGGGCGGAGATCACCGTGCGCTCCGGCGACGGCGCGACGGCTGAGGTCACGCGGCGACCGCGCGGCAACACGCTCCTCGTGCCTGCGTCGGGAGCGACGTGAGCTGGGAGGACCGAGTCCGGGAGGCGGCCTACACGTCTCCGAGCGGTACGCGTCGCGTCTTCGCCTTCGAGACCGTCTCGGCCGAGGTCGAGCTCAGGGCGAAGGCGTTCGAGTTCCCCGGCGTCGACGCCACCTACGTGCAGGGAAACGGGCACGGTGGTCGGCGGTTCCCCCTCCGCTGCTTCTTCTCGGGCGACGACCATGACCTCGAGGCGGAGGCGTTCATCGGAGGGCTGCTCGAGCGCGGGGTCGGGCGCCTCGAGCACCCGTTCTACGGGACGCATGACGTCGTGCCGCTCGGCACGATCACCCGTCGCGACGACCTCAAGGACGCGGCCAACCAGACCGTCGTCGAGGTGACGCTGGCCGTCTCCCTGACGCGGGTCTACCCGACGCTCCGGCCCAGCCGCTCGGCGGAAGTGTCGGCGTCGCTGCGAGCCCTCGACGAGGCGAGCGCCCTGCAGTTCCAGGACGCGCTGGACCTGAGCACTGCCGCGGCGCGCGCGAGCGAGGAGAGCGCCGTGCGCGACTCGCTCGCCGCCGCGAGCGCCACGCTCGCCGACATCGCTGCTGGTGTGGACGCGGTGCGCGACGCGTTCCGAGATGCGCAGGACGCCGTGAACCTCGGTCTCGACGTGCTGATCGGACAGCCGCTGCAGCTCGCGCAGAGCATCGCCAACCTCGTCCGCGCGCCAGCTCGATCGGATGTGGCGATCCGCTCACGGCTCGAGGCCTACGGGGACTTCCTCGAGCGAATCGTTACCGCGCCCTCCGCGCGCCCGGGCGACGCGTTTCTCAGCGGGGTGGTCCTGCCCGGCCGGCGCCGCGTGGTCTCCAACGACTTCCACACCGCCGTGGTCTTCGCCGCGCAGGGAGTCGCTGGGAGCGTCGAGAGCGTGCTGAACCACCGGTTCCCGGACCGCCCCGCTGCTCTGGCGGCGGCGGAGACGCTCCTCGGGCAGCTCGATCGGGTCGTGCCGTGGATGGAGGATGGCTTCGGCGATCTCGCCGATGCGGACGCGCCTGCGAGCGTGGACACGGGCGGCACCTACCAGGCGCTGCAGGAGGCGGTCGCCCTGGCTGCGGGCTTCCTTGTCGAGATCTCCTTCACCTTGCTCCCCCAGCGGCGCGTGGTGCTCGACCGTCCCCGCACGATCATCGACCTCGCCGCCGAATTCTACGGAGAGGTGGACGGTCGGCTCGACTTCATCCTGCGGACCAACGATCTAAGCGGGTCCGAGATCCTCGAGCTCCCGCGAGGACGGGAGTTCGTCTTCTATGCCTGAGCGCCTCGAGGAGGTCGCTCTCCGGATCGCTGCTCAGCGCTGGCTGGCCTGGGAGGACTTCGAGCTCAACGTCTCCATCGACCGCCCGGCGACTGTGGGCTTCGTGGCGCCGTTCGAGCCCGAGCGCCCCGGTTTTCGGGAGGCCTTCGCCCCCCTTGCGTTCACCCCCGTCTCGGTGAGCATCGGGGAGGAGGTGGTGTTCAACGGAACGCTCATGGACATCACGCCGAGGCGCACCTCGGACGAACGAACCGTGGAGGTCGCGGGCTACTCGTTCCCAGCGGTCCTCGTCGACTGCACGCCTCCGGCGAACGCGTTCCCGCTCGAGCTCAACGGGCTGAAGCTCAGCCGGATCGCGGAGACGCTCGTCGCTCCCTTCGGGCTCGACGTGGTCTTGGAGGGAGACGAGGGCGCAGCGTTCCGTCGGGTCGCGGTGAAGCCGGACCAGGCGATCTTCAGCTTTCTGACCGAACTCGCGCAGCAGCGAGGGCTGGTGATCGCGGACACGCCGTCGGGCGCCCTTCGCTTCCTGACCTCCGCTGCGTCCGGGTCGCCGGTGGCGGCGCTCCGCGAGAACCAACCGCCGCTTCTCAGCGTGGAGCCTCGTTTCGCACCACAGCAGTACTTCAGCGAGGTGACGGCCATCGCGAAGACGCGCGCCGGCCGGACCGGGCAGAGCTACACGGTCGCCAACCCCTTTCTGACCAACGAAGTTCGGCCTCACACCTTCGTCTTGGGCGACACCGACGATCCGGACCTCCCGACGGCGGCGCGCGCGAAGCTCGGCCGGATGCTCGGCAACGCGCTCACCGTGACGGTCGAGCTGCCGACCTGGCGCCACCCGGGCGGCGCGCTGTGGTGGCCGAACCAGACGGTCCTGCTCGAGGCGCCCGGCGCGATGATCTACCGCGAGACCGAGTTCCTGATCCGTGACGTGTCCCTCCGCCAAACCTCGGAGGCCCAGATAGCCAAGCTCGAGGTCGTGCTCCCCGGCGCGTTCTCCGGCGAGGTGCCGGAGTCGCTCCCATGGGTCTGATCTCTCAGCTGCTCTCGTTCACTCGCGCGCGCGTCGACGACGCGCATGTCTCGGACGCGAAGATCGACCCGGGCGGCGGTGCGAACGTCACCGCGCATCACTTTGGGCCCCCGGGCGACGACTCGGTCCCGCTGCCGGGTGACTTCGTCGCGACGTCGCCCTCGACCGGGACCGGCACGGAGCAGGTCACCGGGTACATCGACCCGGCCAACGAGCCGCAGGCCGAGGCAGGCGAGAAGCGGCTCTACTCGAGGGACGGCGACGGCGCCGTCGTTGCCGTCGTGTGGCTGAAGAACGACGGGTCGATCGTGATCGACAACGGCACCGGGGCGATCGAGCTCGAGCCCGGGGGCAACGTCACGATCAACGGCGTGACGATCGACACCGACGGGAATGTCAGTGCCCCCGGCGAGGTCAGCGCCATGAGCAGCGCGCCTGCCACGCGCGTGGGCCTGTCGACCCACCTTCACCCCACGGCGATGGGTCCGAGCGATGCGCCAACCCCAGGCACCTGATGCCCCTCGACCTTCCGGTCCTGACCGCCGAGCTTCAGGCCGTCGCCGCGGAGCCTCCGTCGACGGTGGCGGAGTGCGCGGCGTCCTGGGCAGCAGCCGCGGGCGACCACGCCCTCGGCGTGGTTCCTGCCTCGTCAACGGTCGCTGTGGCAGCCTCGGCGCTCGAGACGGCCCTGGTGACGGCGTTCTCGGCGGGGGCCGCCGCGCCGGGCATGGAGACAGCCTTCGCCGCCTTCGCCGTGACCATCGGCGGCGGCATGGCCGGCTTCGTGCCGACGCCGCCCGCGGGCCCCGTCGGCTTCGCGGCGCAGTTCGCCGGGCCGAAGCCGGCGACGCACGCGGCTGCGGCGGGCGCCGTCGCGGCGCTGATCGACACTTGGATGCGGACCGGGACCGCGACGCCCTCGGGCGGTGGCGCCCCCGTCTCGTGGAGCTGACCGTGACCGACGTCCTGATGCAGCACACCGCCGATGGCGGCGAGATCACGGTCGAGGGCGGCCGCGTCAGGCTCGACGATGGCGTCCAGACGGCCGTCTACCTCTCGATGTTCGGCGGGAACGAGCGCGACGCCGGGACGGGCGCTACCGAGAGCGAGCAGTGGTGGGGGAACCTTCTCGAGGAGCAGCCCGCCCGCCGACTCCGAAGCGAGACACAGCATCTCCTCCGCGCGCTCCCCGCGATCACCGCCAACGTGAGCCGGGTGGAGGACGCCGTCCGGCGTGACCTGTCCTGGCTCGAGGAGCTCGGCGCCACGGTCTCCGCGACGGCGACGCTCCCCGCGGTCCGACGCATCCGGATCGCGGTCGTCGTCGAGTTCGACGGCGACAGGACCGAGCTGCGCTTCGACGAGGAGTGGGCACCAGTATGAGCCTCGAAACACCCACCACCGGCGAGATCGCCGACAACATCCTCGCGCAGATCGAAGCGCAATTCGGTCAGAGCGTTCCGCTGCTCGCCAAGGCCTTCCTCCGGGTGCTCCCGCGTGCGCTCGCAGGCGTCTTCACGCTGCTCTACAAGTACTCCGGGTTCATCTTCCTGCAGCTCTTCGTCTCGACCGCGTCCACGCGAGAGACCGTGATCAATGGACAGACCCTGGTTCCGCTGGTGGAGTGGGGGCGCCTGATCGGCGTGGGCGATCCGGAGCCGGCCACCCGCGCCGAGCTCGTCGTCGTCGTCACCGTGGAGGTCCAGTCGGGCATCCTCGCTGCTGGCTCTCAGCTCCTGTTCCCTTCCACCGGAGTCGTCTACGTCACCACGGCGTCGGTCGCGCTCGACGCGCCCACGAAGACGGTGAGGATCCGAGCGGTCTCGGATCAGCAGGGCGGCGGCGGGGCCGGGGCGATCGGCAACCTCCAGGCCGGCGACGTGGTGAGCTTCGCCAGCCCGCTCGCGAACGTGGCTCGAGACGCCGTGGTCGACTCTCAGGTGGTCACAGGTGCGGACGGTGAGTCGTGGGACGCCTACCGCGGCCGCGTGCTCCGAAAGGCAGGGCGCCGACCCCAGGGCGGCGCCTACTCCGACTACCGAGACTGGGGCGAGGAGGGCGCCGGCATCCTGAACGTCTACCCCTACTCGAGCGCGAGCCCGGGCCAGATCGATGTCTACGTCGAGGCCACGGCCGCGAGCTCGGGGAGCGCAGACGGCATCCCCACGGCGGCGCAGCTGACCGAGGTGACCAACCTCATCAACCTCGAGGTCGACGGGCTCGCGAGCAGGCGGCCGGTGAACGCAGCGGTGAACGTGCTGCCGATCACCCGCAGCCCGTTCGACCTGCGGGTTGGTGGTCTCGCGGCCGACGATGTGCCCGCCGCGCAGGCGGCGATCGAGGCGGCGGTAGACGAGTACCTGCGCTCGCGGGCTCCGTTCATCGCGGGCCTGTCGGTCCTCCCGCGCAGGAACCGAATCACTGAGGCTGCGCTTGCCGGCGTGGTCGACGAGACGGCGAGCGCCCTGGGCGGGAGCATCACGACCGTGGTCCTGCGAGAAGGCGGAGCGGATCTAGTCGCTCGAGACCTTGGCGAGGGTGAGACCGCGAAGCTCGGAGCGATCAGCTGGACGTAGGAGACCCATGGCCATTTCCCCCCAGACCATCTACGCCGGTCAGATCGACACGAGCGATCCGGCGTACCCCCACGGCAAAGCCCGGAACGTCACGACTCCGGGCGACGGCACGGGTACCCCGCTCGAGGCGCGCTGGCTGAACGACCTCTACGGCTTCCAGCAGGCACTGCTCGCGGAGGTCGCCGCAACACCGTCGGGGAGTCCGGACGAAGTCGGGGCCTCGCAGTACCTGGACGCGGTGAAGCTGGTCGGGGCGAGCCAGAGGTTCGATCCGAACGGTGAGATCGTGCTGGTCGACTCGGCGGGCAGCCCCGTCACCCTCTCGGGGCTCGTGTACGTCGGCGCCAACGGCCTGATGGTCGACGGCCCGACGACCGAGCTGATCAAGGCACGGGGCGGCGTCACCCTCGCGGCGGCCAACAAGCTGGCGTGGTGGGACCTCACTCCGCGCCTCTCGCGGAACTGGACGCTGGTGCGCGCGCGCGTCCTCGTCGAGCCAGGCGCCGCCCGTGGAGCGGGAAACCGCATCGACGCCGCGCTCCAACACGACGGCTACGGGATCTCCTTTGCGAAGCCCATCTCGCTGACGCAGACGGTGGACGCGACGGCGAGCGACGACGGCACGGCCGATCGGCAGTGGATCACTCTGACGCCCGCGGCGCCGGTCGCGGTGAACGCCGGGGCCACGTGGACCCTCGAAGTGGAGTCCAGCCCGCTGGTCACGGGGGCGGGGGACGCGGATACGATTCGTGCGGCCGTGATCGAGTTCACGACCACGAAGCTGACGAACATCTAGCGACAGTGCTGGAACCGCGTCCGGCGGATGCAGCCGATCGGATCTTGGAAATCCGCACTGCCGCCGCATCCTGGTACCGGGCGCAGCCGTATGCATCCACCGGGCGCTGGCTCCTCGCACACTCGCGTCCAGCCTCCACCGGTGCCGTCTGAGGTTGCGGGTTCACACGTCGCGTGGTCCGGGTACTGGAGTTCCTCGACGCCGTCGCAGTTCCAGTCGAAGCTCCCGTCGCCGCGGTCCATCGTGCGCCACCCGGGTGCGTCCGGATAGACGTCTCGGCTGAGGTCGTAGCAGTCCCCGGCTGCGTCTACGAAGCCGTCCGGCAAGACCCCGCGACAGGAGTAGGGGCGGGTGACGTCCGGGTCGCCGTAGCCGTCGCGGTCCATGTCTCGATACGCGATGCAGTCGGGCCCGCCGTCGAGACCCGAGTCGGTTCCCGAGTCGACGCCGGAGTCGGGTGTGCGCTGGCCGCCATCGAGCCCGGCGTCCCCCCCACCGCCGCCGTCTCGGCCTGCGTCGTCGACAACCGAAGCGTCGCCGTCCGCGCCGCCTGCATCCATCGACGCCGGCCCATCGCACGCGACGCACGTCGCGAGGATCAGGACCCAGCTCCATCGCTCCATCGGAACCCCCTTCGTCGCCACGGTAGCCACGGAATGTTCTTTCGCATCCTACAACACCTCCTGCCGGATGGCGCGGCGTGGCGCACCACCGTCCAGAAGCAGCTACGGACGCTTCTCGAGGCCCTCGCACAGGAGCCCGAGGCGGCGCGCAGCTTCGTGGACAAGGTCTACAGGGACCTGTTCCCGGACAGCACGCGCGAGCTCGCGGCCTGGGAGCGCTTCTTCGTCCTGCCGGGCACTGGGGACGAACCGACCCGCCGGCAGCGACTCGCCGCAGCCTGGCAGGAGACCGGGGGGCAGGCGCCTCGGTACCTGCAGGACGTCGTCCAGGCCGCCGGCTTCGACCTCTACGTGCACGAGTGGTGGTCCTCAGGGCCACCGTGGGTCGCGCGCGACCCTCGCGCACACACCGAGGTGCCCCTGATCGGGACCGTGCAGTGCGGTGAGCCCGACGCGCTCTGCGGTGAAGTCAGCGCGCAGTGCAACGCCTTCCTGGCGAACGAGCCCGGATACTTGGTCAACGTCGACCTCACCCCGACCGCCCCACCGCGCGTTCCGGACGACCCCGCCTCCTGGCCGTTCTTCGTCTACTTCGGCGGCGCGACCTTCGGTGATCGCGTCGCGGTCACGGTCGCGCGCCGCCGCGAGCTCGAGGACCTCCTCCTCAAGCTCTGCCCGGCTCAGCACTGGATCGTGTTGCTCGTCGACTGGGTCGGCGAAGCGACGACCCGCGTGACGCTCGCAGGCGACACGCGCGTGACCCTGAGCGGCGACACCCGCTTCACCCTCGGACTCTGAGGAGCCATGCCGACAACGATCAAGGACCTTCCGAACGAGCTCACGGCGGAGGCGATGGACCCCTCCGCCGATTGGATCGAGGTCGAGGACATCGACGCCAACGAGACGAAGAAGGCGCACCCGGACCAGTTCGTCCAGGGAGCCGGCGCGTTGGTCGACGCAGACTTCGCGGGCATGTTCGCGGGCGCGCTGCACCGAGTTGGGCCCGGCGCGTACCGGGCTGTGCGGCACAACCTCTCGGCGACGTCGGTCCCGTCTGTGAACGACGACGACACCCTCGGGTATGCGGTCGGGAGCGCCTGGGTGAACGTCCTCACCGACCGCGTGTGGATCCTCGTCGACGCGTCGACGGGCGCGGCGGTGTGGCTTGAGCTGCGTGGCGGCGACGTGGTGGGCCCTGCGAGCGCCGTCGACGGTGAACTCCCGGTGTTCGACGGGGTCACCGGCCAGCTTCTCAAGGCCGGCGCGGCAGCCGAGGCGCTCCTCCGGATCGCCGGCCGCGACACGCTTCGGCTCCGTGACTCCCCGGTCGCCAGCCTCCAAGCGCTCTCGCCGGCGTTCCTCGACCTCGACCTGGACACGAGCGGGGTCACCGGGGCGGCCGAGTGGTACGGCATCCGGCTCGACGCCTCGAACGACGTGCCGGGCGCCTTCCTGCTCTTCCGCGTCGGTGGGACCCGCGTCGGCGCCGTCGAGGTGCCCAGCGCGGCGCTCGGCGCCATCTTCCGCGGCGGGGACGGCGACGACACGAACCCGACCTTCGGCTTCGAGTCGGACCTGGACCTCGGCTTCTTCTTCGCGTCGGCCGGCGTGGTCGGACTCAACGGCGCGCTCGAGCCGAACGTCGATGGGAACGGCTCGCTGGGGACTGCGACGAGGGCCTTCGGCAACGTCTATGCCGACCAGATCAACGGCCGTCCCGTCGCGGCACCGACCCAGGTCGAGACCCTCGCTGGCACCACCGACACGCTGGCGGAGGCGGACAACGGCAAGGTGGTGCGCTGCACGAACGCCGGCACGGTCACCGTCACGGTCCCCACCGGCCTCACGCCCGGCACGACCGTGGAGTACGTGCAGGAGGGCGCGGGGCAAGTGCAGGTCGCGGCGGGCGCCGGGATGGCCCTGCGCCACGGTGCCACCTGGAACCCGTACACCGCCGAGCAGTACAGCTCGGTGGTCGTCACCATCCTCGACACGGACGAGGCCCTCGTCCGCGGCGACCTCGAGGCAGCCTGATGCCGGCGACAGCCAGAGCGGGGGCGACGGCGATGCAGGGCGCGCGGCGGACCCGCGTCTCGAGCTTCGACCCGCTCGGCGCGCAGCTCTACCTCTGGGCGCCGGAGGCCTCGACGGTCGAGCTCGACGGCTCGAGCGAGGTCACGGAGTGGCGGAACCTCGGGACGGCGGGCTCCGCCCTCGACGCCTTGCGGGTGAGCGGCGCGGTCACCTACGTGCCCGGCTCGCACCTCGTCGTCCCGACGGGCAGCGAGTTTCTCAGCCGGCTGGCGGCGACGGCGCTCGACGTCGCGGACGACGGCGCCCTCGACGTGGTCGGCGTGTTCAGCTCGAGCGCGCCGAACGCCCAGCGCTTCCTCGTCGGAGGCCAGGGGCAGACGCACTTCACGCTGATCCCTCGCTGGTCGGGGCTCAGCGTCTTCCGGGTGCTCGACGGGGTGACGACGCTGCAGGCGGTCGGCGCGAGCCTCACGAACGACGGCACGATCTACTGCCAACGCGGGCGCTTCACGGGTGCAGCGGCACCGAGCAACGACTCGAGCAGCCTGAAGACCAACGACGTGGCGGGGTCGACGGCGACCGCGAACCTCGGGGCGGTCAGCTTCGGGGCCGACAAGCTCGCGTTCTTCTCTGTCGGTGGCTCCGAGTTCATCGGCAACTGCTACGCGCTCATCGCGAAGGTCGGCGGCTTCTCGGCCGGCGAGCTCACCGAGCTCACCACGCGGATCAACGCGGCCTTCGGGACCGCACTGGCGGGCGTGTGATGGCCGCCGTCACGGACAGCTTCGACCCGGAGGACTACGGCCGGCTCCTGGTCGAGTCGACACGGCTTCACCAGGAGTGCCGCGAGGGGCAGCAGCGCGCGGAGGACAAGATCGACGCGCTCACCGCGGCTCAGCGCGAAACGAAGAAGGAGCTCGACGAGATGCGCGAGTCGCTGAAGGAGCGCGCGGGCGAGCGAAAGAGCAACGCGCGCTGGTGGGCGGCCGCGTTCGCCATCCTCGGCGGCGTCTCTGCGTACCTCTTCCCGTCGATGCTCGACGCGCGGTCACGGATCGATCGCGCCGAGGTGGAGCTTGCGGCCACTCGGTCAGCAGCCGCCCGCCATGAGCGCGAGCTCCAGGAGCACGAGGACAGCCCAGGGCACGCCGGCAACAGAACGGACATCGGAGCGATCCGCGGCGACATTCGCGAGCTCGGCGCCACGGTCCGCTCCCTCACCGAAGCCGTGCGCGAGACCCAAGAGGACGTGCGCGAGATCCGACGGAGGGTCCGGTGAGGCCCCACCTGGTCCGCGCGGTCGAACGCGTCGCCGCCCACCTCCCGCGCGACGACGAGGAGGTCATGCGCTCGTGGCGCCTGATCGCGGCGGCGCTCCGGCGCGGCGAGCGCGCGAGCTCGCAGACGCTCCCGCGCATCGCCGGACTCGCTCAGCACGCGGTGCTCGCGCGCGAGCTCCTCGACCAGCTCGTCCCGGCGCTCCCGCCGACCCTCTACGCGGCCGCGGCGGACGCCCGGACGCACATCGTCGCGATCCTCAGCGCGCTGTCGCCGGGGAGCGACTCGGAGCCGCCCGAGCGCGGCATGGAGACCTGATATGACGAAGATCCTCGAACCCTGGCGGTGGCCGATCGCCGTCGTCCTGAGCGTCGCGCTCGCGTCGCTCGCCGCCCTGTTCCTCCTCGGACCGCAGCTCGGCGTCGACCCGGAGACCCTCGGCGACGTGAAGCGCTGGCTCGCCGGCGGAGCGGCCGCGCTCGGCGCGCTGCTCCTCCCCGCGCTGAAGGCCTGGCTCACGGCCGACTCCGACGGCGACGGCAAGCCCGACTGGATGGACAAGACGCCCACCGGCCCGCGGGACACCCTCGTCGCGCTCCTCGTCGCTGGCGGGGTGGTGCTCGGCGCCGGGACTCTGCAGGGCTGCGGCGCCGGAGCTCTCGGCGTGCAGGCGGACATGGTGGCGGTCGGTGGCATCCTGGCGGCGGAAGCCGACGCGGCCCTCGTCCGAGCTCGCGCGGCCGACCTCGAGGAGGTCGTCACCGATGCGCGCGCGGAGTGTGGCTCCGGCGACTGCGACGAAGAGCGGCGCGATCACTGGCGCGGCGAGCTCGCGGCGCGCGAGCGGAGGTGGGCGCCGGCGATGGCCTGCCGCGAGCAGGTGCCCGAGGTGCTGCGCGGATGGGGCGAGGCGCTCGACACCGCCCGCGTGGCGCAGACGAGCAGCGTCGGCCTCGAGCTGCTCGCGCGGCACGGGGGGCGCTTCGTCCTCGCCTACGACGCCTTCCGGGGCTGCGTCGAGACGGCCGCCCCCGAGCGCGTCGATCTACCCGACCCACCGCCGGAGCTGCTCGTCTACGCGGAGGCCTTCACCCAGCGCTCGCCCGCGGCGTCAGCCACGGCCGGCGGAGAGGCAGGTGCGCGATGACGCCAGTGATGACCCCGGAGCAGGTCGCGCTCGAGCTGCTCAAGGTCGCGATCGCCGCCGGCGGCGGGATCGTCGAGCTCGTCACCGAGCAGGAGCGGAAGTCGCTCGAGGAGCGGATCGAGCGCGCGCTCGCCGCGGTGAAGGACCCGATCGACACCACCGAGGAGGACGCCAGCCGGCGCGCGCGCCTCGAGGCCGTGCTCCGAGGCGAGGGCGATGACGTCAGCGTGGTCGTCAACGGCCGGCCCACCCGGCTCCCGGCGCGGGCGGCATACGAGCAGCTCGTGGCGGCGGCCGGGATGTCGGGTCAGCCGACGGTCGTCGTCCGCGGCGCGGGCGCCGGGCGGACCGTCACGCCCGGCCAAGTCGTCGACCTCGCGGCCGGCGCGACCGTCAACGTCGCCCACACGAGCAACGCGTGATGGAGGCCCCCACGCCGTGCGACTGCGGCGAGCTCGTTGAGCTCGACGAGATGGTGCCCGACCCGGGCAACCCGCGCCGCCTCGTCTGCCGCGAGTGCGCCGACAACTTCGACGGCGAGCCTCTCGTCGAGGCGGAGCGCCCCCTCACGCCGGAGGAGGAGGAGTTCTACGCCGGTTGCGTGAGGGTTCTGTGAAGGCGCTCCGCGCAGGGCAGGGCGAGCACGGAGAACCCCGCCGCCGGCCGATCTGGGTCTCAGGTCCGGCCGAGCCGGCGGGGCACCCCCCGCGGCCGCGTGAGCACCTCGGTGGACGTCTGGGCACCCTCGGAGACCTCCTCTGGCTCCGGGCCGAGCAGACGTCAGCGAGGCGCCCGTGACGGCCCTCGTCTCGATTCCGCGCGCGGCGTCGCTCGAGGAGGCGGTGGACCGCGGCCCGCGCTGGCGGCCGATCGCGGACCTGGGCGAGGGGCCCCACGCCTACGGCGACGGCCGCCCGATGCGCGTCGTGGTCTCCTGCCCCTCGGGGCAGCTGCTCGGGCTCCCGCACGACGTCGGAGACGACGGCCGCGTCAGCCCGTCGATCGTCTGTCGGTGCGGGTGCGGCTGGCACGTCTTCGGCCGGCTCGAGGACTGGGCCTCCGCCCCGCGCGCACCGGAGCGCCTCGAGAGTGGGGATGCTCGATGAGCGTGACTCGAGAGGCCGTGATCGACGCCGTCGCGCACGAGGTCCTCGAGCGCGGGGCCAAGGCGGCCGAGGTCCCCTTCGAGTTCGCCACCGCGGTGGCCGACCGCCTCGAGCTCGTGGCGGCCGCGCGCGCGCCAGCTCCCGCGGCGGCGCACGTCGCGCCCGAGCGCGGGCTCGTGATAGGCGGGGAGGTGATCCCCGGCACCGACTGGGTTCGCCGCGATCCGCGCTACTGGTGGACCAGCGGCCGCGGGACACGCCCCCGCGCGCGCGTCGTCGATCTCCTCGTGGGTCACTGGACCGCCGGAGAGGCGGGGACCCGCGACCCGGATGGGGCCGCACCGCTCACCGAGTACGACGACGACGGGCCCCGGGTGGTCCGGGTCATGCGCTCGAGGAAGCGCAACGGACGGCCGCTCAACGTCGGGATTCACTTCGTCATCGGCGCATGCGACCCGTCGGAGAGCTACGCCCCGATCTGGCAGACCGCGGACCCGGGCGAGGTGGCGACGGTCCACCTCGGGACCGGCGCCCTCAACGCGCGCTCGATCGGCGTCGAGGTGGTCTCGGCGGGCCTGCCGGGGCCGCTCGACCATCGCTCTCGCCCGCGAGTGCGCATCCCCCTGCTCGGGCGGCAGCAAGAGGTGCTCGCGTTCTTCCCCGGGCAGCTGCGGACCTGGGTGGCTCTCGCGGAGGCCGTCGCTCGGCTTGAGGGCCGCGCGGGGGTCCACGTGCCGCGCCGTGTGCCCTCCTTCGGCGCCGAGCGCCGCTTCAGCGCCGCGGAGGCGCGAGGCTACGCGGGAGCGATGGAGCACCTCCACTCGCCGCGAACGCGCAAGATCGACGCCGGTGGACTACTCGTCGCGGCGCTGCGTGACGCGGGGTGGGCAGCGTAGCCTGGATGCTCACGCCGGAGAGATCATCGGGAAGAGGTCCGCGGCGGGGTGCGTGTCGTCTACTGCGCCGGGCGCGTGACTCCTAGTGTGCATTCGATAGTTGTGTGAAATCCCACTGCTGGAGACGGCGCTCTGCGGCCTCCGGAGTCTCGGCAAAAACGGCCTTGCCCAGACCTTTGAGGACAGCAAACGAGATGATCAACGACGCGAGTGGAAGGAGTGCTCCATGGCCAAAAACGCCTCGGACCAGCATCCAGTTGGAGGACTGCTCGAGCAGCTCGGAGATCTCGAACAGCACGTCGCGACGTTCGGCACTGTGGAAATGTGTGTCCATGTCGGACTTGTACATGCGCCGGATGACAGCGCTTTCTTCGCGACTCGGCCGCTGACCAGGCTTGCTCACGCAAGTGACAAAGTCGTCGAACGAGGCGTCGCGCGCCATGTGGATCTTGTGGGCCAGGATGAAGTCTGCGTCGCGAAACAGGAGGCTCTCGCGCAGCCATTCGTGCCGAGCGGACATCGCGAAGAGTCGGTCTCGGAGCCCATGAAGTGCGTAGACAGTCACACGCTGGGCGAGCCACGGGATGCCCACGAACAGCACGAGCGACGTGGTCATGAGAGCGACGAATATGATGAGTAGGTCAGCCAGCATGTCGCTTACCTTCCCTTCTTAGCCCTGTTTTTGCGCTTGGCACGCTCTTTATTTGCAGGCGTTCCGGCCTGCGAGTCTCTCCGCTCGTCTACCCTAACGCGCTGCGGCGAGTCGATCTTGTCGCCTGGGTCTTTCAGGCCCCGGGATCGCTCTACCAAGTTGATACCATATTCCTCGAGCTTTTTGGCATCGGTGCTCGAGATACGTTTGGGGTCGACGAGCTTCCGGAGGAAGGCGTTGTGGGCCCCCTGCTGACGGATACGGCGGTTCTGAAAGGCGATGAAGATCCCCAAGGCGAGCCACGAGACGCCCGTCAGCAAATAGCCGCCCACCGTGACCAGCTGGCTGGAAGCGATCTCTGCCATCGCATCGAGCAGCGACTGAGCGAGGGTGAGGGCCGTCAGACGGTCAGTTGGATCGAGGAGCCACGTGAAGCCTAGGACGAGCACCACGCCGAGCACACCGAAGCCGAGGAGTACGACTGGACTCAGAACCTGTCTCGTGACAAGGAAAAGGTACTGGACCAGGCTTCGAAAGAGTTCAGGACCCCAACGGAACTTGGCCTCCTCGTCAGCATCCTCTCGGCCCGGGGTCTGTTCAGGATCGTCTGGCACGCAAGGAGGCTAGATCAGTTCGGCCCTTCGGGGAAGAATCCTCGAATGGCCTCACCCCTCGGCCGACCGCCCCGCCGCGACCTGCCGCCCCGCGAGGACGGCGTGCCAGAGCGTGCGGCCGGGCCGACGGTAGTCCTCGTGGAGGGTGAGCCGCAGCGGGCCGACCTGGACGGTCACGAAGTCGAGCCGCGGAGACGTGAGGGCGGGGAGGCTGGCGTCGCGCATGCCCGGGTCTTCGGCCAGCGCACGCCGCGGTTGCGTCACTTCGTGGCGAGACGCCAGCGCGCGACGTCCCCGGGCCGCGCGACGCGCTCGAGCGGCACTCCGGCCCGCCGCATCACAGCGACGTCCCGGTAGGCCGTGGCGCGGCTGACGCCGATCTCGGCGGCGAGCTCGACGACGCGCCGCTAGCGACACTCTGCGGCGAGGTTCTCACCCGCCAACACAGTCGCCTGGAGAACTCCGTCGAACACGAGTTCGTCGTCACCCGCGGCTGCCTCCGCCAACGAGCTCGCACGCTGGTGGAGGACTCGTCCTTCGCTGGTTCTTTTCGCGCGTGCAATGGTGCGGTTCTACACTTGGCGGATGGGGCTCGTCACGCGCCGCGCCACCAAGGCGGCGCTCATCTACCTTGCGCTGGGGCTCACCTGGATCCTCGCCACGAGCCTGGGCCTAGGTGCGCTGCGCCTGGACTTGGAAACGCAGACCCGCGTCGAGGTGGTGAAGGGGGTGGCATTCGTGCTCATCTCCGCCGCCCTCATCTTCGCCATCGTGCGCGCCAACCTCCGCCGCCTCGCTCGTGAACGCTCTGCCCGCGCCAAGGCACAGGTCGAACTCGCGGAGGCACTGCACCGCTCTTCCGCTGCCGTGCTTGCCGCCTCCGTGGCCCATGACCTGAACAACGTGCTGGTGACGCTCTTCACCGAGGTCGACGACCTCACCGCGGAGCCCGCCCAGACTGAGCGCATGTCGAACGCGCTGGAGCGCGCGGCCGAGCTTTCACGGGCGCTGATGCACGCCGGCGAGCCTGAAGGCATGGGGGAGGTGCAGAGCTTCGACGCGGTCGCCGTCGTGCGCGAGGCCCTCGAGGCGGCTCGTCGCCATCGTTCCGTCCGCTCTGCTGAGCTGGAGAGCGACCTTCCCGACGAGCTACTCACCGACGGCTTCCCGCGCCTCCTCTATCGCGTCGTCGTGAACCTCACGATCAACGCGGCCGACGCGCACCCGGGCGGTCAGATACTCGTCCGACTCCGGAAGGAAGGGTCGACCCGCGTGCTGGAGGTGCATGACGACGGGCCCGGCTTCCCCGAAGAGTCGATAAGCCGCCTCCTCGAGCCGTTCTTCACCACCAAGGAGACGGGGACCGGCTTGGGCCTCGTCTCTGTAAGGCTCTGTGCCGAGCTCCACTCGGGGCGAGTGGAGCTCGGCCGGTCGTCCGAACTCGGTGGGGCGCTCGTCCGGCTCGCGCTCGGACCCGCGTCGCCTTCCATGCTGCCGCCGGCGCCTCGGCCGTAGAGCTGGGGGGCGCTCCGTTCGGGCATCTTGCGTCCCTGCTGCACCGGAGCCATGCTGTCCCGTGGCCGAGACACCGCCAGAGACACTGACCTCCCCCTCGCCTCTGACTCGCGAAACCTCCTCGCCGGAAGTGCAGCTGCGGCGGCTCACGTTCCGGCAGAAGGTTCGTGAGCAGCTCAGTCGACATCGCAGCGAGGCGCGATTCTGTGCAACGGGCCAGCTCAGAGGGCATGCGTGACCAGCCTCCCGCCTGGGGTACCGCGACGGCGGGAGTGGCCAACACGTGTCCCTTTGATGCGCCGAGGCACTTCAGAGGACTGGGGACGGGCCGTTTCGTGGCGCCGTGGAACGCACCCTCTTCGCGAAGCTCGTCGCCACCCTCGATGAGTCCCTCACCCTCCCGATCCCGCAGCGCTTCTTGAGGGAGGCGTGGCTTCCCGGCGCTCAGGCGGCGTGGCATCAAGGGCTGTGCACGGAACGAGAGTCGCTCCTCGCCTTGGTCCTCACCCCGATGCCTGGGCACGGCGTCGAGCGCCTGATCGGGGCTGCAGTAGAGCTGGCCTTGTTGGACTCGAAGCACTTCTCTGAGCGGTTCGATAGCGGGGCTCTTGGAGGGCGCTTGGCTGACCTTGCCCGTGCCGAGGTCGCGTCACGCGTGGCCGCGTGTCTCGCCTCGGCGCTGAACGTCGTGGACACCGACGCTTTCGAGGGTGACTCCGGGGTGGTTCCCATCAGTCGCCATACTCGACGTCGCCGGGCACGACCGCGACGTGCCGCCGCTGGCAAGCTCGTCGGCCGAACAGGATCGCGTCCAGACGGCGCCGGCCGTCCGAGGTGAGGTGCAGCACCTGCTGTCGGGGTGGGGCGCCTCGTCGTGCCTCTGCGCGTCGACCGCCCCACGTCTTCGCTGGCGGCGGGCCCCACACTTCGGTACGGACGAGCCCGCCGAGCTCGGACAGAGCCACGAGTTCGCTGTGCTCGAGCGGGCGCGAGAGTCCGGCGCCACCGGCGGCGGCGATGGCCTCGAGGAGTCGGATGGCGGTAGGAGTCAGGAGGCGGCGTCGAGTCATGCCTGAACAGACGTGGAGCACGTCCTCGGACTGACGGCGCAGGCCTGGTCCACGAACTGAGACCTATCGAACCCGACGGGACGGGGCGTACCATCGCCGCGGTATGCACGACCATCGCACCCGCGCTTGGCTCGCCGCTTCACTAGTTGTCGCTCTCGTGGGGTGCGCTGGTGCGGGAGGCGAGCCACGCAGTTCGTCCACGGCCGGCGCAGAAGCACCGCCTCCAGGCCGCACCGCGACGACCGAACTCGAGGATGGGCGCGGGGACGAGGAGACCGAGCTCGCCGCCATGGGCCGCGAGTTCCGCGTGCTCGCGATCGACTCCGGACAGGGCGACTGCACTCTGGTCCAGTGCCCGAACGGCTCAAACATCCTCATCGACTGCGGCTCGACCGTGCATGCCCAGTCGTCCCGCGACCACGTTCGAGAGGTTCTCTCGCGCGAGCTCGGGGACTCCGGCATCGACGCCCTCGTCCTGACCCACCCGGATCGCGATCACTACAACTGGCTCCCCGAGGTCGTGGGCTCGCGCGCGGTGGACCGCATCCTCTTCGCCGGTGACCCGTCGGCGTACTCCGAAGGGCAGATGCCCGAGTGGATGCGCGGGCGCGCGGGCGTGACCTTCTTCGGCGAGCGTCACGACGCTCCCGACGCGCCCTCGGACCTCCTCGACTGCGGCCCCGTCGACGTGCACGTGCTCGCCGCGAACGTCCCGGCGGGCGGCGGCGAGGCCGACGACCGAGGGTGGAACAGCAACAGCGGCTCGATCGTGCTGCGGTTCGGGCTGCCGGGCGCGGACCGGGCCCTCGCGATCCTGACCGGCGACGCGACCTGGTACACGGAGCGCGCGATCCGCGAGGCCTATCCGGCCTCGTTCCTCCGCGCCCAGCTCCTGCGGCTCGGGCACCACGGGACCAGCGTCACCTCGACCGAGCAAGAGTGGGTCGAGGCGGTCCAGCCGTCGGCCGCGTTCTCGTCGGCCGGGCACCACGCGAGCTGGCGGCACCCGCGCTGCGCGGTGGTGGACCGCGTCGAGGCGGCGGGCTCCCTGTCCGCGGTGTCCTGCCACTGGACCGAGTGCGGGACCCCCAGCACAGGCGAGTGCGACTCCTCGAGCACGCGGGGCTGGTGCCGGAGGCAGAGCGAGGTGGCCTACTTCGACACCTTCTCGTCCGGAGAGATCGACTTCCGGTTCACGAGCGGCGAGCTCGTCGAGCCCGAGGTTGCGCGTGGAGAGTGCACCGAATGAGCCGCGGTCCGGAGTGCCAGTGGCATGAGGTCGCCGCCTTCTGCGGGGGTGGAGAATCCGACCGTTGCACACGGATGGCGGTGACTGAGCAGGCGCTGTGTGCCCAGCACGCCCGTGTCGTGTTCGCCCAGGCATCGCGTGCGCGGCGCTCTCCGCGACGCCTTGCGTCAAAGGCGAAGGGCTTCGCAGTCACCGTGCTGGCCGGTGTCGGCGTCGACGTAGGTGTGGAGTTCGTGAAGATTATCGCGGGGCTGCTTGGCGGCGACCTCATGGTCAACCTCCGGACGGATGCCAGGCCGCGGGTTCTCGAGGTGGATGGAGAACTGGGCGAACGCGCGTGGGATGCCGTCGTGGACGCCTCAAGCGGCCTGGATGAACACGCACTCGGCGTCTGCCTGCGCGCCGAGTTCACCGCTGCCGGAGTGCTCGCATCGGGGGCAGAGGCGCAGGACATCACGCTGAGCTCGCTGGACGACAACGGGAGGAGCGGCGATGAATGACGACCCACGCGACGGCGCCGGGGAGAAGGTGCTCAAGGCCGGCCTCGGCGCCGCAGGAGGCCGATGCGGGCGGAGAGGTCTCCACAACGGCGCGCCCCGTACCTCCGGCACCCAAGACGGTTCCTGTGGCGAGACCGGACGCCGCGCCGTGCGGAGGTGCCGTCCGTTCAGTTGACAAGTTGAACGGTATCACGCCCTATTTGCGCGTGGGGCACGACAAGAAGGCGAAAGCCATAGCATCTGAACTTCCCGCCCTGAGCGGACTGCACGAGCGCCACGTTGGCCTCACCCAGGAGGTGTGCGCCGCGAACGCCCAAGCCGCAGCCGTCTGCCTCGACCGGCACCACCAGCCTCCGACCACTGTTGAGGTCGTCAGTCCCGAGCGACGGGTGCGCTGGGACCTGAGGTGGGAGCCAGCGGATGAGCGCGCGCGTCGGGCATGGGCGAACGCGGACGACGCTACCGAAGACGGAGCTTGCGCCGTCGCGATGGCCGTTGTGGAGGTCGAGCTGGGCCTAACGGCGATCCAGCGCGCGGAGACTAAGACGGGAGCAGACTACTATCTGGGCCACGAGGGCGATGATACCCTTGAAACGGCCTATCGCCTTGAGGTCGCGGGAAGCGACCGCGGGGATACCCGCAGTCTGAAGTCACGGCTGAGCCGGAAAGTCCGCCAGACGCGCCAAGGGAAATCAAACCTCCCTGCCATCGCATCCGTAGTTGGCTTTCGTGCGGGAGAAGTGCATCTCCGGGTGGACGTGGATACGAGCGATGAGTAGCGCGCACCAGCGAGCGCAAGAGCTGGCTTCTCGAGCAGGTTTGGCTCGACGTGAGGGCAACAGAGGTATGGCTCGGAGGCTGTTCTCCGAGGCGGCCGATCTCGAAGGAGAGGAACTGTTTCGCACTAGCAAAGATCGCGTAAGAACCCGCTCTATACTCGCTGTAAGCTACGTCTCTATGCTCTACAAGTCTGCGAGATATGCGGACGCCGAACACGCTATCTATCAGCTCATGGCTGGCGGCGACTTGATGGAGTTTGCCGAAGTTCAGCTCAGAGATCTGCTCGAGAGTGTGTTCGATGAGCAATCTCTACCCGAAGGGTATGAGTACTCCGGCGATGAGTTGGAATTCGCGCTACGGGGCGGTCAGGTGGGCTTCGGTACGGCGCCGTTTGACCTTATCCTTCAGACCGGCACTGGGCTGCGCAACTATGTGACGCGGATGACCGAGTTTACCGGGGGGTTCCCGTTTCGCCCTCGAGGAGCAGCGCCGAACGAGGTTCAGAGGGCGCTTCAGACCCGCGCCACCATTCCGCAAAGTGGAAGCTATCGACTCTCGCTCCGAATAGTCGAACCGTCTCAGACGGTGCTCTTCCCCGAGCCGAAGAGCGTCCAGCCACGCCGAGCCATCGATACAGCGCTAGAGGTTATGCGACTGGCGGCTGGCGGGACTTCTGCATCCCACCAGCGGCTTCAGGAGGTCGTACCCGATCGCCAGTACCGAAAGGCATTTCTCGGTATTCTGCGAAACCTGGCTCCGACTGGGCGGCAGGCGGAGAGCCTGGAGGTAAGGCGTGTTGGCGCCGATGCAGATCCCTACGACCGCGTCTACTTTACCAAGGCAAGCGGTGAGAAGATGAAGGATCTCCTCCTGTATGAAGAGCCTCAGGAGGCAAGTGAACGCGTCGTTCATGTCGATGGCGTCTTGCGTGCCTTGCACCTCGACAAACGCTGGCTGGAGCTCGCACTCCCTGATGGGAAGCGGCTGAGGTACCGAACACCCAAAGACGCGCTGGATGACGTCATCGGCCCGATGGTGAACCGAAAGGTGCGCGCGACCGGTCGCAGGCGGGGAAAGCAAACCAAGTTGGAGTTCGACTTGCTCGATATCGAAGTGCTGGACTGAAGTGCATAGCGAGCGGGACAGCTCGACGGAACGATGGACTCCTAGTCCCGTGGGGGGCCTGCCCCCTGACCGCCAAGAAGCTCCTCTGTCGCCCACTGGACGGCCTCCGCCTCGCGCGAGTGTCCCGCGTCCGCGAGAAGCGTCCGCGCGCGCTCCAGATGGTGGCGCGTGGCCACCATTGACACCGGCCTGGCTGATTCTGGGCGTTTTTGGGGGGTCTCGGTTCCGCTCCGGATCGGCGAAACCGCCTGAGAAACGAGGGTCGGCACGATTCGGCCGAGTGTTCGACTCCCGCCGCCTCCACTAGAAATACCGGGGTCAATCGCACCCCCGCCACCATTCCCGCCACCATGGGCGGCCGGTGGCGGAGGCAGCGGTTGGCCTCCGGTCGCTTCGCGCGCCGCCTCGAGTTCGACCACCGGCGCGCGCTCGAGGCCCAGCCGGAGAGACCCGACCGCCTCGGAGAGCGCGGTCCACTCCCAGTCGGTGTAGCCGTCGACGACGTCCCCGCGTGCGTTGTGCGTGACGCGCTCGAGCACGTCCTTCCGCGCGCCGTCCGACCGGGCGAGCGAGATGAACGTGTGCCGGAAGGCATGGCACGCCCGCCCCTTCTTCGCGCCCGGCTCGCGGTGCGCGATCCCGACGCGCTCGAGGTCGCGGTAGAGCGCCTTCACCGCCTGGTTCTGGGTCCGCGGCTTCCCCGTGCGGGGATCGGGGCAGAGCCAGTCGTCCGGGCTCGGGTGCCGGCCGTAGAGCTCGGCGAAGCCCTCGCGCCGCCAGCGCTCGAGGATGTCGGCGAGCGCGGGATGCACCGGGACGAGGCGCTCCCGCGTGTCCTCGCCGTCGTCAGCCGTCTTGAGCGGCTGGTCGTCGTACTGGCTGTGGACGAGGAGCGCGCCCAGGTTTGAGGTGTCCGTGTCGTAGTCCCGCCAGCGCCGGCCCGACGCCTCGCCCAGCCGGAGCCCGCCGAGGCCCATGAGCGCGTAGAACACGCGCCGCCAGCCCGGGATCGCGGGGTCGGTAAGGAGCTGCCAGAGCTCCTCGCGGCTGAACCGCGGCTTTCGCTTCTTCGCGACTCGAGGCAGCTTCCCGCGCGGGAGGCTCGCCGGGTTGGTGACGATCACCTCCTCGAAGCGCGCGTGCTCGAGCATCGAGCGGAGCACGCCGTGGACGTTGCGGATCGTCTTCGCGGCCAACTCCCCCCGGAGGTCCCGGACCATCGCGTCGACCATCTTCGGCGTGAGGTCCTCGACGCGGACGTGCCCGAGCCGGGGACGGATGTGGTTGTCGTAGCAGGCCCTCGCGTCGTCCAGCGAGCGCATCCCCTCGCGCTCCTTCTCGGCGGTCCAGTAGTCCGCCAGCTCGTCCATGAGCATCCGCGGGTTGGGTCCGCCGTGCACGTAGGTGCCGGCCTTCACCTCCGCGAGGCGCTTCTCCCGGAGGCGCTTCGCCGCGCGCAGCGTCGTGCCCGCCGGCTCGTACCGGCGGACCCCGTGCTGGTCGTAGAAGTTGATCTCGAAGACGGTCTTCCCGCCGATCGAGCGCTTCCGGATGCCAGTCACCTTCGCCATCAACCCACCTTCCCCCACTCCATGATCTCGGCCTCCACGAAGCGGACCTCTTTCCCGCCGAGCTTCCGGTGGGGGAGGCCGTCACGCCGGGCCCATTTCAGGACGGTCGCGCTGCTCACGCCGAGACGTTGCCCCGCCTCCTCGGCGGTGAGCAACCGAAGGTCGGCGTGGTCGCGCTCCTTCAGTGCCTTCCGCACCGCGCCATCGATCAGCTCGCGCAGCGTCGTGACATCGGTGATCACGACGCCGTTGTGCAGGTGCTCGAGGTCAGCCATGGGCGAACTCCCGGCGCAGGTCCGGCGTGCAGCGCGCGCTTCGCGGGTCGACGATCGATGCCATCGCTTCGACGTCCAGGTCGAGCCGCAGAAACTCTGCGATCGTGGTCGAGGTGTTCCGTGGGAACTCGAGCAGATCCTCGAAGCTCGTCTGCAGCACCCGTCCGACCGACCTGAGCCGGCGCAGGGCCTTCGGGCGGTCGCGTCGAAGCGAGAGCGTCCAGGCACGTCGCTGGGCGCGCGTGAGAGGCCGCCTGAGGAAGAGCCGCGACATCTTCGCGTGTGAGCGCGTCTGTTCCCGCAGGTTGCGGTCGAGCCAAATGGTCGCGGCGGGGCGCGGCAGGTTGGGCGGCGGCAGGTAGGGGAAGAGCCCCTTCGCCGCGCCGTCGACGCGTAGCCAGCCCTCGGGCGTCAGGACGTCGGGGGTCTCGTAGCTGACTGGGTTCGCCGCGTGGATCGGCACCCCGCCCGCGTCGAGCATCCGCATCAGCAGCGTCGACCCGCAGCGGCCGAAGCCGGAGACCACAACCTGTTCCTCAGCCATGGCGGGCCTCGAAGAGTGACGTCCTCGTCAGCTCGGCCGTGGCTGCCTCCATCGACGGCCACGGCCCGCCCCAAACCGGCCAACGGCGGCGCAGCATCCCGTCGGCTTCCGTGATGACGAACCCGAGGAACTCTCCGACGTGCCCGATCAGGTGCACGAGGCGGATGGAGTCGTCGCCCGCGATCTCGTCGCAGCCGTCGAAGCCGATCCCCCCGGTCGACGCGTAGGCCCGTGGCGCGTCCACGAGGCAGCGCAGCGGCGTGAGCTCCGGCCACCCCACCGCGCTGGGCGGCGGGACGCTGACCGCGCGCTGCTCACCCGTCACCGCGTCCTCGAGCACGAGGAGACGGTCCGAGGCGCGGACGGGCGCGGGGGGCAGGCGAGCGGGGCGCGGCGCGCCCTCGATGAGGTTCAGCTGCTCCGACATCACCCCGCCTCGGCCTGGATGCGCTGCATCGTCTCGAGCCAGGTCGTGACGACGCTGCTCTCCGCCACCTCGACGCCGTTGGCGTAGAGCACCACCCGCAGCGCTGACACACTGCTGGTCTCCGGCACCCGGGGCTTGGTCGGCGCCGCCCGCGACGGCTTCGCCTTCCGCGCGCGCTTCCGCGCTCCGCCGACGTTCTTCGGCGTGCTCACCGCCGCCTCGGCGCTCATGCGCTTCAGCCGGTAGTAGAGGGTCGACTCGGTGAGCTCGTTCTCCTTCGCCTCGGGCAGCTCGAGCAGCTCGGCGGCGGTGAGCTCGCGGCCCTTGTACGGGTAGGTCCTTCTCGTCTTCGGCATCCTCGTCTCCTCGCGCCGATCGGCGCTCTCGTCGGTCTCCGGGGAGGGGCCCGCCTCGGGCTCCTGGGGCTGCTCGGCGGGCTGCTCGGCACCGCCGAGCAGCGTCGAACCGCCGGGGGCGAACCCACTGGCGAGCTCCACGAGCTCGACGTCCGGCGTCTCCCCGCGGGCGTGAGCCGCGCCGACCGGGCAGTCGGTGCAGCCGGCGGCGGCGAGGTGCCTCTGGCCCTTCGCGCCCCGGCCGCCGGCCTCCTTCCGCGCGCGCCGGAAGCGCTGGGTGCAGCTCCTCCTCGTGAGCTTCGTCGCCAACCGCTCGCACTGGAACAGCTCGAGCTCAGCCATAGTCGCCCCTCCCGTCGTCGACCTGGAGTCGGTCGCGCACGCCTCGCAGCCGCCCGATCCACGACTCAAGGCCGCGCGCCTGCTGGTAGACCTGGTCGAGCTCCCGCTCGGCGCGCTCGATCGCCTCGTCCACCTCGTCGGCCGAGCGAAAGTAGGTGCTCGCGTCACCCATGGTGCACTCCCCCGTCGTCGCCCCAGGTGCACGCCGCGCGCCGCACCGCGGTCGAGCCACCGGTCGAGCCGTCGAGGTCGGAGAACTCGTCGCCCGACACGACCCACGCAGGCTCACCCACGGCGCCCTCCTCTCGGCTGCTCGCTCGCCGCCAGGTGCCGCGCCGCGCCTCGCAGGATCGCCAGCCGCGTGCGGCAGTCGCCGTCGCGCCATGCCGCGCGGGCGTGCAGGCCGAGGCGCATCGCCTTCCCGAGGAGCGCGCGGAACGGCTCCACCCGCCCGTGCATCGCGCTCTCCAGCGCTGCCGTCTTGAGGCGGATCGCCTCCTCGAGGTCGCCGCCGCTGGCCTGCAGCCAGGCGCGGCCGACCGCCTTCTCGGCGCTCTCCAGCCGCTCCGCCGCCTCCACGAGCGCGCGCCCGTGCTTCAAGGCCCACGTCGCGAGCGCGTAGCTCCGCTCGCCGTCGTTGCTCAGGCCCGCCGCCGCGCGCCACTCGTCGAGGATGGAGGACCGCTCGTGCGTCACGCCGGCCTCTGGTAGTAGCGCCGCGCGAGCTGTGAGCCGCGATGCTCGCTGGGCGGGACGAGGCGCGACGCGAGCTCGCCGTCGACCTCCATGCGCCGGAGGACGTGCCCAACGAAGGTCACCGCCGTGTGCCGGCGCGGGTAGGGGGACTCCGGCCACGCGTCCACGACGTCGCCGGACCAGACCTCGGCGTCCTCCTCGAGGAGCTTGAGCGCGATGCCCCGCACGTCCTGGCGGTGGTCCTCACGCATGGTCCGCCTCGTCGGTCTCGCGGCGGCGCCGCTCGAGGACGCCATCCAGGGCCTCGGCTCGGCGACGCAGGCAGTCGTCGTCGAGGTCGGCGCCGTCCTCGTCGCGGTCCTCTCTCTCTTCGTGGTCGCGGGCCCAGCGGTCGACCTCGTCGGCAGCGCCGCAGATGCCGTGCTCGGTGGCGGCCGCGAGGGCGTAGAGCCGCTCTCCAACCTCGCGCCCCCAGGCGGCCGGCTCGCCGCGCGGCGGCTCGTCCGGTCCCCCGCGCAGCTCGGCCGCGAGGGCGCGCAGCTGGTCGGGCAGCGTGTCGGCGAGCGCCTCCAGTGCGGCAGCCGTCGAGCCGAGACCCGTCCGGTCGTCAGCGCGGATCATGACGCCACCTCGCCCTTGAGTGCCTCGAAGAGCAGCGGGAGGAGCGCGTCTTTCACCACGCCGAAGCTGTGCGGCTTGCGGTAGACCGCGCTCTCCCAGTAGTCGTCGGCGATGACCCGGTGCAGGTCCTCGTTGGCGAGAGCCTCCTGGAGGAGGAGCTCGGCCGGCGCCGATGAGTCGAGCTCGTCGAGCGCTCTCCACGCGGCGCGCGCCTCGTCCCGGGTGAGACCACCCCTCCGGCGGCCCTCGAGCACCTCCGCGCGCCAGTCCTTCACGGTCGCCGGCCCGTCGAACTCGTCCGGCACGCCGACGAAGAGCTTGCGGGCGACGTAGTCCGCGCCGAACCCCCCGAGGAGCGCGTCCGAGAGGTTCTGCGACTCGCAGAGCCAGGGACCGCGCCCCCACCGGTGCGACCACGTCCCCCAGTCCGAGACGAGCGCGAGGGTGCCGTGGGTGTCGTCCACGTAGAACGCCGCCCAGCCGCGGCCGGCGCCCGGCACCTCGATGCCGTCGAAGCGGTAGGCCCGCGGCGAGTCGGCCGGGGCTGCGTCGACCGCCGCGTTCTCACCCGCCATGTCGCACCTCGCCGAGGTCGTCGGCCTCTTTCCAGGCTTGGGTGATGATGTGGACGACTCCGGGGGAGACCCCGACCACGCCGGCCGCGAAGTCCTCGTTGCGCCCGGAGTTGAGCAGCTGCTCGATCTGCGCCCGTTGTTCGGGAGCGAGCTCCTGGAGCTCGGCCTCCAGCGAGGCTCGCAGCTGCAGCGTCTCCTGAGGCACCCACTTCGCCAGGGCCTTGATGCCGGCGCCGGTGAAGCGGACTGCCCAGCCGTCCCCCTCCCCGACGAACGTCGCGAACCCGCGCGCGACGAGGTCTCCAAAGTCGGGGAACAGGAACGGGTTCCTGAGCCACCTCATCGAGCTGGCGTGCCTCTTCTCGCTGACCGCGCGGAAGTCCGCGGAGCCCACCCGCGCCCAGAAGTCCCCTTTGTCTCGGAGCGCCAGCAGCATCCAGCCGGCCGCGGCTTCGACCTCGGCCCGCCCCATCGTCCCGACGAGCGGAGCGTGGGGCATCAGGACCACGTCCGACGGCCTGAACGGCGGGGCCTCCGTGACACCTTCCCGCGCACCATCTTCATTCGCCATGAACCCCTCCTCGGCGCCCTCGCTCAGCGCCAGTGATACGACCGGCCGAAATCGGCTGATTCGCACGCAAATCGTGTGCGGCGTTGCATCTCGTCGTGTTGTCCGAGCGGAGCAGGGTCGAAACCCCGCGATCACGCCGAGAAGACACGCGCGGTCGCGGATTTGAAATCCCGCGACGTCTACACCACATATCACGAAACGTTGCCCCCAAATTCATTCCTGATCCGAGCGCGATCTGCGGCCGATCACTCGCTCCGGATTCCGTCAACTTCGCTGATCCGGTCACGCCGACGCCTCCTCGGCGCAGACGGCCAGCGGCGCGACGACCATCAGCCACCCGTCGCCACGCGCGACGAGGACCCGGAGCGGGTCCATCCCGACGTCCATCGCCCCAGCCGCGACGCTCCGATCACCCGAGAGCTGTCCGACGACACCGATGTGCGCGGCGAGCCGGGCGTCGACCAGGACGCCGGCCAGGGTCAGCCGTCCATCGCTCCCCGGGCGCTCCGCCGCCTTCCGGATCAGCGCCCTCGAGCGGAGCCGTCGAGGCAGCTCCGCGGCCGCGGCGCGCTCGAGCAGCGTCGGGAGGTTGGCGGGGACGTCGGAGAGGTGGTCGTACCGGCGCGCGCTCGCGAGGACCGGGGCCACGAACGCCTGATCGGCGGCCGCGCGCATCGCCCACTCGCGAGCGCGCCCCCAGAGGTAGGCCGTGTCGCCTTCGACGCCGATCGCAAACGGCACCGCGACCTCGAGGCCTTTGAGGGGGCTGCTCGTCATTCGTCGCCCCACTGCTTGGTCATGGCGGCGATGCGCCGAACCACGTACTCCGCCTCGCTCTGCTCGGCGGCGGCGAACCGGCGGCCGGCTTCGAACGCGAGCGCCGTCTCGACTTCGTGCCACTGGGGGATGCCCAGCTCGCGTCCGACCTGGGTGACCGCCATCGTCCGTGCGGCTGCGGCTTCGGCTCCGTGGGTGCCAGCCTCCATCCCGAGCTCCTCAAGCACCCGCGGAAGTACGTGCTCATAGAAGCGGGCGACGGACCGGGTCGTGACGTTCCGGCCTTCCAAGCACGGCTCGCCGTCCCGGCGTCCGCTGTTGACCACCACGCCGGCGATCACGTTGCAGCGCTCAACCAGCCATCGGTCGTCTCGATGCGCCAAGAAGTCCCGGTGGTCGGGTGCGTGCGCGAGGTCCTCCGAGAAGAAGTGAGGGTCGAGCCCCAGGGCGTCACACGCGCGGTCGATCACGAGGCGGCCCACGTTGGCGCTCGAGCCGCTGAGAATTCGGGAGACGTAGGAGGGGTGCACGGCGAGGCGCTCGGCGACGCGTCGTTTCCAGCCATGGCAGCGGCCCTCAACGTCTCCGAGCTGCTCGATGAGCGCGCGGTAGCGTCGCGTCGCGTGCGGCACAGGGTCTACGGCCTCCGCACTCACCGCCGCCCCCTCCCCGCGAAGGCCTCGAGGGCGTCGAGCGCGTCCTTGTACGCCTCCTCTGCGCGGTCGAGCTCGTTGCGCGCCGCGTCCCTCTCGTCGCGTGCATCATCAACTGCCTGCCGGAGCCTCTGCGCCTGGTGTCGCGCGGCAGGGGGCTCGTCAGCTGCCTTGGCGGAGTTGGGCGCGCCGGCCGAAAGGTAGTCCCGGTAGCTGACGGAGTCCGAGCGGTCGCCCGAGACGAAGTAGCTCATGTCGAAGCCCAGCGCGTCCGCCGCCCGCTTGGCCGAGTCCACGCTGACGCCCCGCTGGCCCTTGAGGATCTTAGTCAGGTGCGCCGGAGATAGGCCGAGCTGCTCCGCCACGCGGGTCCTCCATCCGCGCCCGTGCCCCAGCTCGGCGCCGAGCTCCTCGAGCAGGCGGCGGAAGCGCTCGCTCACGAGCGTCATTCGCCGCTCCCCCGCCGACGAAGCGGCCGCGGCGGCGTCCGGACCGCGCGCGAGACATCCCATCCCAGCTTGGCCAGGCGTCGCGAGAGCGTGGCTGCGCACACGCCCGCCTCCAGGGCCTCCGGCATCGCGGCGAGCTGCCCGACCGAGTAGAACTCGCCGTCCTCCCATCGCCAGACGCGCGCCTTGAGGCGCCCCCGCCGCCCCTTGCCGACCGTGCAGATGGACTCCGTGCCCGCCGGTTCCTCGAGGTCGCGCGCGCTGTAGGTCGCGCGCGGCGCGTGATCGGGGCGCATGGGCCCGCGGCCGGCCAGCCAGGCGCTCACGAGCTCGAGCGCCGCGCCTTCTGCGTGGCCGAAACGCGCGGCCAGCGCGTCGAGCGCGTCCGGGCCCACCGCCACCCGGAGCCGCCGCGCGAACGTGCGGATCGCCTCGGTCTCGATCTGCCGGATCCTCTCGCGAGTCACGCCGAAGGCGCTCGCGACCTCCTCGAGGCTGGCTCCGTCGGGCCAGTTCGACCGGAGCATCTGGCAGCGACGGTCCTCGGCGTACGGGGTCTCGAAGTCGAGGAACGGCTCGTCGGCCGGCGCCATGCGCGCGGCGGCCCGGGATCGGGAGCTCATGAGGTCACCTCCGACAGCTCGGGGATGGCGCGGTCCATGTCGGCCAGGTCGCCGAGGCCGAGCTCGGCGACGAGCCTGGCGGCGCGCCGGTAGCGGTTGATCATCGCGCTCGAGCGGTGGCCCGTGCGGTCGGCGACCCAGGTCTCGGTCTTCCCGTTCGCCAGCGAGATCGTGATGAAGGTGGCGCGGAGATCGTGGAGCCGGATCGGGTGCCGCGTCTCGCTCCGCTCGTAGAGCTCGGGTCGGTCGATCCCGGCGCTCCGAAGCTGCTCGCGGAAGCGCGGAGTCGCTCGGCCGTCGCCGCGGGTGATGAGCGGCTCGCCCGCCTCGTCGACGAAGACGCGGCCAGCGCCACCGCGGCGCGCGCGCCAGGCGCACAGCGCGCGGGCGCAGTCGGGGCGCAGCGCCCACGCGCGCGGCTCGCGGGTCTTGTTCTCGACCAGGGCGACGGCGCCGCGCTCGAGGTCCACGTCCGCCCAGACCAGGTCGGAGGCCTCGCTCCGCCGCATGCCCTCCCGCGCCATGAACCCGTACAGCAGCCGGAAGTGCAGCGGGATCGAGCGGCAGCCGAGGAGCGCGCGGTCCTCGTCGGGGTAGAGGAAGGTGTAGGCCTTCTCGTCGATCAGCTTCGGCAGGAACCCCTTCGGCAGCGGGTTCGCCGTGATCACGCGCGCGGGGAAGTGCGCCAGGGTCAGGACGCGCGACATCACCTGCGCGACGTGCCGACGCGAGGCGGGCTTGAGGTGGGCGGGCAGGCGCTCCATGACGGCGAGCGCGTGGTCCAGCGTGATCTCCTCGAGAGGGATCGTCCCGATGACCGGATAGACGTGGTTCTCGAGGCGCCGCGCGTCCTGCGATGCGGTCTTCTTCTTCTTGATATGGTCCGGGTACCGGCTCCGCAGCTCGCCGCTCGTCCACGCGTAGCCGAACTCCGCGAAGGTCATCGACGCGACGGGCGGCGGCGCCGCCTCGCCGGTGCTGAGACGGCGGATCGCCTCGAGCGGGCGCTCGTGCCGGTCATCGCTCCCGCCGAGCAGCTGGAGCAGCGTCCTCGCGAGCTCCGCGCCCACGGGCTTCTCCGCGGCGCGGAGGAGGCAGGCCTGTTCGGCCAGCAGTCGCGCCCGGGCGCGGGCCTTCTCCTCGTCCTCGACCTCCCGCGGGCACGTCCTGAGCTGGACCGTGCACCGCGTGCTCCCGCGGAGGGTCACGATCGCGCGCCAGCATCCGCCGTAGTAGCGGATCGAGCCCGTCGCCTGCCGGCTCACTTCCCCACGCTCCCGGGCACACAGCCCTGCTCGAGGAGGAGGCGGTCGACGTCATCGAGCTCCTCGGCGTTCGGAACGCGGTGCGCCCGCCGCGCCGCCCCGGACTCCTCGCCCAGCCGGGCGAGGTAGGCCATCAGCGCCGAGCGCTCGACCATGCGGGTCTTGCCGAGCTTCGACACGTGGGGCGCCCCATCCCGGCGGAGGAGCTCGAGGAACTTCCGCTTCGAGAGTCCGAGGAGGTGGCAGTTGTCCTGTGTGTAGTAGTCGGGGTGCGCCTCGGGCAGGTCTGAGCGGCGGATCTGGACGCGGGCATCCGCCTCGATGAAGCCGTCGTCAGGCATGCAGCCACTCCTCCGCGGGCTCCACCCAGACCGAACCCCCGCCGCTGAGTGCGAACGTCTCGAGCGCGCCCTGGGTGAGGCACACGAGCATCTGCTCGGCGATGGCGCGCGCGGTGGGGACGGGGACGGCGTTGCCGATCCTCTCGCGCCACCGCGAGACGGCGCCGCCCGCGAGCTCGATCGCCTTGCCCCCGAGCTCCATGGGCAGGCCCTGCAGCGCGGCGAGCTCCAGCGTCGTCATCGGCCGGTGCCACGTCCCGTCGGCCGCGAGGATCACCGGGATGAAGGGAGGCGCCTTTCGGGGGGCGGCCGCGGCCGCGGCGAGCTCCTCCTCGGTGACCGCCCGAAGCCCAGGGACCAACCCGTCGACGCGCGGGTCGGCGACAGCGTAGGCGCCGCAGCCGACGGCGCTCGTCCCCGCGATCGTGCGCGCGGCCTGCTCCCAGTGGAGCACTGCGTACCCGGCGTCGAAGGCGCGCCGAACCCTGGGATCGGCGACCGAGTAGCGCCCCGTCGACGGCGACGAGCGCCCGGTCACGGTCGGGGCGGCGGCCTCCCAGGGCAGGACACCGTAGGTCCCGCGGAACCAGTCGCCCGGGCGCGGGTCGGCGACCGCAGGCGCGCCAGAGCCGGGGCGCGTCGCGCCGATCACCGTGCCGCTCGCGTCTGCCCAGCCGTGGACGCGGTACTTGTTGTGGTGCCTGCTCGGCTTGCAGGAGGGCAGAGCGAACGGGCGCGGGTCGGCGATGCTCGCGCGCGCGTTGTCCACTCGCTGGCTGCCGACGACCGCGCCGGCCGGCGTGGCGGCGTCGAGCACGCCGTAGGCGCCCGCGCGGGGCGCGCAGCCGAGGCGCGGGTCGGCGACGTTGGCGGTGCCGTTGCTCCCGCTCCCGGCCACCGTTCCCGTCGGCGCATCCCATGCGGCGACGCCGTGGCGGGCCCACTTCTCGCGGCGCTTCTCTCCCCGCTCGAGCACGCCGGGCAGGTCGCGCCAGTCGCCCCCGGCGGGGATGAGCGCGAGCCGAACCCAGTTCAGCCAAGAGATCCGCGGGAGCTGGTGCAGGGGCCCGGCCGCGGGATCCTCCGGCAGCGGGAGCTCACCGAGCACGTCGCCGCAGCCGCGGACCCGCTTGGTCGGCGGCTGGTAGAGCAGCGGCGGGAGGGTCTTCGCGTGCCGCGCGACGAGCAGGTAGCGGCGTCGGTGCTGGGCAAGACCTCCGACCTCGCCGCAGTCGTGGTAGCCGTCGTGGAAGACGTAGCCGGCGCGGCGGAGCATCGCGCGGAGCTTCCGCAGCATGGGCTTCGCCCGCGACGTGATCCGCGGGACGTTCTCCAGGAGCACGAGCGGCGGCGGGGTCGGCCACGCCTCCAGCATCCTGCGGGTCCACGTGAGCGCGAGGCCGTTCATCCGACGGTACTTCTTCGAGCGCGCCTTCTCGGCGGAGAGGAGTCCCGAGCTCCCCTTGCAAGGCGGCGACATGAAGACGACGTCAGGGGCGCGGTCGCCGTAGCGCTCGCGCAGCTCGGCCGCCGTCACGTCGCCGATGTCCGTGCACCAGGCGGGCGCGCCCGTGAGGCGCTCGAAGTCCTCGCACCCCTCGGCGTCGAAGTCGATGCCGCCGAGCGCGCGGAAGCGCGCGCGCTGCCCGAGCAGCCTGACTTCCGCGTCCACGAACCCGCGCGCGCCGGCGCCGAGGCCGCAGAAGGGGAAGAGGGCGGTGAACTCCAGGCCGCTCATGAGAGCTCCGGAAGCGAGGCGAGGAGCCGCTCTCGGGCCTCGCGGTAGCGGAGAGTCGCCCTGTCCCGCTCCTTCGCGGCGGTCCCGCGCTCGCTCCGCGCGCGCTGCAGGTGGTCTTCGGCCTCCGCTTCGAGCTCGGCGATTCGCGCGGCGAGCCGCTGGTCGAGCGCCTCGAGCTCGGCGTCTCGCTCCGCGCGCGCCGCGTCTCGCGCCTCGTCGAGCAGCTTTTTGAGTTCCTCCTCCGTGCGCTCGGCCTCGTCGCAGCGGCGCGTCGCTGCGTCGATCGCGGAGTACGCCTCGTTGACATCGGCGACGCGCGCGGCGCGCCGCTTCGCCTCCCGGTCGATGTCGTGCCCGGCCCCCATCAGCCCAGCGCCTTTCGGAGGGTGCTGCGCAGCTCATCGAGCTCCTTCTTGAGGCGCATGCGGTCCCCGATCAGCTGCAAGACCTCCGAGGCGATGTCGGCGTGCGACTCGACGGCGAGCAGCTCGGCGACGACGTCCAGCGTCGAGGCCTCGCCCTCGGCCGCGTCGTCCTCGCCCGCTTCGAGCGGGCTAGCCGAGCCGACCTGGACGCCCGGAGGTACCTGCCAGACGACGCGCGCGCGGCCCTCCTCGTCCTGCTCCACGTGGAGCGTGAGGCATCGGCCGCGGCCGACCTCCTTGACGATGGCTCGGGCCTTCCGCTCGCTCTCGCTTCGGTAGATGTCTCGTGCTTCCATCACTTCCGTGCCTCCCGGCCGCCGAGCTGGCGGGCCTCCTCTTCACGCAGGCGCGCCAGCTCGGCGGCCATCTCCTGCTCGACCTCCGCGCGCGCGATGGCGGCTGCGCTCATCCGGTGGCGGGCGCCGGTGCGCATCGCGCGAGCCACGAGCTCGCTCTCGTCGAGCCGCTCGAGGTCCGACTGGCGCTCCGCGACGCGCACGCGGCGCGGACGCGCGTCGACGGAGCCGAAGAAGACGAGCTTCGCGCGGAACCGAACCCGCCGGGCGAGCTCCTCCGGTACGGTCCAGAGCCCCTGGCGCCCGCGGCAGTCGACGGCTGGGATCGGGACCACGTTCGCGAGCACCCAGCCGATGCAGCCCGGCACGTACCACCCAGACTCGACCGCAGCGCGGGCGCCCGCGGCGGTCAGGGCCCAGGTCCCCTCGTATTCGATCGCGCCGTAGCTGTCGGCCGTCCGGACCCATCCGATCAAGCGCGCGACCCCCACGATCCCGGTCGGGCTGTCCTCGGGCACCCGCGGGCGGTCGCCTTCGGGCCAGAGCGAGTCGGCGGCCCACGTCTTCCCGGCGTGGATGGCGATCATCGTGCCGAGGTCTGCGCAGGGCGGGCGCCACGTGCGGTTCTCGACCCGCTTCGTCCCGTGCACGATCGCGTCAGACCATGGGCGGTGAAGTGTGAGCGCCTTCACGCCTGACCTCCTGCGCACGGGAACTCGCGGACTCGAAGCTCCTCCGGCCACTCGGACGGGTCGCCGCCCTTGGGGTGCGTCAGGCGGACGCGCACGGGCGCACCCTGATAGCCGCCGTGCGGGAGCTCCTGCACGCGCCCTGCCTCTCCGAGCCAGCCGGGCCACCAGTCTGGCTCGCCAACGATCGTGAAGTTGTCGTCGTTCCGGGTGAGGACGTGGGCGCCGAGTTGCTTCACGAACACCGGCACGCCAGCGCGCCGCGCCTGCTCGATCGTGTCGCGTGCCCACTGCACGTCGAACGGGCGGGCGCCGTGGCCGCTCTCGCCGCCCACGATGATCCAGTCGAGGCCGGCGCCGAAGGTGGGAGCCAACGCGTCGAACGTGTGCTCCCGCGTCCCATCGCGAAACGAGTGCCGAATCCGTCGCCAGTCCACGCCTCCAAGGGCGGGCTCGTAGCTCGCACACCGGACCGCAGCGGGGAGCCGGCGCAGGATCGGGAGGCGCGCGGCCGCGGTGGGTTGGTCTTCCACCGAGACGCCGAGCCAGAACGGAAACGGGTCTTCGACGCCCATCACCGCGCTCACCGCGCGCTTCCAGACATCCGACTGCACGCGTAGTTGCTCGGGGGCCCCGCCGACGAACCACCCCATGCAGAGCTGCATCACCGCACGCGGATCGGGGTACTCGGCATCGAGCCAGTCGAAGAAGGCCTTCGCTCGCTCGACGCGCTTGGTGAGGATCTGGGCGGTGTGCCCGTGCCACGCGTGGGCGACGGCGATCATCCCGAGGAGCGCGGCGATCGTCTCGAAGGGGACCGGCTCGAAGAACAGGTCGCTGAGCGAGTTGATGAACCAGCGCTGCGGCTTGCGCGCGCGGAGCATCTCGTCGAAGCGGTGGGGCGCGTAGTTCACCTCTCCGTTCCACCGCACGCCCTGCTTGCCCACGACGGTCAGGCCGCGGTGCTGGGGCGAGAGCTTCCGGTGCACCTGTCCCTCGGCGTAGCAGTGGCGACATCCCTGGCTGACCCGGCGGCACCCGACGAAGCAGTTCAGGGTGCGGTCCGTCCACTCGATCTTACTCATCGGGACCTCCGTTCAGGACGAGGGCGTCCGGCATCGCGGCGGGCGGCGGCGAAGATCTCGCGGTGCAGCCGGAGGCGACGCCGCTCGTGCCCGGGTGTGCGTGGGTCCTCGAGGCGAGCGTCGATCGCGCGCACCACGATCTCGCGTCCTCGCCGAACCCACTGGTAGAGCGCGTCCAGGCTGGGGGCCTCGACGCCGTACTCGTCGGTGAGCTGCGCCGCGAGCTCGGGCGATGGGAGTCGGAGGATGCGGCGCCTCATCGCGGCGCGCGCGCGCCGGCGAGCGCGCAGCCGCCGCCCCGCGTCGGCGCGCGCGTAGAGGAAGAACACGAGCTGGTCGAGGTAGTGCATCTCCGGGTTGGCGCGGAAGCGCGTCTTCGAGATGTCGGCGAGGAACTCGCGCGCTTCGTCCGATTCGGGGAGCGGCGTCGAGATCGGCGGGCGCGCGCTGGTCGAGGCGCTCGAGGAGTCCCCCGCGCCCACGCGCCGTGGGGGGGAGCGCCGCTCGGGCGCAGGGGACTCCTCCAGGGCCGCGGCCGCGGCGTGGTCGTGGCGGCTCACCGGGACACCTCGCGGGCGCCGCCGGTCCGGAACCACTCGACGACGAGCTCCACCTGGCGGTCTGAGAAGAAGGCTCGTGTCTGCCCCGGCGAGAGACCGGGGAGGTGACCGTGGTCGTGGAAGTGGTCGTGGTGCTCGCGGCAGAGCGGGACGGTCCGGTAGTCGTGGACCTTCTGCGAGACCCCGCGCCGCGGCGCCCAGTGGTGCGCCTCGATCCCTGAGCGCGCCCCGCAGTGGCAGCACGGGAGGGAGGCGACCCATCGAAGGTAGGCGGCGTCGCGCGCGGGACCCTTTGGCCTCGGCTGCGGGCGGAGCGCGGGGCGCTCGAGCTGCGGCGGCGAGGACAGCGCGCCTGGGGAGGGTGCTGCTCGCTCGAGCGGGGAGACGCTGGCGAGCGCGACCCGCCGCGGCTTGGCCTTTCCATCCGGGACGACGAAGGCTTCCCCGGCGCCCTCCGCGACATGCGTGAGCTCTCCCTGGTACAGCTTCCGGCCGCCCATGCCGCGGACCTGGACGCGGTCCCCTGCTCGGAGCCGCTTCACGCTGCCCGCCTCGCCCGACGGTTGCGTCGGCTGACCTCGGCCGCGCGGCGCGCGCGGAGAGCGCACGCCTCACAGACGAACGCCCACGGACCGCCGGGCCAGAGGGGGCGGTCCTCGACCGCGGCGCGCTCGAGGCCCTTGCTCGCGCAGGGCTCACAGACCTGGTCGGCGCCGATCATCCGCAGTGCTCCTGCTGGAGGTGGACGGCCCCTGCTCGGTGGAGGAGCCAGCGCGCTCCGCCACCCCAGTCGGTCCCCGCCCACCGGCGCGCCGCCGTGTCGGTCCAGTCGGCCGGCGCGTCCCCGCCGCTGATCACGACCACGTGGAGGCGTCGTCGCTGAGCCCAGGCTACGACCTCGCTCCCGCAACGGGACCCGAGGTGCCAGTCGGTGACCACCGCGTCGAAGCCCCCCTCCGCCGTGTCGGGGAGGAACCGAGGGCTGGCGCGGTGATCGAACACCAGCGTCAGGCCCAGCCTGCGGGCCTCTGCCTGGATGATGCGCTGTACGCAGCGGGCCTTCCAGAGCTCGTCTTCGACGTGGAGGATGCGCAGGGTGTTCACGGCGCCTCCGCGTTGAGCTTCTCGACGATGGCCCTCGCGACGCTCTCGTCGCACTCCAGCGCGCCCACGCGTACCCCGTCCGCGAGCAGCTCGAGGTCACCGCCTCGGACCGCGTGGAGGCTGTATCGACTCGGACGCTCGTCGCAGTCGGGGCAGATCGTGACGCCCTCGTCGTCGCTCCAGGCCTCCTGTCCGGGCGCGATCCACGCCTCGCACCCCTCGCAGCGCAACGCCCCGGCCTCGCGGGCATGATCGGAGCAGAGCGGCTCGTCCTCGAGCTCCACGACCGCTGCGACCAGCAGGCGCCCGTCGTCGTCGTGGCACAGCGCGCAGCGCCGCACGACCGCCGCGTCGGAGCGGGCGCAGCAGCGCTCCCGGATCTCGGCCTCGACGACGAGGGGCGCTCCGATGCCGGCCGCGAGACGTACCGCATCGATGTACCCGTCTTCGTCGATCGGCCCCGTGTGGCGGAAGAAGGGCCCGTCGCTCGTCTCGAGCGCGACGACGGCGTCCTCGCAGCCCTCCGCCCCGTACTCGCGTGCGTACCAGACGCGCGTGACTCGAAGAGAGCCGCTCACGACGCGCTCCTCTCGGTCCAGCCAAAGAGCTCACGGGCGACGCGCTTCGCCGCGGCGACGCCGTTGGCGGTGAGCTGGCGTTGCCAGGCCTGGTGCGTGCGCGAGAACCGAAAGCCGGCGCGGCGCATGGCGCGGCACGTCTCGCGGTCCGGCCGCCGATCGAAGTGGACGCGCACGCGCACCTCTTCGACGTCTTCCTCGATGCGGAAGCCGTCGCCGACGATGTCCTCGGCGGGCTCGTAGCTCGCGAGCGACTCCAGCTCGGCGATGCGCTTCTTCAGCCTCCGGATGTTCGCGCTGCCGTTCTTCGTCACGCACGGGGCCGAGAGCCACGGCGCCCGGCACATCGTCTCCTCGGCCGCCTTGACCAGCGCGTCGGAGATGCCACTCGCGCGGAGGGCCTCGACGCCGCCCCGACGCCAGAGGCGGTTGATCCGCTTCTCCAGGTCGCGCCGTTCCTCGGCCCTCGTCAGCTGCGCGCGGAGGGCGTCGAGCGCCTCCGGGTCGTCCGACATGACGGCGCGCCCAGCGCCGGCCGCACGGTGAGACGCGCTCTTCGCCGCGTCGAGCAGCTCGACCGCCTTGCGGGCCTTTGCATCGTGCCGCTTCAGCGCGCCGCGGTGCTTCGCCTCCGAGTGGTGCCCAGCGAGGATCGGCTGGCCTTCTGGGATGCCGTTGAGCTCGGCTCGAGCGGCGGTGTAGGCCGCCTCGCCCTTGCCCCGAAGCTTCGCGGCTCGCTCCGCCGCGCGGTCGCGGCGCTCCTGTTGCTGCGCGGTGATCACGCGGCGCTCCGCGCGGCCTGCCGGAGGATGTCCATGCGGGCGTGGATGCGCTCCGCCATGACCCCGACGGCGCTGACCAGGTCACGGCCGGCGCCGCTCTCCACCGCGGTCCAGTGGATGCCGAAGGCGAGGTCGCGCTCACCGGCGACGTAGAGCCGGACCGTCCACTCGATGCCCATGGAGGCGGCGGCGGGGCGGCGGAGGACGACGTAGCGGACCTCGCCGTCCTCGCTGTCGCCGGCCCACGCCTCGGCACCGGGCCCGTGTCCTTGAGCGAGCACCGGGGCGGGGCGCAGCTGCACCCGATCCACCACCAGGCTCGTCCCATCTCGTTGCGTCTCGTCGTGTACCAGCTCGGTTTGCATCGTCGTGACCTCCAATGCGTACAGATGTACGCGTAGGCGCCGGCGATGTCAAATACAAAAGTACGCGTTACGAGCGATCACGAGCAGTCCGCGAAGACGTCGATGCTCGCCAGCGAGATGACGCGAGCGAACCCGTGCTCGAACACGGGCCAAGCGCGCACCCCGCCGCATGACTCCGCGGGGGCGCGCGTTTCGATCGCCGCGTCGATCGCGTCGAGCTCGTCACGAGTCGGGCGCCGGTAGGGCCAGCGCTGCCCGGGAGTCACGATGGAGTAGGGACGGCGCGACCCGCTGGGGGTCTCGCAGTCCCACACCCAGGCAACGCCCGGCATGATGCTGACGAGACGTCGGACGAGGGCCTCGTGAGAGGCCCACGGGTGCAAGGCCTTCAGCGCGAAGAGGCAGCCCCCCGTTCGGCGCATGTCCCGCGTGAAGTCGATCCGTGGGAGGAGCAGGCACGAGGCGATCGCGTCACACATGCGTTCTGTCTGCGAAGCGTGGGGAATCCCCTCCAGGTCGCACAGGTGGTGTGCGCACTCATGAGCGACGGTGAAGCCTTGGCGCTCGAGGCGGTCGCGAGGGTTCACGAAGATCCGGTCGCCGATCAGGCAGCCCGCCTTGAGCGAGTCTGGACCGGTGCGGACCTCGAGGCTCAGCGCCCACGCGATCATCCACGGGTCGACCGGGACTGGTATCCCGCAGGAATCTAGGAGTTCGTTGGCCAGTCCTTCGCAGTCTTCCCAGTCCACGGGGACCCGGACGGAAGGTGCCTGGCTGAACTGACGCTCCTTGCGATCATTCTGAACTCTCTTTGCGGAATCGGCGCACGCCCTGCGTGGCGGCCTCGTCCGAGACGTCCCGCACGACCTCGCCACCGTCGTCCAGGAGACGACGAGCGATGTCGAAGTACACGCCTGGCTCACTCGGAGGGCCGCCCCGGAACTTGAGGTTCGCGAGCTGCTCGATCTGGCCATCGGTGAGCTCATCGAAGCGGGCGAAGTCGCGCTGGAACGCCTCGAAGGCCGCCGGCCTGGTCTTCGCCCGGCCGCGTACGTGGTTCGTGTAGTGCGGCTCTCCAAGGCTCTCGTCGTGGAAGAACCTGGCCTCGAGGTGCATCCGGTCCCGGACCTTCTTCAGCGTCGCCGCGCTCACCCCGGTTCGTGACCCGTCGACGAACTTCCGCACCGACGACAACGACAGCCCCGTGCGCTCGGCGACTCGTCCGGGCCATCCGCGTGCCCGATCGCACTCGTCCGCAAGCTGTTCGATGAGGAGGAGAAGTCGTCTGACTTCAATGGGTTGCGCCGCCATGCGGACAAATGTGTCACGCGGAACGCGTACATTGGTACGGATTCCCTTTGCGTCTGAAGTGCCGTTCGCGTACATCTGTGTCACCATGTCTGCGACGCCCCCCACCGCGGTCGAGCGCTTCAATGCGTGGCTCTCCGACAAGGAGCTGTCCTCTGCGAGGGCTGCGGAAGTCCTCGGATGCTCCGTCTCGATGGTGCAAAAGGTCCGGCAAGGGGACCGTGTGCCTGGTCTCGCGCTGGCGCTTGCGATCAAGCGCGAGTCGGGCGCCTGGGGCCCAGGACCGATTCAGCCGTCGGAGTGGGTGGTTCCGGCGAAGTCGGCGGTTCTCGCCCCGACCGGCTCGGACTCACCCCGATGACCACCACGGTAACCAGTCGAACCGACGGCGAAACTGATCCGCCGTTCAGCGCTCTGCACAGCGCTTCTGACGTGCCCCTACTGTCGGAGCGCGTCTCGCACGAGAGTGCTGTTGGGCGGCTGCGCCCACCACACTCCGGAGCACGCGCGTCGCGCTCCGGACTCCAGCACGGCGGCGGCGTCGAGATGGGTGATCTCGAGTCGCCGCTCGACGACGGTCCCGTCGTCCAGCACGCGCTCTTCGTTCGTGACGCACTGAGCGAGGGCGCGCGCGCCGAAGCGCTCGTCGCAGGGCTCATCGATGGCGGTCGTCCCCTGGGGCGAGTCGAGACTCGGTGCCTGCCAGTCGACGGGGAAGGCCGCGGGTGGGACGAAGGTCGCCTCGATCGCGATGCACTCGACCACCCGTCCGGCGCGGCTGCGAGTGACGTAGAGATCGCGCGTCACTTCCTGGGGAGCGGGCACCGGGGCCGTCGGCGGCGCGGTCTCGGGCGCGGTCTCGGGCTCGGGCTCGGGCTGCACGGGCTGAGGCTGCGCAGGCGAAGCGGACGGGGCAGGCGGCGGTGGTGCAGCCCAGTCCCCACCGCAAGCCAGGGTCAGCGCAAGCAGGAGCGCCGAGGCGCTGCTGAGTCGAGTTGCGCGCATCTGTCGATTCTACACGCGAGCGGCGCGGGGCGAAGCGGGAGGACCAACTGATGCAGACGCTCGTCTTCGACCCGAAACCGGGGAGCCCCAAGGCGGTCGCTGCGGGCTGCACCTGTCCTCGAGCGGACAACGCGCACGGCGCTGGCGTCGGCTCGCCGCCCCGGTTTTTCATGTCCGGCGCGTGCCCGGTTCACGCCGTTCGGGAGCGAGAGCCCGATGACTGGGCCACGCGGACGGCCGTGGCCTACGTGAGCGACCTGCGCCCGCCGCCGTCGGACGTCGACGTCGCGGTCGCCCGGCTCGCAACGGTCCTGCGCGAGGTCGCGTGCGACTGCCCGTGGGCGTCGCCGCTCGTGCGCCCGGAGCTCGTCGAGCCGACGCCTCGAGCGGGCAGCGAGGGCCGTACGGCGCACCGGTGAACCCCCGGCGCGTCGCCGGGGTGAGGAGGGATCATGGACGAGGACTACGAGGACGAGGGTGCGCGCAGCTTCACGCGCGCACTGGAGATGATCGCGGACGGTGACCTGGTCATCGACGCGAGCGCCGAGCTCTACGAGCTGAACCAGGCGCTCCGCCGCGAGGCTCGGATCCGGCGCGGCGCGGTCAAGGGGACGTTCACGCTCAAGCTCCAGGTGGTGGTCGAGCCGAACGGCCCCGTGGAGATCCACCCGTCGATCACGACCAAGCGAGCCGATCGCAAAACGGCGCGCGGGCTCCTTTGGATGACGCCGGGGGGCAACCTGACCGCGGAGAACCCGCGTCAACAGAACCTGCCGCTGCGCGAGGTGGCGATGGGAGACGACGAGCCCCGCGACGTGGGCTCCGACCGCAACGTGAGGGAGGTCTGAGATGGAGCATGAGGACGAGAGACGCGGCGACGCCGCCGCCATCATCGATGAGGTTCGCCGTCACGCGGAGCCGCGGATCATGCAGGCCCAGGACGGCACGAGCTTCCTGGTCCTCCCCGACAGCCTCACCGCGGAGAGCCTGAAGCGGTTCGAGGACGAGCGACGCTCGCACCCCGAGCGACGTCGAGGCACGGCGACGCTGACCACCCTGCAGAGCTTCGCCGACCACGTCACGCGCTTCGCCGCCGAGCACTCTGCCATCTTCGCCAACGACGACCGCTCGAGCCCCGAGCTCCTCGCGGTGCTCGACTACCACCAGCGGGGCGCCGAGGGCCTGCCGCAGTTCGGCGAGCACCGGTCTCTCTACCGCTTCCCGCTCTCCGACGAGTGGAAGGCGTGGAACGCGCTGGCGAACAAGCAGCTCGACCAGGCGACCCTGGCGAACCACCTCGAGGATCACCTGGACGACGTGCTCTCGCCGGACTCCGTCGGCGACACGGTGCGGGAGTTCGCGGACCGGCACGGCATCGCCCTGGCGGGACCGGTGCGGCTCCAGGAGCTCGCGCGCGGCCTCAGCGTGCGCGTCGATCGGAAGGTCACGAACCTCCAGAACCCGTCGACTGGCGAGGCGCGGATCCACTTCGAGGAGACGCACGCGGGCGAGGACGGCAGCGAGCTGAAGGTGCCCGGTGGCTTCGCCCTGGGGATCCCGGTGTTCCGCGGCGGGGATCTGTACCAGGTGCCCGTCCGGCTCCGCTACCGGGTCTCGAAGGGCGCGATCCTGTGGTCCATCGCGCTGCACCGGACCGACCGCGTGTTCGACCACGCGTTCGAGCAGGCCTGCCGCCTCGTCGAGGAAGCGACCGGGCTGCCCATCTACCAGGGCAGGCCCGAGCGCAGCTGACCACCGGGCGCGGCGGCGTCCGGCGCCGCCGCGCCATTTCGATCGAGAGGAGGGACGAGATGCTGGTTTGGATACTTGGAGGCGTTGCTGTGATCGCGGCGTTGCCGTTCGTGCTGCTCGCGCGCAGCACACATCTCGGCGACGACGAGCTGCTCGTGGGCACGCGCGCGCCGCGGGTAGAGCCGCTACCTCCGCCTCCTCCTCGGACGCCGCCGCTGGTGCCGCCTCAGGACGGTGAGTCGTGGCCGAGCGCCATCGACGCCATCCTGCGCACGGAGGGTTGGCGCGGTCCTCGAGACGAGGAAGAACGCCGTCCGACGACGCACTACGCGCTCGCGTTCTGCCGCACGAACCCGTCCTCCGATCCCGACGACGCGCAGCACGTCGTGACGGCGACGAGGTGCGCCGCTGTCGAGGACTTCGACTCGTTCGCGTACGACCTCGCGCACGAGGGGATCGACTGTAAGGAGTGCCGAGCCGCGCTCGGCCGGAACGACCTCGCCACCATCCGGGTCTGGCACCTCCGCGCGGGCCGCGTGATCGGAGGCGGTGATGCGTAGGCTCGCAGGCCCCGCCTTCCGCGGCCTGGTGCTGGTCGGGCTGCTCGCGCTCTACGCGGGGATCCTGTCGGGCAGGGTCAGCGCGTCCGGTGGGCCGCGCCCCGCGGACGCCGAGGCGTGCGCACGCGTCGCGGTTGGCGAGGCGGGCTGGGATCCGGCGACCGGGGACGCGGCCGCGATCACCCACGTGCTGCGTCGCCGTGCTGAGCGCCGGGACGTCTCGATCTCGCGGATGGCGCGCCTCTACTCGACCGGGCACTTCGACGGGTCGCGCAGCCGGCGCCGTTGGATCGTGGGCCTCACGCTCGCCGCGTCTCGCCCCTCCGGGTGGCCGGCGCAGCTCGCCTGGCGCGGCGACTACCGCGCGCGCTGGCTGGCGATGGTCGAGCACGTGCGCTCCGTGCTCCGGGGCGAGGTCGAGGACCCCTGCTCGGGCGAGGCAGACCACTGGGGCTCGAGGAGCGAGCAGCTCCCGGACATCCATCGCGCGCGTGCGGCGGGCTGGGAGCAGCTCGACTGCGGAGCGACGGCGAACGCGTTCTGGCGCGTCCCGCGGAGGGGAGACGCGACATGAACGACCTCCGCCGTCGCCGGCGCCGCGTGCGCCGTCATCACCGCGCGCGCGCTCGCCGAGCGCATCGCAGTCGCGTGGCTCAGAGCGCCCTCGGCGCCCTCGTCGGCCTCCTGCTCTGGGGGGCTCGATGAAGGTCGGAGGCTACGAGACCCACCCGGCCGCCGACCTCTTCCCGATGATGGAGGAGGCGGGCCTCCGCGAGCTCGCGGCCGACATCAAGCGAACCGGCCAGCGGCACGCCGTAGTCGTGATCGGCTCGAAGATCCTCGACGGGCGTAACCGCGTGCGCGCGTGCGAGATGATCGGCGTCGAGCCGCGATTCAGTCAGTACGAGGGCCCGAAGGATGTCGCGTCGCTGCTCGACTACGTCGTCTCGCTGAACCTCTCGCGACGGCATCTCTCACCGAGCCAGCGTGCCTGGCTCGGCGCGTTGCTCGAGGAGAAGTACGCGGAGGCGGGGACCGAGAAGAAGCGCGAGGGGGGCCGCAGAGGCGGGCAGGCGGTCAAGCATGGGGCCGACCGGCCCCATGCTTCCGAGTCAGATCGCGCCCCCCGTGCGCGCGACCGCGCCGCCGCCGCCGTCGGGTCGAGCGGCCGGTCAGTGCAGAAGGCCAAGACGGTGCGGGAGAGGACCGCAGACGAGGTCCAGCGCGCCGTCGTGTCCGGCGAGCTGACCGTCGATGCGGCGAGCGAGCTGGCGAAGATCGACGACCACGACACGCAGCGCGCGATTCTCGAGCGAAGCAACGGGAAGCCCGGGAACATCCGCGCCCACATCCGTCAGCACCAGCAGCGCGAGATCGCGAAGGAGCTCGAGAAGGCGCCGCCTCCGCCTCCGAGCGGACCGTACCGCGTGATCGTCGCCGACCCGCCGTGGAAGTACGACCTCCGTGCCACAGACGCGACGCACCGAGGGAACCTCCCGTATCCGCCGATGACCACCGACGCGATCTGCGCGCTGCCGGTAGGTGACCTCGCCGAGGAGGGCTCGGTGCTCTGGATGTGGGTGACGAACGGTCACCTCCTGGGCTCGCGCGGCGTCAGCGACGGGCTCCGCGTGGTGCACGCGTGGGGGTTCGAGCCGAAGGCGCTCCTGACGTGGGTGAAGCCGAAGCTCGGCCTCGGGCACTACCTGAGGAACGTCACGGAGCACTGCATCCTCGCCGTGCGGGGCAAGCCGACCATCGTCCTCGACAACGAGCGGACGCTGCTCGAGGCGACGGTTCGCGAGCACTCACGGAAGCCCGACGAGTTCTTCGCGCTGGTCGAGAAGCTCACGCCCGGCTCGAAGATCGAGCTGTTCGCACGCGAGCCTCGGGAGGGCTGGGCGGCCTGGGGCGCCGAGGTCGACAAGTTCGCGGGGGTGACGTCGCGATGAACGACCGCGAGGGTGAGATCAGGCGTGAGCTCGAGCGTGTGCGCTCGCAGATCGACGAAGCGTACTGGCTGTTCACGCGCACCGCGCGCGGCGTCCCGCCGTCGATGGCGCGGCCGGACCTGTACGCGCGTCGTCGGGAGCTGCAGCGAGAGCTGCATGCGCTCCGCGCGAGCCGGAGGGCCTCGTCGTGAAGCGGCTCCGCATCATGGTGGGCGACGTGCTCGAGCAGCTGGCGCGCCTCGACGACGAGTCCGTGCACTGCGTGGTGACGAGCCCCCCGTACTGGAACCTCCGCGACTACGGCGCGCCCGGTCAGATCGGTCTCGAGGAAACGCCGCAGGAGTACGTCGACGTCATCGTCAGAGTCTTCCGCGAGGTCCGCCGGGTGCTGAGCGCAGACGGAACGCTCTGGCTGAACCTCGGCGACACCTACGTCGGCGGCCGAACCGGGGGAATCGGGAAGTCGAGCAAGGTCTCGTCCCGCAATCACGTGCAGTCCACTCGAGCCGCGCTCGCGGCGGGCCACCGTCGCCACCGGCGGGCACCCGGCCTGAAAGCCAAAGACCTGGTGGGCATCCCGTGGCGAGTCGCGCTCGCGCTCCAGGCGGACGGGTGGTGGCTCCGCAGCGACGTGGTCTGGCACAAGCCGAGCCCGCTACCGGAGTCGGTGAGGGATCGCCCCTCGCGGTCGCACGAGTACCTGTTCCTCCTCTCGAAGAGTCGGCGCTACTACTACGACGCCGACGCGATTCGGACCCCGCTCGCGGAGAAGACGCTCACGGCCTACGGGACCAAGCGTCGGAGCAAGGGAACCGACGGTCTGGGCCGCGTGGCCGCCCACAACCTCTCGCGGGACATCCCCGACCGGCGACCACGCACGGACGCCGCGGGACAGCCCGTCGGGGCGAACAAGCGCTCGGTGTGGACCCTCGACGAGCTCGAGGCACCGGACGTCTGGACTATCGCGCAGGAGCCGTATCCGCACTCGCACTTCGCCACCTTTCCGAGCGCGCTCGTCGAGCCCTGCGTCCTCGCAGGGGCGCCTCCGATGGGAGTCGTGCTCGACCCCTTCGCCGGCTCGGGCACGACGGCTGAGGTGGCGCTGCGCCTCGGGCGCCGCGCCCTGATGGTGGAGATCAACCCCGAGTACATCGCCCTCATCGAGAAGCGGTGCGAGGCGCTTCAGTTCCCGCTGATCGCGGAAGGTGGGCTTGAGGAGGGTGTCGGGTGAGGCTGACCATCCCCAGCTGGCTCGCTGCGATGCGTGGCCCCGGGCTCGGCTCCAAGGTGGTCTTCGGCTCCACCTCGGGCGCCTCGGGGCACCTCAGCTGCGCGGCGCTCGCGCGAGACCTCGGGACGTCCGAGCGCAGTGTCCGTCGATGGGCGGAGGAGCTCGCCGACCGCGGGATCTGGGAGCTGACCCAGGCTGGTCGACAGGGTTTCGAGTTTGCGTTGCTCGTTGACAGGAAATCCGGACAGCCTGTCCGGACGAGCGAGGCCGGTCGACCGGACAGGCTGTCCGGACGAGGTCTCCCTGCTACCCGGACAGATTGTCCGGATGAGTCGACCGGACAACCTGTCCGGACAAGCGCCGCCGAAATCCGGACAGGCTGTCCGGACGAACAACCACCGGCGACGTCTCGACCGGACAGCCTGTCCGGATATCCACCCGGCGGCGCCGGGGTCGGCGTCGCGCCCACCTTTTCCCTAGATCAGGATCCTTCGGATCCTCCCCCCCCTATAGTCCCCCCCCTCCCCACCGAGGCCGCTCCGGAGCCGCGTCGTGGTGGTCGTGGTGGCGAGGTCGATTTTGAGGCTGCGGCGGCCGAACGCGACCGGCTCGCTCTCGCTTCGAGGTCGGCGATGAAGCGGGTCATCGAGGCTCGGGGCGGCGAGTACCAGCGCGACGACCGCGAGAAGCACCTCGAGGTGGGCACGACCGCGGCGACCTACGCGGCGAAGCACGGCATCGCTCTGCGCGAGGTCCTCGACGTCTGGGCGAAGCGCTGGATCGAGACCGTCAAGGTCCGTAGCGCGAGGTCGTGGGCCACGTTCGTGGCCGCCGAGGTGAGCGGGGCTCCATGGCGCAAGGGCGGAGCGAAGGGCGACGCGTACCAACGCGCCCGGATGACTCCCGATCTGCTCGAGGGGCCCGACTTCAACGACGGGGACATCCCGACCGACGAGCGAGACCAGAAGGTGATCAAGTATGGCTGAGCCGGGAACGATCGAGGACGCGCTGGCGTGCGTGATCCAGCGGGGGCTCCGCTCCCTCGCGAGCGAGGAAGAGATCCAGGCGTGGGAGGGCGAGCAGGACGTGCGCAACCGTCGCGAGCGCCTCGCGTCCTCAGGCATCGACGAGCGGCTCGACGCGGAGGGGGCGGAAGCCATCATCCGCGACCGCGCCCTCGACACGCGCGCCCTCCAGCTCGTGCGGGCCTGGGTGGCGAGCTCGCGCCCCGCGCTCGTGCTGCTCGGCGACAGAGGGCAGGGGAAGACCGTCGCCGCGGCGTGGGCGCTCGCTCGATGTGCCGGCCGCTACGTGCGCGCCTCTGACCTCTCTGAGATGCGAGAGGCGGGGTGGCGGCAGCGCGAGGCATATCAGCGCCACCTGCGAACGGAGCTCCTCGTGGTCGACGAGCTCGGCACCGAGGCGGACGTCACCGCGGCAGCGCGCACCCTGCAGGACGTCGTCGACGCACGGCAGCGCCTCCCGCGCCGAACCCTCATGCTGGGCAACCAGATGATGCGCGAGGAGTTGGCGGAGCGATACGACCCCCGCACGCTCGACCGCCTCGGCACGTCCGGCGACGAGCACGGCATCGCGCTCTTCCGCCTCCTCCGCGGCCGTTCACTTCGGGCAGGCGCCAGTGCCCGCTGACTTCCCCTACGAGCGCCAGGTGGACGCTCGGGCCCAGGAGCGTCACCGACGGTGCCAGGCGTCGACCGGACCTCACGAGCGCCTCAGGGAGCTCCTGGCGCGCGGCAGCCAGCTCGCCGAGGGCAGGGAGACCAGCCCGGGGCGGCGGGACGCTTCCGCGCTCGACCGTCGCCACCTCTCCGAAGGCCACGAGCGTCTTTCGCCGTGGGTGCTGGCCAACGAGCGAGAGCTGAAGTCGGGCGCACAGCTCGGCGAGGTGACGGGCGGGTGGGTCTGCCTGGCGCGCAACCTCGAGACCGGGCGCACCGAGCTCGTGCTCGCCCTCGAGTACGCGGCGAGAGAGGAGGGCGCGTGAACACGGACACGATCACGCGTGCGCTCATGCGGCGCCTGATGGCCCTGGAGTTCCGCGCCAGCGTGGAGACCAGCCGCGGCGTCGAGGTAGTAGCCGTCCGACACCCGCAGACCCAGGTCCACGGCCAGCCGTGGCTCGTCGGGCTCGTGTCGACCGTGGACTGGTCGGTGTCCTACGCGGTGCCGGTCTACCGAAGCACCATCGAGACGGCAGTCGCTGAGGTGCTGGCCGAGGGAGGGCGCGCACGATGATCGTCGTGAGCCTCGAGCGCGGCCAGGTCGTGATCCGGATCGGCCTGTACACGGTGCGAATGTGCCCGGTCAGGGCCATCCAGGTGGCTCACTCCATCGCGCAGATTGCGGAGGGGGGCCTCGCGGAGGTCGAGGAGCGAGCGAAGATGGCGAAGGAGATCAGCGATCGCGCCCTGGAGGAAGCACGGCTAGGCCTCAACCGGGAGGGGGAGTAGGTGATCTCCCTGACGGCAGTCCAGGAGCTCGAGGCGTGCCTCTCGGGCGAGCTCGAGGGATGGATGGGCGCCCGGTCGTGGCTGGGCGCGTACGTCGACTACGGAGCCGGTGGCGCCCCTTCGGGAGGCGACCAGGCCGTCGAACCGACCGCCGGCGCCCTCCACGCCGCCCGCGTCATGGCTGTCGTGGAGAGGACGCTGAGGTCGCTCCCGAGAAGGCAAACGGAGCTTCTGGTCGAGCGGTACCGGCCGCGTGGGCCCTACGCACCGCTCGGCCTGCGTCAGCACTTTGGCGAGCTCGCGCCCGTCGTTGTGGTGCTCGCGGTGCGAGCCGAGCTGACAGATGCCCTGCTCGCACACGTCGACCAGGCCGAACTCCTGCGGTGGTCCCGGACGAGGCCAGCCACGACCGCGCGAGACGCCCTCGCGTCGCTCGAGGCGGCCGAGCTTCTGCGGTTCGTAGTACGTGGATCGTCGACCTCGCGCGACCTCCGACGGCTCCTCAAGGCTGTCCATGGCCGGGCGGGTGCCGCCCTCCAGGACGCACTCGTCGCCTACCGCGCCGAGCATGAGCGCCAGCGGCGCCAGGCCGGGGGCGAGAGAAAGTCGCGGGCTGCGCGGTTGCGCATGGCCTTGGGGGTGGAGTGAAGTCGGACAGGGTGCCTGTGGCGGACGCGGTAGAGATGCTCGGCGCGCCCGATGCTCGGTGGCTGCGGAGGTTCCTGCGCCGCCGCGAGCGCGCGTGCGGCGCGAGGCTGCTGATCAACGAGACTCCGGAGGCAGCCCGGCCGACCTATGCCGTCGACATGGACGAGGTCGGACGGCACTGCCCGGAGCTCATCAGCCTCGAGTTCAGAGTCGCCCGCGTGCTGCGCTCCGAAGCGCTCTCGAGTCGGGCGGCGCTGGTCGCAGTTGAGGCGCGTCTGGAGGCAACGGAGGAGCAGCTCACGATCCTGACCGAGTGCGTGCGCCAGCTGCGGGATGGCCGCCGGTGAAACGGCCACGTGAGATTTTCTGCATTTTCGTTCAAGATCTCGCAATCGCTACGCTTTTGCCATGTCTCGGCGTCGGCTGAACGACCACTTTGGTCGTTGTTTGGCCCATCGCTGCACCATAGAGGTAGATGCGCTTCACCGTGGACACGAGCGAGCTCGCGCAGCTCGAGGCGTCGCTCGGCCGTCTGTCTCGGAGGGCCATCCCCTACGCGGCGCGCAACACGCTCAACGCGGCTGCCTTCGAGGGTCGCCGTGAGTGGGTGGATCAGATCGAGAAGACGTTCACGCTGCGAAACAAGTGGACGACTCGGTCTCTCCGCGTCGTGAAGGCGCGCGGCACCAGCATGCGCGGCATGCAGGCGACGCTGGGGAGCGTGGCTCCGTACATGGCGACTCAGGAGGAGGGCGGTGTGCTTCGCCGCACGGGGAAGCACGGCGTCGCGATCCCCACCTCCGTGGCTTCGGGCGAGGGTCGCGGTGCACGGCCACGCCGTCGCATGGTTCGCCGACCCAACCGACTGCCCAGCATCCAGCTTGGTGCACGAGGCCTGAGTTCGATGTCGAAGCGTCAGCGGAACGCCGTGGCGATCTCCCTCGCTCAGCGCGCGGGGCGAAAGTTCGTGTTCCTCGAGCTCGAGCGAAGGAAGGGGATCTTCCGCCTCTCGGGTGGCAAGCGGCGTCCTCGCCTCGACCTCGTCTGGGATCTGTCCCGCCCCGCGGTGAGGATTCCCCAGAGCGGCACGCTCGAGAGGTCCCTGCGTTTGATCCTCCCCACCCTTCCGCGAATCCAGGAGAGGGCCCTGGTCGACCAGATCGACTTCGTGATGAAGATGCGCGCGGGGCGCAGGTAGATTTCTGCGCGCCTCGTGCGCCCGCCACCTCCGCCGGAAACTCGCCAGGCCGCTGCGCTGTCGGCGCCGCCCCGCCCCCCGGGGGGCAACACCGTCGGGTCGCGGCAGATGACAACGGGTCCTGTGGGATACCCCTCCCCCACCGCGGTTTATTTTCATCAC
>Ga0208553_1000046_pt1 | contig 53378 bp, 59 predicted proteins | sample 6_EtaG_FD_184079 | JGI IMG/M metagenome (GOLD analysis project Ga0208553, IMG submission 184079) | Marine viral communities from the Subarctic Pacific Ocean - 6_ETSP_OMZ_AT15160 metaG (SPAdes) (version 2) | ecosystem: Environmental > Aquatic > Marine > Oceanic | place: Pacific Ocean | collected...
AGAGAAGCTTTTATCTCTTCTTGTAATTCTATAACCATAATATTCTCCTAATAAGAAGAGCCTGATATCTATTGCTAAACATCAGGCTCTAAATTATGCCCTATAACCCTAGGCAAGCGGGTGTTTGGCTATACGCCAGATTTAACCTTATCCTTTTGGAAAGATACAAGGTCTCCATCTCGTAGTTCCTGGTTGGCTTCCGCCTCATTGGAATCTACATGAATGGTAACTCCGTCCAGAGATAAGCCCATATCCTGAGCTATACCGGCTGGAGATGGTCCACTAATTTCTTGTGGAACCCCACCATTATGGTAGGAAACTACTGTTACATTTGCCATGGATAGTTTCTCCTGTTAGTTGTTAGGGGTGTGGTCAATTTCTGCTTGACCTTAAATTTTCCATTCGTTCTTATGCAACCATTCATTCATTGAATCTATACTATTGGCTGCGGACATAAGAAACCATATGAATATAACATTTAGACATATATTTCCTACTACTAGATATAGTATAAGTCTTTCCATACTTTCCATATTTCCTCCATTTTCTAGACATTCGGATTAAGTATTTTATATGTTCCATATTTCAGAGTTAATTCCTCTCCTTCTGCTATTTTCTTGGTTGTTTTTATAGACCAACCACTAAACCAGGAATTAGTTGTAATTCTACAATTCGGCTTTGGGCTATGATTTATAAATCCACCAAGCGGTGTTCTTATGAGACCTAAGCCTTCATGGCCCCTTAAATTGTGATGTGAAGGTCCAAATATTTTACCCTTAGGAATATCCTCTGCTGCGAATAAGCCAAGACCATTGATTTTAGATTTCTTAATGGTCAACTCATCAGGCAAAGGACGATAGGTATTTTTAGGTTTCATTGGAAAAGGCATATAGCTCATCCTGTGTAATGACTCTTTCAATAGTATTTATTCCAGTAGTCCATGGATGTCCAGTTAGCCCTTGTACCCTAACGTATCCAGAATCAAGGTCAATACTCTTAATCTGGAAATAATCATCTTCATCCTCTATTTTAATCCAATCATTTTCTTTATATTGATGCATCTTCTTCCTCCGTTGGTTTATCAAAAAGCCACTTTTGTACAAAATCTTTTATCTTTTCCTCAGCCTTAGTCTTTAATCGGTCAGATGGAGCCTCATCTTTCCATTCGACAGAGCCATATGAGTATTCATAATCTCCATCTATCATTAAACTTGAATCAGCGCCAGATGTAACACATATGCTGAATGGGTATTTATCATTCACAATACCCTTATAGCGTGTAATTATTACTGATTGACTATCCATTTCAATATGTATCATTCTTTCTCCTTATCTTCTTCATCATCACCAAATTTAGAATATTGACTACTATCTTTTACGAGACAGTCTTTAACATATTTGTCAATGTACTTCATTATCATGAACTGACTTCCACAGAATTTAATCTTCATTATTAATTCTCGTGCTTCACGAAGATTTTCCTCACAGTCTGATAGAGCACTCCTTGCATCGTCCAATTGTCCCTGGTACTCTTCTTCAGAGACTTTCGATTCAAATACATCTCCCATTACGCCTCCTGTTCCATGAAAAGAGCTACAAAGTCTTTCATTTGACCGCCCTTCATCATCTTTTTGATTCGAATTTTAGTCTTAATGCCTTTTATAGCCATTCGTTCTGCTTCGTTTTTAATCCACTCTTTATTAGAAACCCATTGTCTAGTAGGAACTCTTCTTTTCCACCAATCCCAACCTTGAAGTTCAGCATATTTTCTAACTATCATTTGCCTGGGAAACCATCTTACATCAGGTCTGAGCCATTCCGTCATCCTAGTTCGATAATCAAAGCCATCTTTGTTCTTAGTAACATACTTTTTATTAACCATATTTTCTGATTTACTCATTCTCTTCCTCCAGAAATTGTTTAGAATCTTTGTATTTATTAGGGACACGGCTCTTGATATATTCATAAGAATCTAATGTTCTAATGCGGTCATCAGGATTTATGTTCCCTACTTTTTTAACTATCTTCTTATTCCGCAAAGAATAAGTAGTTCTTGCTTTAAGCCACCATCGAATTTGTTGCTTAATAGATGCCATTTCATCATCATCTGGCTTATCTGGTCTTTCTTCAGTGCCCAGTCCAAGTTCAAGAGATAATTCTGGCTCTTGGGACATACTCATCCCTAATGTGACTTCTTTATGTTTCTTTTTCATTATTTCTCCTTTTTCCACTTGTTCCACCTGCTTTCCACCACCTTTCCACCATATTCCACCATATTCCACCACCTTTCCACCATATTTCCACCATCTCTCCACCAGTTAAAAATTAAGTTCATAGCAACGCAGGCAAGCCATGACTACACCAATAATCTGGGGAGGCCACGTTGCTATGAACTATATTATTTATCCTTACAAGGAGTACAAGTTCTATCCGTACATCCTAATTTAGGAAAATTTAATAAATAATCAACATTTTTGGTTCCACCGTAATAAGGCTGCCATGCCCTATTGCATTTTTTACAAAGATAAGGTTCTTCCTGTCTTATCCTCTTTCTATATTGATTATTCTTTTTACTTAATGCAGATACATTCTGCACTCTCCAGTCATCTGTAAATTTTTCCATCTCCGCTTATTTCTTAAATGCGGGACTACAAAAGGTTCTCATTCCTTTTATAACCTTACGCATAAATTTACTCCAAATATCATTTTGATATTTTCTTTTAGTACTTTTCTTTATTTTTCCCTTTACTCTTTTCATCGTTCCTCCTAAGTTATATGGGACAGGCTGGAGCCCCACGCTGCGATTGTTCCAGCTTTTATACGCGTATGTGGTTCTAACTCTGCCCCACTACTGAACAAAAGGGGCAAGGTGATATCCCTATTACAGCAATAACTTGCCCCCTCATATTATTCAGTTTCGTAATCTGTTGTATATCCTTTACCAAGCCAGAAAAATACTTTACCAGGTCCTAGCTCTGCACGGGCTATCATAAAAGCCTGTTCAAAATCGGTAAAAGCATCATCTGGATATGCAATGGCTATAATTTTAGAACTATCTGTTTTGAAACCCTCATTATAGAGGCTGTCAATTTCAAGTATTTCAGTTTCAATCTTTCTATCATAGTAACCTTTCCACGCTTCGCCAACACTATCATTATATGCTCTTGCTAGAGCACGTCCTTTATTAACTGCTACAGTTTCAGGGTCTTCAGGACTGGCACAGGCTATAAATACTCCTAATAATACAAAGCCAGCAATACCCATCATACCTATTTTGTTCCTTTTTATCATAGCTATCCTCCTTGATGTAAATTCAATTAATATCCAACTAAAATACAGTTCTATCCAAAATAGTGCCCAATATTCCATGGTTATCTCCTATTTCTTCTTACGGTTATTGATTCTACCTTCTTTTTGCAATTTACGAAGACGTTTCTTCGTCTTTTTATAGTTCCTAGCCTTCATATTTTTAGGCTTAGCCTCCGCCTCTTCAACAGTATCAAGATTCGCCTCTATCCTGGCTAATTTCATCTTATCTTCATCCGACATATTTCTATAATCAGGTACTTCTTTATTAAAATAAGCATCCTTAATTATTAACCAAGAGTAATGTCCAAAGAAAAATGAAGAGAATAATAGTATCAAGAACCATATTGCCCATATAACTGTGGGAATATATCCTATGAGTACTACTATTGCACCAAAAAGAGATGAAAATGTAAATATTAAACTACCAATTAACTGAGCTCTATCTACTTTGTTCATATTACCTCCCTGAGTAATGTCTTTTTAAGATTTCTATTGACTTTTGTGATAAGAATGTATCCTTAAAAAAGATACGCATACCATTTGTCAAGAGAAACCCTTGTTTATTGTTAATAGTCAACGGTCTATCAATCATTTTAACCCAAACTTCAATAAAGTTATTAATAAAGGTCATTTTTCTGGTCTCCTCTCCTTGTAATTTAAATATTCTTCCGATTCTTTCCAAGTATCTTCATCATCAAAGCCTTCCTCTTCTAGAGGACTTGCATGTTCCTTACAATTAGTACAGATATCAATATCAGGATACCCTGGTTTATAAAATGGTGCTCCACAGCATTCTGTTAACATATATCCCTCCTTGTTAAATATATTGGGTGTCGATATACCAGATTTAAACTGACCAGTTGATGGTCCCGCTGCGTAACCGCTGCAGGACTAAGGTCTCACCTGATAATTCAAAGTTCTTCGGGTTTAGTGCCCTTTCGGGTCACGTACTCTCAGTCACTTACCATTACTGGACATCTTATTACTCATACTTGTTAGAGTACATTGTAATCCACGACATTGCCTATTTACACAGGCTTTATCCCGTTGAGATGCATATCCACAGCCGAAGCCTCTAGATATTATAACATTGTGCTATAGGAGAGAACTTTCTCCTACACTTGAAAGACCGATTCGTCCGACTTTTCTCTTTAATTGTACAAACGTACTCACAAACCTTTACGGCACCTCGGGACAATATTCAGCCCTTTATCTCCTGGTCTGGCCCCACTCGTCGGAGTGGAACCAGTTATGAGCCCTCAGTGGCCGCCTTAACATAGATAACCATTATTCTGAGGATATATCTGCGAAAACATAGTATCCACAGGCCTGTGGAACCATATCTTCTAACACCCAATTCTAAAATATCTCACCATTTAATGATTTCTAATGGTTGAGCCTCTTTATACCAAATAGCATATAACTGTTGTTTCTTCATCCTTTTGTATTTGGTCGGTTTTTCCCTAAAATAACTACTTGCCCATTCTACTAATTGGTCTTTATAATAGAAAGGACACTGTTGCTGAAAGAGTATATCTTGATAATTAATACCCATCTCTATCCCTACATTCACACCAAACTACTACAATGAAGAGAAGAAATCCTATGAATATTACACCACCAAGTATAGCTCCGATGAATTCAAACATCATCTACCTCCTCTTTAACTTGTTTAAACCATACTATAACTCTAAGAATACCAGCCACTATTAGTAAGTCTTTAAGAACATAACTTATCATTACAGCAGCCTCTAATGGTGATAGTCCAGAGTTCTTACTTTCTTTAAGCATATTAAATGCCTCTACTATATCAGTAAATGATACCATTATTTAACCTCCGTAAATATACGTTCATCAACCTGTGATTCAATATAATCATCAATACTTTGTTCAATACCATCATTTTCTTCATCAGTATAATGATGAATGTGTTTATAACCATATGAAAAATGAATAGTAACACACTTATTATTACACATATGAAACTGTTTCAAACCATCAAAACTAGGATAATATATTGCCATATTACCTCCAAATTATACAATAGCCCATCCGGCTTTATAGTCCAATACGCTGGTTAGATTTACAAGGACATCACGCAATCGGTTTTATTGTTTGCTTGCTTCAGGGCTATTATAAGTTATAGAGAGAGACCACGCTTATCTAGGCTATAAAATAGCAAGGAAAAGGATTTACTAGAACATTAACGGTCGGTGGTTTTAGCCGTAACTCTCTCTAATTATTATAAACTATGAGTACACGGATAGTGCTTTTCAGCCTATCCCACCTCTACCTATGAGTCAGTATGAATACAGCGGGAGCCTCCCAAAACTTCGGCTCATTCGGGCGATCACTGCTAATATCTGAACTCTCCACTACTCCGGTTAACCCGGCTCCCTCTTCATAGTTTAATTATATGCCAGTCTATCGATGCAAATCGAAGAACTTGCGTCTAGCCAACGCAAAAGACTTGGCGTGAATGCTAATGATACTTCCATAAGAAGTGAGGAAGTGCCAAATACCTTTGGTCTTGTATGCTCTCACATATGATGCTGCCATTGTTGCTACCTCGATTTATAGGGTTATTACATTACTATTATATAACAGCAAGATGAGCCCGCCTTACTTGGCCTAATATCCGCAGGTGCATTCGACATTATTGTGAATGCGTTTCTACCTTGGATAATACATCTTACTATTATCAAATCTGCCCCGGTATGTCGCCCCAGGGCTGGACGTTGTTATAGTTAGGCCATTCGTCACTCCTTTGAAATCTTGCCCGATGCAGCGCGCCACCACTACAGAAGAAGCTATCTTCCACTACCAACTATTGCAGGCTGCCGTTTGGTAGGACGGGAGGTCTTATAAAACTTTGGAAGACAGGTTCTACCCTACGGTATTCATCTTCTCTTTTGGGCACTCTTTATATACTAACCTCAATATACCTAGATTACCCTAAGTCTAGATATTGCCATTGGATTTACAAGCATTCAGTTACCAACCAACGACAAGGTAGAAGTCTTACAAAGTTGAAGTCTGTGTTATAACGTCATAAAAAAATACGCTTAAGGATGTCTCTCCTCGGTGCGTATTAAACCGTGCCCGTTAAGGCTTATGGTGCCTTCGTCCCTTAGAAGGTGACTTCAGGCGCAACTGGTCGGTAGATGGCAAAGTCCTGGGCTTCAAGACCCTTGTCATCATCAGCATCGAACTCACCTTGATTACTAAGCACGTAGTCTGTGCTTACAAGAGTGAGGTCTGAACGCATTGTTGCTAGTACTTCTATGCGTTCTGCGCTGATGCTGGCAGGGAACTTGGTGCCAACTTTAGCCACAACACGAATGTTGCTTGTCTTGATAGGCTTATTGTCCTCGCCTAGCTCCAAGACAAACTTGTTCCGTTTTACCGAACCAAGATTCGTGTTGCTTACACGACCAGTCAAAGATGATGTGGCGCTTTTTGCCATATTATGCTCCTTTGACTTGTTGTTTAAGGAAGATACTACTCAGTATCTAACAGGGGAGAGCGGTTAGCTCGCCGACGCCTCAACAATGACGCTCTTCCATTGTTGAACGCTTGAGCGTTGGTGAGGTATCCGTGATATCGCACCATAGTACCACTAGGAGAGCACACTATGGGGGCAGTGAGGGCAACTCTCTCGCCAGTGACGAGATAGTTTCACTCACAAGTGAACGTCGAACACGGTTCGACCCCCATAGGGTGAAATCCGACGGGGTACGGTGCAATGTATATCTCGTACTCTCATTCTACAATAATTTTTTAGGATTGCTCCCCCAGTCCCCCCTTATTTTTAGAGTGAGAAACCACTGTTTTTGGAACTCAACGTATTGTTGCATTTAGAGTGCTCTACATAAACTAGATTTTTATCTTGTTTCGTATTTAATTTTGTAGTAGATTACTAGTGTTCTTTTAGTTATGTCAATTATTATAACAAATTCCCAAATAAGCATCGCGTTTTGGCTAATAACGTAGATAAGTACATTATAACAGCTGATGGTGTTACTAAGATTGATTATCAGTTGTTATATAGTGATTTAGCGGAAATCCGTGGTTTTCAGAGCGAAAAGATTAGGAAGAACCTGTATGATAAGGTTCATGGTATACTTGAAGTGAGGAACAATTTAAAAAATAACCCCGAAGCAGTCCCATTCTAGAGAGGAAATAATATGAGTGACCTAAAAATAACCCATGCCGGTACAGTTCAGACACAAGACAGGCAAGGACCCTTAAATCCATCTGCTCCACTAGGGCAGGCGGGTTCTGTTTACACAGATGCAGGTGATGATGCAATCATTCCCCCATTAAACCAGGTGTTTGTTGCTATTAGTATGGTTGATGACTGTACTTTTGACAGTACAACTGGTCTAATAGCGGAAGATGCTAATAAGTTCATTAATACTGCTACTGCAGCGCATGATGCTGCCGCAGCTTCTGAGACATCGGTACTTGGTTCGGGTGGTTTAGTGGTGGATGGCGTAGCATTTCCTGCTGGGATGACAATATATGGGAGATGGACTGAGATAGATGTTGGTTCTGGCGGTTGTGTAGCTTATATAGGATAGTCTAGTGCCGCAATTAGGACTAGGCTCTTCATTAAGGAAGCCCGGTGGCGTTGGCCGTACCTATGTCAAGGACGGTCTTAAATTATATATGCCTTATAGGGGCTCAGATGCTTCTGAAGTTGATTTCGTAGGCACAGGTTCTACCAGTTTTGATGGTAGTAATGATTATGTAGCTATATCAAGTACAGGATTATCGTTAGATGACTGGACAATATCGTGTTGGGTTAAGGTAGGTTCCTCAAATAGTGGAGATTATCCTGGGATTTTCAGTACAAGAAGTGGTTCAGATAATGACTATGCTACTGGAGTTACAATCCAAATATATGATGATTCTACTGGTTATTATTTTGATATTGAAGGAGATGCAATAACTAACGGACATATTGGTAAAGTATCTGCTAATACTCCAGCTGAAGGTATGTGGTATCATCTTGCTTATACTGTCGATAGAGATGGTGGTTCTGGTGGAGTGAAGCAATATGTAGATGGGGTATTGGCAAATACACTTGCTGCTGTAGACAATGCTACAAGTATGGATAATATTCAAATGGGTGCAAGATATTATAGCAGTTCAATAAGAGAATATTTTAAAGGTAACATCAAAAATGCTGCCATCTGGAATCGTGCTTTAACTGCTACAGAAGTACAGAATGTGATGTATAAGTCATATGCAGAAGTAAGTGGCAGACTTGCATCTGGACTTGTGAGCTGGTGGAATATGGATGATGCTGATATTGCTTTAGTAGGAGACCCTGATTCTACATTAAGTAATGCATATCAAGACATAACTTCAGAATTCACAGAATTGGGAACAGGAACTTATAAATATAAAATATATGGAGATATGCAGACTGCTGTAACTATTGGTATTGTATCTGGGACTGCTGGAGCTACAGATTCAGGTTATACAGATTATATACCTATCACATACTATTCATCACTTCCTGTTACTTCAGATTCTTTTTCATATACATCAGGGGCAACAATTTTTCTGCAGCTTGTAACGACAACTACAGGTGATTATGCATTTTTTAATAAAATAGAAATACTTGATAGTAATAACGATGTTTTAAAATATTTTTATCCAAGTGGTGTATGGACATCTCAATTTCAAAATCATTACTGGAGATTTGCTGATAGTCATGGTTCTAATCACGGAACAAGTGGAGATGGTAGTACAGATAATACTTTTCCAACACCTGTATCAAAAATCTATGGTCAATCAACTCCAGTAATCCCAAGAGGCATAGACAATGCTCCTACAGTACAGGCAGATGCTATTGGTGCTGGGAGTGCGAGTTTTGATGGGGCAGATGATTATATAGCTATTGCAGACAGTAGTGATATTCAGATAGCTGGTGACATGAGTGTTGCTCTTTGGATGAAAAGAACAGATTCAGCAGCCACCGATGGTCTTGTCGTTAAGAGAGATGGAGGAGGGACTAACTATCAATTTGATGCTGCTGGTGATGATAAAATTAGAATGTATGCAGGTGGTGATACAGTTGCATCAGCTACTTCTGTTGTACTTGGAGAATGGACTCATGTAGCTTGTACTGTTGATAGTGGTGCTACTGATGGGTGTAAACTTTATATAAATGGGGTTCAGGATGCTAATACTGGGGATGTTACAATTACAGCTAATGATGCACCTTTATTATTTGGGCATAATGACCAAGACGTATCTAATTTTTATAACGGCAACATCTGCCAAGTAGGTATATGGGATGCAGTTCTCACCCAAGCACAAATCCAGAGTGTAATGGAAAAGACTTTTGAAGAATTTACTGCATCAGAGAAAACGAATTTAGTCTCATATTGGGCTTTGGATGAGGATGTTCTGAGTGATACTGTTGTTGTAGATAAAGTAAATCCATCTTATTCACTTGGTAGTGAGTTACTTACAAATGGTGATATGGAACTTGACGATAGTAGTTGGACAAGTGTTGTATCTCCAGTTACAAATGAAAGAAGCACTGAACAGGTGCATGGTGGTACATATAGCAGGAAACTTGTTGGAGATAGTAGTTATGATGGAATGTACCAAGCCATCACTGCTGTTGCTGGGAAAAAATACCTTCTCACTGGCTGGGTTTATGGCGATGGAACAAATAAATTATATGCAAGATTCTATGATGATGGTGGTGGTGGAATAGAGAATTTCTGGATTGCTACAAGCAATGACGGTGTTATTGTACCTGCTGAATGGACATATTATTCAAAGGCAATTGTAGCAGTTGGTACAACTTTGACTGTGCAATTTTACCAAGGAGACACAAGTGCTGGTGGCGTGACTTTTTATGCTGATGATATTTCAGTTAAAGAAATCATAAGTGATGGTAATGTAGGAGTATTATACTAATGGCTACCACAATAGCATTAACATCTGCTGCTGGAACAAACGCACCTTACAAGCTCGGCTCTCCTCCAGACTTTGGCACTCTGTATAGTGGCAGGGCATTAGAGTTTGATGGGGTATCGGATTATGTGAGTTGTGATGGAGTAGTTTCAAGTATTAGCTCAAATACTATTGGTACAATATCTTTTTGGTTCAAAAGCACATCATCAAGTTATATGAATTTTATATCTGCATCAGATTGGAGTGATGGTTCATCAAATTTATCTATTGTTCTAAATAGTGGTGATATTTCTCTCAATATCAGGGAAAACGGTTCTTATTCAATAGATGCAACAAATAGTACCAATTATAACGATGGAAACTGGCATCATCTTGCTTTTACAGTTGATGCTACTGGTAATAAGATGTATGTAGACGGCAGTCAAATTACCCTTACTTATAGTACAGGTTCTTCGTCAACACAATTTTGGTTTAGTGGTGTCAATGACCTTGATGTTCTTACTATTGGTGCGAACAAAGACAATACGACTCGTGTTGAAAATTATTATGATGGAGAGCTTACTAATGTCCAAATCTGGGACAAGGCTTGGTCTTTATCAGATGTACGATATGCCTACACACATCCAGAGAAACTAATCACAGACAATAGTGCAGTAACATCTGGCACTACCATATCCAATCTCAAGGCTTGGTATCCTTGCACAGAAGGTAATCCAAGAAGCCCACAGACTACTGTATATGATGGCAGTGAAAAAGGGTTGGGGAGTGAATTGGTTACTAATGGTACTTTTGACGATGATAGTGATTGGACTGAAGGAACTGGTTGGAGCATCGGTAGTGGGGTTGCTACAAAGACTGCTGGAACACAATCTGGGTTAGTTCAGAGTGATGTATTTACTTCTGGTAAGCTTTATAAGTTAGTATTTGATGTAACTGTTGATGCTGGTAATGTGAAACTGTGGGTGAATGGGACACAAAATGCTACAGGCAATATTTCATCAAGTGAAAATAACTATACTTTAATATTTACTGCAACTGCTACTGGCACTGCATATTTTGAGGGTAATTCATCTTTTGCTGGTACAATAGATAATGTCACCGTCAAAGAAGTCCAAATGGGCAATCACGGTACTACTACTTTTTATGGGGATGATTTGGTAGAAGCACATGATGCTGGAAGTGGTACAGCTTGGACAGGTGCAACAGGTGATACAGCTCCCGATGGATGGAGTGCACAAGGTTCTAATAGGGTTTATACCATTGATAGTTCAAGCTTAAAAATAGCGTCTGGTGCTGCTGGATCTGCTGGCATAATTTGGGGTGGGACTACGGTATTGGGCAGGAGCTATAGAGCAAAATTTTCATATAAGAATGAAGCTGGTACAACATTGACTGTAACTACAAATGAGGGTGCTACTACTTTAGCTGATTCTACAAGTTGGACACATGACCAAACTCATAATTGGGTTGGAGATGGTGGTGCTGGTGATTTCGTTTTTACAGTAACTACTGCAAATAAAGATGGATGGATTGATAATTGTGAAATCAAAGAAGTAGGAGTAGCAGCAGGCTGGACTACTGCTGATGCAGAGCCTTTAATCCCACAGACTGCTTTGATGGGGATGAGTAAGCCTTTGGTGTTTGATGGGGTTGATGATATAGTGTCAATGGGAGATCAGTCAGAACTTGATATTAGTACAAGTGATTTTTCTATTTCGTGGTGGATGGTCAAAACTTCTTCAGGTACTATACAAAGACTGGTCACAAAGTATGGAGCCCCTGGTTGGACTATAAGGAAGTATGATAATGAAAAAATAAATATATACATTAGAGACGATACTACTGCAAATGCTTCAATAGAATCTGCAAGTGCTTTATCCAGTAATAAACTATATCATATAGTATGTTCTTTTGACCGAAGTTCGGATTGTAAAATATATATCAACGGCTCTTTAGATGTCACGACCAGTATAAGTGCACTGGATGGAAACAGTTTGGATAATGCTGCTGATTTCGTGATTGGTGGTACTAATAGTCAGGAATTTAATGGGATACTGGGTGAAGTTTCTATGTGGACGACTGCACTCTCTCTTGCAGAAGTACAAGAACTATTTAATGATGGTGTGGCTCTCGATGCTACTACACATTCAAAGGCTGGTGATTTAGTTGGTTATTGGAGAAATGGTGGGGCAGTTACTTGGAGTAATAAAGTTTTAACAAGTAATGTTATTACCATTAATGAAGGTGCTGAGTATAGTGATAGTGATGTTACTCTTACAGTTAATAATGGAGCATTAGTATCAGTTAATGATGTACTTGTTATTGATAATGAAGAATTGCTTGTTACTTCAATATCAACCCATAATTTAACAGTAACAAGAGGCTATAATGGTACAACAGCAACAGCACATGACAATGGTGCAAACATAAGTGTTTATCATAATGGTACAGTTGCTGGCTCTCCAGACACAATCCTCCTCCCAGAAGGCACTACCTCTGGCAAAGACATATTAGGCTTCCCACTTACACATACGAATAATGGGTGGCTGAATCTAAGTGGAAGTGAGTATGTGGATGCTGGTGATTCAACTGTATTGGATATACAAAGTGCTATAACAATAGAAGCTTGGATTAAATGTGATGATATAACTGCACAAAAATGTCCTGTTGGTAGGGATGACTTAACTAATAGGAATTTCTTTCTCTTGGCTTGGGATGATGCAAAATTTTATTTTTACTTTTATGTCAGTGGAAGTGCTAAAGCTGTAGCAAGTACAACCTCATACACTGCCAATACTTGGTTTTATGTTGTCGGGACTTATGATGGAGCAAATCAAAAATTATATATAAATGGAGCATTAGAGGACAATGATGCTGAAACAGGCAATATAGATAATGACGATGTTAGCCTAACTATTGGAGCATTGGAGGATGGAGGAGGTAGGCATTTTAAGGGTAGCCTTGATGAAGTAAGGGTATACAACAGAGCATTATCATTAGCAGAAGTAACAAAGAATTATAATCACGGCAAAAGCAAACACAGTTAGGAATTATTATGGCACATTATGAATTATACATCTGTTTAAAGAAGACTACTTACGAGTCAGCAGTTCCAAGTGTACTGCAACCAAAGTTGGGATGGAAGGTACTGGCAGACGACAGACCTACTAATTCTAATACAGTAGCAGATATTAAGACTTGGATGGATTCTAAGAGTCTTAGTTATACATCAGATGATTTAAAGGCAGATTTGCTTGATAAGGTTGATTCTACTCCAACTGAGGCATATACACCAACTTGGAGAGAAAGTGCGTTTAAAGGCAAATTAGGAGCTCCCAGAGTGAGTCTGGATGGAGGTCTTATCATAGTTAAGGGGGAATTTAGTATGTTGACTGGAGAGTTGACTGCTATGATTGCATTGGGGAATGGATTGGACTACCCTAATAATGCTATCCTAACTAAGACAGAGGCACAGACTCTTGCTAATGGTAGTTTGTTTACAGAGAGTGACTAGTGATAGAGATATTTGCAGAATACGGAACAATTGGCGTAGTAGTTATATTGTTCAGTTATATGGTAATGAATATTATCAAGTCATTGAAATCACAGGATGATGACCTTGATAGCTTACGACAGTCAATGGCTCAAATGGCATCAGAAATCTCTAATGTACAGGGTATCTCAATAAAATTGATTGATAGATGGAACAAAGCAGATGATAGAGCTGATAATAGACATGAAAAGGTTATGGAAGAAATAAACGATGTTACTGACCAATTGAACTTTTTAAAAGGAAGAATCAATGGAGCTGGAGGTAGAGGTTGAATAACAAGGAAGTTGTAGAGTACAGAGAAGACCTGAAGAGCAGGATAGTTAGGATTGAAACTATTGTTGAGAGAGTTGAAAGTCATGTTGATAAGATTAATGGACGCACTTCCAGTCTTGAGAACTGGAGAAGCTGGATGGCTGGTGGAATGGCTCTTATAGGATTAGTACTGCTTATTATTGCAGGAGTTAGTTGATGGCAGACCCTTACAGAGATTCGCTTGTTGGAGAGTTGGAGACAAACAGGAGCGTAACGAGAGATGTGGTCTCAGAGCAAACGCCTGGATTTGGGAGTGAAGCTTCTGGATATCTTAAATCACAGCTTGATAGAATGGGAATACCAGAAGATGAACGTGCTGGGATGGGGCAGAATATATATGATTTTGCTAGGAAATCTAGGTTTATAGAAAGTTCAGACAATCCAATGGCTGAGCCATCTACGTCAACTGCAAAAGGTTATTATCAATTTACAGACCCTAGTGTGTCTACAGCCTTTAATCGTTATAGGAATACTACTGGTGACAGAGAGTGGGGAGGATTAAATCTAAACCCTCAGGAATGGTCTGAGGATGAGTCGGATATGATGTTTTTAGCTAATATGTTTGGTCAAAGTGGTTCAGATGACTATATGAAAGCCATAGGAGGAGGAGATAGGGATGCTATGAAAGGAGCCTATTCTCTGTATCATCATACAGACCCGGATGAGGCAACATATAAGAGGATGGAAGAGTACTTTTAGTGGAAACTATTTCAATAAAACATAGAGATAAAGGATTGACTACGTATGAGATATATACCGTTAAGGAGATGGATAAACTTGGTAAAGTATATGTTCCTTGGCAAAATGCAGAAATTGGTGACTGGGCTCTGTCGGATGATGGGTATTGCGCGAAGGTAATAAATAAGAAAGTGTATCCTAATAATCATGGTCAGACATCTACCTATATTAGGCTTCCCTGGGGATACTTTCTCTGGAATCCTAAATATCCAACAATAAAATTTAATGTTAAAGGTCGTATGACTCCTTACACAATAAGCGGGAGACCACAGTTAGAGGTAAAGAAGAAATCTGAGAAGATGAAGAATCTTGCTATGGCCTATGCCCAAACCATGAATAAAGACCTTGCTATTGATTTAGCTTTTGGGAGTCTTACAGATTCTCAGCATGGTATGTGGAAACGAAGAATGAAATCGGAGGTATTTAGAGATATGGTTAGAGAAGAGCTCCAGGAACTCCTTACAAAGCATGGAATGACTGAGGATTATACTCTTGACTTATTAGACGAGACTATTACGACAGCTAAAGATAAAAAAGATGTTACTAATCTTATGAGGGCTGTTGAAAATCTACAGGATATGCACGGAATGAAGGATAAGAGTAAATTGAAGACTACAACTCAAATAGAGGGTACTGTTACAAGAAAACTTCTTGATAAGATACAGGAAGAAGAAAAGAAGTTAATTGCCACTGAAACTGTGGAGCAGGATATAGAATAGTGGATTACGAAGAGCAATACGAACAGTTACAGGTACTCAAGAAGTTCAGGAGTAGTATCAGCTTGTTTGGGAAGTTGTGTTTCCCTTCAGCTCTTAAAAGGACTACGCCTTTGTTCCATAATGAGATATATAAGAACCTTAGAGATGAAAAAGTATCTAGGGTACTTATAGCAGCTCCTCGTGGGACTGCTAAGTCGACTGTATGCTCTCTTATATTCCCTCTTTGGAAGTTAGCATTTAAGGGTAGCGAAGACCTGTTTATTGTTGTTATATCAGAATCTCAGGCTCAGTCAATAAACTTCTTAAGTAGGATAAAGTATCATTTAGACCAGTCAGATGCTTTTAGAGAAACATTTGGAGACCTAGGAAGTAGAACAGCTCCAAGATGGACGAATAATGATATTATACTTGCAAATGGGACTAGAATAGTCGCAGTTGGTACTGGTCAGAGGGTTCGTGGTTTTATTGAAGGCGATACTCGTCCTAATCTTATTATAATTGATGATTTTGAGTCAGAACTTAATGCTATGACTCCTGAAGCTCGTGTGAAGAATAGAAAGTGGATTACTGAAGCTGTTGTGCCTTCTTTAAGTGATGATGGTAGGATTATAATGATAGGCACGGTTATATCGGAAGATTGTTTCTTGAATTGGGGTAAAGAGAGTGCTGCATGGAAAACACTTTGGTATACGATATGGGATGATGATGAGAAGAGCATCTGGCCTGCAAGATTCCCAGTTGACAGGATATTAAGCATTAAAGAAGAGTATGAGAGTGTTGGAAACCTGAATGGGTTTTATCAGGAGTACATGAATATTGCCCAGAGTCCTGATAGTGCTCCTTTTAAACCAGAATATATAAAGTTACACCATTATGACTTTGAGAGGATTGATGGTCAGAACTGCTTGGTAAAGGAAAAGGGAGATGAAAAAGAGATTGTACCTGTTGAAATCTATGCGGGGGTGGACCCTGCTAGTTCTCTATCTATTAGGGCTGACTACTTTGTGGTTGCTTTGCTTGCCATTGATTTTCATAATAATAAATATATCGTGGATATTTACAGAAATAGACTCGATCCTGCATTACAGCCTGATAAGATTATCGAACTTTATGAAAAGTATAAGCCTAAAAAGATGAAGATAGAAACTGTAGCATACCAGGAAGCTTTGAGGGCTTCTGTTAAGAAGATAATGTTAGAGAAGAATATTTATATTCCCGGTTTAGAGAAAGGTGTTAAACCCCGAACGCGTAAGAGCGAAAGATTGCTTTCTTTGGTACCAATGCTAGCAAAAGGAGAATTCTATTTCAGGGCAAAAGATATAACTGCACAGCAGGAATTTCTTTCTTATCCCAAGGGTAGGCATGATGATGTGCTCGATGCTATTTGGACAGCTCTAGACCATTCAGTTCCCTGTAAGGTAAGGAAGGGCAGTGACAAAAAAGATTCCAAGAAGAAAAACAAGTTTATTGATTGGATGACAGCATAATGGCTAAAATGAAAAAGAATGTAGACGAGATTATAGATATCTGGAAGACTTATTCTAAGAATAGAGATACTTGGGCAACGCATGCGCAGGAAGACCGTGAGTTTAGATATGGGAAACAGTGGACTGCTGAACAGCGTAAAACCTTAGAAGCCCGTGGTCAGGCTCCTATAGTCGTTAATAGAATTCATCCAGCTGTTGAAGCTGCAAAGGCAATGTTAACAACTAATAAGCCTTCTTTTAGGGTCTCGCCTAGAGAGGATAGCGACAATAAAACTGCTCAGGCAATAAATGGCATGCTGGAGTATATATGGCATATATCTGACGGAGACCAGGTCCTTAGAAATGCAATAGATGATTATTATGTTACTGGTATGGGGTGCGTACTTGTCTATCAAGACCCAACCAAGGATAACGGAAAGGGTGATGTCTGCTTGAAGGACATAGACCCGCTTAATGTTTATATAGACCCGAATAGCAGAGATAGAGCATGCGAAGATGCAGAGAATATTATAATATCAAGGCTATTTACAAAAGACCAGGCTAAGAAGATGTACCCGATGTATAAGAAAGCTATATCAAATGCATCAACTGATAATTTTACTACAGATATGCCTCAAACTACGAGAGAAGATGATGGTGAGGCTATCTTTCCAGAGGATTCAGAGACGCAAACAAGGACTACCTTTGGTAAGGATGATGAGTATATAAGAGGATATGAGAGATATACTAAGGTCCATATGGAGATGCATCGTATTCACGAAACGTGGAATGGCAGAGAAGAAATGATTGATGAGAATGCATATGCGGTATATGTTAAGAAGCCTGCGTGGATTGTAAATGGACAGGTTGTTACAAATCCTCAGCTTGCAAATCAGGTTATGGAGCAGTTAAATCAACAGTATAGTCAGATAGCTACTCAAGCTAAAATGACAGGACAGCCAATTCCTGAGCCTCCGCAGGTAGAGGAGACAACCCATCAAGACTTGATTCAGAAGGGCGTAATTAACGATGTTGTCGTTACAGTCAAGAGAGTAAAGATGTGTGTTGTTATGGGAGATAAATATCTCTATGAAAGAATCCTCCCCACTCAGCATTATCCTGTAATCTTTTATATGAATATGCATACAAGGACTCCATATCCAGTAAGCGATGTAAGGATGGTAAAGGGATTACAGGAGTATATAAACAAAACCCGTTCTTTAATAATTGCACATGCTACTACATCTACTAATCTTAAAGTGCTCGTTCCTTCTGGTTCTGTTGATATGAAAGACTTTGAAGAGAAATGGGCTCAGCCAGGAGTTGGAATAGAAGTTGATTTTGATATGGGGCAACCTATCGTAGCCCAACCCGCTCCTCTCCCTAATGAACTCTATACTAATGAAAAGAATGCAGCATCAGACATTGACCATGCACTGGGACTTTATGAGATGATGATGGGTAATTCTCAGGTAGCTCCGCATACATATAAAGCTACTATTAGTCTTGATGAATTTGGACAGAGGAAGATGAAGAGTAAGCTTGCTGATATAGAATTTGGGCTCAGAAAGATGGGTGTTGTTGTGATAGACCTTATGCAGCAGCTTTATAAAGAAGATAAAGTAGTAAGGATACTAAAGCCGAATAATACAGTTAGTGAATATATGATTAACAAGAGAATGATTGATGATAAAGGTCAGGCAAGAATTTTAAACGATATCAGTATTGGCAGTTATGATGTGGTTGTTGTTACAGGTTCAACATTACCAACTAATCGTTATGCTCAGCTTGAGATGTATATGGAATCTTATAAACAGGGCATAATTGATAGACAGGAAGTATTAAAGAAAACAGAAGTATATGATATGGAGGGAGTCATGCAGAGAACAGATGAGATTGGCAAACTCCAACAGCAAGTTAAAGGCCAGGAAGAGCAGATTAAGAAGCTGCAGGGAGACTTACAGACACGTGAACGTGAGGCATATCACGCGAAACAAAGGGCTGAACTTGAAAAGTTTAAGGCAGGTTTGGATGGAACCTCTACCAAAGCGAGAGCTGCAGGAACCGTCTTTGAGAAACGCCTTGATGATGCGTTAGGACAAATTAAAAAGGAAGTACGAGATGCTTCCAAACCAACTAAAGGTTCAACCTCTCCTAAGTCCTAGGGAGAGCAGCCTGAAAGGAAAAACAAGAAAATGGAAGACAACACGAATCAAGTAGACACCCAACAGGAGAGTACATCTCAACCCCGCGATGAGCAGGGCAGATTCACTCCGCAGGTAGACCCTATTGTTGATGAAGTAATATTCGGAAGTAAAGACCCCGATGAGTTGTTAAAACCGACTATGGATGAGGCAGTGGATACCAGACAGGGTACACCCACTGAAATGGAAGCAGACCCTTCTGCGCAGTCTTCGACTACACCCGATAACGAACAGGTACGATACCAGTATTGGCAGTCTGAAGCGGATAAGCGTAGTAATGAACTCGGCGAAATGAAGCAGACTAATGAGATGCTTCAGAAGCAGGTTAATACGCTTATTGAAAGAACTGAAGCGCCCCGCCAAGGGCAACCTTCAGAGGCAGAAGAGCAGTTTGAATTTCCAGATCCTCCAGCCAGACCACAGAAACCACATGGATTCAGTAGAGCAGAGGCCTATGAAGACTCAAGTTCAGAATCAGCCAGGTATCTTGATGCTAATGAATCATGGAGAGATGATATGGATGAATATAATCGCCTTCGAGGAGAATATGACAGGGAGCTATTGGCAGCCGAACGTCAGAATTTTATCGACGAGCAGAATAATCAAAGGGCAGCTTATCAGCAAAGAGCTCAGGAACAACAGCAAGCAGATTCTATTCGCGAGCAGTTGAAGACTAAGTTTAATGCTAATGATGCTACTGTTGATGATTTCATGAAGATTATGTCCAGCCCCGAATCTCTGACTGTGGAGAACTTATGGAAAGTTTACTCTCTCAATAAAGCGGGAGGGGAAACTGTTGCTCCAGGGACTCAGAATACTCAGCCTAGTGCTGGTTTTCAGCAGACCCAAAGAGCACAGCAGATTCCTCAACCGATGGGAGTAGTAACAGGTCTAAATCAGGATGCTAGTAAACAAGCTCCTGAAGACCGTATGATGGATTCTATGTTAGCTAATTATAAGGGCAAGAATCCATTTTAATAACCCGTTATGGGTCGCTCGCCTAGGACGCTCAAAAAGCTAATGGGTAGGGTGTAAAATAGGAAATACTGAAAATGGCTAATGTATATAGTCCAAATCAATACAATACAGCCACTGGTGTATCCTTAGACGACACACGTAGGGTCTTTAATTTTGGCGATAGAGTTGCAGAGCTTGCTCCGCAGCAATCTCCATTCTTTGTTTATCTTAGTAAGGTAGCTAAGAAACCAACCAATGACCCTGTGTTTAAGTTTTTGGAACAAAGGCATCAATGGCAAAGGCGGAACTTTAAAGTTTCCACAGCAGTAACGTGGACTTTTGAAGCCGGTCCTACTATCGCAGATGCAGATAGCGACAATTTAGTTCTATCTTGTGATTACGATAAGTATGGAAAAATAAGTGGAAGTGCAAGTGATGTAACAAACAATGCTTGTCATTTTCTAGTTCCCGGAGCAGTATTTGCAATGGAAGATAGTCTTGGTAGTATCTATCGGTTTAGAATTGATGATGGCGCTACAATTACTCATTCCGGAACTGATGGTAGTAGTGGTATAACCACAATTACTGTTTCAGGTGGTGGCAATGAAATTGTTCCGCTTGACACTGCTACTTCTGGAACTTTAACTTTCTCAGCTCTAGCTAAAGGTCAGGTTATAGGTTCTTCATGGGAAGAAGGCTCAGACTCACCTGCTGGTTGGGAAGATAAGATGTATGACAGGGAAGGGTATTGTCAGATATTTAAAACTGGCATGAATGTCTTTTCTGGTACATCTATGGCAACTGAGTATCGTGGGATTAAGAACGAGTACCAGAGAATATGGCAGGATAAGCTCATGGAACATAAGATGGATATTGAGCAGGCTATGTTGTTTGGTTATGGTTCTGCGTCTAATGAGACATCCACAACTGCAATCCCTGTAAGACAAAGTTGGGGTATGGTTCCTTATACAACAGCTAATGGTAAAGTGTATAACATGAGCTATGCTTCGTCTGGATATGATGCTTTCTTAGATGCAATGGAGGATTTCTTTGCACCTGAGAGTGGTAATTCAGGGAATAAGCTTGTCTTAGCTTCCAGAAAGGTTATTACTTATCTGAATAAGCTTGGTAATGGTTCTTTCTTGAATAACTCAGTTGGTGCTGACCAATATCGTTTAGATGTTGCCAGTATTCCTGGACAGTTTGGGCATACAGTAACTAAGGTGAATACCATTTTTGGTAATTTGCATTTTGTTGCTGAGCCTTTACTAAGGGGATTACATGAAGATTACTGTATAGCAGTCGATATGGGCAATGTAGCCTATCGACCGCTTGCTGGTAATGGAATAAGTCGCGATACTTTCATTGAAACCAATGTACAGTCACCGGGCGTTGATGGACGGACAGACCAAATCATAACTGAAGCTGGTCTTGAAATTAGTTTACCAGAAACCCATGCTGTACTTAAGTTTAGTTAAGGAGGTATGAAATGGCTTTAACAAAAGGTAATTGGTCAGTTGAAAGCTCTTATAATGGTGTTACTACATGGACATGTACTGTATCAGTAGGTGCTACTGAAACAGATGCACATACATTAAGAACACCTGTAGCTTTAGACCCTACAAAACCATGGACACTCCTTGTTAACACTGCTGGCACTGATTTAGATGGTCAAGCTGTCCCTGTTGATTTGTGGATTGGGACTGCTGAAGATGCAGTTTTATCGGGAGCAGGTGCTGTTGCGGGTACAAATGCTTATAATTTTAAACAAATTATAGCAGACGTTGACCCTGACGCAGGAGTGGCTCCTACAGCACTTTTATGTGACCCAACAATGAGTGTAGCAGATGTTGCTAATATTCATGTAAGAGTCCCTGTAGCTCCATGCTATCTATTTAATTTAGATGGCGGTAGTGCATTGATTAATGCTGATTGTATTTGGAAAATAGTTCAAGTGGGTGGTAATAGAAGCTTAGATTCTAAATATGATGAGATTGGCGGAGATGGAACTACTGGCGTAGGACCTGACCCATCATAAATCTTAAATTGGCGAGGTAATAGCGTCATATACGGATTAGGTTATGGGGGGCTCGATACCCCCCATAGCTACTATGGATAAAAAAAAGACTATTGTTTATACGAATAGTATAGGGAATCCTTGGCATGGTAAGGCTAAGCCCGATACTAGACGTAAGCACAACCAAAAAAAGAAGGGTAAGAAGTAATGGCTGATGGCGGGACTATTGCTCAAAGAATTACAGATTTAATAGGAAGTGAGTATTCTACTAATGCTGCATATGCAGGAGATTTTATTAATGCTGCAATTAATGAGATTGCAGATGTACTTCCTCTGCCGTTGTTATTGAAATATTCGCCTGTTCCACTTCCAGTAACATCTAGTTCTGGCGTATCAATGGAAGGTAAGAAAGTATTAGAAGTATCTAGGGTTGATGCTGATAGTAGTGGTATTGAAAGAATCTGCCAACAGGTAGATAGAAGAAGTTTCAGTCAGGGTAAAGACAGTACTAGTATCCATTATGCTACTGTATTTAATCCCATATTTCATATAGATACTAATACTGGGACTGCTGATTTATTGATATATCCAGACTGTAATAGTAGTGGACAAGCAGGGAAAATATGGGTTTTTACATATGTAGCTAATGGAGCAGATACTACAGGAGTAACTGGAGCTCTTTTAAATAGTGATTATGTTTTACCAAGTGAACTTATTCATGCAGTATCTTTAAAGTCTTCTGTAAACTTGTTAAGTTCTTATATGAGTAATTCAATTCAAGACGATGAAGATGCAGAAATAGTTCAAATGTTGACTGCTCAAGTAGCTAGTTTACAGGGTCAATATGAACAGGAAATGACTAGATTTGTAGGAGAAAAGGCAGAATAATGACACAGAAAACAATGATTGAGCTTGTACAGCAACATCATCCAGACCTGGGGGAAGTCCAGATTAGGAGACTGCTTAATCAGGCAATGAGAGAATATTGTAGAAAGACAAGAATATTAAAGAGTGCTCATCAGTTTACAACTATTGCAGACCAGAGATGGTATGGACTTCCTGCAACAATACTTGAGGTAATTGATGTTGACTATGATGGCTATGCAATTAAGAAACTAATAGGGAGACCTAACTTAAGAGATTTGGACCAGTAATGGCATTAACAGACCAACAAAGTTATATATATTGGCTAGAACGTGATGGGATAGCAATTGCTAAGTTAAATAGTGATGCTGCTATAGATAGTAGATTCTCAGGCCCACCCGTTGGCAAAACAATTACTATATTTTCTGTAAAATCAGCAGATGACCTCTCAACTGACCTTACAGATGACCCAACAACAGATTCTGGAGTTCCTGAGGAGTTCTGTGAAGCTTTTGTTGAAAAGGCTATACAGAAAGGCTATGAAGTTAAAATGGGACAAGACCCAAATATGGCTGGGCCTGCTCAGTACTGGGAAGCTAAGTTTGAGAAGTCAGTTAGAGAAGGAAAGAAGTATGCTACAAAGAATCGCTCAAGTATCACAGGCGGTATAAAGGGCTGGGATTATTAATGAATGAAGTAAGCATTGACCAGAATTCATGTATAGATGCTAATGGTAATGTCTATTCAACTGTGAAAATAGGTACTCAGGTGTGGATGGCAGAAAATCTAAAATCAGCTAAGAATAATGATGGGACTAGTATAGAGCGGATAACAGATAATACTGCCTGGAAAGACTCAGGTACTGCTGCAAGATGTGAATATAATAATAACACTGACAATTCAGATATTTATGGATATCTGTATAATAGATATGCTGTAGAGACAGGTAAACTTGCTCCTTCAGGCTGGAGAGTGCCAACTTTAGACGATTTTAAGGTACTAGAAAGATATCTTGGTATGAGTATTCCAGATTCAGACCTTTGGCAAGGAGGTTACGAGAGAGGCACAAATGAAGGTAGTAAGCTTGCAGGTAGGGCTGATTTGTGGACTGATGCTGATTTAGAGAGTGATGCAAGCTTTGGGACAAGTGGATTCAATGCTCTTCCTGCTGGATATCGAGAGCATGTGTGGGGTACTTTTCACAATATAAATACGGATGCATATTTTTGGACTACGACTGAGGTGAGTTGGGCGACTATACAGAGCCATCGTCGTCAGATTATGCATGACCATATAGATATACATGCTGGTTCTGGAGGTTTGGGTAGCGGTCATAGTGTGCGTTGTGTAAAAGATGATGGGGAGATTTCTATGGCGTCTCAAGCGATGAGTGGTATTTCCATTACGATTCCACCTTCGTATGCGAGTAGCGATAGATGGGATACTTTTGGAATACCTTGGAATGTTAGTAAGGAATACTGGGCTATTACCTAATAAATGCAGGAGATGTTATGGCTGGATTAGTAGACACACAAATTAGAGATTCGTATAAAAGCGTTCTTCGTGTAAATGATAATACAAATGGTATTGATTCTTCGTTAGAAGTAGTTGAGGATGGAGCTGGAACTGATTCTCCAATAAAGGTTTCTACTACTAATGTTACTGTACTTGACCATCAAGTAAATACTCAATATGCTTATTTTGGGACTACATCTGAAGATGGTATTCCCTCCGCTAACGAAACACATTATGCTATTCCATTTGCGTCAAGTCCTGGTGAACTTCCTACTAAACTTACATTAGGTACAACTCTTGCTAATCCTGATACGACATATACAGTTAGCACAACAGCTGATGATTTAGTTTTTTGTTTATGGTATGTGCCTGACGATATAACCGTTAGTAATGTTTATGTTTGGGCTGGTGCAGACGATTCTGGTAATAATACATTAAAATTTCATTTAATGAGTTATGATGTAGTTAGTAACAATAGTAGCGATGGAGGTAATTTATCAAATGGAGTTGTAGTTGCAGATGGTGACGATATAGCGAGTTTAGGATATGAACAGGCATATTATCAATCTATGACGGTAGAAAACCCAAATGTAGATGCGGGACAGGTTGTATTGTTTACTATTTGGTCAACTGATATACCTACTGCAGATTATACAGTTAATGTTACAGTAAAATATCATTTAAGATAAGGAGAAAATGGAATGAGTGGATTAAACGATTTTTTAGAAGAAAAGTTGTTTGGTGAAGAGATGAAAGATAAGCTTGTCTCTGCTTTAAACGAAGCAGTTGACATACCTTTTATTTCTGAGAAGACTGAGGGTAAGATTATTGATTCATTAGTCTCAGTGATTTTCGAAGTATTTAGAAAGGCTTTGTAGTTGATACAAAGAGAAGTAATGGAGAAGTTCAGTATTATAGGTTCAAAGAACTTTCCTGTAATACCTGAGAAATGTCCGTACTGTGAGAGTTCTAATGTACACGGTATTGAGATACTTGGTGCATATGATGGCGACTTGCTATGGGAATGCGCTGATTGTATGTTGAGGATGTTAAAGTTTTCTATTAGGAAAACTATATCTCTATTAGAGAAGACAGAGGAGTTGTATTACGATATGGAGAGCGCTAAGAATTACTACGCTTAAGATTGACAAAGGGGTTGTCAAGAGAGGTATTATTACTCCTGACAAGCATTTCCCACTTGTTGACAAAAAAGCTTTAAACTGTCTAATCCAGGCTATAGAAATAATAAAGCCTGACTTTTATGTTGACTTAGGAGATATGCTAGAGGGAGAAGCGGTCTCTCACTGGCAATGGAAAGCAAAGAAAAAGCCTCCGCTGGAATACATAGTCCCTGTGATAGAGACAGAGTTGAAAGAAGCTAATAAGTTTATTGATGAAATTGATGAGGCACTTGACAAGGCAAATGTTACAGAAAAATACATTACAGAAGGTAATCATGATAATTGGTACAACATGTTTGTGCATGAATACCCCTATTTGCCCCGATTTGCCTTCAAAAACGCCATTTCTGCCAGTGACAGGGGTTATACCCTATATCCAATGGGAAAGTTCCTTAAAATCGGGAAATTGTACTTTTACCATGGCCACCAATATGGAGGTCAATATCACGCAATGAATCATTTAAGGAAGCTTGGATGCAATATCATGTACGGTCACTGGCACGATTTACAACAAAGTTCGATAACTCATGTAGATGGTACTAAATCAGCATGGTCAATAGGATGCATGAAAGATATGAGTTCTACAAAGAATAAGTGGTTAAGGAATCGTCAGCACAATTGGGGACATTCATTTGCTGTGGTAGATTTTATAAGAGGTGGAAACTTTACTGTGCATGTAGTACAGATTGTTAATGGCAAGACATCGTTATGGGGACAATTGCTAGAGGGATAATATGCCTAAAGAATTACATGAGATAAAAAATTTTGTAACAGGAACTGTTTCAACACCTGTAGAGACAGATATTCCTGATGATGCTGCCAGTTATAGTATAAATATAGACCCTGTAGCTGAAGATGGAATCTTAAAAGGGATTCCCGATGATTTAACTTTAACAGCTGGAGGATTTGTATCAGCTGCTCAACCTGAGATAACTACAGTAGAATGTGTTGCTGATGTTAGCGATAGCTTAAATGCAAAATACTTTGATATAGATACAGATGGAGGACAGAAAACTGAAATATGGTTTGATACAGACAATAGTGGTACTTCAGCTCCTACAGGTTCAGGTTCTTATAATGATGTCATTGAAGTAACCCAAGTTGGAACTAATGATAGTGCTGAAAGAGTTGCTGTTGCTATAGCTTCTGCTATAAATGAGGATGCAGGAGCACATTCTACAGCTGAAGTCTCAGGTATTACGGTTATTATAACAGATGCTTCGAATGCAGCTGTTACTTCTGCTACTATGTCAGCTGGAGATACAGGGTTTACTGTCACTCAAAAACAAGCGGGTGCATCAGGCGCTTCTGGATTAGGTATAGCTGCAGATAAAATGGCTATGATAAATGACGATGGAACGCATAGAGTAGTTTATTTTGACGATGCTGATGATAAGATTAAGAAGATAGACGATATCCATGGTACTTCGGTTGGAACTGGGAATCTTTCTGGTTCAGCTGAATCTAAGACTGGTCTTCCTACTATGCAGGTGAACAATAAAGAAGTACATATAGGAATGGGTAAGGGAGTAACTGATAGAGCAAGGTGGTGTGGTATCCCTCAGTATAAACAATTTGGAGTTTCAACAACAGCTCTTACGCTGGAGAATGCTGAGCTTGATACACCCTCACCTTTTTCTGATTTTACTAAAGTAGTTACAGATGGTACATATATTTATGCCTTTAAGAGGGGCGATACTTATCTGTATAAATTTAAGATTAGTACTGGAAGGCTTGAATTGAGGTCAGGAGCAAACTGGGCAAGTATTAAGTCTATATGTATGCATGCTACTGATAGCAATTTCCTCTGGGTATATGACAATGATACAGATTTAACTTATAATTATTCTTTAGATAAAGTTTCGACTGATAATTTAGAGGTTTCTGAAGAATATTTATTCGATGCAGAGCCCGAAGTTACTGGAGGGGCTTCGCCAGCAGCTGTTGATATCCTACATACAGCTGATAATACTAGCACTTATGGATATATGTGGTGTTTTGGGTATGACGGTTCTCATAATCCAAAAGGTTATCATTGGGAACTTCCTGCATTTGGTACAGCTATAAATACAACTGCTGGGGCTAGTGCTCCCAATCTTAGGTCTAACGTAGTAAATACTCCTGGAAGTGCTATGTGGTATGACTTATCTGGCACTCCTCAATGGAGAAAATTTAACTATGGTAGTACTACTGGAAACGACTTTAGTTTTCCGACTGGAGCATTCTTGTTTAAGCCATCGGGTGGTCTGCAGACTAAGTCTTATTGTGGAATGTATTGGATTTTTCGCCCTGAATGGACATCTGAGACGGCAAGTAATGATTGTTACTATGTATTTGCTAATGGTGGAACTTCTACTGGAGGTGCCCATTCTGCTACAAGATTTCAAATATCTTCCTCAGACGATTATGCCGTTCCACAGGGTGTTATTTTTAGGGACGATTATCCGGATTTAGGCGAGTTTGGAGATGCTGATTCGATAATCTTTCAAATTCCATTTGATGCTGCTAAGGCTGACTATGGAGATAATATTAATGCCAACTATGCTGACCATAGGACTATGAATGGGACGAATGATGACACAACCTTTGTTAGTGCAAGGAATCAGGCAGATAATGACGAATCTGATTATTATACATTTACAAATCCAGCATATAATATAGCTCAAGGTGGTTCTGTAGCTGATATTAGTGCTATTACAACTGACAGTGAATTAAAATATGCCGTTGGAGTTGTAGATAAGGATGTAAGTACTGTAAAGGTACATATCTTTGAAGGGGATGGGTCTTCTCAAGCAAGATGGGCTTATGGGACAATAGCTAGTCCAGAGGCACAATTAGAAACTTTTATAAAACTGACCCCAACTCATGCTGCTACTGGCGGAACGCTTACTCATTTAAATACATATTACTATAAAGCTTCGTTTGTTTATGACGGATATCAAGAATCACCATTGACTCATCAGGTATTATTAACCCATGACCCAAGCGCTTCTGCAACAGCAGCTAAAAATACTATTACTATAGACTTTAAGGGCTTAGCTGTTCTGCCAAAAAGAGTTACTCATCTGAATTTATATGTAGCCGAAAGTGATGATGCTGCTTCTGAACCAGAAGGGTTTTACAGACTCTTGGAAAATATACCAATAGATTATGGATGGGCAACTATATCTGATGCTACTGCAACTACAGTTTTTAATAGTACTTATCGACAAAAGACAATTATAGATATAGGGAAAAGAACGGGCGCATCATATGAAGCCCTTGTTGGTATCTCTGAATTAGTCCAGGATACTATGCCGAATTATAGTTTATCAGCTCAACTTAATAACCACCAATTTATAGCTGATTGCTATCATCCTGATTTGCAAAGTGTTCCTAATTATATGTTTAAATCAAAACCTTATAATTTTGACCAATTTGATTGGTCAGTAGATTTACTTAGACTACCTACTAAGCCAATAGCTTTAGCTAGTTTTAATGGTAGGATTTATGCATTTGATGAGAATAATACTTATCGCATTGAACCTAATAGTTTTTATATAGAAGATACTTATGAAGGTGTTGGATGTCTTGGGCCAGAGTCAGTTATTGTTACTGAGTATGGGATGTGTTTTGCTGATAAGAATAATATATATTTACACGATGGAAGACAACCAGTTCCTATAGGAGAACCAGTACTCACAGATTCAACTTTTGGTCTTTATGGATGGTATGACAAGAAAGATTGGGACCCTAAAATAATGTTTGATGCGAAAAGAAATAGTTTTGTTGTCCTGAGTAAATTTGGTGCTTTAAACCATTACTTTGCATGGGCATTTAATATAGCACGCAAAAGATGGGATTTCTGGCAGTTATTTACTACTTCCGAACCTAAAGGTATCCTCGCTGGCAAAAACGGAGAAATGTTTATAAGTGATGGAACAAATCTTAAGTACTATTTAGGGCATGCTACTACAACAAGACATTGGTCTTGGCATAGTAAAAAACTTACAATGGACCAGGATACTCAAGCTAAAGTATTTAAGAAAACTAGGGTTACTGGTAATACAGGTGATTCTATTGATACTTTTGTTAGTTCAGAGGGCACACCAACGGATAGTGGAGCTACTGATGGAGCTCTAGATTATGTTTATACATTAAGTGGAGCAGCTTCAAGGGCAAAATGGATACAATATAAGATTACAGCTGAAACAAATACAGTAGATGCAATCGGGACTGTATTTAGAAGGAGGCCAATAAGATAGTGGCGATATCTAAAAAAAGAGCACCTGTAGTACAGGACCCGCAATTAAGTAGGATAATTAGCAAGATTTATGATGATATTAACGAAGTTATAAATGCAGTTAACCAAGGAGATACGTCCATACAAAAAGCTTCTTCCGAGGGTAAGTCAGGTGATATAAGAATAGTAAAAGATTCAAGTGGTAGTTATTATATTGAAGCAAAAACAGATGAAGGCTGGATACAGAGTGATGGTACCAGCGCATCAGGATTTAAATTTAGAGAAAGAGAGTAAATTATGGCATGGGGAGCATTAATAGGTGCAGGAGCATCGTTATTAGGTAGTTATCTTGGAAGTAGGGGTAATAAGTATACTCCACAATATCTTGACCCAGGGAAAGTTCGTTCAGAGATGTTGGAAGGAACAGGAGAGCAGAGAGCTAATTTAGATAGTCTTTATCGTAGGGGGGCTATGTCAGGAGATAGATTATCTGGTGGAGCTAGGAGTGCTCTGGGATATGGCAGGGGATTTTTAGACCAGGCACAGGGCCTAATGGGAGGAACAAGTCCTATTTTACAGGCAATGCGTCAACAACAAGCTCAACAGCTTGGTGATATTGGTGGCCAACAGATGATGCAACAGAATCAAGCTTTATCTGCTCGAGGTATGGGCGGTGGAGGTCTATCTAATATATTGGGGATGAAAACTACCTCTGCTATGGGAGAACAGGCAAGACAGGGCCTTCTTGGCATTCAACAGTATGGACTCCAGGCAGGGCAAGGGTTTGGTCAGCTAGGAGGTCAAATGTTTGGCCAGGCTGCTGGTCTAGGCCAGGCTGCTTCTGGAGCATATGCTGGCGCCAGGGGAACTCAGCAAGATGTACTTCAATTACAAACTGGTGCTAATACTGCTGCGGCTAATCAAATGGCAGCTAATTTTGAAGCACAGCAGAAATATCAAGCTCAACAAGCAGCTCAAAAGTCTGCATTTGGAGGTCAAATGGGTGGTCTCATAGGTAAGGGTATTGCTACAGCTGCTATGATGTCAGACAGAAGAATGAAAAGAGATATTATAAAGGTGGGAACTCTTGATAGCGGTTTGCCTGTTTATACCTATAGACTAAAGGGTGATTCTAAGTACCAGATGGGTGTGATGGCACAGGAACTTGAAAAGACTCAACCTGAGAATGTGCTCACTGTAGATGGTATAAAATATGTTAATTATAAAGGATTGAGTTAGTCGTGAGATTATATGAAACGGGTTTTAATCCGGCTCAATATCAGCAAATGCAGCAACCTCAAGGAGGCGGTATGGGTGGTATGCTTGGTCAGATGATGGGTGGACAAGACTGGCAGAGCATGCTTGGTAATATTGATATGGGGAATATAATGCCAGGATTTGGTATGGATATGCAAACTGGTAAGATGAATACGGGCTATGATTTATCGAATCCAGATATGCTTGCTCAGAACTTACCTTACCAATCTAGGCAGGGAGGTTTTGGAACTGAGACTAACCCTGGCTTATCGTTAACAGGAGGAGGGCCTAACTCATATAGTCTTGGTCAGCCACAGTCAATGCTTGACTTAAACTTAAACAATGAACCATGGGCAAGACAGGCTCTTGGTGGACAAACTTATAATCAATAGGATATAATTATGACATACACACCAGCAGGAAGAGGAGACAATTCAATCCTCTCACAGGTAATGAAATATGATAAGAGTGTTCAACCAGCACAGAGTTATACAAATGTTGCTCAACAGTATACTCCGTTCGGAAGAATGGAAGATTGGGAAACTCTTGCTAAAGGACTTGGTAAAGGAATTGGCGTAACAGCTAAAAACATAAAGGAGGGTGCTTATAAAGGTACTTATGACCCTCGTGAAGAGGGCTATAAATGGGCTCCTGGCAAACTTGCAGCAGCTGGTATTGGTGGGAGTATTGGTGCACTCTTATCACGCTTAAAAGGAGGCCCTAAAGAAGAACGAATGGACTATGTAAGCAGAACTCCAGAACAGATTGAAGAAGAAAAAGATGAAGAATTTATTGATGAGCTATCATCATGGGGTGAGGGCGAAGACCCTCCTGCTAGGCTACCAGAATGGGCAGGCACTATCCCTGAGGCTAGAACTACATTAAGCCAGATGGAAGGATGGGATAAGCTTTCTCCTGGGGAACAAGATGAGGCTATTCGTGTCCGTACCCAATCTTTAAGGCTTGAAAAGATGGACCCTTTTAAATATAGACAAAAATATCCAGAATCACAACAATATCCATCTGCACCGAGCTATAAGAAAGAAAGAGGCCCTGCGGGACCACTTTCTCCATATGCTGATGAGACTTGGGGACAAAGAATGGAGAGAGAGCGCGCTGATCTCCCTGGACCAGACGCTAGTAGAGCTAGAGCTGAACTTGCTAGAAGGGAAGCTCTTGCTGGTTTAAGTAAAATAAATCTTGCTGGTTTAGATAAAATAAATGCAGTTGACCCTCAAAGATTAAGAAGAACTGGTTCTAGTGACTTTAAAGGGTTAGGGAAACCTATACAATTTAAAGAGATGATGAATGACCCTAAATTTTATAATAAGTGGAAAATGAAAATGAAGCGTTTTTTAGAGAAAGAATTTGGTAAGAAAGCACCTGTTGATTTACAATCTCTAACTTCAGCTCAGAAAAGACGCCAGCAGATATACGGGAAGTCAAAGAAAACTTATAAATCAGGACCAACTCTCCCATCAGGGACATATACGAGAGGAACATACTAATGCAATTATATCAAACAGGATTTAGACCAGCCCAAGGATACTCACAGATAGATGCTGAGGCAGCAGAAGCTGAGAGAGCTGCAACACGCCAGACTCAAGCTATGCAACAGCAGAGATTCCAGTGGGAAGTAGATGGAAGAAAAGACGATAAAGCTAAAGCTAATATGTACCAATGGTTTGAAGGTCAATCTGCTAAGTATGACCCCAACTTAATCATGGACAAAATGATTGCTGGAACGGCCTATGACATAGAGGGCTCACGTGGTTTCTCTGACGATAAAAAGGCTGAAGCTTTCAATGCTTATAGGCAGATATCTGTTAATCCAGATATTATGTGGTTTGAAGGTCAATGGGCAGGACGTAAACAGGCAGAGGACCAGAAGATAGCCAATGAGCTTATGAATGACTATAGGCTTGGTAAGATATCAGAGAAGGAATTTAACTTAGCAGCTCGTGATGAAAACTTCCAGGATTGGTATAGGAAGTCAAAGCTTGAAGACCCTACTTTAGGTGGGCAATACGACCCAACCTATGAGACAGCAAGTGAGTGGTTACTTGGAAGGAAAGGTTCCACGGGTAAAGCTGGTAAAAATATTATAGAGAGAAATCCTATTAAGACTGCGCTTGCAACAGCTGCAATCCCACTTGCTGGCTATACAGCTGGAGCCTATCAATTAGGCAAAGAAGCTCTAAAAGTAGGCGGAGAGGCTGTAGCTAAAGCTGAGACTATAGCTGGTAAATATAAGGGCGAATATAAGCCCGTAGAGAAATTTACAAAGGAACAGTTAACTAAAGGAGCTGGTAATTTTAGAGCTACCCCTGGGTATAAAGAATGGCTTAAGAAAAACAAGCTAACTGCGAGTAAGGATAGTTTTAACAAATTTAGCGCAGAGGGTTATGATATCCTGAAGAAAAAGGCAGATGCTGGTGTTAAGTCTGCTCAGGAAAAGATGAAATTATTAGAAAAGAAAGGCCTTATAAAGAAGATTGGTAGGTCTTGGACTAAACTGCCAGGGTTTGCCAAGGGAATTGGTTTGCTTGGAGGTATGCTCCTTGCAGAACCTATTATTAGCAGTGTTACTGGTAGCAAGAAAGCTGGAGAAGTTGGTGGAGCTGGAATTGGAGCAGCCTTAGGAGGGAAATATACTAAAGACCAGGTAAAGAGAAATGTAATAAATAGGCTTGAGAAAAGCGGCATGAAGAATGTTGCTTCAAACTTTGAAAAGATAATAGCTAAAAAAGGTTGGAAGTGGGTATTACAGACAGCCGGAAAGAAGGCTCCTTGGCTTTTGACTAAGGTAGCTGGGAAAACTGCTGCTGGTGCTATAGGTGGCTCATTAACTGGTGGGATAATGACTGCTGCAATGGCAGCTTGGACTGTTGCAGACCTTGTTAGCCTTTACAATGCTATAACAAAAGAAGCCTAAATGGTCCCACAGGGATTTCAGCCTACCTTAGACCAGGCTACAGTACAGAATTATATAAAGCTGTATCAGCAGAAACCTGAAGGTATCTCTGACGAAGAGTTAAAGATGCTTGAGAACCATGCTGAGTTTTATCATATACCATTCGCAGAGGACGAAGGAGCCCACCAAGGAAGAATCTCAGGACTAATAGGTCAGCTTGGAGCTGGTTTTGGCTCTGGGTTTAGTACTTTTAATATGGGAAGAGCTCCGAAAGATGAGTGGGAGAGTATCGCCCGTAATGTTGGACATCTTGCTGGTTTCGTAGGGTTTGTTCCTATTCCAATGAAGATTGCTCGTATGAGTAAGCTTGCAATGGGACTAAAGAAACTACAGGGTAAGTCAGTACCTATGTTGGCTGCTAACCTACTTACTAAAAAGGTTTCAAAGATTGCTTCAAGTACTTTAGCTAAAGGAGTTACGGCTAGAGCAGGTGCTACTGGTACAGCCACTGAATTTCTACAAAAAGGTGTAGTACAGGACTTAGCAAAGGGAGCATTCCATCTTGGTGTAGCCAGTTCAGTAGGTGCGTGGCAAGGTGGGGTTGATGAAATGATGAGAGCATTTATTGGTGGTGCAGAGACTGGTGCTGTATTTAGAGGTATTGGTAATATTGTCCAGACAGGGAGTAAGGTTGGCGATAAGGTATTGCGAGGACTTTCTTCTTCTCTATACACTGGTCTCCATTCTACTATGCAGGGAGCTACAACTCCTGAGCAAGTATATGAATATCTCCTTGGTGCTTACTTTGGAGTTAAGGAAATGCCTTACCATAGGAGACAGGGCTTTGGGCATATTAATAAGATGTTTAAGAAAGGTACTCGTGACCCAGAGATAGTCAAGGGTTGGGAAGAGCTCGATGGTAAGACTCAAAACTTTATTAAAGAAGAAGTTAGCCATATTCGTGGGAAGACTGAACAGGTAAGTGCTTTAGCATATAAACTTTCTGAATATAGTGGCATCCCAATTGAGGAAGCTCAAGTAAAAGCTAAAGAAATTATAGACCGTATACCTAAGTATTCAAAATATGGGGAAGAGATATCTCCTCTCTCAGAGAAGTTACTTGAAAAGGATGAAGCCTTTGAATTGATTATGCGGCAAGATAAGGAGCCAAAGGGAGACCACTCAAGGGATGAGGCCGATGTTGGCAATCCAGTTCTTGAGGACTTGGTCTTCACAAAGAAGACTGAAGGCTGGGTTCAGAGGAATATGGAAGGCAAGTGGGAGACTGAAGGAGAGCGTGCTCAAACAACCTTAGATGTAGAGAACCAATGGGATGCATTATCTGCTGAAGGAAGGAAAACAAAAAAGAACCCATCGCAAGAGATGGTTGACTGGCTCCAGAAAAAGTATGAAATAAGCCTTGACGAAAAGAATGTAAATTGGTGGAGACAACGTGGTGAACGCTTAATTAAAGCAAGGCGTGTACCAATGCTTACTGTTAGAGATGGAGAGATGAGAGAGATACTTGCTGGTGATGACCGTAATGATGTTGGTAATGAGAAACTCCTTCTTGAAGAACCTAAGCTTGTAGATGAAGTATACGGGACTGCAGCTGACCGTGAAGGTCTTGTTCCTGCTGAACCTGGAGGTGAAAAAACATATAAAGGGACTGTGAGAACTTTAGCTCCCAATCAAATATTTGTTTTTGGAAGTAACGAAGGAAGCTCTAAGGGAGGGAAACCTACCCATGGGAGAGGTTCTGCTTTACACGCAAAGCAAAAATTTGGTGCTGTCCAAGGACAGCCAAGAGGATTACAGGGCAAATCATATGGTATAGTAACAAAAAAACATTATGATGTTCCAAAATCTAGTTCGCCAGAGGAGATTAAATCTGAGATAAAAGAACTTTATAATTTTGCTGAAGAGAACCCAAATAAAGAATTTATTATACCCTACGGTATTGGTAAAGGGCTTAGTGGATATGCTCCAAAAGAAATGGCAAAGTTCTTTAGAGAGGCTGGCGATATACCTAATAATATAACATTTAAGAGTGGCTTTAATGAGTTAGTAAGGGCAGGTGGAGTCGCTAAGGGTAAGCATTCTTATACAATACTTGACCATGCTGTTGAGATGACTGAAAATGGTTATAGGGAAGTAGACCTGCTTGATTTAGAAGAAACGTATTATCGGAGGGTTGAGCCTGAACATCTAAACGCTTCTTTATCTGGCGAAGGTCCAAAGGATTATAGAAAAGCAGCAAGGAAAGCTGCATCAAATATGGTAAAGGATTTCCATTCAAAGAACTTTATGGTAATGGACTCAAAGGGTTTCTATTATTATGGCGGTAAGGGAGATGCTCAGAGACAATACTTTTTAAAGTATCATCCTAATATAAAGAAGACTCCTCTTGCAGCTAAAAAGCAACTGTCTGATATCCGTAAAGAATTTATCAAGCATGGTATAAAAGCTACAGAATTTGATAAAGCTTTTAATAAGGACATGGCTGAGTGGGTAAGTGAGATGAGACAAATAGACCCTAAAGTTGCTGAAGAAATGTTTAAGAAAGCTTATGTGTCTAATACCCTTTATGAACTAGAGATGAACGGATTCTCTCCAGAGTTTAAAAACCTAGAGAGCACTCTTAAGGATGGCTTTATAAACAGTGCTGGAGCATTTAATAAACGGCAACAGATATGGTTCACTAGTGGCTTCAGTTCTACGCCTGACTTAATAAAGGAAAAGATATCTGATGTAACAGCTGATGGTAAGTATAAAGTATATGTAGTTGAAGATGATAATGCTAAACAGTGGCCACTCTGGAGTGATGGAGCTATCCTTGGAAGAGAAGATGTAATCAATGCTCAGAATACTGACTGGGGTTTACCTACTGAAGGTAATGTGAGTAAGTCATTTATTGTATCTCGTATGACAGACGATGTTGGTAATCCACAGGGTGCACTGCTTGGTAAGTATATGGCACACGCCGGCTCTGCTCCAGTAGAGCAACTTTTAAGAGATAAAAATGCACACTTCATAATAAACAAGTCGTCAGCTAAACAGTGGGGCTTGTTAAAACCAGGGAAATTAAAGTGGACAGCTGATAAGAATAATCCTGATGGCGGAACAGTTAGAGTTACTGGTAAAGAGATTTATATACCAGTAGAAGATTTTAAAGGTGTGCTATCTGAGAAGACTGACTCTAAATCATTAGAATGGCAGCGTCTTCCCAAGCAGATGTTATCGAACCTCACCCCATTCGCTCATAAAGATATTAAGCCTGAGGTTATTGAGGACTTCTATAATTCATTATCAAGAGAAGCCTTTGGTGGACAGGAAGAAGCGAACAAAACACTTAGGACTTATCTTAAAAACCCTGAGGGTAATAAATCAATGCTCCCAGATATAATAAAGAATATGGATTCTATTGGGATTAGTGAACTGCTTCGTGGTATTAAGCAGGGTAATGCAGTTGCCTTTTCTAATGCAGCTTATGCTAAGATACAAAAGGTTAACCGAACGATAATGGAAGAGATGGTTTCCGAAGGAGATATGACTAACAAAGAATATAAGGATTCCATGACAGAAGCTAGTGAACAGCTGAATGTTCACGAAAGAATTATGAAGTTCAGCGAAGATAGTTTACTTGGCGTGCTCCATAAGTTTAATCATGACTATAGAATGCAGGCCATAAGAAACTATGTAGTCCATAGAATTACAAGACCAGAGGTTGGGAATAGTTTCAGTGCAAGGATGAGACCTTTTGATATAGGTCTGCGTGGAGAAAGACAAGATGACCCTGAGGGGTTATATCAGACCCATCGTTTGAAAAGAAATAAGAATCTGTTCTTCCTTGACGATGGTTATAAGAATCTTTTACTTAGGAGTGAGCATTGGAAGGGAACCCGTACATTATTTGATGTCTTTAAGGAGTATCAAAGCAGTGGTTTAGACCCAGTCATGAGAGATAAATCTGCTATCAATGTAGCTGACTTGATGTTTAAAAGATGGACGAAAGCCAAGAAGACAGATACTGCTGTTTTTACTGAAATGGATATTCCTGTTAGAGGAAATGTAAGCGGAGCTGTTCATCTTGATAAAATCATTAGTGCTGGTGGCATAGTTGGGAAGAAAGGTGAAAAAGGAGCTTATAAAGTTGAAAAGATAGTGGGCGATAAGTATAGAATATCAAAAATTACTAAGCCACCTGTTCCTAAGATCGGATTCAAGGGCATACGTCCTCAGATAGAAGAGCTACTTAGGGGAGTTATTGTTCGTGTTCCTATGGATTCAATGTCTGGAGCCAGGGGAATACGTTTTGGTGGATTTACAAAGGTCGGCGGGTATGGCATCTTGCTCCGACAAGAGGCTATGGATGCTCTGGGGGGAGCAGACCTTGATGGTGATAAGGCGTTTGGTTTCTTTGGCGGTGGAGCTGGTAATGGATTTAAGAAAAGCTGGAAGGATATGTATTCTAATCAAGTAAATGAATTTGGTGGTGAGTCTTCCAATGCTGTCAAGGCTGCCTTTAGGGATAGATTTACAGAGACTCCTATATTGACCCCTGCTCAGGAGAAAAAGAAAGAACGCGCTGAGAAGGTTCTCCAGTATAGTCCCCAGAGAAGACAGTTCTTTTCGAATGCAGCCACTTCTGGTAGAGCAATACTTGGTCCTGCTGTTGTTACACGAAGCGTGTTGGGTGCAGCATACGCTGCTGCAAGAGCATCAAAAAAAGGATATGTTGAGACAGAAACAGTATTATATGACAAAAATCGGAATCCTTTTGATGCAATAATAAGGATGGTTCCTAGGACTAAACCAGAAGATATTAAACTTTTTAACAGGAAAGCAAGGGCTATTGTATCCTTTGCATCTGACCCTATGGATGAGGCTGGATTAAAAAGCAGGGATATTATCTTTGACGAGCTTGCTAATACTGCATTTAAATGGGAAGTCTTCTCTGTGAATAAGGACGGTAAGCGTACTTATTTAAGGAAGAAGAGTGCTGAAATGAACACTGATAAGCAATATAAGTATAAGCTGACTCATCATTTAAGACGTAAAGGTCTTGCACAGATGCTTGGTGGGGTGAATACTGCCCTATACGGCCGTAACTTAACTGAGGGGCGTAGATGGACCTTTGACGAGATAAAGTCCCGTGTAGATGCCGTTACGGACCCTGTAATGGGTCTATCTGAGAATATGCGGAATACCCTAATCCCAAAACTAGCAGCTGACATGAAAGGGATTGACTGGACAGATAATATATTTGCAAGGATAGATAAGGAGCGTTTACGTGACCTTTATGGTCGGCATGAAGATAACTTAGGTGCTTTCAAATGGCTCAGAGACCTGCTTGGCAGGAGTACAATGCGTGTAAAGGAAGGTGCATATATTGACTTAGTGTTTAATAAAAAACTTTGGGAAGAATCAAGTCTTCGTAAGTTATTAGACCCTAAGATAGAAGACCCTCTTAAACACCCAGATTTTGCTGCTTATAATAAATTAAGTATCAAAGAAGGAGATAAAGAATACTATAACCCTAAAGATATGGTACAGAGAGAACGGTTTCTTAGGGATATCCTTAGAAAAGCAGAAGATTATATTATAAATGATATGTCCGACATGGTAAGCTCAGCTAGGATAGCCGATATTGCACGAGGGCTTCCTGAGGCAACCATTGAAGAGATTTCAGAGGTAGCTGATAACTTAAAAAGGTTCTCTTATCTCCAGGCAAGAAGGAGAGCTAAGGTATTAGACCCCACAAAAGAAGACCTCACTGATGCTGAACGTGAGTTTGTAGAATACATGGAAAGAGCTGGAGCTGATAAGCCTTTCTCAAGTTTGATTGACCAGAATACTATCAATCTAAAGATTAACCAGATGAAATGGGAACACGAAACTAATGCTTTAGGTCAAGTAAGATTTATAAAAGACCCTAAGAATGGTAAATATGTACCCAAGATGACTGCACAGGAAGCTGACTTATTAGATGCTATGTTACTAGGCTCAATGAATAGAGGCAGACATGAAGAACTGGCCAAGATTGAGGAGGCATGGAAAAAGGTTAGGAAGACTGGGAACATACCAAAGTCTTGGAAACTGAAGCAGCAAGTAGAGAACCTCCGAAAGAAAGTAGATAGCACAAGTGTAAATCGTTTAGGATTTGCATCAAAAGCAGTAAGCGATAGAAGTGTTAAAGGATTTGTAGAGGATTTTAAAACATTATTTAATTATACAACAAGTATTCCAAGTGAGGCAACACAAAAGAGAGTTAAAGAAGAAGCTGCAATGGCTGGACGTAGGGTCCCGCTTATTGATGAAGAAGGTAACAGGGTTCATGGAAGCGTATTTGAAGCATCAGACTATGACCAAAGAACTCAAAAGTATCTGGATGAATATGCCCCCTTTGTTGGGCTAAAAGATGCTCCATTAAAAGGCGAAGCTTTGAAAGTCTATCTTTCTCTTAAAGAGCATCTTGACCATTACCATAATGATATAGGAAGAGATTTAAATGGATTTGTAAGGTCAATACTTGGCAGACAGGGAAGGCCAGGGAAAGATATCAACGAGATGGACCTTGAAGATTTTAGGGTTCTTGATAGATGGTTTAAGGATGCAAGGGGTGGCACTTGGTACCAGAAGTTATTCAGACCAGTCGATGTGAAGAAAGGGCCTGCAATATCTGGTTGGTTTTATAATATGTTTCCAGAAGCTATTGGTAGAGACTTATTGAGATATGAACTTAACTTAATGGATGAACGTAGACCCTATAAGGACAAGTATGGTAATATTATTGAAGGTAAAGTTCGTACTCCCGTTTCTTTTATGGAAAAGTTAATGAACGTATCTCACAAAGCGCAGGAACAGTCTACACAGGCATTCGAAGAAGAGAAGAAGCTACTTGATGCAGACCTTGACCCATATCTAAAGGGGATAGAAGAAGCAGATGCTCTTTATGATATAGCCATAAGAAGACATGAAATGAATATGATGAAGGTTCTTAAGGACCAGTATGCAGGTACAGGCGTATACACCTACTATAAAAGTGTTTATGACAATAATTTAAGGAAGTCAAAAAAAGAAACTGACTGGAAGAATTTAAAACATAAAGAATTTCTTGTTATGCTCCCAGGGAAAGACGGTGTACCAGTAGGAAAGAAGATGACGGGGAGAGAAATAGCAAATGATGTAAGTAAAATTGTAGAGAAATGGAATGAGAAGATACATAGATGGCTTACTGGGGATAAAGAGATAATTAACGAGTACATAAAGATAGATGACGGAAGTTTACATGGCTTAATTAAATTACGTAAAAGATTTATGGCTGACCTAGAGAAGAGCTGGAAATATGGGAAAAGATTTGATATTGGAGTTGGCATTGATGGTATGAGAAAAATAGCAAAAAGAATTGCAATGAGTCAGCTTCCAAAAGAATTAAGGAAAGATGTACCAATGCTCAGGGAGAACTTAGAGATACAGGATACTCAACAGCTTCCCTTTAATGCATACTACCCTCATAAAGCTCTTGATAGGAAAAGTGCAAGTGAAGCTATTAAGAGAGCCCTTGACTTGGTTAATAATGATGGTTCAATGACTGAGAAAGATAGGATTGATGAGGTAAAGAAATTAAGCTTCCATCATAGGCAATTAACAGGGGACTGGCTGTCTGTTGACCCAATGGAAGATACTTATAAACATTTAGACACTGCTCATAGAGAGATAGCTGAAGGAAAGAAAGAAAGCGAAAAAGGAATTAGATGGTTCCATGCTAACCAAAGGGTTGGAAGTCAGCACTCTAGGTCAGCACATATCCCAGGTTGGAGAGTTGCTCCTGAGATATATGAAAGTTATATGAAAGATGTCCTTGATACTTACTATAGACTGGTTGCTCAAGTAGCCTCAAAGACAGCAATAACTGACTTTATGTATAAAAACCTAAAGAAATACTCTAACCCAGATATGACATTAGCATGGGTTGATTTCTACAACCTTTATGTTCAGGGGGCTATGGGATACCCAAGTAAAATACCTCCTCGCGTAATGAATAATCCTTTGATGAAAATAAAGGGAACTCCTTATGCATGGTTCGCCGACAGCACTGTATTAAAAAGGATGAATAGTATAGCTAAAAAATTTGGATTAAGACAGGATGAAAGACTACCAGAAGAGCTGAAAGGGTTTGATGCTGGACAGCTTGCAGCCTGGGGAAATCTTGAAGCAAAGTACCAATTAGCATCACTTCTCATGCACCCTAAGTTCAGCATTGCTAACCTTTACGGTGGTTCAGTTCATACTTTGGTTTCAACTGGTTTTGATAATTTTAAGAATTCTCATAAGTTTGGATATTTAAAAAGACATCTCAATCCTAACTGGGAAAGTATGAAGGATGTGGATAGCTGGGTACATAGCCATGGTGTGATTGAAGAGTTTATGAGGTACGAGGCAGATATAAACCCACAACTTAAAAGCCATAGATGGCAGAAATTTATAAAAGAAGCATCGGGAAAGATTAGAAAGGACCCTGAATTAGAAGATGTATCCCTATTAAGTATTGCTAAAAAGCATGGGATAACTGAATCAATGCTTGATAAAGCAGCTATCTTTATGAGAAAGCCGGAACGTCTATTGCGTAGGAGTGCATTTGTTTCTCATTATCTACAGGCAAAAGACCATTTTGGTGCTGCATATAAATTTGACCATCCTCATCTTGTTGAATTTGCCAAGAAGGGGGTAAAGGGTACACAGTTTTTATATAGTGCTCCTCATAGACCAATGTTTGCAGCTACAACTACTGGTAAAGTAATGACTAGGTTCCAGCTCTGGGCATGGAACTCTGTTAGGTTTAGAAATCAGGTATTAAGAAATGCTGAAATATATGGATGGCGTGAAGGTTCACAAGAATTTGAAAGATATAAGCGGCTGGCAGTTGCAGACCTCATGATGTTATCACTTGGTTCCGTGTTTATGTATTCCCTCTTCGAGAATGCACTGCCAGCTCCTTATAATTGGTTCCAGGATTTTGCTGACCTTATGTTTGGAGATGATAAAGAAAGGGAGAGAGCGTTCTTTGGGTCATATCCATATCCTTTGCAGCCTCTACAAATGGTAACGCCCCCAGCCCTTAGGATACTCCCTCCCTTATTTAAAGGGATAGTTACAGATGATTACTCTAAGTTAAGTGGTTATTACATTTGGAGTATGTTCCCAGGCGGTAGATTTGCTAGAGATATAAAGGGTTCAATAGAAAATCCAAGTCGTTTAGTTGAAAAGATGACTGGTCTTCCCTACCAGCAGTTCTCCCGTGAACTAAGTAAAGAAAAAAAGAAAGAAAAATTAAGACCGAAAGGACTTCTATCGTGAAAATGGCAATAGCAAAGAGAATACTTGGATGGACATCGTCTAAGCAAGGCATAGCAATGATAGAAGAAGTAGCTGCAAGGCAGGGAAAGACCCCAGCGAAACTTATTAAAATGGCTACTAATAAGGTAGCAAAAGGCAATGCAATAACAGTAAGTACTGCAGACGATGTTCTTGCTGGCTTTACGGAGAATGCCCGTGGCTTTGCAACTGCAAATCCATTACAGGCAGAACTTGTTAAGAATTCAATCCAGGAAGCAACTATAGCACGTCAAAGTTTTGGAATTAGAGAAGCTGATTTTGCTGAATGGATGCAGAGACATGCAAGAAAAATGGGAATAAATGCTCCTAAATATTCTGGAGGAAAGCAACAATTGATACAGGAACGGAGAATTCTTGATGAGACTCAAGAAAGACAACGTGTTGTAAAGGGCTGGAGACCTGATAATCCATTTTTTGATGAACTTAAAGGTAAAAAATAAATTAGTTTGGGTTTCCTATCCTTATGCAGTGCTTGTTGAAAAAAAACGCTAAAAACCGAATTTAGATTTTGGGATAATTTTTAGAAATGGCTTTTGGAGATAAAAACCTCATACCAGTTATAAGTGGAGATGAGATAGCAGATGCTGGCAAATATGGCCTATTAGGGGCTGCTGGAGTCTACGGTGCAGTTCATGGCACAAGGTATTCTGGACTTCCACAGCTAATAGCCCCATTAGCATCTCGCACAAGTACTATAATAGAAGGATTTTATGACAAAGGTGCTAATAAACGTGGATTGTTTATGCATCATGTTCGTAAAAACTGGAAAGATGAGATGGACAAATTCATTAAAAGGTTTCCTGGCCATTTTCCAAAGGACATGCCAATTGATAAAAAATACAATCTTGTTAAAAAGTTTATGTCCCAGGAAGGTCTCAAAACTCCTGCTGAATTGGTACATGCTTCAGAGGCTTACAAGATTGAACAAAGATGGAATGCTGGACTAATTGATGAACCTTACGGAAGAGGAGCTGCTTTAAGAAAATTGAGGCATGAAAAACTAAAAACTGAAATGGTTAATTATACAATGGGTAGAAAATATAATAAAAGAGTATTAAGAGAATCTGGTCTTTCATCTCCTGTACAAACGGATATAAAGAATATCTTTAAGGGGAGAGAGTCTGTTGGTGCTCAATGGGGTTTACATGGAGATGTTAAGGCTAGTGTTAGCCATATTAGGAATATAGGTGCTGATAAAGCTATGATAATAAAGTCAGCAACAAAAGACCATATGTTTAAAATGGCCGAGTCCGTTGTGAACTCTGGAGTTGATTTGAGGAATAGAGCTGCTGTTGAAAAGATTGCAGCAGACAGACTAGGGATGATGGGTACAGAATTAAGAGGTGTTAACAAACTACACCCACAGGTTGAGTCTATTAGGAATGAGTTAAAAAGATTTATGCAAAACTATAAAGTTGGCCCTAATGGTGAGTTGTTAATTAATTTTTCACCTGGATATAAGCCCCATTATCTCTCTGGTGGTGTTAATGCTGATGTTAAAGTTTGGAAAAGCAGATATGGCAAACTACATCGTGATATATTAATAAGCGATAGATATGATGTCCTTGGAAAAGGGACAGGAGCTCTCCAGAAACGTGTCCATTTTAATATAGCTCACAGTACGACTGCAGGAAAGTCTATGAAAGCCGAAGACTTTGCAAGAATAGGAAGAAGGAAGAGGCTTGTAAAGTCATTAAGTCTGAAGGAATACGGGAAAGCTAGTAAGCATAGTAAAGAATTATTAAAGAAACTTGCATTTAAAATAGGAAGAAAAGCTCTTTTTAGGATGTAAATTATAGCTATGGATAACGACTCCCTTATAATCCTTCAGCCAAAAGTAAGAATTGAAACTCCTATTGGAGCAATTGAGGCTGATACGGGAAACTCTTTCCTTGATGGGATTTTAGTACTTGGAATTGTTTTAGTTATATATATATGTCAATATTTAGCCAGAAAGTCTTATAGGAAACCAACGCAGCATTTTTAATGGCTGTTAACTATCTTGATGAATCTCTATGTACTCAGTGTGCAGCTTGTTGTTATAATCCTGAAACTGGGGAAAAGTGTAAGTACCTTATGAAAAATAATAAATGTTTTATCTATAAGACCAGGGACAAATTGAGACCATGGCATTGTTGCTATGCCTATGAAATTCCACTTGGCTATGTTAATGTTCCTAAACAATGTGGCTATAGAGAAGAGAATATCAAGAAAATCGCCACTTAAGTAATTGTTATATAAAAAAAAACGCTCCCGATTTCTCAGGAGCGCCGCCTCAAAGGGGATTTAAGGCTATTGGGACTAACGATATAGTCGAAATACTCACATGTATCAACCATATCTAGACAAAGTTTCCCAACTTTCGTTTCTTCAATTCTTATGCCAACCCTGACTTTACGTCCAGGTTTCCCCTTTACTCTCATTTCAACACCAAGGCACTTCCCATTACTATAATTAGCACAGTTTTTATGAGCTACCTTTTCCTTTTCCCTAGTAGTCTTCATAATCTGCCTCGTAATTATAGTCAAATGCGTCTTTTAGATAGTCGAATGCCTTAGTTATTTCGTCTTCATAGTCTTCTTCTATTGTTTGTCCACCAACTCTTTCAAAGACTTCGAAATCTTCTCGTAGTATTTTACGGACATTTTGGGATATACGTTGTTCGTAAATCTCTGAGGGCTTGTATTCTGATGTATAACTGCTGTATCTATTCATATTAACGGAGACCTCACTTGCCTATTTCTGTCATTATTTATCCAACCACGAACAACCATAACGTACTTAGCCTGCTAAATCCCCGTTAATATACGTCTAAACTAAGTCATGGACTTATGCCTTTAATCTTTTCGATGTATTCTTTTTTGGGGTCTATCTTTTTATCTATAGCTGCTTTATGTCTTTCGTTCTTTATTCGTTGTTGCATTTTATTCAATTCTTTATATAATTGAGTTTCCAATTTTGTTACTTTGTTCCCTCCTAGCGCTCCAAAGTGTGTTTCAATCATATTATTTAAACATATAAGTTCTGCTTCTGTGAACTTGATAGTAATCGTACATATATCATCCATTAATAGCGGCCTCCTTTAGCCAGCTTTCTCATTATATAGTTTCTTATCTCTTCTTTCTGTTTAGAAACCCAGTCAATTATATTGCAATAATCCTCTTCATTAAGTGGTCCCTTACGTGTATTACATGTTTTACAAATAAGCTGAAGATTTGACCTTACTGATGGGCCTCCTTTATTTAAGGGAACAATGTGGTCGCAAGCAATATTGCGGAATGTAAGCTGCTTATTACAGTAGTGACATTCTTTACCGTACACCTTTAAGAACATCTTCTTGATTTCATCAAGTGTGATGTTAAATTCCACTTCATTTTCTTGCGACCTTTTCTTGAGACTAGATTTTAAAGCTGACATCTTTCTGGAAAGTTTGGAATACACCTTTTTCCAAAAATTGCCGTGTAGCTCTTTCAATACAGGCTCAAATTGTTCCCTGGTTGACACTATTTATCTTTTTTCCATTCCTTTGTGTCTGGGACAAAACCCTCTTCCCATCTTAAATGACTTGCTTTGGCTAATTCTCTTATCTTCTCATTTGCCTCATAATATTCTTCTCTGAGGTCATTAACTTGTTTGCTTAGAGAATATATATGCGAATTAGCATTGGGTTTATAGGATTTCTTTTTCCGTTTCTTTCTCCAGAATGGATAAAATAGGCTTTTCATGACTGTATCATCTCATATTCTGCGAAAGTAGTTCTTCCACGGTTAACTCTGGTTGTTTTGATATTGCTGCCCTTCTTCTTTAATAAGTGGATAATAGCAGCAAGTCGCATACAACCAAACTGGTCTAGAGCCATTCTAGGGTTAATCCGTCCTCCGTTTTGTAACATCCGAAGAATAGATTTCTCCTGCGACTCTTGTCTTATTGGGTTAGCTCCTCTTGTTCTGTTCATGTTCTGCTGTTCCTAGTTGTAATGTTACGGTGAACTTCCATATATTAACTGTTACCTGGAAGTAATCACCATGTTTATCTATCTCATACATCCCGCCGATTCCGAATATAAATAGGAAAAATATCTGGAATCCATATTTCCAGAGATGTATCTTTAAAAGACGTGTCATTTTACCATCCTTATCCTATTAGTTTCCTGCGATTCTCTGATAATTGCATCTGCTCGCATTAACCTAAAGTTAGGTTGCCATTCAAGTTCAACATCAAACAGTTCACCATCAGTATTCTTGAATAATTCAACTTTTCTGTCTTTTCTTTTCGCGTTACCTGATATACCAAGCACTTTTCTGGAAGCATTTTCAATAGCTCCTGAGCCTTTGCCTGCATATAGGTCGAGTACCTCATCTCTTGAGTAGGTACGGCTTGTTTGGGAAAGTTGGATAATTATCAAATCCATATTCACAGCAAGGCTTGCTAATGAATGGCTTATGTATCTGATACTCTCATACTCTCCGCGTATGTGTTTAGGGGGTTCTACCAAGTCAATATAGTCTACTACTACGCACCTTGGCTGCACACTTCTGACCATCTCTTTTATCTTCTCTACTGTGGGGGAGACAGTCTGTACTACAATGTGACTCACATCATCTTTATGGAATTTATATATCTCCTTAAAGTTTGTTTCTATTTGTTTCTTCTTCATACCGCTTACTATCTGAAGATGTCGCTTATGAGTGTACCAGTCCGTTAGTTCCAGCGATAAATATAAAGTTGGGATTTGCAGTTCCTTCCGAATGATGTCGTTCTTAGCATCGTATCCGAGCACAATATTTTGAGCTAGTGTTGTCTTGTTAGCTCCGGTTGGTCCGAATATTGTTACCAATTCACCCGGATAGACAGTAAGGTCTTTATCGGATATCCCAAATAATTCATCAAACCTAATACATCTTCCTTCATAATTAGCCGTCATCCTCTCTTCAAGCGACTTCTGCATTTCATCACTTGTTTTAACCTCAGTAAGATAATCCTTATGTTTATAATAGACACATCTTGGTTGACAATATTCATGTAATAGAAAATCATTGCAGCCATATCTATAGCCTCTATTATAAGTATCTTCTACTTTTTGCAGGACTACATTCTCATCAAGGTTATCATTGTTCCAATGCATTAAAGCTGTTTTAGCTACTTCCGATGGGAATCCATGTCTAAGGAAATGAGATGCCATTCTTAGCAAACCGTTGTTTCTTGTCCCTGGTAAGGGACCATCGTTATATATCTTTTGTATGCATGGCACAATGTTCTTTGGTTCAAATGTCGATTCTAACTCACGTATTTGAGGTACATGAGTAGTGACCGAACCTGAAAGTTCCCCGTCACCTGTTAAAACTGGGTAATCGAAGTCGAACCTTCGTTTTTCTGCTAAGTTCTTAATATAATCAGGGGTTTGATTAAATAGCTCCTTAGCAGTCAATGGTACCTTATAGAAGCCCCTTTTATCATTAAGGGTATGCTCTACCCTATAAAGAGCAGTTCTGGAGTATACGGAGCAATCTATGTCCTTAAGGATGCCTTTCATAGTTTCTTTAAGAATATAAGGTAAATTCTTAGTAGGTTTAAACTGAAAGACTTCATTTGAGATTGCTAAATGATACCCAGTACCGCTAAAATATGGCTGTATACTGCAATCCTGTACATTTAGTTCATATAAATCAAGCATAGCACCCTGTGCAATTTGCTGGGTATGACTATCTGAGTTCTGACCTTTATCTATGTCTACTATAACCTGGTCAATTCCGCGAACCCCTTGAAAGTCCTTTAAGCTTCTGCTTATTTCTATATAATCCTTTGCATCATCATAATACAGGTAAGTGCTTCTATATATGGGTTTATCCTTACCATCAGTTACCAGAATATCTGGCAAATCCTCCGCCTTAATAAGAAGCCCCCGTTTCCGAGGGCTCCCTATTGCAACTTCAATATACACTTAGAATGGTGTTGAAGCCACAGGCTCTGAAGATATTGTTCCCCCATCTTCTATATGTTCTTTTATATAGCCTTTTGACTTCATGAACTTAATGTAACTCTTTAAGTCCTCCTGATTTTTGTTCGTATTCTGAACAATTTTAGGACACACTTCAGTGTATGCTTTATTATCTTTAGGATTTAACCTTTTATATACATAGACATAAAATGGACTTGAATTACCATCTAAAGCATCTTTCGATACATAATTTTGATTAAGGTATTTACCCAAATCACCTATTGCTGTACCGTTTTCATCTTCCCATATACCTTCTTTATTAGGCCCGCCTTTAAATCCAATAGCATCAAGGAGATAATATATCCGCTTTAATAAGCTAGAATCTTTTATCTCTCCACTATCTTCTCTATCATAAGTCCCTTTAAGAGCATAGTTTACAGGATATTGACTTGTTGTTTTTAATGTTACGTCAAGAAATAAATCAGCCCAATCAAATTCTGCACTTCTATCTTCATATGCGATTATTTGAGCTGGTTGAAATCCTAACCAACTTGCTGCTCCGCTTTTTGCTGCTTCTGGTCTATACCGTGCCATTAGACACCTCCTTATTTAGAATCGTACTTTTGCTGATTAACAGCGTTCGCGACTTCATCTGCAGAAGCAAATGATTCCTCGGCACCATAACCAGCCATTGCTAAGCAACGACCTACAGCCGAAGTTTCGCAATTCTCTAAAGCACTTGTTTTGTTAATCTGTGTACTTCCCTGCACTTCATGTGCATGACCTGTAAAAAATGTCTCAGGAAGTTCCTGGGGGTCGGGATAGCAAGTTGCCTTAACTATCCAGTGGCCATCTTTATAGTCCACTATCTTTGTTTTTATGCATCCACGAGGATTTGTATTATAGAAAAGGACAACTCTATCCTTAACCATAACATAGTTTTTACCGTGGATACTAACTGTTGGAACTGTCATTAGTACCTCTTTGTTTTATTAGATGTTCTGTTTTCCGTGTGAAGGGCATTAGCCCTATCCAAGTATACGCATAATACGGCTTATTTGCAAGAACATTAAACACCTGGTTAACACCAAATCCCGCCACAATGCTTGAGGTGAAGATTGTGTGTTTCATTGTACACGGAGCATCTTCAATCTCTGCACTCGGCAGCCAAGTTTCATCAAAGAAATCATGTTCTTTGGTTACTACAATAATTTCCATTGCTAAAGCATCCATCCTTAGGTCAATAAGAAAGCCTCTGTCTCTTTGGTTTACCCATTTGTCATATACATCTCGCCTAACCTCCATATTGTCTGGACATATAATCATATTCTTAAAGACACCGTCCCTATAGGTCCATCTTCGTTCTTCACAAATTCCGACAGATAGACAGGAATACTCTTCCATGAGCTTTTGTGCTGCAAAAGCCTTACTTTTACCAATATATTTATGTGGGTAAATACATGTTGATAAATTATGTTCTTCAAGTATGTCATCATCATATCCAAGAATAGAGTCAAAGCCCATTATAGCAAGTAAGGAGACAACGGTTGAACCGATGCCTCCCAAACCTATTACTGTAACATCATCAAGCTTTTCCTGGGGAATTAAATCCTTATTTCTAAGGAATCTAGTATCCGTATTCGATTGCTGCGTCTGTGCTTGCATGTCTAGCCTCCCTTATAAAGTCCCATACATCTGGGATGCCAATCTTTTCAAGATTAACCTGAAGCTCTATATATCTCATTTTACCATTACAATACTCTTCATAGAAGTCAAATGCTTTATCTGAATTCTTTTTCGTGAGCTTTTTGTATGTAGGAGTCTGGAGAACCTTCTTTCTCGCATCCATTCCAATTTCAAATTCTCCCTTATCGTTCTGGTTAAAGAGATTGCTTTGTCCCTGGTATCCACCCCAACCGTTATAACCATTGTATCCAGTATACTTAGTAGTGACAACAGAAGTGGTATTAGCCGTTTCTAGTCCTTTAGCTATATCAACCCATTCTTTCTTACCACGGGCTCTTGGTGATTTGATTTTATCTTCATCAATTTCATAATATGAAGCCCTGCCATATTGGTCTTTATAGCTAAAACCAAAGGCAAAGTGTGCTTTACCACTAGTAGCTACAATAAGACTAGGATAGAATCCTTTCATTGGAGCCATTTCACATAATGTATCTGTGTCAGTTCCACTGAAGAATGCTCCCATGGTATGATGGCTATGGATTAAACCCATATAACATTTCTTTAAAGTGCTATTCCTGAGTTTCTTCTTTAGTATCTTAGCTAAATCGTCAGCTTCCCACTCTGTAGATGAATGTCCACCAAGGTCAAGAGGGTGGAAATCTTCTAATGTAAATTCTACAGGGAATCCTGCTTTGTCAGCTTTGAGGCTGTACCACGCTGGGCCGCTCCACTCCTTGTCCGGGAACTTCTTCAGAAAATAGTTCAGCTTGGAGAGCGTCTCCTCTAAGAGTTGCAATTTCATTTCTTAGTTTCCTTTCTTTTGTTTGAATCCGCCTTAATGCAATAACACAACATTGCAATCTTGCTTCATTCATTAATTGAGACAGAAAGTCAATATTAAATATATTATCGACATTCTCTTTAGTGCAAAATCTATCTTTTAACTCTAATGGTAACTTAGTCATCTTAATTTGGGACATAGAAAATTCAGACATAACTCTTCTATACCTTACATCAGAATATATCGTCAGCTTAGACATCATTTTCTCTGTAAATCTATCTCTCTCGTCTTGAGTATTAAATTCTGTGTAAAGAATGCTATAATCTGAAAGCATCTTTGGAGTAACTTCATTGAGAAGAGCTTTTTTGAGTCTACCCTTAAAGTCTTCTATTCTGCAGTCAAACCATATTAGTCTTTTCCTGACTACAACATCCGCTGAGATATTATACCATATAAAACCAAGTCTTCTTGGGTCTTTAAATAGCATATTTATATCACGCAAATCTTCATGATTTCTAAGATATTTATCTGCAAAATGTTCAATGTGTTGAAGCAAAGAATAGAAATGCCCTAAATGTGTCCAGTCAATTCCATCTTTATAATTACATTTCATTTTTCCAGCAAATGATACCAAGTTATCGAAATCTCTGCCAGAACTACCAGTATTGTCATAGATTTCTCTTTTTAGAAACACTCTTTCAGCAAAAGACAACTTTTTAAAGAACTCTCTACTTTCAGCATTCCGTACATACATCAATCTCATAGAGTTCATTGTATTCATATCCCAAAACGCACTGTCCCTGTTCCAAGTATCAAGGAACTTACGTACCACCATAATAGCACCGGCATAATTAAAACTTGACAACAATGCCATTAGCGGCTTTTCAAATTCACCAAAACAACCAGACCTATTTGATATATGAGGATGAAGAGCTGAAACGAAATTTCTAATCTTATATTTATTTCTATCGTCATCATCCATACTATGATATTGAGGTTTTAAAGTAAGGAAAGTAAGTTGCGGATATCTTGATGATGCTTTATCAAGCATTAAATATACATCCCAAAATCTATTATTCTTTGTTCCCCTTAAGATTATCTTCTCAAACCTTATCATAATTGTCTTTTCTCCAATTGTGTGATGGTTGCCTACTGTAATGTAATCACACTTTTCAATCAAAAGCTTTGCCTGACGGTCTGCAAGTTCTTCCAGTTCACCATTTTTCCAATCTAATTTTCCACTTTCTCTACTTCCAAGAGCAGGAACAGTCGCCAACAGAGAAGCTTTTATCTCTTCTTGTAATTCTATAACCATAATATTCTCCTAATAAGAAGAGCCTGATATCTATTGCTAAACATCAGGCTCTAAATTATGCCCTATAACCCTAGGCAAGCGGGTGTTTG
>Ga0208553_1000054_pt1 | contig 48610 bp, 38 predicted proteins | sample 6_EtaG_FD_184079 | JGI IMG/M metagenome (GOLD analysis project Ga0208553, IMG submission 184079) | Marine viral communities from the Subarctic Pacific Ocean - 6_ETSP_OMZ_AT15160 metaG (SPAdes) (version 2) | ecosystem: Environmental > Aquatic > Marine > Oceanic | place: Pacific Ocean | collected...
TGGGACTCTCGGCGAAAGGCCGAAAAGATAGTAACATATCAGTTAACCCTCTATAAACACTTTTTCTGTCAAAAACACAAAATTGACCCAAAAAATGTAGAAACTCACTTTGCATTGTTAAAAAGAACGGCCAAAAAAGACCGCGTGGAGATATTTAGAGTAACGAGCGGAAAGAAAAAAACTGAAAACGCTCTTAAACTTTTATACCAAGCGATTTATAATATCTCTAAAAGGATAAGTATTAAAAACAGGCTTTCTTGTTTTAAACCTTATCCTTGTAAGCTGTATAAAACCGAACACTGCCCGTAAAGGAATCACATGTCAGATAAAATTAAGATTTTCACCATTGGTGATCACCCCCTTTCTCCGTCTGGAGTTGGAACTCAGTCAAAATATATAATTGACGGAATGCTCAGGACTGGTAAATACCAGTTTGTTTCTTTTGGAGGAGCCGTCCAACATCCGAATCACGATCCACAAAAAACCGAAGAATGGGGAGAGGATTGGGTTATATGGCCAATTGATGGATACGGTACCAGAGAACAAGTCCGAGCAATGGTACACCAACAGAAGCCCGATATTCTCTGGTTCATGACCGATCCACGTTTTTATGGATGGTTATGGGAGATAGAGAACGAAATAAGACCCCATGTTCCGATGGTTTACTATCATGTTTGGGATAATTACCCTTATCCCACTTTTAACAGATCATATTACCTTTCGAATGATCATGTTGCTTGCATCTCAAAGGTAACTCACGATATAGTACAGACCGTAGCGCCCGAAGTAGACAGTTCTTACATTCCTCACGCTGTCGACGGTACTATCTTCAAACCACTAAATCCTCAACAAGTATCACAGATTAGAGCAGAGAAAGAAATGAGCGATAAATTTGTTTGTTTTTGGAATAACCGAAACGCTAGGAGAAAGCAATCGGGCACCCTTATCTGGTGGTTTAAAAACTTTCTTGATAAAGTGGGGCACGATAAAGCAACATTAATAATGCATACAGATGTTAAGGATGTGCACGGCCAGGATTTGGAAGCTATTATACACGAATTAAAATTAACTAATGGGGAAGTCCTTTTTTCGCGTGACAAAATTAACGCACCTGATCTTGCTATGGTTTATAACATAGCGGATTTAACAATTAATATATCTGATGCCGAGGGTTTCGGCCTTTCAACCTTGGAATCTCTGTCTTGTGCCACTCCAGTGTTAGTTAATATGACAGGAGGCCTCCAAGACCAAGTCACGGATGGAGAGAATTGGTTTGGTATCGGACTTGAGCCAAGTTCAAAGGTAGTAATTGGTTCACAACAGGTGCCTTTTATATATGAGGATCGCCTCAATGAAGAAGACTTTATCCAAGCTTTAACTAAATTATACGAGATGTCACCAAAAAACAGGACCCTTATGGGAATCGCTGGGCGCCAATGGACGCAAAAGCAATTTAATTTTGATGATTTTATTCAGCGCTGGGATGACCTTTTTACAAAAATCTATGACGAAAAGGGCTCTTGGGATACCAGAATGAATTATCAACGATATGAAATAAGGGAATTTTAAAAATGAAAAAAAGAATTTTAGTAAGGGCCCCGGCTTTGTCGCGTTCAGGGTATGGAGAACAATCACGTTTTGCTCTGAGGGCTTTGAGATCGAGAGAAGATTTATTTGATATATTTCTCATTAATATTCCATGGGGGAACACCGGGGAGATAAGTGGCAACGACAAAGATAGAAAGTGGATTGAAGAGTTGATATACAAGACCGTACCAAACACCAATATCCCACCTGATCTGTCTTTACAAATTACTATTCCGATCGAATTTGGAAAGATGGCACCAATAAATATTGGATATACGGCTGGTATTGAAACAACTAAAGTAGCTCCGGAGTGGTTATCTAAATCTAATGAAATGGTTGACAAAATTATTACAATCTCTAAGCATTCTAAAGCAGTTTTTGAAAATACAAAATACCGCGCGCAGAATGACCAAACTGGAGAAGTTGTTGAAGATTATGGGCTTCAAGTTCCGATTGATGTTGTAAGCTATTCCGTTAGGAATTTTGAACCAGCTCCTGTTGATATTAAACTATCGACTGACAAGAATTTTTTGGTTGTTTCTCAATGGGGCCCACGTAAAAATTTAGAAAACACTATCAAATGGTTTGTTGAGGAATTTAGAGAGGACGAAGATGTTGGTTTAATATTAAAAACAAATACGGTGGCCGAGAGTATTATCGATCGCGAACTTACCACCAAACGATTGGATGGTTTACTTAGTCATTGTGGGGAGAAGAAATGTAAGGTATATTTGGTCCACGGAGATTTATCACCCGAAGAGTTAACGTGGTTCTATCAGCATCCCACGATGAAAGCTCTTATTAATATCGGCCACGGCGAAGGCTTCGGGTTGCCACTTTTTGAGGCGGCCTATAACGGGCTTCCCCTTGTTACGATCACTTGGAGCGGACAAATGGATTTTATTTGCAAGCCAAATAAGAAAGGTAAGCAGGTTCCCCTTGTCGCTCGTGTAGATTATGATTTACAACCTGTACAAGAAGAGGCTGTTTGGCCCGGCGTTGTAATAAAAGAATCGTCGTGGGCGTATGCCAGAGAGACTTCTTATAAGCGAGCAATTCGAGAGATATTAGAAAAAGAAACTCATTGCAAGAAGAGAGCGTTAGTACTACAGAAACATATTTTAAAAACTTTTACAGAAGAGGCCGCCATTAATACTTTTGTAGATTTGCTTTTTACTAAAGAAGAGTTAGATATAACCAACCAAATAGAAGAGATGTTTAAAGATCTAAGTGTTTAAGGCATGTTTTTTGTTTCTGACCTGTTTATAGATAAGCATACGGGGGGTGCCGAACTTACTTCCGAGGCGATAATCCAGGCATCGTATTGCGATGTTAAAAAAATTGAAAGTAGCACTGTAACAATTGAGTTGTTAGAAGCCAATAAAGATGAATATTGGATTTTTGGCAATATGACAATGGTACCACGAGAAGCGCTGTTTTACGCCGCTGAACATTTGAATTATTCTGTTTTAGAATATGATTATAAGTACTGTAAATATCGCTCCCCTGAAAAACATATCTTGGGTGGTGAAACGAAATGTGAGTGTCATACACAGTATTGTGGAAAATTTATTGCTGTATTTTATTCAAAAGCAAAATCTTTGTGGTTTATGTCTGAAAAACAAAAAGAACACTATGAAAAAATATTTCCATTTCTAGAAAATCAGAATTCTTTTGTATTAAGCTCTGTTTTTGATGGCGATACTTTAAACTTTATAAAGAACCTTAAAATAAAGAAAAATAACAAGTGGCTTATTGTGCATACGGGATCGTGGGTCAAAGGAACCGACGCAGCCATCAAATATGCGCAAGAGCACAATTTAAAATATTTTGTGGCCGAGAACCTGTCTTATGAAAAAATGTTAGAGGCGCTAGCTTCCTCTCGTGGTCTTATATTTTTACCGCTAGGAAAGGACACCTGTCCGAGACTTGTAACTGAGGCAAAGCTCTTGGGGTGTGAATTAATAATAAACGAAAAGGTACAACACGCTACAGAGGAGTGGTTTTCTACCAAAGAAAGTATTTATGAATATTTGGCTTCGCGCACGACATTTTTTTGGGATGAAATAAAGAGGAAAAACATAGGTGTATAGGATTTTAATTACGGGAGGAGGAGGGTTTTTAGGAAAGAGCTTGGTTAACTTTCTATTAAGAGAAACCAATTATGAAATAATATCGATGATTCGGTCTCCCCCTGGCGACCCTTTTGGTTCACATAATAGAGTAAAAATTATATATCATGATTTAAGAGAGCCTATAGGAAAGAGTTGTTCTGAAAAAATTGGGAAAATTGATTATATAGTTCATTTTGCTGCAGCGACTGACGTTAAAAAAAGTGTAGCAGATCCTATGAGTTTTGTACTGGATAATGTTGTTGGAACAACAAACCTATTAGAATTCGCTTTAACCAACCTAGGACATCTGAAACAGTTTCTATATTTTAGTACTGCAGAAGTCTTCGGCAGAAACCCCCGTGGGGTTGTATCGAAAGAAGATGACACACCGACATCTTATAGTCCCTATGCAGCTACAAAAATAGGCGCCCAAGAACTCTGTGCCTCTTATGAGAGAACTTTTAAATTACCAGTAGTGATTGCCTATGCAATGAATGTTTTCGGGCCCCATCAATCACAAGAAAAATTTATACCACTTATTATTGAAAAAATACAGAAAGAGGAAACAGTTCTGATACAATTAAATGCTGCGGGCACAACTCCGAATAGGAGAAATTATTTACATGTTGATGACCTGTGTGACGCGATATTGTTTTTGAGTCGCAATGGTAGTTCGGGTGAAAAATATAATATTGCCGCAGCAGAAGAAAGTAATAATTTAAAGATTGCGCAGCTGATATCCAAACTGTTAGATAAGAAACTAAATTATCAGTTGGTAGAGCAAAAAGAAAATTCCCTTGCTTTGCCACAACTAAGCGGAGAAAAGTTGCAAAGCTTGGGGTGGCATCAGAAAAAAACTCTCGAAGGGGGCTTAAGAGAGTTAATAGAGTGGACACAAGGGGAAGCCATATGATTCATTTTAAAATTATTGTTCCTTCGTACAATAATGAAAAGTGGTTGCGTGCATGTTTGGGGAGCGTCAAATTACAAAATTATGATAACTATCAGTGCATAGTTGTGGATGATTGTTCGACAGATAAAAGTGTTGAAACAATAGAACAAGAAATTGGCGAAGATTCCAAATTTATGTTTATAAAGAATGAAGAGCGGAAGTTGGCACTAAGAAATATCTATGAAGCGATTGAGCGCTCTAATCCCGATAAAGAGGATGTAATAATTACTTTGGATGGAGACGACTGGTTTGCTACCAAGAATACACTAGAAATATTAAATACTAGGTATGAAGAATCAGATTGTTGGCTAACTTATGGGAGCTACATGGAATATCCATCTAAAAATCGAGGAAAGTTTTCTCGAGAAATACCAAAAGAAATAATTGATTCCAACACCTTTCGTGAATCAGAGTGGATGAGTTCTCACATGAGGACATTTAAATACAAGTTATGGAAAAAAATTAAAAAGGAAGACTTTTTGGAAGAAGACGGGAGATTCTGTGATGGGGCTTGGGACATGATATTCATGTTTCCAATGTTGGAGATGGCGGCTCATCGAAGTAAATTCATCAAAGACATATTGTATGTATATAATAGGAATAACCCACTGAATGAAGATAAAGTGGACCACCCAAAGTTATACCGATCCGAAATGAAAATAAGAAACAAAGTAAAATACGGGAAACTACATGATGATATCTAGCTATTTGCAAGGAGGTCTCGGAAATCAGCTATTCCAAATAGCAGCTGCAATCTCTACCGGGATTGATAACAATACTGCGCCCGCGTTTAATGTGGAAAATCATCATTTACCAAACCAAGGGAGAGAGTGTCACAATTATTTGGAAACAATTTTTAGGAATCTTTATTTTTCTTCCAGTTTACCTATAAAGAATCTTTATCAAGAACCATATTTTCATCATACTCCAATAGAATATGTACCCGACATGTGCTTGGTTGGATATTTTCAATCAGAGAAATATTTTGAAAAAAATGGAGATGTCATTAGGGAGTTATTTGCTATTGACGAGAAAACTAAAGCCTCTATAAATGAAAAATACGGAGAACTATTGAAGAATGAAACCGTTGCAGTACATGTTCGACGAGGGGACTACCTAAAATATAGTCATATGCATCCTCCGTGCGAGCTTGATTATTATAAGCAGGCGATGGATAATTTTTCAAAAGACGCCACTTACTTATTCTTCAGTGATGACATTGGCTGGTGCAAAGAAAATTTTATTCATGAAAACTATATTTTTATAGAAGGAAATGAAGATATTTTAGATTTCTATTTGATATCTGAGTGTAAAAATGTTATACTTTCAAATAGCAGCTTTAGTTGGTGGGGAGCGTGGTTAAACGAAGGGGGTAAAAATTTGATTATTGCTCCTAAAAAATGGTTTGGCCCAGAAAGTATCCATGATACAAAAGATTTAATTCCCGCAAGGTGGAAAGTAATATGATAGATGATGAATTAGAAGAAATATTATCTTTAGTTGACAAATATATTAAAAATAAGGATGCGGCTAAAACGTGGACTGCGGGCAAAGACTGGATATATTACGCCGGCCCGTATTTTAATAGTGATGAGTATACTAGCGGAATTAGGACATTTTTGAAGGGCTGGCTCGTTCTGGGAAAAGAGGGCGCCCAATTTGAGAAAAGATTTTCTAAAATCTTAGGAAAGGAATATGGCTTACTAACCAATAGTGGTTCAAGCGCTAATCTGCTTATGATGGCGGCCCTCAAGTCTAAAAAACTTAATAACTTTCCAGAAGGGACAAAAGTACTTACTCCTATAGCGGGGTTTCCCACCACAATCAACCCCATTTTTCAGACAGGTTTCGAACCGGTTTTTGTTGATGTGGAACTCCCAAGTCTCAACTTGAATATCGACCAGGCTGAAGAAGCTTTGCGGAAGCATGATATTAAAATCATAACGTTTGCCCACGTTTTAGGAAATCCTCCGAATATGGATCGAATAATGGAGCTCGTTAAAAAATATAATTTGATTCTTTTGGAGGATTGTTGTGACGCCATGGCTGGCACCTATGATAATCAGCCGCTAGGATCTTTTGGCGATATGGCTACTTGTTCTTTTTATCCTGCACACCATATTACGATGGGAGAGGGAGGATTTATTGCGGTGAAAGACAAGCTCCAAGAAAAAGTAGTCAGAAGCTTCAGAGATTGGGGGCGCGGCTGCTATTGTGTAGGGGAAAAGGCCAGCATAAGTAAGTGTGGCGCCTGTGGTAAGAGGTTCTCGTGCTGGTTAAAATCTTTGCCAACTAAAGTTTTTGATCACAAGTATGTTTACGAAGAGATAGGGTATAATCTAAAGCCGATTGAGTTCCAGGCCGCCCTCGGCCTGGCACAGTTAGGGAAAATTGATACTATCAAAACTTTACGTAATAATAACTTTAACAATCTATACAATATTTTTAAAAAGTATGAGGAGTTTTTCTATCTGCCAGAGGCAACTCCAAAATCGGATCCTAACTGGTTTGCATTTCCTTTGACGATTAGGGATAACAGATTATTTACTCGAGAAGAGATTACTACATTTTTAGAATCTAAAAAGATACAAACTAGAACTTATTTTGCAGGCAACATTATGCTTCAACCGGCCTATTCCCATTTAATTGATACTGAAAAAATTATTAAAGAATATCCTGTAGCGGGGAAAGTTACGACCGATACTTTTTTCCTTGGCACGGCGCCGGTTATAACCGAAGAGAAGATTAATTATATTGGAGAGATGGTAGATCTGTTCATGGGAGGCAAAGAAGGATGTTCGTGATACCGTGTAAATACACCTCAGCGCCGGCAGACATTAAGGAGAGTTACGTAGTTAAAAGCGTGGCATCAATAAGACTTCACCACCCAGACGAAAAGATATTGGTGGTTGATTCGGATTCTGATGATGTATCGTATTTAGAGCATTTAAAGAAAATACCAAATGTAATAGCCGCAGACGCAAAGAATAAAAATTGGCTAGACGGCGCTTTATGGTATGCATACGAAAATTATCCTGCCGAAGCTTGGTATTGTGTGTTACAAGATTCAATAACCATAAAATATTCCTTTGATGAGTTTATAAATGGCGAAGAGCCTTTTTATTCACTAATGTGGTTTCCGGAAACTATTCTTGGTCCTCGAGAATTGGAGTATTTAGACAAATTATTTGACGGGCATTTAAAAAAATATAAACCAATGCGAAGTAATTCAATTATTGGTTGTTGGGGCCCCTGCTTTCTGGCAAAGAGAGAAATTCTAGAGCGTCTTCGGGCGAATAACTTGCATTTATGTATGCCATATGATAAATTTACCTCCAATGTTAGTGAGCGCGTGTGGGGTATGTGTGTTGCATATGAGGGGATTGATATAGAACAACACACCATTGACGGCAATTTTTTAGCAATTGCTCTGCCAAGAGAGCTTTTTAATACAAAATCCAAGTATCATAATAAAATTTATGGCGGGAGGCAGTAAATGAAGAAAAAAATATTATTATTTTGGCCCAATACTTCAAATCGTGGAAGGATTCACATGGTTATTCCTATTTTAAGTGCAGTGTCTAAAAAATTAGGATGGGAAGTAAAATATTTTGATACTTCTTTTTACGAAAAAGAAGATGACTCGGTTCTAGAAAAAGAAAAGACAGGCGCATTTAAACCAACCAAAGAAAACTCTTTACCCGACACAAAATCACAGAGCTTAGTTGTTCCAGATTTTCAAAAAATTATTGATGATTTTAAGCCAGATGTAATAGCGATATCAGGGATGACAAGTGATTTTCAATATATGATGACCTTCTTTCCAGAGTTGAAAATTCCACAAGATACTGTTGTCGCTTTTGGTGGAACACACTCATTACATATGTCTGAAGAAATACTCAATACTGGCATGATTGACATATCATGTTTCGGCCAAGGAGAAGGTATACTCCCCGAGATTCTAAAAAGAGTAGAAAATGGTGATGGACTGGAAGGTATCCCGGGAACGGCCCATCTTGACAAGCGCTTCGGCACGATGATCAAAAATCCTGTCGCGCCGGCCATGGATGCGGATGAGCTTTGGAACCTTGAGCCTGATTATTCATTTTATGATCAAAGATATTACACTTATCCGTTTGATGGAGGTGTGGTTAATATGTTTTGGCTCGAGGTAGGCCGGGGATGTCCCTACTCGTGCACGTATTGCGAAGCGCCGCAGATTAGAAATCTTTTTAAGGGTCAGGGAAAATATGTCATTTCCAGACCAATGGACAATATTTTTGATACGATAAAAAAGCTTCAAGAAAAATATGAGATTGATGTGTTTAATATAACACACGAATGTTTTCTTTCACAACGAAAAGCGTGGATTAAAGAATTCTGCGAACGCTGGGGCCGCGAGGTTAAAAAGAGCTTTCTAATACAGACGCGGATGGAAACGTGCGATATAGAAAAACTCGATCTCTTGCGACTCTCTAACGCGCCGGTAATTCAAATAGGACAAGGAATAGAGTCCGGAAATGAAAGGGTTTTAGCTGAAATATGTAATAGAAGAATGAAACTAGAGCCAGTCATAGAATCATACAAAATTATGAACCAACGCGGGTTTAGAACTAATGCTTACTATATGATAGGGTTTCCAACTGAGACACGAGAAGAAATATTCGAATCTATAGAACTCTGCAGGCAAGTTAATTCCGATATAGACTCAGTAAGCATATTTCAACCATTCCCGGGGCTCCCCTTAACAAGAACTTGTATGGAAAATGGCTGGATAAATGGATCCGAGACGTTTCCCACATTTACTGAAAAATCTATTATCAACCAGCCTTCGATTTCTGCAGAAGAGGTTACAAATTTAAGAAGAGTCTTTCTGCTTTATGCAAAACTACCAAAGAAATATTGGCCTGATATAGAAAAATGTGAAAATAATTATTTTGAAAACCAAGAGCTCTTTAAACAACTAGTTGATCTGCGCTGGCGCCTGCACGGCGAAGACACATCTGCAGAAGACCCGCTTAGCGGGGTTAGATTGGAACCTCTATCCTCATGTTAACAATAAGAGAACAATATGTCAGCGCCTGGTGATAAATGGTATGATAACCTCGAAGAAAAAACCGTAATAAATGGAAAGACTTATTCATTTTACTGTGATCACGCATGTATTCACTGTTTCATGTGTCAGGAAAGTGCGCCGGATAGCTTCAAAACTTCTGAAGATGAAGACCACAATATTGTATATAATCAGCCAAAGACGGCTGAAGAGTTAGAAAAATGTTTACAGGCAATGGAAGAATGCCCAGTTGAGGCTATAGGTTGCGATGGACATATGTCTACAGATAAGAAATACAAGCGAGAATAGGGAAGCTGCTTTAACGCAGGCACGCAAGGAAAAAATAATGAAAATAAGGCCGAAAACGATATTTTGCGATATTGACGGAACACTCATAAAACACCATGGAGCCGTTTCGAAACAAATAGCCCATAAGCCCGAAATTTTGGATGGAATTTTAGAAAAACTTGATAGTTGGGATCGATCGTGTTATAATATTATTCTGACCACAGGTAGGAAAGAGAGTCTTCGAGATATGACCGAGAAACAGCTAAATAGCTTGGGAATAATATATGATCAGCTGATAATGGGCTTGGGCGGCGGAACTCGAATATTAATAAATGATTTAAAACCAGATAGTGATGAGCCAACTGCGATCGCGATTAATCTGAAAAGAAACAAAGGAATAAAAAATGTCGACATTTGATGATGTAACCGATCCCTTCATAAGAAAAGCCCTAGATGACTATAAAGATAAAATAGATGATAAAAAAGAACATGCTTTAGACTTAAGTAAGTATAGAGTTGAAAAGCCTTGGGGATATGAGTTGTGGCTAGAATTAAATGAATTTTACGCTTTTAAATTAATTCACATGAAAAAGGGAAACAAATCGAGTCTCCAGTGGCACGATAGAAAAATAGAAGCAAACTATGTCATCGAGGGCGAGGCTGAAGTGCTTTTGGAGGATGATGAGAAAAATCTTCAGTCACACATATTTAAGGCAGGTTCCGGGTGGGTGGTTCCCGTACAAAGAAAACACAGAGTTATAGCATTAACAGACTACACTGCTTTAGAGGTTTCAACGCCACATCTGGACGATGTAGTAAGATTTCAGGATGATGCGAAACGACCTAGCGGCAAAATAGACTCTGAACATGAATGATACTTATAAATTTTGTATTCTCGCAGCTGGCGAAGGTACTCGAAACAACTCTTTTAGAGGGCTTCATAAAGCACTCTTACCCGTAAATAATAGGCCCGTTATTTCAATTATAATTGATAAGGTGCCAAAAACGGTACCAATTGTTGTGGCCCTAGGGCACAAAGGAGAACAAGTAAAAACGTATTTACAGAACGTATATCCGAATCGTATATTTGAGTTTATTGATGTTGAAAACTACTCTGGCCCAGGTTCTGGCCCAGGTCTTAGTTTACTAAAGTGCGAAAGCGCCATGCAATGCCCGTTCATTTTTACATCGGCTGATACAATCATTGATGATGACTTTCAGTTTTTAACAGTGGATAAAAATTGGGTAGGGGTCAGCCAAGTGTCCAATACAGAGTCACATGAATATTGCCTTGTTAAAATAAATGGTGAATTGGTGGAAGAATATTTTTATGGGAATAATCAAAATGCTTATGCTTTTACCGGGATTGCGGGTGTTTTAGATTATGAAGATTTTTGGAAGGGGTTGCGCCAAAAGAATGTCATAAAGCGGGAACACCAAGTGTTGGATGGATTGAGGTTTCTCACAAATACTCACAAGTTTAATATGAGTTGGTTTGATACCGGGAATGTCAGGGCCTATACACGGACTAAATCTTATTACCCCAACAATCTTGCTGTAGAAAAAGATAATGAAGCAATATTCGTGGATAATGGCTACGTTATCAAATATTTTGAAGATCCATCGCGGGCACAAAGAAGAGTCGAAAGATCCGCCGCGCTATCGGGTATCACCCCTCCGGTTACAAAAATAAATGAGAATATGTATTCTTATCCTTATGTGGAGGGCAGATGCTTATCAAACGTATATGATGAAACAATTCTTTATAATTTTTTAAACAACTATCATCAAAAATTTCGCCACGACACTTATACAAAAAACAACATATTTTTGGATAACTGTAAAAAAATGTATCAAGACAAAACTCGCGAAAGGGTTAAAGTTTTCCACGGAACAGAGTTAGATAATATTAAAGTAATTAATGGGGTGGTAGTTAGGCCCATTGATGAACTTCTGGATGAATTAGATTGGGCATCGATCTATGAAAAGGCCATCCCCTCTAAATTTCATGGAGACTTGCAGCCCGAAAATTTATTGGTACTTCCTGGTGGAGGTTATCTTTATATAGACTGGCGTGAAAGCTTTGGAGAAGACCTTACTGTAGGAGACGCGTATTATGATTTGGGGAAGCTCTACCACGCGTTGGTAATTAGTAATAATTTAATTTTAAGCGGCGCGTACGAGGTTAGCAAGACAGTCGATCAAGCTGAAATTAAGTATACCTTGAAAAATAATCTCTATCAATTTTTGGAGATCTTAAAAGACTTCTGTGCAAGATGGGAGTATGAATATGAACACGTACAATTACTTGGGGTCTTAAATTACTTAAATATTGCAAGCCTATATGGTAAATTTGAAGATGGGAAGTATCAGGAATTCTTATTTCTGTTGGGGAAGAAGCTATTGGTTCAGTATTTGGAGGGATGTAATGGAAACAAGCGCGTGGGTTGACCTCTATAAACAGGAATCAACCTCAGTAGTGAATAATCTGTCAAATGAAGAGCTAGCCTCCTTTGTTGATATAATTCTAGAAGCTCACGATAGAGAATCCATCGTTTTTGCTTGCGGAAACGGAGGAAATGTGGCGTATGTGGGAAATCTTGTTGTTGATTTAAACATGCATCCGTTTGTATCAGAGGATAAAGGTGCCCGAGTAGCAAAGAGAAATAAGTTCCATTGTGTCAATCTGTGCGATTGTGCCGCCACAATAACAGGAATATCTAATGATTTGGGATATGAGCATATTTTTAGTGAGCAATTATTGTATCAAGCAAAAAAGGACGATGTATTCTTTGGAATTACTGGATCGGGCAACTCTAAAAATGTAATTAAAGCTCTAGAATATGCTGAGCAAATCGGCATGAAATCGGTCGTTGTTACCAGAAATGAAGAATGTCGGGCAAAAGAGCTTGCAGATTTGTTGATTGTAGTGAGAGGAGAGTCAACCTTTCCAGGCCAGACCGGTAAAAACAACAATAATTTTCATTTTGAAGATTGCATATCTAAAATAACTCACATTGCGGTAGGAATGCTTAAAAAGAAAGTCTCGCAATGAAAATAAAAGCGAATAGATTGAGGGAACATGTGTTGAAAATGGTTTATGACAAACAATCTGGCCATATTGGTGGAAGCTTTTCTTTGGCCGAAGTGGTGGCACATCTGTATTCAACGTACGATATCGCATCAGATAAGATTGGTTCTTGCCGCCTCATCTTGTCGAAGGGTCATGCGGTACCCATTATTTATGCGGCCTTATATGAGCTCGGTATTCTGACTGAAAATGATATTAACACTTTTCGAGAAGTTGATTCTCTTTTACAAGGCCACCCGGATAAGCTGAGGCTCCCCTATCTGCACGCTACTACTGGATCGCTTGGTCAAGGGCTGAGTATCGCCATAGGACACTCCTTGGCCATGAAACTAAAAAACTTAAATAAGCAATGTTTTTGTATAATTGGTGATGGCGAGATTCAGGAGGGTCAAATTTGGGAAGGATTAATGCTCGCGCCAAAATTTAACTTAGATAATTTGATTTGCTTGATTGATTGTAACAAATCACAAAATGATGGTCTTGTTGAAGATATTTTGCCAATCGGTCCACTCGGGGAAAAAATTAAAACTTTTAATTGGGATGTCGTGGAGATTGATGGCAATGATGAGACTTCCGTGGCCGCGGCCATTTCAGAAGCTTGCAGTAATCATAATGGTAAACCAAAGTGTATTATTTTAAATACACAAAAGGGGAGTGGTGTTTCCTTTATGAATGATCCAGTTTGGCATGCGAAGGCACCAAACAAAGAAGAGTATGAAAGAGCGATAAAGGAATTAAGATGTTAGCCACCAGAGATGCTTTCGGCGCGCAGCTGGTTGAGTCAGCGAGGGAAAATAACAATATTGTAGCTGTGAGTGCCGATCTGGCCAGTGCGACCAGGTTATCAAAATTCCAACAAGAGATTCCCGATAGGTTTTTTGAAGTCGGAATAGCAGAATGCAACATGATCGGGTTAAGTTCGGGCCTTTCTGAATATGGTTATAAAGTTTTTATGGCCTCCTTTGCATCTTTTTTAACCGGCAAGTATGATGTTATAAGGGTTTCTATATGTTATGCCGAAGCTCCTGTGGTTCTGGTGGGAACACACACTGGAATGGCAATTGGAAAGGACGGGGTAACACAGATGGGCCTTGAAGACATCAGCTTAATGAGGGCACTACCAAACATGTCAATCATAAATCCAGCCACTTATTCAGAAGCCAAATCAGTTGTAAAATTTTTATGTGAGAATGATATTAAAGGCCCACAGTATTTAAGACTTGGGCGCCAGCCGGTTAAAGATATATTAGAGGTGCACTATACCAAGAATCAATTTGAATTTGGTAAGGCGCTTACCGTGAAGGAGGGAGAAGGCTTGACCATTTTTTCTACTGGGTGTACGTTGCCAGATGTTCTGGAGGCCGCACTCCAAATAGAAAACACTTCACACCAAACAGTTAGAGTAGTAAACATTCACACCATAAAGCCCATTGATAAAGAAACAATTATTAAATGTGCGAAAGAAACCAAACATCTTTTTTCTGTTGAAGATCATACAATAGTTGGTGGTTTTGGTTCTTCCATATCGGAGGTTTTGACGGACGCATACCCCAAAAAATTAGTAAGGATAGGGCTTAACGATAGATTCCCAGAATCGGGCCCTCCGAAAGACCTATATGAGAAATATGGCTTAAGCGCTGCGCAAATTTCGAAGAGAATTTTAAATGAAATCCTGGATAAATAAAGATACCGAAATATATTGTTCTTTTGCGCAGACAGCCGGGAATACTGGATGCCAAATGATGAATACTGCCTTTTATTATTATGGGCTGAATAAAATATACAAATCATTTTCTGTAGAAAATATCGAGTTGGCGGTAGAGGCTGTTAAAACATTAGATATTAAAGGATTCGCAGTCACAATGCCCTATAAAGTCGAGGTATTAAACTATGTTGACGAAATGGAAGACTCGGTTAAAGAAATAGGCGCCGCGAATACAGTGGTAAATTCTGATGGAAAGCTCCGGGCCTATAACACAGATGCTTTTTCGGCATCAACCTTTTTACGAAACCACGACAACGAAAAGGTTTTGTATATTATCGGAAACGGCGGTTACGCAAAGGCAGTTAAATGGGCCGCGGCAAACCGCGGCTTTAATATTGAACAGATAACAAGAAACACGTGGAACTATATAGAAGGAGTACAATCTTCTATAGTTTATAATTGTACGCCGGTTAATATTCGTGATCTTGTTAATACCTCAAATGTTTTTATTGACTGCTTGACTGAAAGCAATACCGGTAAAAAGTTAGCAGCGCTGCAGGCATCAAAACAATTTAAGTTGTACACAAATTTGGAGTGGCCACTATGACAAAAACAAAATTGAATATATTATCTAAGGATGCAATTATTAAGGATGAACTTGCAACCGCCGCCGCCGAGAGGCTTGCCGCAGATACTAAAGAAAAATTTAAAGTATTATTTTTTTACCCCAACGAACCAATGGTGGGCCTCCCCCCTAGTAATATGGCAATACTGTCTGCTTGTTTAAAGAAAGCCGGCTTTGATGTTAAGTTGTTTGACTGTACTTTATACAAGTCGATTAAATACGTCGCCAACGCCGATCTTCCGTATCATTCACCTACCCAAGACGAAATAAGGGATTCATTAGGACACACAAAGAAATCGGCGATTAAAGACTATGTCCAACTTAAAGAAAGTAATGTTTATAGTGACTTTGCTGATATGGTAGAAGATTATAAACCAGATCTTATAGCTATATCAATAGTTGATAGTACAATACACTTTTCGTATAAATTTTTAGATCAGATTAGAGGTAAAAGGCCTCCGATACTTATGGGGGGCACCGGCGCCACATTTGGAGCTGATAAAATATTAAATTCTGGTTATGTAGACTTTGTGTGTGCTGGCGAAGGCGAAGGGGCCTTGGTGGAATTGTGTGAAAGATTATCTAGAAATGAAGATTGCACAAATGTAAAAAATATATACTTAAAAGACAAAAATGGAGAAATTATAAAAAATCCCCAGAGGCCTGTCACTGATCTCGATGCTCTTCCAATGCCAGATTTTTCCATTTACGACAACCAACGATTCTATAGACCCTTTATGGGCAAAGTTGTTAGGGGGATGTGGATCGATTGGGATAGAGGTTGCCCCTATCAGTGTTCATATTGCGCGGCGCCAGCTTTGCTACGCAATGCTCGAGAACAAAAGATCGGAAAATATTATAGAGTCAAGAGCGAAGAAACAATTTTCAGAGAAATGAAGTTTTTAGTTAAAGAATACAAACTAGATTTTATCTATCTTAGTTCCGAAACACTATTGATTATCAAGTTGGAGAAATTTAAAAGAATTATGAAAAGATATAAAGAGGAAATTAATCTTCCTTTTTGGTGTCAAAGCAGGTTAGACAGTTTTACGGAGGAAAGAACAAAATTGCTAAAAGAGGCAGGGTGCCAGTCAACTTCTGTTGGCCTAGAACACGGGAACGAACAGATGAGGACGAAATTACTGCGCAAGATGCTGAAGAATGACAAAGTATATGAGGGTTTTAAGGTTCTAGCAAAGTATAACATTCGTCCAACTATTAATAGTATGTTGGGGATGCCCGATGAAACCCGCGAGCATGTTTTTGATACGTTTGAAATGAATCGAAATATTTCAAAAATATTAAAAGGTAACCACAATATGAACGTCTTTACCTTTGTACCTTTTTCTGGTACCGAGTTAAGAAGGCTGTCGATCGAGAAAGGATACGTCGACCCAGACGAGCCAGTTTCATTTTCCTTTTATAAAGAAAGTATGCTAACTATGCCTTCAATGTCGAAAAAAGAAATTGCCGGATTAGAAAAAACAGCGCACCTTTACATCTTTTTACCCAAATCTCGTTATCCTGAAATAAAAATAGCAGAGCAAGATGATGAAGAGGGCAAAGAAATGTTTAACAAATTAATGGTCGACATGAAAGCTATAAAGGCAGAATACGACGCTCTTCCGGGCTCACTAACTGCGGGAGACACCGGTGCACCGGGGGGCCTGCCTGAACGTGCTGCGCAAGGAAGAGATCATTTAGCAAAACCAGGAAAAGATAGCCTATAAGTGATCTCCGTCGCTATCCCCACCTATGAATCTAAAGGTCGAGCCGCCGAGTTCGCACACTTTCAGTTTAAAAGACTTTTGGAACAAACTTATAAAGATTTTGAAGTCGTAATATCAGACCACAGTAAAGATGACGTCATTAAAAATATTTGCGAGGAGTATGAAGATAGGTTAAATATTATATATCTCAGAAATGAAGAGGGCCGCGGCCTCAGTTCTTATAACATCAACAATGCCATTAAATATTGCAAGGGCGACATCATTAAATTTTTATGGTTTGACGATTTTTTGTGGAATAAACACAGCCTTCAGTATATTAATGAAGCTTTTGACGGAGGCACCAACTGGCTTGTTAGTGCATGTGAACACACTAGGGATGACGGGAAAACCTTCTATCGAACCTTCTATCCTAGGTATAACGACCAGTTACACCTAGGTAACAATACGATTAGCGGCCCAAGCGTGCTTACTATCAGAAATACTGAAGATAAAATATATTTTGATGATAGACTTATTTGGCTAATGGACGTCGACTATTATCGAAGACTGCATGACAAATACGGAGCCCCTAAAATTTTGAATAAGATTACTGTTGTCAATCGAGACCATGCAGGTCAGTTATCTCACATTATGGATCCAAAGATTAAAGAGAAAGAATTTCATATGATGGTGGAGAAGTTCGACAAGTGACAAAAATGAAGTTGGACAACATAACCTTATTAGCGCTGGGGTCCACCCAAGTGAGGGAAAATTTAATGGCGCTAAAGTATAGTACGAAAGACATAGATTTCGGAGCAGTTAAATTTATATCTCATGAACGTCCCGCCAAATTACCAGAAGGCATTCAATATGAAAAGTTCCACGACTTTGACAGCATTAGCTATAAAGAATTTAGCTATTATTGTATTTACAAGCTCGTTGAACATGTTGATACCGAGTTTATGCTAATGATCCACCCAGATGGATTTGTCATAAATCCTGATTCTTGGACAGATGAGTTTTTAGAGTGGGATTATCTGGGGGCGCCATGGCCCATCCGCGAGGATGCCTATATTGATCCGTTCGGTAATCATCAAAGAGTTGGGAATGGCGGTTTTACTCTGAGAAGCAGGAAGATTTTGGAAACCCCTCAAGTTGAGGAAATACCTTTTGAGGTGAACGAAGGCACTTTTTATAAACACATGAATGCTGGAGCATATAACGAAGATGGAAATATCTGTGTTCACAATCGGCATCTTTTTGAAAAACACGGTGCTCGGTTCGCTCCCGTGGAATTAGCCGCAAGGTTCTCTCAAGAGCTGCCCGTTCAAGAAGCAGAAGGCATCAAGCCTTTCGGATTTCATAGGTATCTTCCTGGCACAAGACATCGATTTGATTTTAAGAATTATGGGCCAAAGTGAGCATCATCAAAGATAATTTTTTAGTCGTTAATCAATACCATTATGATATTTCGTGGATTGAAGATTATACGGACAACTACGTTGTTTATGACAAAGGGGGAACTGAGACGCCCGGCGACAAAGTGGTTGAGCTTCCCAATGTGGGACACAATATTCATACATACTTCCATCATATTATAGAAAATTATGATAACTTAGCTGACGTAACCATCTTTGTAAAAGGAGACGTATTTCCGCGGCACTGCAAAGAAGAAAAATTTTTGAGACTTGTTAACAACACAGAGTTTACGCCATTAGAGTCGTATGAAGATGTTGACACGTCCCCAACAAGCGCAATGAGACTAACTAGCGATGGTGGCTATATGGAAATAAATAACAGCTGGTATGTTCCACATCATGTTAGCAGATATTTTAGGACTTACCACGATTTTATGGAGACGATTTTTGCCAATCCGCCAATCCCTCAGTGGGTGCGCTTTGCGCCGGCAGCAAACTACATTGTTCCAAAAGAAAATATTTTAAAATATGAAAAAAGGTTTTATGAAAAATTGAATAGTTTTATAGACTATGACGCATCTCCCGAAGAGTGTGCGGGGCGCCAGAAAATCCCGGCCGAGTGTCATATTATAGAGCGCGCGCTATACACAATTTGGACTTGTGATTATGAAGTTAATGGAGGACTCTATGATAATAAATGAATTATACAATGGATCAGGGTTAGGTAATCAGTTGTGGCGTTATGCCGTAACCAGAGTAATAGCTCTAAATAATGGCTATGAATTTGGTATAATGAACCCACATAAGTTTAAAGCCGGAAGGATATTGAACCTAGATTTTGGTAAAGAAGTTGTAGGTGGCGCCGGACCCGAAGGGGGACCTCCTACTGCGTTGCCAGAAGGGATTGAGAGATATTACCAAGAAAAATCACTTATGCATCCTGTTTACAATTGTGATTGTCGCCTTTACGACCCAGATTTGGCCAATATTCCAGATAATACTAAAATAGATGGAAATATGGAATCAGAGAAATATTTGGAAGGCAGAAAAGATGACGTTAGAAAATGGTTAGAAATTAATGAAGATAAACAAATTTATAACTTTAAGAAAGATGATATCTGCATTCTTGCATTTCGTGGAGGAGAATACCGAGGTATTTCGGATTTATTTTTGCCGGCGACCTATTGGAGAAATGCTATGAAAATTATGACGCAAAAAAATCCAAATATGCAATTTAAGGTGATCACGGATGATGTAGGCACAGCAAAAGGGATGTTCCCCGAAGTGCCGGCATATCATTTTAATGCAGAGGCAGATTGGGTGTTGGTTAGAAATGCCAAAAATATCATTATGTCAAATTCTAGTTTTGCGTGGATTCCGACTTGGATTAATGATGAAATAATAAATGTTATTGCCCCAAAATATTGGGGTAAGCATAATGTTTCAGACGGTTTCTGGGCGCAGGGAGACTCTCTGACTAAGGGGTGGGATTATCTGGACCGAGATGGTAGTCTTTTCACTTATGATGAGTGTAAAAAAGAAAAGGATCAGTATGAACTCGATAATTCCCAACTATATGAAAGCTACGGAGGGGAGTGATGGAACCAAAGATTTATGATTGTTTTCCATTCTTTAACGAGCTTGACTTATTAGAGATTAGGCTAAACTATCTTGATCCATATGTTGATTATTTTGTGCTATGTGAAGCGGCTGTCACATTTTCGGGAATCTCTAAAAAGCTTTTTTATGCAGAAAACAAAGATCTTTTTAAAAAATTCGAACATAAGATAATACATGTAGTTGTCGATGATACACCATCTGAATTAATTGGCGTCGATCCTTTTCGGACGGACCAACATCAAAGAAATTCGGTTATCAAGGGACTTGACAATTGTTCTGACGATGATATAATTATCACGAGCGATTTGGACGAGTTTCCCAATATTGAGAGGATTAAAAATCTTAAGGAGTTTTACGAGCCAAATGTTTTATTTCACTTAGCTCAAGAAATGCATTATTATTATTTCAATCTTAGAGAAACATCTGGTAAACTATTGTCTCATAGCGGAGAATTTCAGGGGGTAAAGAATAAAAAGTGGCTTGGAACAAAGATTTGTAATTATGGATTTTTAAAAGGCCCGGGCATCGATCAATTAAGACACCCTTCTATGAGGGATGCTGGTCGCCGCATCGACGATGGTGGCTGGCACTTTACATATGTGGGGGGCCATAAAAAAACCACAGCTCAAGAGAGGGTCTTATTAAAAATTGAATGCGCGGCACACCAGGAATTTAATAACTCATATTATAAATTGAACGTTAATAAAAACATAGAAGATAACAAAGATGTATTCTTTAGAGATTCTAAATTTGAAGTCGTTGAATTGGATAATAGTTTCCCTGATTATATTGTCAATAACAGGGAACGATTTGCACACTTGATAAAAGAGATAGAATAAGATGAAAACCTTTTTTAATGATGTGATGGTATTCACACCTGAAGTTTTTGAAGACCATCGAGGTTTCTTTTTCCAATCTTATGATGAGAAAATAGCAGCCCACATTGAGGAAGAGTTTGTACAGGACAATCATTCATATTCGAACAAAAATGTAATAAGAGGCCTCCATTATCAGTGGGATCAGCCCATGGGAAAGCTTGTTCGGGTGGTTAGAGGGTCAGCAATTGATTATTTTGTCGATATTAGAGCGGAGTCGCCAACATTTGGACAGTACGATAGTGTTGTGCTCAGCACTAAAACTCACAAGATGATATGGATTCCACCAGGCTTTGCTCATGGTTTTTTGAGTCTTGAAGATCATACAACTGTTTTGTATAAATGTACGTCTTATTATAACAAATTTGGAGAGGCTGGTATCAACCCCTTTGACTTAGAAATCAATATTGACTGGGCGATTGATAAAGAAGACGCAGTGATTTCTGAAAAGGATACAGATTCCCAGTCGTTTTTAGAATACTCTAAAGATATAAAATTTAATTTACTGGAGCAAAAATGAAGTATATAGTTACTGGCGGCAGAGGCTTTATAGGGAGCCACTTTGTAGAAGAGGCATTAAAAAGAGGAGATGTTGTAGTCGATATAGACAAAATGAACTATGCTTCTCACGAAATTCTTCCGTGGGACGACCATCCAAATTATACTTTTCTCAAGGCCGACATAAGTGACATAACTCACTTACCTTCTTGTGATGTGCTGGTTAATTTTGCTGCCGAAAGCCATGTCGATAATTCCATTAATGATACTAGTCCCTTTATCAAAAGCAATGTTTTGGGGGTTCACAATCTTTTAGAACTCATTAGGGGCAAGCCTTCGTATGCGAGACCTTTATTTTTCCACATTAGTACTGATGAGGTTTATGGCGATAGATTGGAAGGATTTTTTAAGGAAAATGATAAACTAACTCCAAGCAATCCATATTCGGCCACAAAGGCAGCCGCCGAAATGTTGATATTGGCATATGCCCGGACGTATGAAGTAGATTTTATTATTACTAGGAGTGCCAACAACTATGGCCCCAGACAATACGAAGAGAAATTAATTTCAAAATCGATTAGCAGCTTGAAGGAAGATAAGAAAATCCCCATCCATGGCGATGGAAGTTATATCAGAGATTGGACTTATGTTAAAGACAATGTGGATGGCATTTTGGCTATTATTGATGCTGGAATAAAAAACGAGATTTACAATATTGCATCCGAAAATCATATGACCAACTTAGAGGTTGTTTCTTCCGTTTTGGATTGGTTTGATAAAGATAAAAATAGTTTAATGTTTGTAGAAAATCGTTGGGGTCAAGACTTAAGATATTCGATTAGTTCTGAAAAGTTAAGAAATCTCGGGTGGCTCCCAAAGCATCCCAAGGGGTTATATAAATGGTTTTAGAAGACATCTTTTTAACTGGAGGCTCTGGAACGCTGGGTACTGAACTGATAAAACAGTCACACAAATTTAATATTCGTTTTATCGCACCTTCCTCCAAAAGTTGCGATATAACTGACGAGCAGTCGGTTCGCGAGAACCTAATGAAATTTAAGGGAGATAGGGTCTTGCATGCCGCGGCCATAACTGATGTTAAAGGAGCTCAACTCGCGCCAATGGAGGCAATTGATGTTAACGTTCTCGGGACAGTAAACTTTATAAAAGTCTGCCAGCAGCTTAATAAAAAATTAGTGTTTATTTCTACTGATTATGTTTTTGATGGAAACAAGGGGAACTATGGTATAAATGATCCCATTAATCCCATATCAAAATATGCTAAAACCAAGGCAGCTGCCGAGCTATTAGTTAGAACAATCGAAGAAACTCTTGTCATTCGAACTAGTTTTTTTGGTTATGACTTCCCATATGACAAGGCTGCCGTAGATCAGTGGAGCTCAAAAGACTATGTTGATGTTATAGCTCCATTAATTTTAGAAGTTCTAAAAAAGGGCAAAACTGGAATTGTGCATGTAGGCACCGAGAGAACTACCACCTACGAGAAAGCGGCCAGAAGAAAACCCTATGTGGAAAGGGTCTATCTTCGAGACATCGGATTTGGAATCCCAAGAGATATCAGTCTGAGCGGGGTAGATAAATGATTTTAGTTACTGGTGGGACCGGCATGGTCGGGAGTGCTTTAAAGAGCCTGATACCTTCTGAACATTTTACCTCAACAACAGAATGTGATTTACGAAACTCACTAGAAACAGAACGTCTTTTTTCTCATTATCGCCCTTCGGAAGTTATACATTTAGCCGCACGCGTAGGTGGTATCAAGGCCAATATGGAGAACTTAGGAGAATTTTATTACGACAACATAATGATAAATACTAACGTCTTGGAGGCGTCCAGAAAATATGAAGTTAAGAAAGTGGTGTCGCTGCTTAGTACGTGTATCTATCCGGATGAGGTTACCTACCCTCTGATGGAAGAACAAATACATGCCGGCACACCCCATGAATCAAATTTTTCTTATGCGTATGCCAAAAGAATGTTGGATGTCCAATCGCGGGCTTATCGCAAGCAATATGGTTGTAATTTTATAACAGCAGTCCCAAATAATCTATTCGGCGAAAACGACAACTTTGATCTAGAAGACAGCCATGTTATTCCAGCCATGATACGAAAAATATATCACGCTAGTTTAACCAACGAAGATGTACCTCTGTGGGGTGACGGTTCTCCTTTGAGAGAATTTACCTATTCAAAGGATTTAGCAACAATTTTAATGTTTCTTTTAAAAGAATATGATGGTGAATATCCCATTAATATCGGCAATACAAAGGAGTATTCGATTAAAGAGGTAGCACAAACGATTGCCAAAATAATGAGATTTAATGGAAAGATTATTTGGCAAACAGAGATGCCCAGCGGCCAACATAAGAAACCGTCTGACAGTTCCAAATTTAAATCGATTTGTGATACAAACTATACTGATTTTGAAAAGGCTTTAAGAAACACTTGCAATTGGTTTATAATGAATTATCCCAGCATAAGGGGGATCACCACATGAAAACAGCATTAGTTACCGGCATTACGGGCCAAGATGGTTCGTATTTAGCAGAATTTTTATTATCCAAAGGATATAAAGTAGTTGGGGTGAAGCGCCGAACTTCTCTTATTAATACTGCTCGGGTCGACCCGGTGTATAATGACGTAAATTTTGTAATGGAATATGGTAGTTTGCACGATGCAGGTTGCTTTTGGAAGCTTTTGATTAAGTATCACCCAGAAGAAATTTATCATCTCGCAGCCCAGTCTCACGTAAGGGTATCCTTTGAGGTGCCCGAAGAAACTGTTGATTCTGTAGCTATGGGTACATTGCGTTTGCTTAATGCGTATAAGCAGATCTGCCCGGATGCTAAGTTTTATCAAGCATCATCTTCTGAGATGTATGGAGATAATCCGCTACCGCCATTTAACGAGGAGTCTTTGATGACTCCGGCGTCGCCCTATGCATGCGCCAAGTTATTTGCTCATAACCTGGTTAGAAACTACAGAGAAAGCTATAACTTACATGCTTCTAGCGGTATTTTGTTTAATCATGAATCACCTCGCCGCGGCGAAACATTTGTGACCCGTAAGATTACTCTTGCCGCGGCGCGCATTAAACTGGGATTGCAAGATGTCTTGCATCTCGGAAATTTAGATGCCCGACGTGATTGGGGATTTGCTGGTGATTACGTAGAGGCAATGTGGCTAATGCTTCAACAAAAAACACCAGATGATTATGTAATAGCTACGGGCGAGTCCCACACAGTCAAAGAGTTTTTGGAGTGTGTGTTTGACTGTGCTGGCTTGGGAAACTATGAAAAGTATGTGAGGATTAATGGGCGCTATTTTAGGCCTCATGAGGTGCCTTATTTATTGGGCGACCCGACCAAAGCAAAAAAAGTATTAAAATGGGAACCGACAGTATCATTTGAAAAACTTGCATCTATGATGTATGATGCAGATTTAGAATTAATTAAAGGAGAATTAAAATGAAATTATCCAATCAAGCGATTGGGGCTTTAATGATGGCCCTTCAAAAATCATTAATGGAACAAAGCGATATTGTTCCTATGTTATCAGAAATGGACTTTGACAAGTCTCCTGACGTAAAGCGCTGGGGGACCAAGAGCGGCGAGCTAGTTGTTAATAATCCACCTGTGGTCTCGCTTGAAGGGATTACACCCCCCTTCACCATCGAAGAAGAATAAGTGCCACGATATACATATCGTTGCATAGAATGTTCTGAACAGTCGATAGTCTCTCATCTATCTAATGAGACGATATCAGAGTGCCCTAAATGTACCTCTCCTAACGTAGTAAAATTATTAAATACCTTTACTACTCCTACCAAAAGGACGACAAAACAAAAAGTCGGCGAGGTAACAGAAGAATTCATTCAGGATGCTCGCAAAGAATTAAAACAACAAAAACACAAATTAGATAAGGATAGATAATGTTGTTATATAGTACGATAATAGTATCAATTATAATTAATATTTTATTAACTTGGTATGTTATCGGATTATTAAAGAAATTTGTTTTTATTTCCGAGAATATGTCAGATTTATTTCTTATAACGAAAGCATTTCAGGTATTTGTTAAATCATTATATAGTATGGATAGTTATCATGGGGAACCAATGATACAAGAACTCGTGTTTAGAACAAAAGAAATGAACGATGAAATAGAAAATTTTAGAGACATCTTTGAACCTACACTGGATGAAGAAATAGAGGAAGAATTAAATGCAGCCGAAGAAGAAGCGCCGCTCGCGCCGCTCTAAAAAAAATTATTATTTTACACAAGTACATGAAGATGCAATTGTAAAATATGCCGCTACTAACGATTTAGGCTTAAGAACACAACTTTATATTGAGTATATTCAGCCAGCCTTCGATCAAATGGTTGATAAAATAATTTATACTTATCGATTCACAAGCCTGCCCAATATTGATTATCTGAAAGACGATTGCAAGGTGTGGCTTACTACTATATTAAACAAATATGATCCCAATAAAGGTTCTAAGGCATTTTCTTATTTTTCTGTAGTTACCAAAAACTGGTTTATTCATAAAGTTAAAAGGACCCAAAAACGAAATCGTACAGAAGTTTTCATGGAAGACATGCTTAACGAGTTAGAAGAAGATCTAATATCAGACGAGCCGACCTACGAACAAAAGAGATCTGAACTAGAGTTTTGGCAATCATTAAATAATGAAATTGATACTTGGAACTCTTTTATGCTTAAAGAAAACGAGAAAAAGGTGCTTATGGCTGTTCGAATCCTACTAGATTCAGCCGACACAATTGAAATTTTTAATAAAAAGGCTATTTATTTATATCTACGAGAGATCACCGGGCTTAATACAAAACAAGTTGTTAATAACTTAAATAAATTAAGAAAAAGGTATAAGGTATTCAAGGACAAATGGGAAAGCGGCGAAATTTAAATTTAGACGATTATATAGAAGAGTCGACCACTAACATACGCGAGGATCGTGCCATGGCAAAGTCCCTTCTCATGGATGCCATAGGTGACATGAAGTTGTCAGACTCTGCCCGAAAAGAACTTGGGCCTATCGCCGCAAAATATGTAGAGAATCTCCAACGCTCAAACGAACAAATGGTTAAGTTGGCATCGTTATTACAAAAGCAAAAAGCCCAACATCTTGGTCTTTCGGCTGATGATAAAGAACAATTATTTGACTTGTTGAATGAAAAAGGGGAACAATAAAAATGGCAGGAGAAAAATTTACATTTAATGACCTTAAGTGGGAGGCTAATGCTCCGGCTGAAACTACGCTCACGTTTGCTGGTGATCCAAGGCGTGACACTGCACGAGATTATTTAAGAAATGCTGTCGTGATGGCATATGAAAAAAACCGTATACCACAATTGTGGCCATGTATCGTTGTTAGTCGACGCGTGGCTAATAGTTTGAGTATAATAAATCAAAACGTCATCTCAGCTGGGATCGCCGGCGTAACCCAGACGCAGCGCGACAATTATGACACTGACGGAACGGTCGCTACCTATTATATATACAAGGTTGTTAATGTTCTAAACAACCCGCTTCCCTACCCTTTTGATGCGTGCGATCCCATTCTTTTACATTACCCCGATGTTCAAGCGAGTTCGAATATTACTGAAGACATTCCTCTTGGCACATTCGTTAAATTAACGTATGAGGATCCAGATCATCTTAAAGGTGGGACCATTGTAGAACTGGGGGGACATATCGAGATAGGTTTCGGCGATCAGGAAGCTAGCTTAAAAGACCTGTGGCTCGATCGCGCTAGCGGGGGAATGACCAACTGGGATAGTAGAGAGACTCAATTAAAGATTGAGTGGACAGCCACCGATACTGAGGGCCTCCCGGCCGGAACAGAGATGTTCAATGGAGAGATTTCCGATTTTTTGCTGGATACATACCAGGGCGCCAAACTCCTCCCCCCGGCTATGGCAGATTACAAAAAATTGGTAGCAGCATATGAAGAGAGGTTTCCTGGGAAGAAGCTCATGGCCTTCGGCTATAGGACATACCAGAGCCAAGTTGATGTACGTGTCATTCGCGAAGAGGGTGACAGGTGTCCAGAGAACAAGGGCGAACCTACCAACGGCGCCGGCGAATATGATAAAAATTGTAAATTTGTTGGTAAGGCTGCTACGCCTGGCACATCTAATCATGGCTGGGGCGCTGCAGTCGACTTAGTGGGCTTAGAATTTCGAGATGCCAGGAACAATGGCACGGCGCCTCACAGTGAAGAGTTTAGATGGATAAATCAATATGCGTCCGAATACAATTTTGTTTTTGGTGTTCCCAACGAGCATTGGCATCTGGACTGGATGCCGTTTAGCTCCAAGGTCACCGGCCTTTCGAGAGCAACTGCGCAGCAATCGTGGACCGCATCTACGACGATTAACCGCGAGAGGACGGTGGGAGCACCAACCTAACAACCTCCTAGATCCTCAACAAGAAAGAAGGACTTTATACATGACTGACCCTGTACCACAAAAAAATAGACCCCTTATCGATTTATCGGCATTATGCAACAGAGAAAAGGAACTCTTTGATGCACTTTCGGAATCTCAACAAGCGCAGTTTTTAGGATTTGGTCCGGGACGACGTCCCACATTTGATGTGCCAGATTACGATCAGCTCCCGTGGGAAAAGGTTCTTAAGAAGGGAAATGCTTTTGTTGTCCTAGGCTGCGATCGCAACGGCGGCCCAACTTCTGGCTTCGGCGGCCAAATGGCTACTCACTGTGGTGCTGTTGATATTGTCGCCGGCCGCAACGGCTTCTATGCCGCGAAGAAGACGAAGGCTCGCTGCAAGATTGAAAAGAAGGGCCCCGATTTTGTTGGGGACGCTGCGCGAGTATACGTCAGCCAAAGAGCCGATCCGGATGCATATTTTAGGATTGCCCCGGGAGTGGTGGGTAACACCAGTTTCAACAGTCCGCGTTCGACTGTGGTGGCTAAAGCAGACACTATAAGGATTATTGCTCGTGAAAACATTAAGCTCGTAACAAAAACAGATAATATGAATTCTCAGGGCGCCACCTTGAGAGACGGTATGAAGGCTATATATGGAATAGATCTGATGGCTATGAACGGCGCAGGGGGTCAGCAGTCATTAGTAAAGGGACAACAGTTGGTAAAATTATTAATCGATATTGTAGAAGGGATATCAGGGCTACAATCGACTTTCCTGACGTATGTTGCTCAAACTAGAAAATTTCATATGTCGTTAGTTACACACAATCATCACGGCTCCTTTTTTGGCATTCCTGACGCACCAGACTTTAAAGGGGCTATTCCAGATGGTGTTATGGCCATGATTAATAATGTTTGTAACGTCGATGTGGGCCTTTTGATGAGTCAAGTGGGCTGGACCGGACTAAAATTTGAGTATTTGCACGCCGCAGGCGGGATCAAGACTACAGAACGAGATGAATATACTGGTGAGGTCGGTACCAAGTATATTTTAAGTGATTATAATACGACTAATTAAGGAATTTCATGAATGAGTAAACCACCTCGCAATTTACCAGCACCCGCCGGACCCCCTAATCCGAATGCTGAGCCAGGCATTATCCAAGCGCGCCAACCGAAACCAGTACAGAGCTATTCTTTGGCCGGCGCAGTTGATGAGCGCACCGGATTTCGTAATAGAAAAATGGATATTCCATTTTATAATGCGGGCGATGATTCGATAAAAACAAAAATAACTTACGATAAAATTATTGATGATGCAGATCTTAGCTCTAAATCTACTGCAATTGGTGAAATATTAACCGATCGTCTTATTCTTCATTATTACCCCGAGTTTTATGAATATTTGCCCGCACCTGACTTCCCAGGCGTCGTTGACTTAAGTGCAGACTCATATACGGCTTATGAACATGTTCGAACGATGTTCGGTGATGCTTTAACCATAGGCTATTATACACCGGTCGATCCTCTTTTGGTAGCTGCGGGTAAGAGCGTTCTTATAGGAAATATTAGCTCTTTAGAATTTCCGCTCGATAATAATCAGGTAAGTGCACTAAAAAATGAAGTAACCGCGAAAGATAAAATTTCTGGAAAGGTCGAAGCGCTGGAATCGACTTCCACCTCAATAAGTGTTATAAGTCCTGCCGAAATAAGAGAGGTTCTGGAGATCTTGAATGTGCTGCCGCCTTTTGGAGATGCCCTGCGTCTTTTTAATCAAAACGAAGAAATCAGTATTTATGGTGACGAGACGACTCTCCCTATGATAACTTATTTGAGCAACAGCCTTATTGTAAATGATGTCCTTAAGGCCTTCGCAGCACAAGAGACCCTCCTGGGCCCGAATGTTCTTCCGGTAAGCATAGATTTTGAATCAGTGCGTACAGCTCTTCCTGAACTTTTAAATTCAGTTATATTAGAGTCTATTTTGGAAGAACTCCAAGGCGCCAAACAAACAGCCGGGAATCCGATATCAGAAGAATCAACATTTCTTGAATTTAACGCCACCCCCGAGGGTCCTCCCACTGGTGTGGTTTTTATATCATTCGGAATGAAAACTCCGGCTGGGTATGATTCCACAACAGTATCTCAACCCGGGGAACCTCAAAAATCTTTAGCTATCGCTGGAATTAGTTATTTTGCCATCGGCGATCGATTGCCGTTAAAAACGGGATATATGACAAACTCTAAGTATAATCATGAATTTCAAGATATGAATACGTTAGTCATACTTAAATCTTTTAATTCTCTCGTAACCATGCATCGCGAAGATGAAGCGAAGCGCCGCGGCGATGAGATGGCGGTTAATTTTTTCGGTGCGTTACGTTCGTTATATGACGGCCCATCTGCAGACTGGACCGATGCATCAGGTTACTCGTTTACAGATTGGATGAGCGAGACCAATCCGGCCGATTTCGGCATCGAAAATCCAGATAATTGGACTATTCCGGATATCCCAAGTCCGGCAGAATTAAATATAAATAACGAGTTTATTGTTGCCGCGGCTCAAATGGGTCTTATCGATCTGGCGGACACCGAAAAACTAGAAAAAGGTTTTGTTGCATCCTTATCCCCAGAAGAATTGCGTAAATATAAAGCCGAAGTAATGGAAAACCCGGAAGTTTATCGAAAGGTAATGCTTGCCAATAAGAAGAAATCCCTAAAGGCCGGCGTGCAAACGGCAGAAGCAGTTGCATCTTTCTTTAATGGTAGCATTCCCGGACTAAAGAAGGGCTCAAAGATGGATTTGTTATTAAAATCTATTGGCATGGATGCGCTCGTAAAAGAAGCATTAATCTGCGCTACTTTTGGACTTATGCCCGCTTTAGGAAGAATTGCAACCGCTGTAGCAAATGCTATTAAAACAGCGGGCCAACAAATTTATATTGAGCCGCGGCCACCCGGACTTGGTATTACGATACCGGCAGCGCCCGCCTTTATAAAACAATTAAAAGCAATCTTTACTATCGATGGCGAACTATGGAGAATGATGCTGAAAGTTATGCTCGAAACCCTTCAGTCTGCCGTCATGGAGATTGTTAAAGGTTTGGCTAAATTATTGAAGGAATTATGTGAACTTAAGAACCCGCGCGCAGAAGATTTCGGAGAGACTGACATAGCTGACTTGATTAATAAGAATAAGATAGATTACCCTGATATAGTGGGGCCCGGGCCACTAGAAACTATAGCCGCCAAAAAAGGGCTTACCATGGAACAGATGATGAAATATTTCCAGCACGTGTCTGCTATCTTAAGTTCAATGGAAATTTGCTTTTTGTTTACAAATCGTTCTGAGTTAACCTATGAGACAATGAGTAAGATCCTTACATTTAATTTATCGTATGAAGATTTGCAAGTCAGAAATGCTCTTAATAGTTTTGGCGCCATTAAAGGATTCTTTGCAGAGCTGTCTCGTTTTGTTGATGCGACGCCTTTCTGCAACGAGATAGCCAACGAGGTGTACGCCCTAAATATTGATAATATTTGTTTATTAGAGGAAGAAGCCCCAGATGCGATAAATCAAATTTTACAGGATATGGTAGAAAATGGCATTGTTCTTGAAAATCCACTTGATAGTATTAATTTGGATTGTCCTCTTCGCGATGATTATATGAGCAATCCGCTGGTTAGTGACACAATCCCTGGACTTTTAGACTTCATAATGGAGGTGGTCGAGGGAGAGTTTGCCAATTCTCTTAGCTCTCTCACCTCTATTATGAAAGAACCCTCTTTACAATCAACTCCAGGTGGCAAGGCCATCCAGGACGCCGTCGCAGCTGGTCGAGATTATGAAAATGATACTAGCGAAAGTGGGTGGAGCGATGATATTAGCGGCGTCGCGAAAGATGTTATGAAGAAGGTTGCCAAAGCACTTAAGTCCGTCGGCGACACCATGGATGAGATTGATCAATGTAACCTAGACTTGGAAGGGATTCTTGGCACTGAAGCAGAAACCGTTGACGAAGTATTTACGCAGGTTATAGGTATCTTAACAGACTTAGTAAATGATCCCGAGATGATGGGAGGTATTAATGATATTGCCACCGCCTTAGAGAGTATGTCAGACGGAACTGATGAAAATGGCAATCCATCGACGCCAGTCGTTACATATCAATTTCCGCCTTCCTTTAAAAGAAAGTTTCGTTCTTATCTCCCGAATGGGGGGGACTTCAGCTCCGGCCACGATAACAAGTTTTCGGCCGGCTCAAACCTAACTTCCCAAGCGAGCAATGGGGGAGTGGGGATGACTTTTCTGCTTGGCGAAGGTGCGAATGCCACGCCTGGCACCCCCCGTGGTATGGTATGGGATCGCTACCAACCAGGAGACGCTGGATACTACCGTCCAGTTGGGTCATGGCCTCCCAATCTTTCTACGTACCTTGCGATGTCCGCCACCGCCCGCCAGGCCCAGAACATCACTCGGTCGGACATTGCATATCAATCAAAAACCGCCATGACTGAGTTTCAGAACGGCGGCAATCCTGCACCAGCGGACCAACCCCATTGGGACAGCGCCCTGGAGGAGGACCCCGACAGCCCGTGTTACGGCATGCCCAAGATGGACCCTCCGTGCGAATTGGCCGGCCAGGAATGGGGAGGAGGCTTAGCACTTGATAGGCTTCGAGAGATTATGGAAATCCCCCCGGCCTCCCTGACCCAGGCCGAACGCGACGAGTTCGCGGCCCTAAACAGGTCCCGCGGGAGATGGTATCAACAATCGGCTGCTAATATGTATTTGCGACCCTTGCGTCCCGAGGAAAGGGACTCTCTAACAATCAACTACCCCTCCTATACTACTTCACCAACAGACTTTGTAGATATCCGTTTGACATCAAATTTGTTGGCAGAAGAAGATATTGCTGTTGATTATAATGATGATGCTGCCTCTATACCTACAGGTTATGATGATACGAGAGGGGTTAATCCGTATGTTAGTTTATTTTCGGACAGCTTAAGAAATCAGATTGAATTCGTAATCCACACTGCGGACTCGATGCAGACCGGGCAACCCGTGCAGACTCCTGTCCACCCAGGCACCGACCTAAGAGATAAAATGGTTCGAGAGATAGAAAATGTCTTATTTCCGGCGGCCTATGCAGGCTTGGTTGAATCAACTTTTGATTATATCCAACAAAATGGTATTTTTACGACAGAGAAATTAAATTCTGTTCAACTTTTCCACGATAACGCAAATTGCTTACCGGCTGATGTCGCCGATTTCTTAGATGCCGATGGGATTCTGGCGCAGCTACAGGACGAAATGCTGGACGCCCTTTGCTATGATCCTGTGACTCCAGGTGAGATGAATCCGATGGGTGCCAAGATAAGAGATGTTATTAAGTATGGCCTTTTCATGCTGTTGATACAAATCCATATAGCACAATTTGTAATTAAAAATATATTTGTTTTGTCGGCATTTGAAATAGACCAGTACATGGAGAAAAAGGCCGTAAAGAGCTTGTTAGCGGCAACAATAGGGAACCAGATGGCCGATTTATTGAGCCGAGAACCAATTGTAAGCCAGGAAATGGTTAAGTATTTTAATAAAAAGATTAAAAGAACGTCGACTATCGACGCCGGGGGACTTAAAGATAGAGCTGGAAATATAGTTTTCCCGGCCGGCACAGACTTTAGTATAGGTTCTGGAGGGAGCCCCCTCTCAGCAATTGTTGCATATCTAGTTAAAATGCGTATTTATGATTCAAAGACTGTTGTATCAAATGCTATGAAAAAGGTTACGCCAGACTCTACAGCAAAACCTTTGGATCGAGCATTTATAGAAGATGTCCTCACGGTGCAACCGATGTGGTTGGGGGGTATAAACCTTAGAGACAAGATTTTTTTTAAGAGTAACATTGGACCGGCAGCGCGCCAGATCATCGTCCCGACCCCGTTGCCCGATATCACAGTCAATGTCGAGCACCCTCTCCCTCCCCCATCCAGCGCCACCTTGACACTACCTGCGGTTGGGGCGCCGGTGACTACACGCACCATAAAGCAACAACGAGATCAACTCCGCGCCTTTTCCAATAGACTACGAAAAGGCGAAAGCAACATGAACCTGGGATATGGTAAGCTTGTTTTAGAACGCTGGGTAACTTGGGATAGTCTTACTCCAAGCCCCGGGGCTTCCGGCGGCTACACGACCAAACTCAACACCCTCTCCGGGCAAGACTATGGTATGGAGATAAGTCTTTTCCAGAGACTTATGGGGGACGCCGATCGGGGCGATAACGTCACCAATGCGATGATTGCGTTGGGCCTCAATCCGTTGGCAATCCCCAATATAACATTTCATGGCGTTGGGATAAAATATAAGATTGTATATTATTTACCGAGCAACGAACTTCGTAATCCCCGAGAAATCGCGCGGAAAAAACGTCTTACAAAGGAGCAATGGAATAGAGACTTTGAAGAGTGGCTTGCCACTATCGGCACGCAGGGGCTCAATAATATGTGGAATCCGCCGGCCTCGGGCGCCCTCTCTGGTCCATCTCCGCCCCCCGATCCCGCCGCCGCGGAGGTCTTCAGGAGGATCAACCTCGTCGGTATCGATGGAGTCGTCGCCGCGTGGAAGATGCGCGAAGAGGAGGGTCCCCCTACAGAAGCCCAGATCATCGCCGCCATGGCCGCCGGCCCCGAGGCCTCGCAGGAACTCCTCGCCCGCGCCGAGGCCATCCTAACCTATGAGATACTAGGTAGCACCGATCTGGACCCCATGACTGGGACACAGCCCTGGAGGACCGCGATGGCCGACAGCCTCGGGGTCGCCGTCGCCGACATTCCGAGCGCTTTTACAGGCCGTGCAAGCGTGTGGGATATCTGGAAAGCCCATATGGATCGCGCCGCCGGCCCAATCCCCTTCGTCTTCCCCGGCAATTTCTTCGGCGACGGCATGTTTTATGACGGTCTATATGATGCAGCTAATCCTGGTTTAAGATTCAAGGAGGAGAACTGGTTTGATTTAGGGACTGGTAACGGAACATTGTATAGATTTGTTTTGAAAGATTTAGATACGAGAGTTTCGATAGGAAGCAACCTGAAGCGGACGACCGAATCCGCCATTGCTCAAATAGCTGCCTACAATAGTCCCACTTTAACAGAGATCGAGCTCGTAGCCATCACCGACGATCCCGTCTACCAAGACTTCTTTGGAAAAGCTTTTAGTTCTGATTTGATTACCTTTATTCCTGTGTTATATAATTTTTATCTTACAAGTGCCCAATTTCCCAAAGTCGATGGCCGATTCGCCGCGCCCAAGGAACGTTGTTTGCAAATATTTAGAGATACCGTAAATAGCTCCGATACAGTACCCAAAAGAAGCCGTCGCCGCGGGGTGCCCCCACAAGATATGGCGGGTTCAGCAGATCTCCTGGATAAGCTGGGGCTATCCGCAAGAGATTTTGTATTAAAGATGCTGCTGGAAACGCCAATAGAAATTCTTCGGGGTATTTGCGAACTTATCGATCCGCACATTGCGCTCTCTAAACTTGTTAGAGATGTCACCGGAGAAGCGTTCAACCAAATAGGAAAAGCTATCGATATGTCTCCAGCGTTGCTTCCCTTAACTGGCCCCCTTCCAGATCCTCGCCCAGATGCCCCGGAGGGCTCTGAGATTCTAGGCATTGCGCCTGGCCTTACCGGAGAAGGAGTGATCGACATATTAACTTGTATACTTTCAATATCATTGAAAAAGGCTGTCAGGCGCGCCCCACACCCGCCGGGGATGGATGATATAAAGCTTGTTCCCCATATTGATTATAAGGGCGTCGACTTTAAGGGCACTGTGCCTGGCATATTTATGTTTTTTCTTAGTCCCTTTGGGTTCATCTATTTGTTATTGATGCTACTTAAGAGAGATGTTGAAGATCTATTAGATATGGAAGACGATGAAGATGATGTCATAGACGTCACAGAGGATGAAGGAGCTGGCTCGTGCTAATTATGGTAAAGAGGATATAATACGATGGCATCAGGACTAGCAGTCAAATTACCACTTACGGTAGATAAACAATTTGGGCCATATGGTTTAATAACCGACTATGCTGATCTGGTAAGACAAAATTTTAAAATGCTTATCTTAACCATACCTGGCGAAAGGGTAATGAATCCGGATTTTGGTGTGGGCCTTAAGAAGTATTTATTTGAAATGGATGCTCACTCAACTTACGCAGAAATTAATGATAGAATCTATTCACAAACTAAGCGCTATATGAACTATATTCAACTTAACAAAATCGATTTTAAAAAACCAGAAAACAATCCGGATCTTTTTCCACATGCACTGGCGGTGACAATACATTATACAATTGTTCCGCTCCAGGTGTCGACAATGCTTCAAATTGATTTTTGATAACTAATTATTATTGGAGCCACCTTTATGCCCAAGAAACAACAATCAATAAATTATACAAGTCGCGACTTTGATTCAATCCGCCGCGACCTTGAAATTTATGCTAAAAGATATTATCCCGACACTTATCAGGATTTTGGCGAAGCCTCTTTTGGGTCACTAATGCTTGATACGGTGTCGTATATTGGTGATATTTTATCATTTTATGTCGATTACCAAGCCAATGAGAGTTTTTTGGACTCGGCAATTCAATATGACAATGTCATTAAACTTGCAAGGCAATTCGGCTTTCGTCTTCCCGCTAGCCCGGCTTCATTTGGTACCTTAACTTTCTATATTAAGGTCCCAGCCTCTTCAACTGGCGGCGGGCCTAATTTAGATTTTGCTCCCACTCTTCGTGCAGGTTCTGGTTTCGGCTCTGCAGGAGGGGGCTCTTATACTCTTATCGATGATGTCAATTTTGGCGCCACCACTAATCAGATTGTCGTTGCTTCTGCCAATTCAACTACGGGCACCCCTCAATTCTACATAATTCGTGCCCTCGGGCGAGCCATCTCCGGCCGCACCAATATAGAGGAGATCCGGGTGGGAGAGTTTCAAAGATTTTTAAAGGTCCCTCTTACAAACACAAACATCACAGATATATTAAGTGTCACTGACACCGAGGGGCATACATATTATCAAGTTGACAATCTATCACAAAATGTAATCTACAAAGCCATTAGGAACGGCGGCGCCGATAGTTCAACTGTTCCAAACCTATTAAAAGCAGTCCCGGTCGCAAGAAGGTTTGTGATGGAGACCCGCGGCATTGATACGTATTTACAATTTGGATATGGATCAGATTCAGAGTTGTTAGGCAACTCAGTATTAGAACCATCGGAACTAATGCTTGATTTAAATGGTAAAAATTATATTACTGATTTAGATTTTGATCCGGTTAAGCTCATAAGTTCAGATAAATTTGGCGTTGCGCCCGCCAACACTAGCCTCCGGGTATCGTATCGTTATAATACCGGCCGAGATGTTAATGCAGCAATTGGTACCGTGACAACCGCTAGATCTCCATCGTTTAAGTTTTCTCAGCAAGCGGAGCTGGATCAGCCGAGCAGAACAGCCGTAGTTAATTCGCTCGAGCTCACGAATGAACAGCCTTTTGTGGGCAATATATCTCTACCTTCTTCAGAGGAAGTCAAACAACGTACTATGTCGTATTTCGCGACACAGAATCGTGCCGTAACAGCTCAAGATTATCAATCTATTGTATATGGGATGCCTGCCCGCTTCGGTGCCGTTCATCGTGCACAAATAGTTAAAGACTTTGATGAATTTAAAAGAAATCTAAATCTTTATGTTATTTCAAAAAATACAAGCGACAAGTTAACTACCGCAAACGTAATATTGAAAGGTAATGTTAAAACTTGGTTAACGCAGTATAAGATGATAAATGATACTGTCGACATTCTGGATGCTGAAATCGTTAATTTTGGAATTAAATATCAAGTTACATTGGGTTCTGCCGCTAATAGATATTCAGTTATTAGTGAGGCCAACAGAAGGCTTAATTCTTACTATTATAAAAATCCATTTGATATTGGAGAAAGTATTCAATTAATGGAGATCTATCGTGAGCTGCAAAAGGTCAAAGGTATTCTGGATGTTTATGACGTACGGGTTGTAGAAAAAAATGGGGGCCTTTATTCTAATAGTAATTATGATATTTTTGGTAATACATCTGCTGATGGAAATACGGTGTATGCAAATGAGAGGATTATATTTGAGCTTAAGTTTCCGAACGTCGACATTCAGGGAACCATTAGATAATGGCAATTGCAAGATATACCGCCAGCGCTGATACTACCATAACCAACGCTTTTGAGGCAGACCTCAGTGATCGTGGCACCGGATCCAATATGGGTTACGCTGACGCAGTAGAGATATTTTCGATTTATGGGCAGGAATCTGGCTCTACAACCGGACAATCTCAGGAGCTTTCCCGCGCGCTCATTAAATTTCCTATTACCACGATTAGTGCTGATCGCGCAGCTAGCCGGATTCCTGCTAGTGGTAGTGTATCTTTTTATCTTAGGCTGCATAATGCCAAACATCCCTTCACGCTGCCACAAAACTTTAATTTAGTTGTCGCCCCAGTATCGCGGTCGTGGACAGAAGGCGAGGGTCTTGATATGGATGAATATCAAGATTTAGGGTCTGCCAACTGGATGCAATCGGATAGTAGCACAACTTGGACTTCAATTGGGGGAGATTATTTAACGGCCTCAAATTATAATGTTCTTTTTGATAAGGGCTATGAAGACATGGAGATAAATGTATCACAAATTGTCGAAGAATGGATCGCCGGCACGTTTAACAATTATGGATTTGGCGTTCATTTAACCGCCAGTCAAGAAGCATATTTTTCAAGTTCCACAGGCCAAGATACTACGGTTTTAATTAATAATACCGTCGGCGCGCTGCAATCATATTATACAAAGAAATTTTTCTCACGTTCTACGGAGTTCTTCTTTAAGCGACCGGTTATTGAGGCACGTTGGGATTCTCGTATTAGCGACGATAGAGATAGCTTTTTCTACTCTAGTTCATTGGCGCCGGCTGCTGACAATCTTAATCAGCTATATTATTACAACTATATCCGCGGCCGCCTCGTTAATATACCCGACATCGGAACGGGCAGTATTTTAGTATCTTTATATTCTGGATCCACGGCTCCGGCGGGATCAAAGCTGACGCTATATAACGGGGATACGAACATAACTGGTGGCTATGTAAGCACTGGAATTTATTCGGCTTCTATGGCTATAACTGCGGCCACCACCCCCCTACAAGTTGTTTATGATGTTTGGCACAGTTCGAGTACGGAGTATTTTACGGGGTCGATTTATCCCGAAAAGATGCCGACCTATTCCTTTGCTCCGGATTTTTCAAGGGTTACAAGTTGCAAGAATCTTAAAAAATCGTATTCGGCGGGCGACAAGACAAGATTTAGATTTTTTGTTCGCAATAGAAACTGGACTCCAACAATTTATAGTAAAGCAAAACTGAATAACCCAACGGAGATAATAACTAGCGCTTCTTATTCTATCCAACGTGTAAGGGATAATTATACTGCCATTGCTTATGGGACTGGTTCCAATTATAGTACTTATCTGTCTTATGATAGAGAAGGTAATTATTTTGATGTGGATATGTCGCTGCTGGAGGCGGGATATATGTATGAGATAAAATTATCTTATTATAATGATAGTATAGGCGACTGGCAAGAACAACCACAAACGTTTAAATTTAGAGTTGAATGATAATTAGGATATGGCATTTAAAGATTACTTTGATAAAGCAAAGTCTATTCAGGCGTTAGCCAACAAATCCGCTGCCGACATAGGCAACGAAGTTGAGTCTGTTGGGTACCACCAAGAAGACATAATTCGTGAAGAGAGATTTATCCCTAGGGTTGATTATGAGTACCCGGATAATTTTGCTCATTATGGATCGGCGGAAGAGTATTACGACCAAAGCTTAAAAAGAATATATGAAGACTATCCATATGATGGTTCTTTAAGAGAAAGAGCTAAGTGGGAAAATGAATCAACCTATTTAGATCTCCATATATTTAATAAATCATATCCTCGCACCAATGGATATGTTGTTCTAACAGCAGATGGTTATGGGACTTCTACGATAACTGACGGTTACGGCCTTTCATCGCAGCCGGAATACATTTATTTTAAAGGTGGTCCCCACCCAAGTCTTGACACGACACTCTCTTATGCTTCCCAATTTACTGGGTCAAACGTTTATGAAACAACCAAAAATCGTGAAAATAACTTAAAATGTGATTTGCAGGATGAAGGGGTGTCTGTTGAATTTTGGTTAAAAAAAGATGCGTTCTTGTCGACCGGGGGCGGCGACGTGGCCTCGACGTGGATAGAGATGTACGGCGATGCCGGCCCCGGAGAAGGCCAAATTATCACCCTTATTTCAACGGACGGCACCACCATAACGTATACTGGCGCCGCAAGCGAAAACACATCAGCAAATGAATTTGATGCTTCCGGTACTGATCTTACTGTAAAAGCGACGTCTTTAAAGGATTGCATCGAGGCCTCCGCGGGCCATAATGGAAAAATATTAGTGACCCAAGCCGCCGGCACTCTGTATTTAACACAAGCTATCAAAGGCACCGCCGGAAATACTGTTGTAACAGAAACTCTCTATTGGGCCCACACTCCGAACTTCAGCGGCGGCGCAGGACTACCCGACTCGTCCCCCACCATCACCAATAAAGAAGTTATTTTCGATCTTTGGAACGGCGAAGACTCCTCGTCAGTTTCGTATGGGCGCTTTAGGATTGAGCTATCTGGCAGCGATGCCGCCACCGCCGACGCCGGCGCCGATCCCTTTCTGATTACTATGATGTCGGGAACTAGCGGGTTTGCTAGCGCTTCCGTGGCGCCCAGCACCGTTACTACATCTTCTGTTGCAGATGGTAACTGGCATCACTATGCATTTACTTTTAGGTCTGCTTCTGCTGGCACTCTCTCTAAATTCTATGTTGATGGAACTCTCAGCAACGAGACAACGATAGCTACCGTTGGACCAGATGGATGGGCCTCGCCATGGCCGCTTAATGAACTCCCCAGCTCGGGACTTAGAGCATATATCGGAGCGCTAATAGAGCCCCCCAGCGGATCCGCAGCTTCTGCCACCGCCGGTAAGCTTTCTGGCTCCCTAGATGAATTTAGATATTGGAAGACAGAAAGAACAGGCCAACAGATCGGGCGCCATTGGTTTACTCAAGTAGGCGGCGGCGTTAACACAGATCCGACTCCTTTTGTAGAGACAACCGAAGAAGCCAATACAAACTTGGGCGTTTACTTTAAGTTCAATGAGGGGATCACGGGAGCCGAGGCAACTGATTCCGTGGTGCTTGATTATTCCGGGCGCCTCTCCAATGGTGCGTGGACAGGATACACCACAAATTCGAGAAATACAAATTCGGCCATCGTTGAATCAGCCGCGGCAATAAAAGAGTTTAAAGATCCAATTATTTATCCATTCCATCCCGAGGTTACCACTCTCGCCAAAAGATTGCAGTTAACGGGCTCGAATTATGATGTAAATAACAATGCATCTATGTATAATCTTATGCCTAGCTGGATCTCCGAGGAGGATGCCGAGGGGCAAAAGAATTTAAAATATCTGACTCAGATAATGTCTAGTTATTTTGATACCTTACAGATCCAAATTAAATCTCTGACGGATATCAAGGATATAACCTACAATACGGGTAGTAACAAGCCATTGCCATTCGCTGAAAGGCTCGTGTCGTCTGCCGGAATGGTGTCACCCAATATTTTCATTGATGCGGATGTGTTAGAAAAGTTGGCCGATAGAAGCGAAAACAGAGTATATGAGAAACCCCTTGAAGAAGTAAAGAATGCAATATATCAGAATATTTACAACAATTTAATTTATATCTACAAGACAAAGGGCACTGAAAAATCTTTCAGAAACTTACTGAGGTGTTTCGGAATTGACGATGATCTAGTAAAGTTAAACATGTATGCCGATAATATCGAATATGAAATAAAAGATAATCGTCGTAATGTGGTAGTAGCAGATAGATTTGTTAATTTTAATACACTAGACAATACAAGCGCGACTGTATTCCAGTTTCAGAATCCCGGAGATACAACAGATACAGCTGGTTATTTCCCTGCTCAGACTCGCTTAACGGGCGGCTATGCACAAACTTTTGAAGCCGATATATTGTTCCCTCAAAAGGCAGATGAGGCTGCCTCCTTTTATGTTGATACTAATGTTGTAAGCGCATCTTTGTTCGGTCTCCACGGCGCCGCGCCGTCAGAAACAGATACGGCTTGGGATCCCAATGATCGATCAAACTTCCAGGTATATGCCGTACGAGATGAAATAACTTCGGATAATGTTCGATTTGTATTGACCGGGACTGCAGGAGGCTTTGTTCCCGCGCTTGAGTCAAATTTGTTTGAAGATGTTTATGAAAACACACACTGGAACTTGGCGGTTAGGATTAGGCCCCAAGCTTATCAAAGTACCCGTTCCCGCGCCACGGGGTTTATCGATAATTATGTTGTAGAACTCCATGGCATCCAAATTGATAGCGGCGATATACGTAATGAATTTACTGTAAGTGGCACGATCGCCACTCCGCATGCCGGGTTTGTAACAGGCAGCAAGAGAGTCTATATCGGTGCTCATAGGACAAACTTCTCTGGAACTTTGTTGCAGCGCAGTGACGTTAAAGTTAATGCTTGTAGATATTGGTATGATTACTTAGAGGACGCAACACTTAGGGGACACGCATACGATACACAGAATTATGGATCTCTGAAACCCCATTTTTATGCTTTTCCGTTTAACCCGAGAGCAAGTGGTTCGCTGGAACTTTTAAAGATGGATACTCTTGCATTAAATTGGGAATTCTCTGAAAATACTGGATCGAACGTTGCGGGCGAGTTTACTGTTGCCGATCAGTCTTCTGGCTCTGCCACTGCTGCCACATCTCATGGATGGATCGGGCCGCTTGTGGCCAAACAGTATACCGCAAAGGGCGCCGGTTTTGCGACTTCCTCTATTCAGGCGGTCGATAAAGATTTTCTTGTTTCTTCAAAGCTGCAATTGCCAGAAAATATCCAATCAAGCGAGATGGTTACCATACTTGGTGCTCAAGAGCAAAACGTATTTACCAGGGATTCTCGGCCAATAAATTACTTCTTTGCTTTCGAAAAGAGCATGGCGCAGGCTGTCTCGACAGAGATGATCAATTATTTTGCAACCCTTAAGGACATTAACACCCTTATTGGAGAGCCAGTTAATCGTTATCGCCCAGAATACAAGGGGCTGAAGAAACTAAGACATCGATTTTTTCAAAGAGTTAGTAACAATGAGATTGACTTTGAGAAGTTTTATGAATTTTACAAATGGTTTGATTCTTCCTTAACAGTAATGCTGCAACAGCTTGTTCCTGCATCGGCTGATTTTGCAGAAAATGTGAGAACAGTTATTGAAAGTCACATGCTCGAAAGAAGCAAGTATCAGCATAAGTTTCAGAATGTTAAGAAGCAGGGACGAGACCCGGAGGGCTCAGCGCGCGGTAACTGGGATACTGCAGATGATGCTACATCTCCCGAAGATGATCCGACCGGTACTGGCTTTTATTCTGCCAACGCTACCACAAGGAGGCAAATTGGTACTTCTCAGACGCGTAAGTTAACGCGTTGGAGTTGGCAGTCCGCACCAATTGGAACTGTTACAGAACTCCCTCGCGGTGATTCGTTGCTATTTGACGGGGATGATCAGTATGTGCGGATCGATAGCGACTCTGGTGCTACATGGGAAGCGCTTATTGGTGGCTCCGGGGCCGCTGCCAAGGCTTATAGTTATTCCCTCTGGGTAAATCCAAGTGCCATGGATGATACTTATCCTCGTTTGATTTCTTTCGGGAATGCCGACCGGTCGCTCATGATTAACTATAGCGCTCTTGGGGCCCACTCCAAGCTGAAAGCGGCAAACAATACCGGCGCGACATCAAGAGTCCAATCCACAACAGCACTAGCGGCTGATACATGGTATCATATTGTTGTTACATATGCCGGCGGCTCCCATTCCGCTGGGGATTTTAAAATATATCTTAACGGAGCCGATGATTCTACCGCCGAGAACACCGCGGCTCCAGATACCATTACGGGAGCAAACTCTGCTATTGGGTGCTATGGCTCGGCCAACAACAATTTTGCCGGCAATATGTGCGATGTTGCTGTGTGGGATAAGGAGTTGTCCAGTGCCGAAGTGACGGAAATTTATGCTAGCGGCGAAAGGATAAAATTAACCACCACCAGTTGCCAGGGGAATTTATTGTCGTGGTGGAAACTTGGTGGCGACCCTCGTGATACCTATAATGGCACGATGTACGATCAGGTCGGCGGCAGAGACGGAACTCCAACCAATTTTGACTCCGCTGCAGATATTGAGGCTAAGTCGCCGTCTTTTGTATCTCCTTACAGCACATACCTCGGAAATACACAAAATAAGAACAGTCTTTGGTGGCAAGATCAGGTTGAAAGATGGGCGCCGGCGCTATCCCAGAGCATCGGTGCCATCAATAATACTAAGCAGCTTTATTTAAATTCTATTAGAGCGGCCAATAGCCGGGCACAGATCAGTCCTGTTAAATTTACTTGGGATGGAGTCGCAACTTTCGGCGGTGTTGGGTTTAATCTAAATAAAAAGGTGGGCTATGTTTATGATGCCACAAGGCCCTTTGGTCCACTGGCAGAGGGCACGAGTGCTCCAACAAATATAATGCTGGCTAGTGGCTCCGGTATCGAATTATTGATGAATACAACTGACGTTTATCACCCAGCAATGCGCCAGAGACTTGGATTTGTTGTCGATCCCGATGTTAACAGAAGCAATGATAATAAAGACAGAAACGACGGCAATTTGTTGGCTCCATTTAGTATTTACTCATCTTCGGTAACCACGGGACAAAACAAGCAACTTGTGGAGAATTATGCTACTGGTGTGGTGATCACAAATCTCCATCACGATTTAGTGTATGATAATGACATACCTTTACAGGGTCCGTTTCCGGAGCAATATGTCGGCGGTCGACAGAATCGTCATATACAGCTTAATATGGGGACTGATACCGCCACAAATAGAGCCGAAGGTTGGAAACTTCTGTTTAATGGTGTTTCTTCTTCGGCTGGCGGCGAATTTTCAAATGCTTTTGCTCTGGTCTCTCCAAACTATGATAAAACTGTTGCAGTGGGATATAATAAAGACATCCCAACCGCCAATCGATTGCGTAATGTTGGAACAAAGCGCCCAGTAAATATTAGAAATATTCAGATGAAAACCGGCTCTACGGCTTTCTCTACGATTTTGGGGAATTATCAGAAGAACTATCAGGTTGTTCAGTCTTCAGCACGCGAAAAGAATGATCCATTTTTCAACGATCAGTCGTTTGATTTTGCATTGTATCCCGAGACGTTGGCCACTAGAGGGCGCCCTCCACTCACTTCTTTACCACGTAAGTCATTATATTTTGATGGGTCGAATCAAGTGGTCTATTGGGGTACAACTTCTATAACCCCATGGGATACTTATATCGGTGGCTCTGGGGCCGGTGCCCTCCCTGTAAGTTTTTCATTTTGGATGAAGGCCGCTACCGGAGGCGACGCGTGGCCACAATTGATACGCTTCGGCTCCAGCCAGGAGCGCAACATTCAAATTTGGGACAGTGATGGTTCTTTCACGACTTTTCGGATGGAGTGGAGGATCAATGCAAATACAACAATTGGCGTCGTCCGAAGCACAGCAGATGGAATGACGGCAGGAACGTGGTACCATGTGGTGGCTACTTTTGCGGGGGGGAACACCGGCGCGCAGAATTTATATATCAATGGAACGCTCGATAATGCCTACGTGACTCCGGTCGAGGACCCCATGGATTTAACGAGCGGAAACCCGTTCATTGGCGGCCAGGGATCGAGCAATAGTTATAAAGGTGCCATCTGCGACACCGCCGTTTGGGCCCGCGAACTAACGGCGGCAGAGGTTAAAAGTCTATACGGAGGAGGGTTTAGGGTCAATCCTGCAATGACAGTCCCAGATCAGCTGTTGTCGTGGCTGCCGCTTGGTGCTGGCCCGGACGACGACGGTGACGCTAGCGGTGCCGATACACTTCCTGATCAAGCTTATAACGTCAAAAAATGGAACGGCGACCCGGCCAATAGTCCCACAATCATAAGCGACTCCCCTCCTTTTGGTGGGTACGGCTCTTATACTCAAAATCCCGGCGGAGATTTGGATTATGAATTGCCTAACAGAACCGGCACAAACTCTAACAAATCCATCATTGTTAATCGCTTCGGCTCCCCCGGTGGCTATGAGATCCAGTCACGAGGTTATATGGATCCGGCGCACGAAGAGCTCTCGGTTTATAATGCTCTCCCCTACCGAAATCGTGACGTTATAAATTATGGATTTTCGAATTCGGCGTCTGTTGATCCCACAGAAACCATTGTGGTTGTTGACCAAATTAGCAAGAACCGCGGCCTTGACCAGCGCTCTACCCTCCACTGCGGGCCCTTTGGTACAGACGCTGCCTACGGCTCTGTAACACCTACTAGCACCCGCGCAGACGGGGAGCTGGGATACTCAGTAACACCTTCTTGGCACAAGACCAATCGAAATGCCTCTGTGAGGCCCACGCAGGTTACTGGAAGTGCAGTCGGCGCGCCCGGAGCGCCCGTCGACTTTCAGCTTCAATTTGGTACCGCGGCCGCCTGGGAGACTGCGATAGGAGGAGTTGGTCAGGACCTGGCCAAGCCTTATACTATTTCGGCGTGGTTCAATATAAACGACTCGGACAGCTCCGGTACCTTTCTTTGGAACATAGGGGCGCTTAAGCGCGCGGCATACGTCATCGGGGGTACTCTATACGTCCAACCCTATGGCTCGCTGGGAGGGTCGGTGACCATCTCCGACGATCGTTGGTATCATATCGTTGTTACATATGACGGCGGCAGGGAGGTCGGTGGTACCAATTTCCTGGCGATTTATGTAGATGGAACTCGGCGCGCCTCCAACAGCTACAAGACTCACGCTGCAACCGCCACGTACCCCCTCCAGCTTGGCTTCTACTATGGCGGCACCACAATTTATTCTCTTGATGGCCAGATGGCACAATTTGGGGTTTGGAACCGCGCACTGGGGCTTGGGGAGATATTAGAACTATATCATGCGGGAGAACCTTTTGACAATATTGGAACGAACGTTTATCGAGATGGACAGAGGGAGCCGTGGGTTGCTAATGGATTGATTGCATGGTATCGGTTCGATCCAGAATATGGAGACACTCCCACCTCGATTATTAATCAAGCCCCCACAGCACGCGTTAATAATGATAACACTTTTAATAGTGTAGCTGCGACCGACCTGAGCCTCGGGCGTCCTTCTGGTTCCCTATTATTCTGGGATTATCTCCCAACTTATGACAACTATTACGTTCAACATGCGATCCCGAGATCCACACAGCAATATTCTTGGGTGACTGCTTCTTTGGCCGAGAATCATGTGATATATGGACTTGAGAAACCAACTTGTGTGAGTGCTTCGAGCCTCGATATGTTGACATCAGGAACATTGTATTCTTATTATGGCGGACAAACCGCCAGTAATTTTGCTGGCTATGGCGGACCATTTGTTATAGATAGCGTTGATACAGAGGCTCGTCTTTTATATGCTCCTGCTGATTCTGCCCTTGATGCTGAGGACTGGTCATATTCTGGCAAGTTTGATGGGAGCACTACACACGTCCTCTGCGGGGACAGTACTGCGTGGAATTCGCAAATCGGCGAAAGTGGTAATGATGCTCTTCCGTTCAGTATCTCCGCGTGGATATGTCCTACTGGCCCCAACTATGGCTTTGTAGTTGGGCTTAGCACAGCCCGGTTTATTGAGGCTGGCGTCGGCAATGCTGTTGGCGCGCGGTTCAACAACGGCTCGGGGCTCAATGCCTATGGCACGACAGTTCTCGAAGCCAACAAGTGGTATCACATGGTTGTAACTTTTGATGGGGGCAGTAATGAGGGGGGCACTAAAACAGGCACAGTATATCTTAATGGCATTGACGAGACGTCGAGCAGGGATACATCGGGTAGCCCCAGCACCTTCGGTACCGGCCAACTCTCTATTGGGTCAAAGTACTGGACGAGTCCCTCCGACTTCTTCGAGGGCTATATAGCGGATGTAGCGGTTTGGTCTGATGACCTGAGTGCTGCTGAAGTCCTAGCATTATATAATGGCGGCCGCCCCTCAAATATAGGCGCCGGCGGCCCAGACCTGACGGAATTAAAAGCATGGTATCGTATGGGGTATCGTGGCGATACCCCAAGCGTTATCCCAAATCGCGCAGCGAGCCCGCCAGCCGACACTAACGGAACAGGAACCGGGATGGAGCTAGTACGCTTCAGCCCCAATAGTGTCGATGGTCTCAATATTCTCTTAAATAACCGCAATGGCCCCTATGGATATCCTTCTTGGAAGCAGATTCGTACTGGTGATCACAAGGTGGCCCGCAAGTTAAGAAAAGAAAACATAATTACTACATTGATTGCCCCTCCATGGATCCAGGGTGGGGTTGCCGCCGGCGGTGGCCCGGG
>Ga0208553_1000055_pt1 | contig 48420 bp, 48 predicted proteins | sample 6_EtaG_FD_184079 | JGI IMG/M metagenome (GOLD analysis project Ga0208553, IMG submission 184079) | Marine viral communities from the Subarctic Pacific Ocean - 6_ETSP_OMZ_AT15160 metaG (SPAdes) (version 2) | ecosystem: Environmental > Aquatic > Marine > Oceanic | place: Pacific Ocean | collected...
AATACTCTCTTCATAGCAAAAGCCCCGCCTGTTATATATAATATAGCATGCGGGGCTCTAGTTGTCAAGTCAAAAATGATAGATTTTATTTAGCAAATTTTAGGAAGATCTCTCCGTAACGCCTTCGTGCTTCGGCTGTGCTGGTGGGCGATGTTCTTACTCTGAAAATCATTTCTCTGTTTTCGTCCAATGCTGTGAACCGGTGTCTTGGTCCGCGCGCCATCTGTGTGTAAAACTCTTGCTTGAGATCGTTAATGGTAAACTTTTCGAATGACATATCAATGCCGCCGGCCGGGGTGATCCAATAGGCACCCTCGTCTTCATCATTGGGAGGCTTATAGAAAAAACTATCTTGACCATAATTATCAGCTAATTCCATTCCATATTGTTTTAATTCTTCATGGTCTCGGCCTTTTTCGGGGCGTGCCATGACAATGATGGAATTCTCGGGACGGTCAGTGTCAACTTTAACTATCTCGCCTTGCTCATCTCGGACAGGCTTTTTGGTTTCTGGATCAATCAGATCTTCTTTATAGCCGCCGAGAGTGGGGAGATAGCCATAGCCAGCAGAACGGATGTCCGACTGAAGTTGCTTCATATTTGCAGCATTAACTTCATCTTGGGCGGCGGCTTCTTCTTCCGAACAATCCTGGCCTTTCTCTGCCTCGCAACTACGATCACTGGTTATAACAATATAACCCTTCTCGCCATAATCAGTTACTATCCTGCTAAACGCAGTTTCACTAAGTACGCGATACTTCCACCTGTTATCTCTAAGGTAGTTATTCCAATTTTCTAATAGTTGTTTCATCTGCACATCTTAAATAGTTTATAGTTCTATCTTTGGCTTTTTTAACGATATCTGCGTGCTGGTGGGGTTGGTCGGCCGCGGCCTTTGACATGGCGCACGTAAGTGTGCGGGTTGCGATTAAGCATGTGACGGGGAACAGTACGCAGATCCCAATACCCATGCACCCAGCCGTACCGGGATTGATGTCCTGATACCCACACCCAAGCTTTAACCTTGACAGGTTGCGGATTGTGTACACGCGGCGGCGGTGCCGGTCGGTGCACTGCCGGGCGCGGCGCTGGTGGTGTAGGGTGAGGGTGCGCATGCACTACACAAGCACTACTTAGCAACCCAATTGTTGCAATCATTATCTTATTCATTTGAAATCTCCTGTTCTTCATAAGGTTCGTAAAAATCGTCGGCGGTTCCTTCGCGTCGATCAAATCGTTGAATGACTTCTTCATCCATTATACGTATGACCTGCTCTTTAAATTCATTATCGGATTTAATAATCTCAGACCACTTGGAAGGTTGGAACTTTTTTGTATAGCCATCTTTTGTTTCAAGAGTGTACCAAGCACCTTTAGAAGTGAGACACTCGGAAGTTTTGATAGCATCGAACCAACTTTCTTCATCACGGATGCCAACCTCGTCGGTACCCCACATAATGCGGAAAGCACAGTTTCTTCCTTGGGTTCCAAAGCGTGACTTCTCTAGCCGAACTTTAACTTCGGAGCCGATGCGGAAACCTTTATCATCCATCACGAAAGCACTCTTGGCTTTGCGTCCGGTGAGCCAGATGCGCAGCGAATAAGAATAATGCATTGCCTTGCCTCCTGGTGTCATAAAGGGAGTGGTCATCGCTGTGATATGAGCCATCGGACCGCTAGTAATGTTAGTCTTAAGCTGGTTAAGAACCAAGAAGGTTGCTTGCTTGTCTGCAATAGGGAGCGTCAGCTTTGACATTCCCTTTGCAAGAATGCGTGCCTTCATTGCCATCGAGGATTGAGGATTAAAGTCGCCTTCCACATCCGACACTGCGGGAGTGAATGCCAGCGAATCCCAGATCAGCAACAGCTTTTCATCAGTTGCCCCTAGAAGCTCTTCAATTGTCTCAAGAACAAACTCGACAGACGATGCTTGAACGTACATTAGACGCTCTAGGTCGCAGCCTGCTGCCTCCAAAAAAGCAGGGTCGATGGCTGACTCGGAATCAAAATATACGACGAGCTTATCCATTTTCTGGGCGTTGGCTGCAATCTGTGCGGCCATGTAAGACTTACCTGTGGAGGTGAGTCCTGCAATCTCTGTGACTTTGCCGACAGGGATGCCGCCGATGTGTCCTTTACATATAATACTGTCAAGCCAACGCGATCCTGTGGGGATCCATTCCTTGACTTGGGTGGGGTTCTCCCCCGTTAGATCGTGGGCGACATTGCGCCCCGCTTTCTTGTTGACTAAGGTCATGAGTTCCTGCATGGATACACGACCTGCTTTCGTTTGTTTTGCCTTTCTCGGCATAGTGCCTCTCCTTATATATTATATTATAACACACTTACATGGTTATGGCAAGCATGTAATAATAATTTCTGATGAATTCCCCATCTTTTTCTTTTCTGTTTGGGTTTTCGATTTGACGTTCTTCATTCCCATGGCCCACTTGGCTTCGACAATATCATACTCTTTATAGAGTTCTCGAATCTCTGCGCAATCGTTATAAGATAATATCCAGTTGGGCCGTTGAGAGATTATATCATAGAGTCCACGATGATCAAAGCCAAAGTGAGTGTTTCCCTTGTCTCCATAAAGTTTATCTTTATCGGCGCCTAACATGTAAGGGGGATCCAGATAGAGCAACGCATCAGGATGCGCTGGGATGGATTGCTTAAAATCTTTTTGTTCAACTGTGAGGTTGGGTTCTTTAAAGTCTCTAAGCCGCTCGATAGAGGAGTCCGTAAACCGCGCATAAGACGCACGCTCTGACCATCCTCCACTAAAGGTCGCTCCCGAAAAACTGCTACGATTAATAGCATAAAACTTGGCAGCGTTTGCATAAGTATAATTACGAGAGTAGCGAATGGCTTGTCGCAGTTCTTCTCGAATTCGCTCGAAATCTTGACGGAGCAATCCGCGCCCCCAAACTAATTTTCCCTTGTGTTCATATTGATTGGGGCCCGAGCGCAGTTGGTCAGCTTTTTTTGCTATGAGGAATGGATCGTCCAAGAGGGAGCGCCAGAACCAAACCAACGGTCTGAATAGATCATATCCATACACTCGTGTTCCACGCTCTGCGAGCGCCAACTCAAATGAGCCGCCCCCGAGAAAGGGGGAGCAAAGCTCCCCACAGTCTTCGGGCACGAACTCCATTAACGTTTTGACCGCACGGCTTTTTCCGCCGGGGTATCGCAATGGAGTCTTCACTTACTTGGCCGCGGCTTGATCCGTGCGCCACTCATCCCGAGTAATAATCCCAGAAAGAATTTGCTCACACTCAGTCCAGAGCAGACCCCAGCATCCGAATTCAGCATGCCTAGAATTAAAGTTTTCAATGAACTTCTTTTGGAAAAGCTCATCTAAACGATCTAGAACGGCACGAGTTGCAAAGTCCCACATAGCCTTCAAATCGTCCATGGACCAGCCATGAGAAACCATGGCATTGCCATTGGCATCTAGGGTAAGCACATTCTTAAGTAGTCCGTACATGATGGGCTGCACATATTCAGGCAACAAGCTTTCCTCAATTTGTTCTCCAGAAAACAAATACTGTTTGTGATGCTTTCTATCGGAGATATCTTTATTAAGATCTCGCTTTCCTGCTTTGCGCAAAATTGCCAAGTCGTTGAACCCGGTGTCGTACGCATAATTAGAACGCAAGGTACTCTGGATGTAGTCCGACAGTTCTAGTACAGTATTTAAGATGGGGTACATCTTTTCAAACTCAGGATTGTGCTTTTCGTTCTCCAAGAGCTTAGTAGAGCGTTCTCCAAGACGAAGCATACCATACATGGTATCTCCCGCATCTAATTCTTCACTTCTTAATACAGGTATACCTGTGTATAGCAGCGCAACAATGCGATCAATGCGACATTCTTTCTTAATAACAATGTCCTTTTTGTTTCGGTCATGCTGGCGAAAGCCAATGTTGTCCATATAAACAGGATCAATCCAAGATTTCATCACGTCAAAGGCGCCGCGTTGGTTTTGTTCGCTATAGAGCTTTTGTCCGTCGCGATCATTCCAATATTCGGCCGCTCTTCGAGAGCCTCCGGGAACGTCGTCAAAAAAGCAATCCTCAACAAGCATCACATTTAGTTGCTGCTCAAACTCTAAGGTGTCCAAAACTGACATACCTTGTCTTGCCGCTTCGTTCGTGTGCTGGCCATCATAATGTCCAGCGTCTGGAGCGTCACATGTGAGAGAGATCGTATCCTCGTCTATGTTTTCAACAATGCTACCATCGTCAACGATAATGCAAAGGCCGCCATTAAAGACGCAGAACCCAGGCATCGTTTCAAAAGTTTTGCGAATGGCCTTCACCTTCTTGAGGTCCTTGTTCAATCCGCGCGGATTGGTTCCGCTGGGAATTTTGAAAAGATCGCTATCCTTTTCAGCTTTTACGCAGATCCTCCATACCTGAGCCTTGGTGCCATCTTTTTTGGTAATTGTGGTTCTACTTGTGGGTGTATCGTCTTTATCCCCCCGATACAGATTAAGGGTGTACGTTGTTTTTGCCATTAGTTATCTCCTTTTGTTAACATTTAGCAGTAGACTTCCTCTGCTTTCTCTGTAAAGCGAAGTCTTTAAACTCTCCATATGGAGACCGTGGTCTTTTTATAATCCTTGACCACTTTGGATATTCTTAATATATCATGTATAGTTTGCTTTGTCAAGCAACTAATTAAAAAGGTGGCAGACATTTCCCGGTCTGCCAGCGGGGCGAGCCTAGCCTGCTACCAGTTCATTGAACGCACGGTCTACATCAGTTGTTTCTGTGCTCTTGTACTTGGCAGTCTCGTGAGAACGGCTCTCGGCAGATCCGTCGCCGGCCAATTGCTCATCGAGAATCGCGCCTACCTGCTCCGCACTAAGACGCTCGAAGAGAGAGTCAAAATCCGGAATACCATCAAGGAGGGCAGGGATGGCTTCGGTATCCTCAAGTAGCGTTGAGGTATTACGGCGCATTTTCAGGCTCGTCTGGGGGTATGCACCGGGCTTGGTGGGCTTGGTGTAAGTAAGAGTAATATCTGTACCCTCGTTAACGTCTGTGACGTCCCCATATTCAGGGTCTAGAATGTAGCCGAGCAGCAATTCGTATGCGGTCTTACCGTAACCGTATACCTTAATTCCCTCTTCCTCTCGGCCACGAACAACTACGGGGCTAAAGTAGCGGGTGCGCACAAAGAGTGACTTCGCCAGCTTCTTACTTTCCTCGTCGTTGTTCTCCGTTCCTTCGCGCCAAAGCGAAGAAGCGAATTCGCAAATCGGACATTGCTCTCCAAAGTTTCGTTTGGGACAAGGGACTCCGCCCCTGTGATCTCCGACATTATAATGGAAAAACATTTCCTTCAAAGGATCTCCGTCCCGGGTAGGAACAATACGAATATCCGTATCTCCCTCGTCTGGTTTGAACCAAACCGAGTTGGAATCACCCTTGTTTTCACCGCGCAAAGTTGCGAGCTTGCGGCGCATAAGCTCCATATCAATTGACATTATTCATTTTCTCCTTTTGTGAATAAAGTATAACACACTCAACTTTATGAGTCAAGTGTTTTTTGTTCTTGTACTACGTTTGTGTGGGCAACGCAGAACCCAAAATCTTCATGTTCGGTTTCATAAATGGCATAAGATAACTTTCTAAATGCATTAGTCGGTCTGTCTTTGAGCATATCCACCAGTTTTTTGTGCAAGCCGCCTTCGCTTGCTAATCTTTCTTCGTTTATACATATATAATAACACAGTTCGCGGGGGCTGTCAAGGTTAAAAAGCCATTTTTCTTCAAGATTTTCCATATTGAGTATTGCAATGCTTCTAATGCGGTTTAATGCGGCCGGCTGTGCGGTTTGTCCAATCTCTGGTTCCGAGAATTCAAAGTAGTTTAAATAATGAACGGTCGAAAAAATAGATTGGTTTAGTAAAGTGTAGTAAGTTTTGATCGGAAGCTCTCCAAGTGCCTGTTCCAAATTCAAATTAGAAATTAAAGTAATTGTTTTGAAAACTGCTGATCGTGCATATTCCTGTAGCACCCCAAAGGTAATTGCTTCTAGAATTTTGGGGACGCCCGTTAACAATTCGGTGTCGGGCTGAATATAGAACAGTTCAATGTCTTTATCTTTAATCTGTTCCAAAATTCCTAATACATAATTTGAACTCATCGAAGAGCCCATCACAAATACTTGTACACGGTCTCGCATATCGGCGAAGAACTCTCTCAAGTCTGGGATGTTGGTTTCGTATTCATCGGGCGTAGAAAATGATTCGAGACGAAATGCCCGGTCAGTATTTTGCACAACCTTATTATTTAAGGAGTATACTTCATAATTGCTGATGGTCGCAAAATTCTCTGCGATAGCTGACGCTGCATTTCCAATTCCTACTACTGAAATCATAACTTTAACTCTTTAAGATCGTAATAATTCTCGCCGCATGCAAGGTTAACTAAGAATTTATCTAGTTTGTTGCTAGCAAATATTTCTTTAATCTCGGGCACCAACGTGCGATCTTCATCGGCCAAGTCTACTACCACTTCATCATGGACAATATGAGAAACAAAAGATTTCTTTCCTGCCAAGAATTTATCTAGTACTATTGCTCGCTCTATTACCAAGTCGGACGTAGTGCTTTGGATTAAATAGTTAAGTGCCTTCCTTGCATCAACTCGAATCTTGCGGTTGAATATAGTATTAATATAACCCCCTTCGTACCATTTGTCAAGAACTTTTTCACGTCGGTAAATATTAAATTCATCGTTAGCAGCCTCGGGATTATACAACCACGCAAAGAATTTTATCTTAGCGTCTTCACGATCTATTTCGCCCTGAATTAAGTTTTTAATATGCCATTGGTGCACGTCTTCAGTGGGTTGTTGTTCTCCTGCCAACGCAATGAAGGTACGTACCTCTGCCGCATTGTAATCCAAGGATAGGAACCACTGATTGTGGGGCTTGAGGAGCTTCCGGAAATCTTTTTGGACCGTCAGTATGGGAAAGCTTTCTGCGTGGGTTGTAAGGCGTCCTGTGACCGTTCCAAAGGGGTTGTAGTCTATATATGCTGGTCCCCGTAGGAGGCTCTTCACCCGGGTGGAGTTCCGGGACGTCATGTGCAGATTCTTACATCCTTGGTTGTTCAGGTTTAACTTCTGATAGCGGAGCTTGTATAAAAGTTGTTGCGTTTGGTTCAAGTGTTCATAACATGCTGGCTTCTCATATGTTTCAAACACATGTTCCGTAATTTTATTCTTAATCTCGCAAAATTCTTTGAGAAAATTTTCGGGGACCAAATCAAAGATGCAATGGTCGTGCATGTTAATTTTGGCCAATTGAAACGACTTCATGTAGGCACGCAAGTGTTTTTGAGTCTTCAACAATACTCCTTGAAGTTCAGGAGGACAGACTTCATTGAGGCTTCGTCCTTCGCATCGGAGCCATCCATATTCTACAGGTGTATCTTGTAATGATCCTGTGTACTTCCACGTCCTATTAAGATCAGTGGGGAAGTCGTCGTAATAAAGTTTTCCATCGGTATATATTCCGATACATTCTGACTTGTCATCTATGGCTTGAAAATACAACCTAACCTCGGGTAGTGGAAGTGCCGTCTTGGACGCGGAGTAATTCACGTTCAATATCGCGCGCCGCTTCTTCTGTTTCTCGCTGATCCAAACCTCGTGCCTCCGCCCTAGCTTGTTCTGCTCTTATAGTATAACCGGTAGACCCACGATAGTCAAATGGTTTATTCAAAATTGTTTCAAAATAAAGCAAAGCTTTATATCTATCGCCCCCGTTAAATACTTCTATACACTCTCGCACAATCTTGCGTTGTTCTGCGTCGGTAAAGAATGTTTCTTCTTCGGCGAATCTCATCTCAAAATATTTACTCATAAAATAAGCAGCCGAATATCTCTCATTTAAGCTCTCCAGCGTATAGGTAGCACTCTCTTTCATCACAGAACGGATAGAATTATCAGCACCTACCTCGGCGATACTTGTTTTTGGCTTTCTCACCTTGTTGTAGAGGTTTAAAAGCTGTTGCCCAAAAAGCCTGAACACATATACATGCGGTGCGCTAGCAAACTTAGTAGACAATACACCCAAGGCGCCCGACGATCCATATCTCAACGCTGCTTGCTTCATGGCTACCGAATTTAAGTCTGCCATGATACGCCATGGCATGTTACCATCTACTACAAATCCATAATTATTACATTGGTTTGTCCAGAGTTCCCAATTGAGACTATTAAAGAAATCCATTACTTTGGCCTCGTCATCATTGGTTCCCACATCCGCTATTTCTAACACCAGTCCACTGTTGGTGCAGGAATACAGTTTGCTCTTGACATATCCTGGTAAAGTGAAGGGAAACTCTAAAGCGATATTCTTGGTGACGTCCATCAAAACGGCCATAAAATCATCAAAGTTCAAAATGGAAATTTGATTACCATATATATGGTCACGTATAACACTAGCTAAATTTTGAGAATAAGTTTTATAATGAGAGCGAGGGGATTCATAAGCTCGAAAGATCTTTAATTCAGCGAGATGTTTATCTTTAGTATCCAGTCTTCCGGTCATCCCCAGCTTTTGAAACTGGTTCGCCATGTCTTCAAATTGATCTACCACAAAATCCATAGCTTGTATGCTTATTTTTGGATCCGCGGCGCGTCCGTTAGAAAAGCTTTTCATCATCTTGGCGCGAGGGATCACAGGAATGGAGAAAGCATTAACCTTTCCAAACAAAACCAACTCCCCTCGTTGATAATCAAGAAGGTTGCGGGTTCCTGCTGGCACATCGGGGTAAGGAGTATAGTTTTGTAAATCGTAGATGGCATCTTTGTAGTTGCGTCTCTTATAATAAAGCGCCTTTAGGCTCTTACCTCGATTTTTACCTACATAATTTTTGCCCATTTATTATTTCTCCCCCCTTAAGGATCCGTCGTTGCGCTTTCTTGTCGTACTGCAAGATTGGTGTCGCAATTTCCTTGGACGCCACCGGGTGTTGCCACCTGTGTAGAGTCTTGCAGAAGCGGTGAGTCTGCACCGGTGCAATCACTGATACCATTAACCCACTTAGCATGTAATCTCGATTCTGCTTTGCCGGGAGCAAACGAATGTTCGGATTTTATAATCATCATATATCCTCCGATGCCGTACTGAGTCAGGTTGAGAGGATCCTGGCACTCCAAATTGGTGCTAGGTGCAAGTCCGCGTGGATCAATAAAGATGTAGGTACCAGGAAAGGTTTTTACATTTGCATACATCTCAATATCTGCATCATATAAGACTCTCAATTGTTGGAGTCCCGCATATCCTTCTTGTTCAAAGCGTACTTCTGCTAGCCCAGGTGAATCGGTTTTATTAAACTTAATATTTTTAATTAATCCGCGATTGCGGCCGGCTAAATAATGATAAATGCCCGCTCGTTCGTCGGCTTCTTTGTCTCCGTTCATGCGCTCCATCGGGGCCACCCGACCAGCAAAATAAACAAAGTAGTTCATTTCAGTAGAAACGTGTCCCGCTGCAATAGGAGTGTCGGGGACGCCGGAAATATTAAAGACTGGACTAGGAAGATTAGCTAGGTTTGCTCGGGGTTTCCATTCATCGAGCCATGTCATGACGGCGGGGGGTCCCGTCTGGACGGGGGGCACATACCCTTCGGTTAAGCTAGCTGTTATTTCATCAATTCCGGGAGTATCGGCACGGGGATAGGAAGTTATCACAGTTTGATTCATGCGAATTTTACCGCCCGGCTTAATGTCCCAATTAAAACAAGAGCCATCATTAAGGAAGTCAGTAATTAATTTATTAAACAAGTCATTCAGAAAGCGTGTAAGTGTATAAATAGTCTGGACATTATCGCTTAGTTTTTCCGTAATCCATTCCAATAAGTATTTAAGAGAAATGGGGACATCGCCGAAAGTACAATGAAGGGGTTCCCCGGCGTCCTTTCCTTGGTTGACTATCTCTAACGGTCCCAATACAATTCGCAACTTCTGGTAGGCTTTGTGTAGTCTTTTCATTTTTTGCTTTTCTAGTGCAACGTCGCAGTCATTAAATCCGGTCTCCTTGTAGATGGCCAGATTAATTTCGTCTTCCATATCCTCGGGCAACTCTTTTAATTCAGCCTCAATATTCGCCATAATACAATCTACTAAATCACTTAGGTATACAAAGGGAAGATTTTCATTCTTTGGATCCGTCGCCTCCAATCCTGCTCTAAAGAGGTGGGTCTCCTCGGCTTCTTCGGCGCCAGAGAATCCTTGATAATCTGCGATAGCATCTCGCATTTGACCATGAATCGTTCCTATTGCGGAGGCGCCTTGCTGCGGCTCCAGGTCGCCCACATTGGCAGACCAATCATAATACGGACCTTCCGAATTAAACAAACCAATATTTTCTATGGGCAAATCTAGATAGTAAATCTTGTTCTGCTTGGCGAGACTTCCCACCAAGGCTTGAAGGATCTGTGGTTTTTCTTCGTTGGCCTCCTCCGCAAGATTTTTCTTGATGTTGCCTATTTCAGTGGCATCGCACTTTGAACTCAGATATTTAAGCTTAAGATTTCTCACTAATTGTTTAGCAGTGGGGTTCTTGGCGCCGGCACTGGCAAAAATATTAAATGCGGGCTGATCATAAAAGTCTTCTACATAGGCGAGATATTTAATGACCATTGTTGTTCGTCCCATCTCATCAAATTCAAAATGATGAATCGTAGGAGTCAAATTCAATGTAATGGTGGAATTCCAAATTCCTTTATATAATAATTCTTTACCAGTCTCGGCCGTAGTTGCTAAGTTCGACCTTTCCCATGGTCCGCTTCCATTCGGAGTGGCCCAGCCTACTACTGCTTTCAATCTAAACGTAAGCTTATCTAGATTTTGATTTTGTTGTGCAAGGATGCCTCCCGCACCTCCGGAGTTCGCGGCACCCTGAGTCCCAGGCTGGCAATTAGCGGGGAGCGCTCCAGGCACATTGTTGCCTCGGGCAGGAGGCGGATTACGAGTCTTAAGTGCTAAATCAGCAAAACTAATAAGATGGCCCTTTTGATTCCGACGAGGCAACAGTAGTTCATCCATCGAGCTTGCGAATACTTTAAGAGTAGCACTGATGCTTTTCTTAACTGCGAAGGGGTTGCTTCCCTCATAAGCAAAATCAAAACTTTTGATGCCCACACCGGCCCCTCGCCGCCGGCGGTCTTGTAACATGGTAATTAAACCAGATGCACTCGATTCAAATATAAACTCATCTTCACCTTCTACTCCATCATCATCGTAGCTAATCTTAAAGAGACGAATCATAGGTTGTAAGTGCGAAACAACTTCCGGATCAGCATTAAAAAAGAGTCTTCCCCCTTCACTCTGGGTTAGCTTATTAAGAAATCCATAGGGATCTCCATCTAATAAGAGGGTACTGTTGGGAGAACCATTAATATAAGGGAGAGCCTTCTTGGGCTCGCCGCGGCCCCCTGCAACATAAGGTGCGGCCCGGGCTACCCCTCCATCATAATCTCGCTTTTTCTTAATGGCAGAAAGTTGTCGCATATAGCTTAATAAAAAGCATTGTTCTTTAAAGATGTTACGTTGAACTGCGGCCCCAATCGATTCCATCGCGTCCTGAGACGCTAGCCCGTGCATAAGATCGTTCATTAGTCCCGTGTTACTAATGCTATCAACACCCGGTAGAATCCCGATGGCGCTAGCCCAAAATCCGGATGCGTCTTCGAAGGCTTCTTTAATGGTGGCCATAGCTGCATCCAAAATAGGCAGATAAAGCATCACCGCATCTCGGATACACTTCCAAGCGGATGCAAAATTCTTAATCCCTCGTATCAATACCTCAGCAGCAGGTTTCATGGCAGCAAGAATCGGCTTAAGCTCTTGGGACAGCCCAGCATCTATTGCCACGCCCTCAATCTGTGCCTTGAAAACTAACCAAATTTGTTCAAAGGTGCCATGATGTTGAATACTGTGGGGCGCTTTAATCCATCCGCCGGTGCCGGCTTTTCCTGCCTCGGCTGCATCAAGATTTCCTATTCCAGGCTCAAATTCATATCCGCGGATATCTCCTGTAAATCCTAGGGATAATAATTGTGCTTGGGATAGCCCACCTAAGTAATCATTTTGGCGATCATCTGAATTAGTGGCATCTTCTAGTGCTTCATCGATTACGCGCTGATCAACGGTACCTAGGTTCCACTCACTATCATCAATGTTCGCGTCCCGCATGGACCAAAAATTAGAAGCAAATGACCATTTTACTGCTTGATGCCATTGGCTCGTTTGGCTTTGTAAGCCGGAAACAGTCAACGGTAGTCCGCCGGGTGCAGCATTTTGTTGAGCATAGGCAAAGATATAAGGAAATTTGCCGGTGACTAGGTTCATAAAAGTGCTCAGAAAGTCACTAGAGCCCCCTGTAGTAGATGGATCAACAAATGCGTCTCTATTCTCGTCCGTTTTTACATAGAAGTCTTTAACTTTATACCGCTTGCTCATAGTCTTAGCAAAATCAATACTATTTCCCCCAGAGCCATTGTCGGTAAAGACATAATGATGAAAGCGCATGTGGTCTTCGATGGCGCGCCGGGAAAGATATTCCGAAGACTGAATAACTCCTGCGCCAGAAGAATGTAGCTCTCCTTCGGTGAGCCCATATTTTAGAGAATAAGCCTTATTGGACTCCCAATTCAGTTCCTCGTACTGGAGGGGGAGTCCAAAATTGGCAGCAATGGTGTGCATGTTGCGGGCTATATTTAACAGCGCAGTCTTCTGGTCCCGGGAATTCTGGTGTCCTCCCCATAAGGTGTCCGGGTGTTGACTCATTCGATAAGTAACATTTTCAATCGGATCTGCTAGCTTTTCACTATTAGGGATAATAGACAGATCCAATAGTTTTCTAAATCCTATGTCATAACCAATCCATCCTTCTTGGAGTTGCGTTTCAGCAAAGCGTAAATTGGTTACACAAGTCTTAAGCGAATCATGTAAGACAGCTATTCCTTCATTCTTAGCACCTTGTGCATCCAAGACCGCATCCTGTTGGGCGGTATCGGTAATTCCTTGCTCTATTAAAGCTTCTCTAGTGATCTGCGCCATTAATAGGCCCTCAATATCTTAAGAGCATTTTCTAAATTGAGGGGAATTGCAATTACGGCGCCGGGTCGTATATCCGCTTCGGTCATGTAACCGTTATATAGCGCAATGACCCACCAGAAATTAGGGCTTTGATAATATTGCTGGGCCAATTGATAAAACCGATCTCCATACTTCCACAAGTAGTTAGTGGTTCTCAATGAAGCGCGATCTGCGACGGTAGGGTTATAGATGTAGGGAGTCTCATACTGACGTATGTTTTTGACTCCGCGTTTCTTGCATAAGAGTTCGCTGTCATTGTTAATGATGCGGTATTTTGAATATCGTGATGCCATAAGTTAGAAATCCCCAGACATGTCGAACTCACCTTCGGCGTCACCGCCCAAGAATAGTGAACGTGCCGAATATTCTTCATAGCTTTCGCCGGCTAGAGGTACCAAGGTGCCCCCGACCACATCGCCTTGAGCGGCGGTACGCGTTACGGTTCCAGGCAACGCTTCCCCTGCTTGTGCTTGAGCATTTGCTCCTGCTTGATCTGGCATCTCTTCTGCCGGCACAGTGCCCTCGGGGGTTTGGTCCAACGGGGCTGCGCCGTTAGGCGTGGAGTCTCCGGGCGCCCCACCGCTAACCGCCGGGTCGGGCTCCGTAGCCTGTTCGTCTGCTGCGGTAGTAGCCGCGGTGGGCGGCTGCGGATAAGGCTCGCCGGCGCTAGTTTGATAATCGATCCCGTAAGGAAAAGCATTATTAGAAAATTGCCCCGTCTCATCCCACCCTAAGTGGTGCTCATGAATGACTCCAAAATCAAAATTGATCTCGATTAATTTAGGAAGCACGCCCGCGTCCATTACCTGGACGGCTTGGCCGGCGGACTTCTGCTCTTCGCTATAATCCTTCGCTATCTCTACTACGCCCTTGTCGTTATCTAAATTGTGATTAATGGTGAGGCTCTTTAGTACACCCAACAACCCTTCGGTGCCGCCGCCACCCCCCATCGATTTATAAACCATTCCTTGTTGCTGCTCGGTGTAATTCGTACCGGGAGTTTCCTCCAGAATCCATCCACCTGGGTTTTTAGGATCTGGTACATAGTGAGTGAGCTTGGGCGACCACGCTTTTTGACTTCTAGCTAGGTTCATTAGTCCCAAGCGAAGCAAAGGAGATTGAGAGATGGTGGTAGCTACACCGGCTTGGCTATAGTTAGGATATAAAAATTGCGTGAGTGCTTGAACTTTGGCCAGATTCTCGAAAGCCTCGCTTTCAGAAGCGGCGGGAATAGCGAGTCCGACCGTAATATTCCGAGTAGTAGTTTTAAATTGATAAATCGGATCGGCACGTCCATAAACCGTTTCCGATGACCAGTCCGGCGAAAAAGTTTCATTATAGGACATTATAAAAGCTTTGAAATATATAGAACGCCCACTCGGAACATGAGTAATCGTTACCACCATTCCTTTATTAGCTAATGCGTCCGCACCATCTGCAAAGTTATTCGTTGAATCTAATTTATTTACATCAAAGATATTAGAATTGATTGCATGTGGTCCCGTCTTAAATTTCCATGGCTTCAATGGATCTGACATGTGTATTATTATCCTTTATGATGCTTCGGCAAACTTGCCGTCCACTATATTAAGTACTTTCTCTTCCAAAAGCTTACCATCTAATTCAAGCTTAACTGTCACTTGTTGGTTGGTTGCCGGTGCTGCTGCAGCCGGCGCTGCTCCGCCACCACCACCACCGCTGCGGGCGCCGCCTGTAGCTTGTCCATATGCTTGGGCACCTCCTGCGCGCGATATCGCATTAGCCGATGCCTCCACGCGCTGCAATATGGTGGTGAAGGTGAATGCCTTCTTGTCAGGAATATCATCCATTGCCTTGGCTACTTGTTTAATAGCCTTGGCAGTTTCTAATAGCTGTCCCGATTGAATGCTTGCTAATGATTCAGTGAAAAGAGCAATAGCTTCAAGATCTTTGGTGGCAATAAACTTTAATGCGAAGGCTACAGAGAGCAATCCGATGCCCAAAGCGAACATCCCTATGGCTGCATAGGGCAAGAAAAGGGCCGCTAGTGCGAGGGTGGCAATCATGCCCGTAAACGCCTTTATCTTATCCACCTCTATAGCTTCGAACATTAGCACCATACCCTTAGCCAGTAACAAGAAGCCAAGTCCTGCTAGCGCCACGCCAGCCCCCACCAAAGCTACAGCCAATCCAACCCCAAGCAATGGGATAGCAGCGGCCGCGGCCGCCGGCGCGACAGCACTTAAAGCAAAAGACATCAGCCAAAGTCCGAGAGCCACTAAGGGGATTGCTATATAAAGCGGAGGAGAGTGAATAGAAGCTAATAGGGCATATGCCACAAGTCCAATTGCGGCGGCGAGGAGGACCCATTGTATTACATTAGCTGCAGAAGCTCCAGCCAACGCCCCCTGTGCTGCAGCCAACCCCCACGTAAGAGGAATCATAATAATCGACCACACCTTCTGGGCTGCAGCAATGACGGTTGCTCTAGTGGCAGAGGCCGTCCACAAATTTTGAGCCGCAGTTAGTGCGTTCTTGGCTGCTGTCAGGGCGCCGGTGGTGACCGCTTTGGCTTTGTCCATTCCGATCATAATTATGAGTTGGGCGGTCTCGGCTTTGTCGGCAATCCACTGCTTTTTAGATAGGAGTATGCGCCGGGTGTCTAGACCGATATCGCTTATTTTAGTTATCCCGAGCGCCTTTAATGCTTTTTCATAAAGCATCATCGCTGTCATCCATGCCTTGTAGACTACAATGGCATAACCTACCCATTCCACTATAAGCTTAACCGTGTCTATATGACGTGAGAGGAAGTCTGCAAAAGTTTGAATAAGGTTTAATAGAGGAGTCAAGACCGGAATCAGCGATTGCATAACCGTCTTAAGTTGTGTCTGGACGTCTGCCATCTCTTGGGCGCGCGCTGCAGCTTCCTCATAATCAGAACTCGTTTTTTCTGTTTCGGCGCCTAATGCCTCCATGTTGCCTGACATCATGAGAGCGAGATCGCCTACTGAATCCAAGCCTAGGCTGTCAGCATAAAACTTTCTCTGGTAGTAGGACATGTCATCGAAAGATAGTCCGGCTTCATCCAGGGCTCCTCGAAGCATTCCAAATCTTTCGGCGGGATCGGTCGCCATCATGAGATCCATGGCATTTACAAAGTTTCCACCTAACGCAGCATTAAGCTTTCCAGCAGAAGTTGCTGCGCCTTCAAAAGTATCAAATTTGTCCGTCACGGCCAAGAGTTTCTGCATTTCCATGCCTGTAAGCTTTGACACTCTTGCCAATTCCTTAAAAGCCTTGCTGCCATCGGCGCCTAATTTTGAAAGGCTCGGTCCAATTTGTCCATATTGGGCAATGAGTTGAGCCGGCGCAACTCCAATGTTTTCTGCCAAGGAGCTAAGATCCCGGAGAGTGGCAGCAGCGGAGGTGCCCGTTTGCCCCAACATTTTATCGGCAACTTGCATACCTTTCGCAGAGTCTGCCGCGCTGACCCCTAACTGACTTAAGATCGCAGTGGTCTGTCCAATTTCAGCGCGGGCTTCTTGGCTGATCATTGTAAAATCAGTATAGCTGGTACGGAGTGCGCTCCATGCTTCTGCGTTCTGTTGCAATGACACCGTACTTTCACGAACGTTCTCATACGAATTTGTCATCTCGCGGGCGAAAGATGCAGAAGCACCAGTGGTTTGACGGAAGGCGCTTTCTGTTTTATCTAATTCGAACGCAAGGTTAATAACTGAATTGACAAAATTCTTGAGGCCCGAGCTAGCTAATTTGCTTGCCCACCCTATGAGCCCCGCTTTGCCGGCTAGCAGCGCCTTCGAGAAACTCATTATGTTGTCATAATTGAAGACTTGATTGGCACCATAGGCTGACATAACCTTGCCAAGCTGTGTGCCCATATCTGTGGCTGCTTTTACAGATTCTTCTACTCCAATGGTATATTTTTTTTGTTCTGCCAGCAGTTGGCGTTGGACTTCTCGCTCTCTTTCTTTTATGCGTACCAGTTCATGATACTGCTCTACGTCAATAAGTCCGGCTTCGTGTTTTTTATCTAATAACTTCAACTCTCGATCAATATTATCTATCGTCTGATCGTGAAGTGATACCCTTGCTTGAATTGAATGCGAGAGCCGGTTTTCTCCCTCAATAATAATGTTTTGTTTATCAATAACCGCTTGCATATTGGCGAGCTTGTCATCGAAAAGATCTTTTTCGGCGGCCGACATCTCTTCATAGGTCTTAGCTATATCTTTCTGCGCGTTGAAAAACTCGCGCATTCTATTAAAAGCATCATCACTTGGCCCCTCGGGAGCATCAGGATCGTCGTCTTCAAATTCTATCATAATAGAGCTTCCTTATCCCATAAATGCAAATGGCACTAAACTAAATAGTTTTCCATAAAAAAAGACAGGGCTTATTACTTACCCTGTCTTAATCTTTACTTTATTTATCTTGGTCGCGTGGGAGGGGGTGGCTGATTCGTCGCACTTAAGGTCTGAGTGGTCGAACCTCCTGAGCCGCCAGAAGATGCCTTGTCGATGGCTTCTTTCTCTGCTTCCAGTTGTTTTACTAAACGGTCCACAAACCATTTGCGCAATCCCACGGGCAAATTATAAGCTTCTGTGAATGACCAACCGCCTGAATATTTTAAGAAGAAGAACTGCTCATACACGTTCTCCATATAATCACTGGTCAGGCCAAAAAAAGTCCGCGGTGAGCGGAACCTCCATGTCTTGTTCGTGGTCACACTCATCACATACAAACAGTTGTGTTAAGTCAATGTTAGGGGCTGCTAATTTATAAGCTCGGCGCAAATAGCGCGCGTCGGCTGAGGGCATATTCTCCGCTAGCTGCTTCAAGCCAGCAGAATCGGTAATTCCATTGCAACCTACAATCATATTGTTTAATTGCGTAGTTACTGCTTTATCAATAAGCTGGTTCCGTGATTTCTTGGTAGTACCTAAGAGTTTTTTCTCGTCGTGCCCAGTTAAAAGACGAAACGTAACTGTGAGTTCAAGGCGTGGCAGCCATACATTATAGGTTCCTTCTTCGTTCGCGGTAACGTCCATTTCGTCAATGTCATCGCCCGCATATACGGTTGCCTCATTAAGATCAAATGAATAATCTTGAGTCTCGTTACATGCGGGACATGTAACTTGAGTCCTATATTCGTTTCCATAACCCGAAGTACGGGCCGCAATAATGATCGCATTCCGATCTCCCACTAAAAGAGAATCGGGGTTAATACTCCGATTTACTATAATGTTTCTGAGCAATCGTTCGATGGCGATGCCCTTTTTAAGCAAAGTCCGGGACGTAAGAAGGTCCTCTTCCTTGGCTGTCATGTGTCGAATCTCAATGCTCCCTTCATTATGGAGCGCGTGTCCTTCTTGGTAGTGCTTTCCTTGTGAAGGAAGCTCTACAAATTCAGTTGGTACAACGAAAGAAAACGTGGGGTTATCCTGTTGCATCACTTGAGGAGGAGGACCACTAGATTCTGGCGTGGTGTCGCCCATGCCTAGGCGATCTTTATTTCGTGACAATATTCACCTCTTTTATAAGTCTTGTCTAAATTGCTGCTGCTTCGTCCGGTGCAGCATTACTGGGGAGATCCCCGCCTCCGCTGGCCTTATCGAAAACGGCGCCGTTGGGGCTTTGGAGAGTTGCCCAGTCGTATTTCAGCGTCATGCTTACCTCGGTAAGATCATCACCGCCATATTCCAGGTCTCCGAATTTCAAATCCGTAATCCAAGCATTCTGGAGAGTCCAGCTTTCAACGCTCTCACCGGCGCCGTTAAGTGCGGTAACAGTTACCTGTCCCAGATTACTTGCGGCCGATGCTTTCGTCATCGTAGATAGGTTGCTCGACGTGTCAGGAGGACTATAACCGGCGGCCTGAATAATGCTCGACAGATCAAAGGCAACGTCAGGTTCTTGGGGGTCTACCATGGTGATAGCAACATCGTTCCATGTGACAGAACCAGGATAATAAAACGTATGATTCAAATACTTATGTTCTGCTGCTGCAATCGTGAAAGAAGGTTTAGCGGCAGTCTTTGCATACCAAAGATTAACCTCACCTAACCCACTAATCCGCACTATAAACCTAAATTTTCTTTTAGGATCCCTAAGCGTAGTATCGCTCGAAAAATTGTCAGTCCAAAATGCCATTGTTTAATTACTCCTGTGTAAGCGTTTCAAAATTAAATAGTAAGGAGAGAAAAAATCTCCATATCTTTTAATCATCAAATGACGCTCCTGTTGATGCAATCACAAAGTCGATTGCAATGTATTCAATTGCCCGGGCTGGCTTCACCATAATCTTAGCATATAAAATATTTTGGTCAATCAAATCTGCCGTTGTGGTGGACTCATCCAGAATCAATCGATATTCCGTAATTCCGTAACGAGTAAGCACGCTGTCCAAGAAGGGAGAAATCAATCCCCTGAAGCGCGCCCATGTTGACTGAACGTTTTGTTCGAAGAGAATCTGGGTGGAAAGGATCGAAATCTGCTTCTTCAAGTAAATCACTAACCTTCTTACATTAATTCTATCCAGCGCAGACTGACGCTCTTGGAGTGTCTTCTGTCCAAATACCACGATCCCACTAGAGGGGAAGGAGGCGATTGGATTAATGCGTGCCTCGTACAACGTATCACGTTCGCGGGACGTTAGCCTTTCTGACACAGCCGTTACGGGAATACCCGCCGCCCCATCAGTCAAGCCACCGCGATTGAACCCGGCGGGTGCAAACCAAATATCAGACTTCTTTTCAGACGAGCCCAAAACACCCAGCATTGCTACAGACGGCGGCACCCATACTAAGACGCCACTTTGTGAATCCCGAGTCTGAACCCAAGGATAGAAGGTTGCGCCGTAGCTCGAATCCACTCGGCGAGCGCGAAGAGTATTCGCGGCTTGAATTGGAGTAGTTCCAATACGTGCCTTCTTGGTGGTCTTGCGTGCCTCGTGAGGCGGAATATAGATACTGGGCAAGTCAATAAGTGCCATCGCATCTGCGCGCTCTTCACAAACATTAATCATATGCTGTGTTAAGGAGTCTACAGTAAGACCGGGGACAGCCAGAAGGTTCATGTTCAGCATCTCCGGATCGGCTACCGTGTCAATTGCTCGCTTATAGGTATGGTATTCCATACTGTTCTGGTTGGTGGCATTTCCTGTACCGGATCCACCTGCGCCAGGAATACCGGCGTTATAAAGAGGATCGGGGCGCAGGATATTAAAGCCATCGGATGCTCCCCAGAAGGGGGCAGTAAAGCGATTATAGTCTGCATTAAGCAAATCAGCAATCGAACCAGAAGTAATGGATACTCCGGAGGCGCGTGAGCCAGAAGCATAATAATAGCCTCCCGTAGAACCGGAGGTAATATCATCTAAGGAGAACACATAAGCACCACCCTGCGTGCCTGTTGCACTGGGCGACGGCGTTCCCGTTACTGGATCGCTTACCGAAGATTGCCAAAGCTTTCTTAAGCTATCAGCCACACTAGGATCTGAGTGGGTGCTGGTGCGATCCCGAGTTGTTTGCATTCCAAAGTATGCATCAGTAGGAACCGCTAAGCCACCATCAGAAGCAGAGAGGCGCAGGCGGGGCGTTGGCCATGCCAGTGCCCCTGTCAAAACAACACTTCCCATAAACAGGGCGCTTGTGTCGGTGGCAGTTCCTGTCGTTCCGCTCACCACACTAGAGGGGGCAAAAATCATTTGAGCCGTAACTGCCTTAGACGTCTGTCCCAAGCTCCTAAATCGGGGTGGTCCATAATAACCAAAGGGCAACAGAGTAGAATCAGCTCCACCACCCTCTACGTCTGTATCCATCTCAACATAGATATACTTAGACCTATTAGGATATTCTCCATAAGTCTTCATGCGGCGCGAAGTGGAATCCCATTGAGTATACTTGTCTCCAATCACTCTAGCGATGAAAGAGGGGGAAGCGGGATCTAATGAACAGTTATCAAACCGTTCCATAACCTGGACGTTGGAATCCGTATCATGAAGATTGCGGATTACAACACTAAAGGTGCCATAATCATCGGTTGTCGTAGTTGACTGCCGAATATTTTGAATAGAGATCTTGCAATTCTTCTGTAGCCATTCGCCATGGCCGCGGCCTACGAATCTAAATAGCTTTTGTACACTATGGGGATCATAGCTGCCGGGGGCTCCTAAATCTTGTCCCACAAACCATCCTGCTTTCGCTTCAGTTGAAGCGCCTTGCAGATTTTGGGGCCCAGTGGTGTTAGTTCCTGCGAGTGCGATAGGCAACAGCACCCCGTGAAGGGATGTGGCTGTTAATCCACTACTAGAGACGAACCACGATGCACCATTGGCAGTGGTAGTTCCGGCACGGAGAGCTTGTCCAAAGCTTTCTCCGAGCCAATAATTTTTGCGTGCCGACGTAGGATAAAATCTACCGGATACAGATGCGAGTTGCGGATTTGTGTTAAATCGATTACGAATAAACAAATCTGAAGAATCATCAAAATTAAATTTAATTGTCTCGCTGCCGGTAGCTGCCGTAGAGCCGGCATTACGTACCTGCACAGCAAATGTATAATCAGTAGTGTTGTTGCCAACCACCATTCCCACACCACCGGTGGTAAGTGCGCCGGCGCCATGCATCGTTCCACTCAATGAGATGGATGCGCTAGCGTTTACATACCAAACTGCAGCCAATACGCCTTGGCGTGAGGTATTACCTCCCAGAAGCGTAGCATGCGAGGAAGAGGGCCAGACCCACAGTCCATAAGCGCCGCCATTCTCTGCCACGGTGTTAGCAGGGCTGCTCAGCGTTTTCCAGCCGGCTTTACCGGCGCCAGAAGCATTAGAGTCTTCTTGACCCAAGAGGCGAACATAAGTTAAAGGCGCCACATTCGAGGCCAAAAAAGCCTTGGCCGCATAGGTCCCATACATAGGAGACTGGTAGTTTCCATTACGAGAGATGTCGCCACCCCCCATACCGGCAACGGTCTCTCCGAATACTTCAACAAATTCCGAATAGGATTGTACCTTCACTGGGGTCATCGCGATGCCGCGACGGGCACGGCCGATAACGACAGGGCCAATGGCATCGGCGGTGGCTGGGCGGAAAGAATTATCAATTTCGTTGATAAATACTCCCGGAGATACAAATTTAAAATTCTTTACTGACATGCTTGAGTTTCCTTTTAAAACAATTGCGAATTTATGCTACTGCAATCATTAATTAAATAGTATTTTTAATTCCAAAAAGCTCCTGAACTGCAAAGAAAAATGGGGGATAACTTCAGGAACTGCTTTCAGGTCCCCCATCAGGGGGGGTACTGCCGTCCCAAATCTTTCCAAACAGGTTGGAATTGCCGGGTGGTGCGATCCCCTCTCGCGGAAATGTAATTTCTACAGCATTTTCTCTCATTGTCACAATGGGACGATCATCGTCTTCGCCCTCTCCCATTAAATACCCCAGTACTCTAATGGTAACCTCGGTAGTAAACATTCGCATTTCTTCGCCCAAGGCGGCTACTGTATTAGAGTGGGTAAAATTCTGATCGATGAACGCTTCATAAAGATGGCCGTTTCGTCTTAAAATAAATGAATTAATCTGTCCGGTTCGTCCCATAAAAGGAGTCATTAAGGTATTCATCTGTTGTTGGTATTCTGATCTAATAGAAATCTTATATTCCGCATTAATATATACAGGGATAGGGACCGACAGAGTTTGGATGACTACTTTCTTATTTATTCTGGGAGAATAGCGTTGTTTGGTGCCGGCAGTATTCATACGTGTCCCGGAAGCCACTGCAAAATTTCGAGTCTTATCCTGAACAATGCGCTTGGCGATTACCATCCGACCGGTGCGGCCGTTTCCCTTGTCTGAATACAAATTCGCTTGATAGCCTCCTTTTCGGGCTGGATCCTTAACAATCCCAGTACGCTCTACGCTAATCAAGGGCAACTTTAATGCGCCCGCATCGTCTCTTAGCGATTTGTCGTGCTTAATCTGGTACGCTCGTTCGGGCGTTTGCCATAATACCGGCACTTCTGTAAATCCTTCGTTCGTTCGAACGCTCAACTTCAAATCTTCCTTAATCCATGACACCAAAGAATAATCAATACTCTCAATGGTCGATGCCAGCATCCCTACCTCTTTAAGGGTGAAGTCATCCTTACCATTACTTCCCGTAGGAATCATCGCAAAATCAAAGTTATCAGGTAGCATCGAATAATCCCTTTCTGGCGCGCTTGCAGGTAGCTGCAATTTCAAAACTGTGATCTACTTGTCCAAAAAGCTTAGTCGGCTCCGAGAGCTTAACAATTTCATAATAATAATCTCCATAGAGTACAAAATCGCCTTCACGGACATATAAGTCTTGATCCTCTGTTAAACGACGTCGATGAAAATGAATTGAGATTTCCCACGACTTGTCAAGCCCAAAGCCATCCATATATTGAGTGGAATAATCGGTAAACTCAACCAAAGCATACACCCGGATGGGAGGTAAATACGTCTTTTCGATGGCTTCTCCATACATTCCATGAAAATCAGTAGCCCCGAGGTCAACAGGATAATAAAGGATCTGTTGCCCAATAACTTTTTCAATTAATTCATCATTAACCTGCTTTACAAGGTTGCGCTCTTTTCTTCCTAGAAAAAGTGGAGGTGGTGGATTCTTTGGTCTTTCCCATTCATTATCGGCCATCGTTTATTATCCTACAAAAATTGGAAGTGGCGAAACTTTCAACACATTCGCTGCTGCGTCCGTTAGTTCTTGATCAGTCTTAGCTAATTCATCATATGTGATAGTATCTAAGATTTCCATAAGCTTATCTTTAAGTGCTGTTTGTTCTTCTTTTGCCTGGGACAATAATTCCGAGTGATTCAAGGTTACGCTTTCGCCGGGGATGGGCATTGTCGTAAACTTGCCTCGAATTTGTCCCAGCATCTCTTTGCACAAGGCTAAAGCATATTTTCTAATCCATTGTTTTCCAATAGCATTAATGTTCACATACGGAACATTATCAAATGGCATTGTATTCAAGTTATTTACTCCCTGAACTCCCACGTTGGTTGTGCCTTGGTCCCATGGCGTAATGTCTACCATAAATTTGACCCATACCCGATCAGCAAAGCCATCAGCCCATGCATCGGGTGTTGGAAAGAGCCTTAGTTTATCGTTTATAATCTCATAAGCATAATTTGAGGTCCGAGTTACAATCGAATCTTCATACATTTTTGCTTGGAGTTTGTTTTGCCATGTGGGAATAATCTCAAAAGTAGAATCATCCGCATATTGTCCATAGGTGGAATAATTTCCTACGACACCGAACCCTCCATAGTACCCATAGAAGCGCCACATTGCCCTAGGAGACTTGTAAAAAACTTGTTGCACAATAATGCGCTTATTATTAACTTTCCCGGCATAGTCGACCGTTTTGCCCGCATCGTCTGTTCCGGAATCAGAGGCACTTTGAATGATGGCTTGTAAATTGTAGTCCTGTTGGCTGCTGACGGGTTGAAACGATGCCGAATATTGGGCCACTGTCCCACCAAAACCTGCAGCGGCCGCGGCACCATCGCCTACTCGACGGGCATACCCAATTGTAAAGCGGGGATACGCTAAATTGGTGCCAGAGGGTCCTGTCTTCATGTCACCTAGGTGATCAAAGGTTCCCGTCTGGTTGCCCAAGAAGGTAGAGAGACTATTTTTGGACTGATGAATATTAATGATATAAGAATATTCTAAAACAGCTTCTTCATATGCAGCATATACATTCGCCGGGGTTAACTCGATGTCGACAACATCGCCACCGAGTTTCTTATAGGTATAGGCTACTTGGAGCGAGGCTCCGCTCAGAAAATCTGCGGATCCTGTGTACATCCCAAACGGACATCCGGCGGCCACTAGTGAAGTGCTTCCGGTAGAAGTTAAAACAATAGCACTTGTTTCAGATATTGGATTTAGCTTAGTTGGCATTAATGAAATCTCCCCTCACCCTAAATAGTGATCTCATTAACAATATGCCGGCGATAACCCGGGTTCTTTAGAAAGGTTAATAGTTGTATATCAATTATTTGGTTTTTTTGGTTGTGGTCTTCGAAGACTTTCGTGTTCTACTAGTGGTTTTCTTAGTAGGCTTTGTCTTAGAAGTAGTCGACTTCTTTGGCTTAGGGGGAGCGGTTGTTTCTTCAGTTACAACTGTTTCCACTTCAGTCGGCGCCACCGTTTCAATTGGTATTGCGGCCGTTGTTTCAATTGGTGGAGTAGGGATATCCTCGCGCGCTACTAAATAACTATGTTTTGCTCCAAACTTTTGTGGATATCTTAATACTCGTCTTTTCTTTCCCATGGGGAACTCCTGTGTAATATAGTAATTAGTTGTTCTTCTTCAAAAAGAAAAATCCCCCCAACCCAAAAGGGAAGGGGGGACAATATAAACTGTAGCAAAAACTTGTTAACTACTAACTAAATGCAATGCCGTTAGCACCACCGGCAGCGGCAGTACCCGATACAAACCACAAAGTACCATTTGACACCAGGGTAATTTGGTCGCCTGCTAGCGTAGCACTACCGAATGTAGCTGTCAGGTCGCTACTGCCATCAGCCAAGTTGGCTGCTGCGGTACTAGGTCCAGCAACAGCACCGGCCATAAAGTCTCCGGTTCCTGCGATGACAGTACAAGCAGCGGTGGCGTAATCTCCCGTTTGAATGACTGTAAAACTCATTCCAACAGTTGCAGCGGGCAACGTAATGTCCACACCGTTAGTTCCCATTAAAATAACTTTCCCACTATCCGCAGCCGTTAAAGTCGTATCCGCTGTCACCACTTTATAACCCTGCTTGAGATGGAATAGTTCATTTTGATTTTCGTTAATCAGGCTACGAATTCGTGCCCAACCTACTCTTTTAGTTCCCATAATATATTTCTCCTTCTATGAATATTAATTAGGTCAATTAACGAAAGGATTTCTCCCTCCTCCCCTAAGTAGCTCCTCCCATAAAGAAAGCCCCCGTCTTTCGACGAGGGCTTAACTTTTATTTTGCTTCTAGGGTTTAGCTAGTAGCACCTGCCTCACCTAAGAGACCACGCACGATAACGAGACCGTACATATCGGGACGCACCATCTTCTTGGCGTACCGAGTCATCACGCCCTTGCGGGGCACGAAGTCTTCAGGGCCAAAGATAGTTGGTGTAGTCTGCAGCGGCACATAAGGTGCGTACACATATCCACTTTCAAGGAAAGAGGATCCGCGACGACCAACGAGGACCACGTTTCGCAGGAAGTATGGGTCAACAATGACATCAAACTTCTTGGAAAGAGATCCAACCTTGACGGCGCCCACAGAACCAGTTTCATCATCTGCCGTAACAGAGGCACGGAAACCAGCCGTGAACTCAAGGATGTTGGCAACTTCAGGTCCGCAGACGATGAAGTTAGCACCACCACGCAATGTCTTGCGATGGATCTGTGCAGAGACATCATTGATAGTTTCAATGAGAGTCTCATACCACTCACTTACCGTACCGGTGAAGTCGGGAGCAGCAGAAGCCGCACCGATTTCAGCGCCAGTTACCCGGTTCACGAAGAGACCCGGGGCACGAGCCCAGTAGTAGGTTTGAGCGGTTGCACCGTTGACCAGATCCGCAAGAATCTCGCGGTCAATCTCAAGAGCAACTTGCTCAGAGAGAATGCTAGTCAACTCGACCTCAGCATCAAGGTTGTGGTAGGCGTTAAGATCTTGTCCTAACTCCGGAGTCCACTTAGCCTTGAGCTTCTTGGTCTGCGCGGTGACTGCGATGGAATCGACCTTGATGTCGATCTCAGGGATTTCAGGATTGCCTTCCAGCCCCCAAGTTGCAGCACCGATAACGGAACCAATAGCACCACCAGCGTTGAAGTTATCAACGATGGGCACCTGGACAGCCAAGTTGTTATCGATGGTACATGTGGTCGCTCCCGAGAGAGCCACCAACACCGTCCGAACACACTTTGCATTTGCCGTCAGAGACGACGCTGCATAGCTAGCCGGATTCGCACCAGCCGGCACAATGTGCGTCAAGCGACGAACCTGCGCCAAACTACCTGAAGTCAAACCACCGACGAGAGCAGATTGACTAAGTTCAAATGCTCCGAGGTTGTTGAAATCAGCTTGGCTAGCCGTAAATGCCGCATGCTGGAGATCCAGTACGACGACCTTATAGCGCGAACCGCTCGAAGAAGACAGAGCTAAGAGATCGGGATCCCAAAGAATGAGCTTCTTCTGATCGGCCGACGCACTGTTAAGAGCAAATTGATCCTTAACAGACGAAGACGCAGCGGTGTCCGAGACGTTAACAGTCCCACTCGGTGAGGAGTAGGAATAACCACGCGCACCAACCGTGCGAGGACCCGAGAAGCCATCGCCACTCGAACTCACAAGGTCCAAACCACCAGTGATCTGGGCACCGACACGGTTACCACCATAGATGGAAGCCGTAGCCATGTTACCAAAGCGATCACGCTGGGTGTCTGTGTTGTCTCCAAGATTAGGTGAGAACACGAAATCCAGGAAGAAGATGAGACCCGAGGGGAGACTCATCGGCTGAACACTAACGAGATCGTTAGCAATCAACCCTGCGAAAACACGTCGGACGATGGGGAATGCGACGGCAGCAAAGCCTTCGACATCACCAGCGGCCATGGACGAGTTCTCACGCAGGAGTTCCTTCGCTTGGTTCTCAAGTAACCGAGCCATAGACTCCCTCTTACGATCAGTTCCCAAACCCTCTAAGAGTCCGGTGCGCTCCCACTTTGTTAACAAAGCGTGACCTTCGGCGCGCATGTCACGATTGATAACACCTTCGGTCAATCGTTCAATAATACCAGCCATTTTAAAATACCTCCTATAATATATGTATTTGTATTAATCTTACTTAATACCTGCTAGTCGTTTCATTCTCTCCGCAATGGGATCGGATGAAATGCTTTCCTTACGGGAAGCACGGATAACAGAAGTAGTGCGTCGACCAATTGCTTCGCTCAGTGATTGTGGCCCACTCTTTCGGGTAGACTCCACTGCGCTTTCAAGCGTTTGATATATTGTCTTTGCTTCTGTTACGGAACCAGCTTTCGAAATAGCGTCGGCAATTTTTGTTTTTTGCCGCTCATTTAGGGAGGTATTTCTCAAAACACGGTTCGTGTAAAGCAAGCGAGCATTAGAAAGATTTACATGATGTACATTCTCTCTTATCTCTTCAGTTGCTTGCTTATATTGTTGAAGGGTCTCTTTGAGTTGGTTATTTTCAAAAACCAACTCTTCCTGAGCCTTCCTTAAAGTCTCTAGATCATCTTGCATATCAGTACTACGACGATGTGCAAGTGCTCTTTCTAATTCATATTTAATGTCTTCGGATGAGCGTCCAGCCCACCCTTTCAAACTGGCGCCCATGTCGACAGTCAGTCTTTCCACGATGTCGTCAATTAATTCCTCGGAAACATCGAGGTCTTCGCCCAATCCAGTTTCTTCGCCAGCAAAGGAGCCTGGATCCTTCTCTTCCTCTTCGTCGCCTTCTTCATCTTCCATGGCGCTAGTATCAGCGGCAGTGGCCGCGGCACTACCAGCGAGAGCCTGTCCGCTATCGGATCCAACCCCTTCGGCAATAAAGGCAATTAATTCTTCTTCCGTTAAATCAATTTCCTGCTCTCCTTGAAGGTGCTCGACGGCTTCTTGAAGAGCATCGAGGTTAATATCAACCTCGACTTCTTCGCCTGACTTAGGAAGACGCTCAAGGTTTTCGCCTTCATTCTCGGACAGATTATCCGTAGCAGCCAGGGGAATGTCTTCGGCGACTTCTTCGGGAGGCTCGCCGGTGTCGGCGGGGTCGCCGGCTGGCAACGCCATTTCTCCTCCAAGGTCTGCACCCATATCCATTTCACCACCACCGGCTGCAGGATCGGCGGCGAGAGGATCGGCGGCTAGCGGGTCCTCTTCTTGTTCTAAAAGCTGATTGAGGGTATTACGAACTTCCTCTGAATACTTATCGATAACTGTCGTTTCTGCGCTCTTAAGAGCGGCCTCACGGAGAGCCTTTGCATCTACAATAGCATCTCTTAGTAAATTAGACATTAATATGCTCCTTAAATGGCATTAATTCAAAATAAATAGTGTTGACAAACACGAAAATCCCCATTAATGAGTTATTCCCTTCACATAACCTATGGAAGAGGCATTGCGGTTCCAATAATCTGCCAACTATAAATTCCGCCGGAGATTTGTAAAGCTTGAATTCGCACTCCTTCGCCCTCCCCTATGTGGACCGAAGCAGTATATTCAATCAATTCGCTGCCATTGGGATCTATTTCCGTTTGACGATGCTTGCTGATGTTCTTAATATAGTAGACGGTGCCATCTACAGTGGCTGCGGCCGGTAATGATGCCGTCAGATTATTAGCGTTGCCGCTCATATAAATAACATTGTCCGATACGAGTAAAGTGTAATTTGCTGTCTTTACTGCATAAGGTAACTTCACCCCATGAGTGACTACTAAATTGGAACAAGTCAGAGAGGTACCGGCGGCGCCAGAGGAACCCGTCTTAAAGGAAAAGGCACCATCCGATGCAAAGGCACCGTCATTGCTCCGCATAAATTGGATCTCTCCTTCGCCGCCGGAGCCTGTGCTGGCTCCTGCCGAGATGCCAGTTAATTTTGAGCCGTCGCCATAAAAGACCGATGCAGACAAATTTTGACTAGAGCTAAATTGGGTATCTACTACGATGGTGTGCGTTTCGGATCCGCCGGCGCCCGTTACAAACAGCCAGCCCCCATCACCCGCCATGAGTCCGTCTGAATAAAAGGCAACTTCACTTGTATTGCCAGGATACGACAATCGTGTGGCATCGCCATAGAAAGCAGATGCCGAAATATTAACAGAAGCCGTCAGTCCTCCCGCTAGAGTGAGAGTGGTCCCGTCAAACGTTAAATTACTGCTCCCTGCAAAGCTAGCTCCCGATTTAGTTTGAACAGTATTGTCGGATCCGCCAGGGGTAGTAAACGTTAACCCATTTTGCATATAGGTTTGAAGGACTGTCAACGTCGAACTCTTTAATACATCGCTCGCATCCGAATCCGAAATCAAAAACTTATCATTATCGGATAAACTAGCTTTAGCTGTGCCATCCGCAGGATCAACCCTTAATTTCTCGGCGGTTATTGCTAAGCCTCCGTTGGTGGCCATATCTATGGCAACCCCTGACCCATCTACAACAATACCTGCACCACCCGTCACCAGTAATCGATCACTAGAAGATGTTAATCCGTTTCCATAATAAATATTGGAGGCAGAGAGTTGTCCGTCCACATTCGCACCCCCTATCGGAAGCGCAGTTAATCCTCGGGCGGAACCAGAGAAATATGAAGCCGTGAGTGATGTGCTGGAGAAGGTTAATGTTGCATCGCATGTAGCGGTCCCATCACCATCTGAAACTATAAGGCGGCCGGCGCTATCGCCAGCAATTGCAGTAAGGGCCGGGGGAACGATATCGCCCGCCTCACTTCGAAATGCACTAGCAGACAGAGTACTTGTAAAAGATTTAGTACCGCCAATAGCCTGCGTGCTGTAATCATCGACCATGCTTTCGATGGCGCCACGGACTGCATTAGAAAAGTTAACAGTTCCCGTCAATGTATTATAAGCCATTTTTTACCTCTTCTCTTATAAATAGATTATTATTTTGTTTTGGCTCTCAAACATTAAAAAAGAGGACACCCCTCCATATAGGAGGCATTCAATATATTAAAGAAAGAATTTCTTTAGAAAAACAAGCTCTAGATTAGATGATCTTCCAGATGAGTCCGATTCCCGAACCACTAACAACCATCAAAGAGATAGAAGCGTTATCGGATCCCAGTTCGACATCCACATTGTCAGCCAAATCATCAATTGCATCGACCGCGTTTGGTGAAACAGTTAACGTATAACCACCCAGCGCCGGCGCTTTAATGCGAAGAACATCTCCCTTATTTAGGGTCGAACATGCTGGCAACGTCCACACGCGGTTGGCGTTGAACGATGACGTCCCCCAGTTCATCCCAACGAGCAGTGTTGCATTTTCATTCCCAATGGGATCGTTAACTGTTTCGGCGCCCCCGGCAGCTTCAAGCTGATTTGAAACCACACTAAGTCCCGAACCAGCGATATCAGTCAAGAAGCTACCAATGGCGACAGCTTTCACAAATCCATCTGTGGCGTCGGCGAAGTAAAGTCCGTCCGCTGCGACGTCTAGGGCTGTGTCCCCACTGACTCCCAGAGTAATCTCCGTGCCAGCCTTAAAGGTAACACCGTTATTAAACGATCCCGAACCATCCACAATCAAAGTGGAAGAACCACTGATGGTGGTAAAAGAACCAGCGGCGGGTGTGGTTCCACCAATAACTGCATCCACCGTACCGGCATTAATGTCAGCCGTGGTTGCTACTAAAGAAGCAATCGTGCCAAGACTCGTCAGAGACGAGCCAGTAACTGTGGCGCCCAGCGTGGTTTCGCTAAGAACTTCACTTGTATCAATAAACAAAGATAAAGTATCTTCGATGGTGAACCCAGTCGAGTCAGCAAAAGCTAGGCGCGTACCCGCCGCGGACAAATCCACCTTTTTGCCAGATTTGGTATCAAGCACCAATCCTGACGCGTCGTTGTAATAAACCGATGCATCGTTACCTGCACCGAATGTAATAGAACCAGTGCTATTAATAGCCCCAGTATCTGCTTCCAATTGATAACGGAAATTATCTGCTCGTAACGTTCCCGATTGAAATAAATAAGCCATTTTTAAAAACCCTCCATATTTAGTTTTTTTAGGCAACGTGACAAGCTAGACCAAGCACCCCAAGCACCACATTTGCATGTGGGCTCACTATTAATTAGTAACAAACACCCAATAAAATCTTAGTAAACGAAGTATTTGTCAGTCCCATTGCAATAAAGGGAGATAGCTGAGTAAGGGGATAGCAAAATTATAGAATTTTGACCGTCGATTGTTTGCGTTCCGCTAGCAGAAATGGTAATATTATTGGTATTGGCGTTTCCTGTCTCGTCTTTAATAACATATGTTTGACCTGTAGCGAGGGTTGCTGCATTGGGCAAATGTACTGTAATGGCCGAACTGCTGGAATCTACTCCTAGATAATAATCCGCCTGCGAAGCCGTCATATGGGTCGAAACGGCGGTACGGTTTAATGACATCCCTCCGCCCAGAACCATTCCTATTCCATAGAAGGCTGACGCAGAGATATTAACGCTTGACGAAAGCGTACCCGAAACTACAAGTTGATGGGCTGGCGCTGTAGTACCACCAATGTTAAGACTACTTGTTACCGATGCATTAGAACCATCGATAACAGTAAAGATGCCAGGACCACCGATGCCATCTAAATTTGAACCATCGCCATAGAAGGCTGACGCGGAGACATTAACGCTAGCGGTGAGAGTGCCTGCCAGCGTAAGAGTGGTACCATCAAAGGTTAAGTTTGGTTCTCCGACCAAACTATTAGCGGTACCGCCTACTGTAAGTAAGTTGTCGGTTGTCGGATTAGAAGTAATCCGAGGGATATTTAATAGGCTTTGCCCATCCCCAATAAAGATGCTACCGGAGATTTGCCCTTCGGAAAGCAATTCGCCGGGGAGATATACGGTTCCCGATAATACATTGAACGCCATTTATTAGGAACTCCCCTCATTAGAATACAAACCAATTTGCACCATTAGAATATAAACTGATAGCTGGATAGCTACCAGATAATTGATAAGTTGCGGCGCCGTCGATAGTCTCGCTACCCGAAGCGCGCACGGTGATGGTGCCGGCGCGGCCGCTAACCTCATCTTTAATGACATAGACGGATCCAGACAAAGCATCACCTGCCGCACTGTGGAGGCGGAAATTTACATCTCCAGCAACTGCAACACCATAAAGATAGGTTGCTACTGAACTGGTGCTATTGTTAGCACCAATGCGCTTATAGCCGCCACGAAAACCATCAACGCGCACTACTTGGGTAGAAATATTTACTTCAAGTGAGGCGGAGGTAGAGGCTGACTGTGCCACATAAAAACTACCTGTTCTAACATGTACATCATCATTAGTATTACCGAAATATGTCGAGCCGCTTGCATCGATCTCGGTTACATTTTCAATATGATAATGACTAGCACTGATAGTCCCGCTTACTACGAGAGTGCCCGTGAGGTGCACCTTGTTAGACGCGGATAGAAACGTGAAATTATTAGATCCAGAAGTTAATCTTGATCCTGCGGCGCCGGAAATAAATTGGATCGATCCTATTGATCCGGTTCCGCCACCGGCGGCGGAGCCTGAATCTGCGCAATTTATATATGCCCATCCAAATGTTGCCATCTAGTCTCTTATGCCTCGCTTATTACATATTGTAGCCACACATTAGCTTTACCAGCGGTAAGGTCGGCAGTACCGATTGTCAAAGTAATAGCCTTGCCGCTCGCATCATCAACCTTAACTGCGGTTGCGCCAGTACCAGCGGGAATGATGCTCTGAACGCCGGCCGAGTCATAGCCTAAGCTAGAAAGGGTGTTAGCGGCTACCATGTCAGCCGTGCCCTGGACTCCAATTGAGACTGTGGCGGATCCAGCGGAGGTAAATCCAGTAAGAACATCTATAAAGCCTCCTGTGATGATAGCATTATCAGGAATGGTGACCCCTAAGTCAATAGTGGATATAGCGCCTGCGCCTGGATCTGCACCAAAATCATATTCAGCTTTTGCCCATCTTGTCAGAGAGGCCCAAGCTCCATCTGCTGGCTCGGTGACGACCGATGCATCTAAAAGGTTAAGCTCGGCAGACGTTACTGTTGCACCATCCAAAATCTCGATTTCGGTTTGAGTTAACAGCGCTAAAGCGCCGGGGGCACCACTTTGCATTCCGGATAAAGTATCTAAATCTGCATCCCATGCTTGAACGTTGGTTCCAATCACGAGACCTAGGTTTGTACGAGCATCGCCTTCAGTGGAGGCGCCTGTGCCGCCATGGGCCACAGCCACATCTGTTGCTTGCCAGTCGCCTGTAGCAACTGTTCCCAGCGTGGTAACGTTCGTTGTGCCAACCCAAGTTGAGAGGGCAGTGTCTTCTACGTTGCCTAAGCTTAGATCTGTTTTTACTTCACTATAACTTCTGCCTTCAATACCTGTTGCAGTAAATTTAGCATAGTCATCATCTGCTGCAGTCGTGGTTTGATCGACTTGTAAAGCATTAGTATCTGCAATACCAAATGTTAATGTTGCCTGCTTTGCATCAAGTTGTGTCTGAATAGCGGACGTGACCCCATCAACATAATTAAGCTGGGCTGCGGTGGCAGTAACCACCGTCCCTCCCAGCGCAAGACCATTAGTCCCATCGTGAGACGCGATATCAAAATCATAAGCCCCATCTTTAATTGTAATTTGAGTAGCAGCCAGAGTAATGAAATCGCTAACCGATGCATTGCCAACTGTTCCGTCATCAGGGACATCGACTGCAGTCGCGCTCACTGCTGCGGGAGTAGTAGAACCGAGTGCGGCGGGGGCTGCCCAATCAACGCCATCAAGAAGATCGGCATTGAGGTTGGTAACCACTGTAGTGGAAGAAACCGTCAGTGGAGCAGTGCCCGTGGTGACATCCGATGTAAGAGTCTGTCCTTTCACATCATAAGCGCCAAAGTCTAAATTAGCGTCATTGTTGGATGCTGCGCTAGCGAGAATAGCTACATCCTGCGTAGTAGAAGTTGTGAGAGTACCGGCTGATACATTTAGAGTTTTGCCTGCACCGACTGTCACATCTGAAGTTGCGATGGTGCAACCATCAATGTTGCCTCCATCAATATTAACAGTGTCAGCCGCAAAGCTCACTCCGCTCTTAACTGTTACAGTATTATTAAGCTGTAGCGTTCCATCGATATCAGCGTTGCCGGAGCCGCTGAGAGTGGTTGCCTTCACGCTAGATGGGGTGGTCGCCCCTACGGTCACATCGTCAATTGCACCACCGTTAGCATCTAAAGTAGCAACAGTTAAAGTTGCTCCATCAAATGTAAGATTAGCACTCTCGGCTAATTTATTTGCAGAACTTTCATATAAGATTCGATTACCAGCGCCACTAGCCACAGTGTTACCGACAGTAATCGTAAGACTGCCTCCGCCTACATTAGTAAGATTGGAACCATCGCCTGTAAACGAGCCGGCTGAAACACCGGACGAAGCTGATATATTACCAGCAACTGTGAAGTCTCCACTTACATCATTTCTTCCCGGGGTAAACCCGTCACCAGAACCAAAGCCCATTTTATCCTTCTCCTATTCGGTTAAACCAGAACCGGTTAAATTATACATGCTCTGTGTGGGGATCCCGGTGAGTTCTGCCACTACGCGAAAACTACCGGTACCAGAGGTCCCATCGGCTCTCGATATATAAACCTCTTTGCACTTTGCATTGAATGTATACGAATCTTCGTCACTATCCAATTCAACATAGTGGACACCAGCCACTATACGCCCTACTCCGCTCCCGGTAGAATTGAAATGTACTCGCAGTGTCTGAGTTGAATGATTGACCACAGTAACGGTTTTAGTTACATAGGGGAATTCATATTTCATTTGTTGCCCGGGTCCGATAGCTGTTGAACCGGATATATATGGATGACCCGCTACTTGGTATGAGCCAACATTTCGTAATCCTGGTGATGGCCAATTCGGATTTGTCGCCATTATAAATCTCCTAAAATTTTAATATTCATTATAAATAGTCTCTAAATTTTTCTATTGCGCCTTTCTTGCGCTCTCTTACGTTTTTGTTCTTCTCTGACACGGCGTCTGGCGGCGCGCGCGCGTTTTTCTCTTTTGGCAACCGAAGGCTTTTTATAATAACGCTTTTCTTTTACTGTCTCCAGGACACCCTCTTTTTTGACCTTCTTTGTAAATTTCCGAATCATTCGATCAGCCATTCCTCGACACTCTTTTGCTGTAACTTTAACGTGTGCACCTTTTGCCATTTCTGCTCCTACTTTAATGCTTGCCATATGGCTGACGACTTTCCAACAAGCGAACTAATATCTACTCCCGCGTCTTGGGGGTTGCCGAGATCCGCTTGTCCTTGCGCGGGTTTCGCCTGATTAAGAGGCTGTGTGCCTTCAAAAAGATTAACTCCATTATAAGCATCCTGTCCAATAGAATTCATTAAGTTCTCTTTGTATTCTTTCATTTGACGATTGGACTGTTTCATCTGTTGTGCTTCGGGTCGTGGCTGGTGGGTCTCTACAATCGTGTTGCCTTGGAGTCCCTTGGCCACTTCTGCTACCACATTAGACAAAAGACCTTCTTCGAGAAGGACTTCGTGAATACACTCTTTTACAAGAGGTTTAATAACTTTCTTCAAATCTGCTTTGTTCATGCTCTATCCTTTGATAATTCCTGCGAGTTTCTGCCAGTTTTCTAATAAGGCTTGATCTTTTGTGTCCAGACTCTCCCCTACCGCCGGCTGCGCTGTGGTGGACCATTGAGCAGAAGGCACGTTAGCCATGCTCATTTCCTCTTCGTCTCCGGATTGTCCTTGGGCGGCCGGTTGCTTGGGGGTGCACTTATCAACGGGGTTAGTTAGTTTGCTTATCGGCGCAGCGAACTCTTGGCCACGTTTGGGGTTGCAATCCGGATCTAGCGGGATTACCTGCGCATGCTGCGGGTGTTTCTGCAGCGGGTCTATGACCGTTACTACTGTCGGGTTGCCCTTCCCTGAAACATATTCATAGCTGTCGCCCTTTTTAACGGCTGTTCCGGGAGGGGGTGCCTCTGCACCACCTTCTTCCTCGCCAGGAACCTCTTCTCCTGGCTGCGCGCCGGGCTGCTCTGCGGGCTCTTCTGCGGGCTGCTCAGCCGCCTGTTGCTGCTGTTGTGCGGGCTGCTCTTCGGGTTGTGTTTGAATATAGGCAGAGGCAAATTCTCTTACGTCACCAAAGCCAGCATTTTGAAAAATCGTTAAAACAGTTTTTTGGTACTCATCTGATTTAAGACCGGTTGCCACAAGCTTATAAAGATTAGGATATTTCTCCAGATCTTCCAGCTTCCCGATCTTAGGCTTGCGCTCGTGTTCCATTGCTCCGCGCTCTACTGCCTGCCGGCGCCGGAATGGATTCCGGATCTCTGACAAGTCAAGCTCTTTACCCTGATCCACAACTTTAATATTCTGGGCTCGTAAGAACTGTTGATATTCGCGCATAATGGCAGCATCATCCAGTCTTCCCTGAAACAAATCCTGATTCAAATCTTGAAATCCTTTGACCGGCTCCATAAATTGGGATTGGTCAATGGGTTGCTCCGGCAATTCTTCTTTCTTTTCGCCTTGGGCGTCGGGGCACGGACACTCCTCGGTGCCGCCATCGGGCAGGCATTTCTGCTTGTCTTTAAAGCGAGCCTTTACCATTCGGCTGCTCATCTCCTCGTTCAAATACTCGCGCCATGCATCAGTGTGTTGCTGGTTTTCCTTAAAGCTGCTCCATTGTTTACTCATTGTCTAATACCTCGTTAAGCAATCGATTAATACGATCTGCTTTGGTGAACACGTTAGGGGTGCTCAAATCCTTTGCTTCTTTCATCATATATGCGCCGGGGGTTGAAGGCTCCGACACAAAATCAAAACAAATAAGCTGGAAATCATCTTCCACGATAGTTTGCCCTTGAGCTTCGCTGACGGATCCCATTCCGCGTGAAGAGATGCCAAGCTGGGCACCACTATTAACTAGTCCTCTGAGAATGTTGCCGGAGGGAGTGTCGAGAACTTTTACTTTCCCCATCACATTTTTATTGTCCATCCACACATCGGTAACCATGTGAGAAGCATTCTTCAGATTAATAACTGAATCATCAGGGTGATCTAATTCTCCCAGGGCGCGCCGTTCTTTTACGAGCTTCTTATAATTTTGGACCTCGCGCGTTAAAACCTTAAAGGGATAGATGCGTCCGTTTCCATTTTGTACGTCAGCTTCCTGGAGCTTACCAGACAGCATCATACCGCCATTAGAAACGAATCGCTTCTCTTCTTCGGTTAACAAATCTTGACATACGCCGCCTTCGCACAGGGCATAATATTCTCGTAATAAAACTTTAGCCATAGTTAAGAACCTTTGCAGCAGTTTCTTACTGGCTGCAGCATCCATTTTCGTGTCCATATTGAAATATTCATAAATCCCATTCCCCCTTTTTCTTCGCGAGGTTTAATCCTTCATCTCCAAACAGCATATTAAGAACATACGATGTTCCTGATGAAACGAAACCTAAAATAAAATAATTTACAGGAGTTACATCAAAATTAAATAGTTCTGTATAGGGAGAAAGTAGCATTAAAATCCATCCTACATGAAAACCCATACACATGGGGCACGAAAACATTTGACCAAGCCACCCCTTAGTTGGTCTTAACCCATCTAAAACTTTTCCGTATACTAGAATTTGGGTGAACCCGTAGGCTGCTAATATGAATGTTAATAGTTCTGTCATTATTCTGTTCTCTACGTTGGTGCTGGTGTAGGCTGGGTGATGTCTCCGAGCGGATTCTCCGGCCCGAGCCCTCCCCTACTTTTAAAAAATTTCAACACGGGCGCCAATGAAGCCACAACAAACTCTACGCCCTTGGCAATTGCCTTTAGCCAACCCCAAAACTTTGTAACGCCTCCTGTAACCATGGCGGCACCCTCATCAGAAAGCTTCTTGAGCGCGCCGCCAAAAAGCTCTTGGGCTTTATCTTTTAAAAACTTTTTGGCAACATTCAAAAAGCAGCCTTTCGCGACATCGCGGACAGAGCCAGCGGTTTCGGGTACTGCCCCTGCTGGACCTTCTTCGTCCTCTCCGCCACATCTAAAGAATTCTTGAGCGAAGTCGGCGACCTTGCTCCAAGCAAATTGTAGACCAACACTTAGTGCTACAAGACCAAGAGCTTTCATCCAAGGCTTCGTAATACTGTTCACCCACTCAAGTGCTTTTTCTATGGCGTTTTTGATTGATGTAGCCCATTGTGCCAGTTTTTGCATGACGGCGTTTTGAATGCCGCTTGCCTTCGCAATAAGGAAATCAATGAATTTCATTATCTTTTCTTTGATTCCCAGCCCACGCCGGTTCATGGCTTTCGTAAATGCTGGAAGCTTGTTGGAATCGGTAGTAGCCCTATAAAGCATCTGCATTGTTTCGGGATAAGTCGCGATTTTTTCTTTGGTGCCCTGCCACCAGTTTCCAATTGGACCCTCAAGGAGAACATCTTCGCCACCCCACCACTGTTCAATTAATTGCTGTTCTTTTAAAATCTCTTCAATTAATTCGGGAGAATAAGACTGAAGCGTATTTCCATCTTCTGATAGAGGGATTTGTACCCCCAATACCCCTGTAATATAATCCGACCGCGACAAGAGTTTTTCTCTAGATTCATACTGTCGCCAGTTCTCCATTATCAATTTCATTTCAGACATAAGAATTTCCTAAATAGTATATAAATAACTCAACGAGTAGGGATCTCTAATATAGCCCGGACGGATCGATCCTTGCTCATCGCGTTGTGGGACTTCTCCCAATTCGGTGGAGTCGGCCTTATCCGGATGGACAAGTTCGTCATCAGTCATAGAGATAATAGCCTCTGTGGACTCAAAGTACGGGCGCTCTTCATCGATAAAGTTAGAAATATTAATAAGAGCTAGTTTGGGAGTGCTTAAATCAGGGGAGGAGGCTTCTTCCATCAAAGCTTCAAAAGAGCCAAAAAAGGAGCCGGCTTGAATAGAGTCACCAATCACGAGTCCCTTTTTGCGCAAGTGGGCAAAAAGCCTGTTCTGTGCTCCGTAAACTAAATCGTTCATTGTTTCTTTGGGGAACGCGGTGATCTTGTTATTCTTTGTTGACAATACAATATCAATGTCGCCATGATCAAAAATCATAAGATCTCCGTTCATGCTTTTGCGGATGTCCATCTCCAGACGGACTACCGCATCGTCAGCGGCCGCGCCGATTCTAACTACGACTGCCATCAGTATAGATCTCCTTTACTAAGCTTTGAGTTTTCATTACAGTGAGCAACAGTTCGTCATCTATTGAGCGCTTTGAGAATTCCTTTAGACGCGCAATGATCTCTTCTGTTTTGGCCAACATATCCGGATCATTTTTAATTTCTGGGCTAGCCTTAGCCTCGGTTAGGCATGCCTTGAGGCGGACGATTTCTTCATTCAGGAATACTTTAAGCTCTAAGGCATTGTCTGTAAAAGAAGAGATATAATAAATGAGGAGTTCTTTCTGTTCCTCTAAGAGGTTCGTGTCATACTTATGATTAAACTTTTCGGTAAATGTTCTCACCACCACACTATCAATCTCTTCGCTGCGAGATGTTTCTATTGGGGCGTTGGTCATGTTTTTAATAATCTCGCCTTCTAATATAACTTGATCCTTGGGGGATGTTTTATCCGAGAAGATTCGTGCGATAGACGCAAGAGATTTATAGTTCGGAACAAAGTTATTAAATACAGAAGGCTCCAGTTCCTTGTTAACATCATGAATCAAAACGCTCTGCTCTTTAAACAAACCTTCGGAATCAATTAGCCGACTGGCCAATTTTGCTTCTCTAAGGATTTTCTCCGAAGTCTCTTTGTCCAAGTTCTGGTTTTCATACAGGGACCGGTGGCATTCTAAATCTCGTCGAAGCAATGAGTCTTCTTTAAAGTGCCTCTTAATAAGCTTCACGGCCGTCTTCTGTCTTTTAAGATCTTTTTTCAAAATTGCAACAGTGGCTTCTCTAATCAAAGCTTCATATACAAAAGCGCTGTTTCTCTTTTTATTGTGTCTACTCTTCATCCTGTGGCTCCGTTGTGGGGGTTGTATTACTTTCAAGTCCCATAATAAGATCTCGAATGGATTCATTTATCTGAAACAATTGTGTTTCTTCTTTCTGCTCTCCTGTTTTATAAGTAGGCTCTTCCCTTTCATAAATACCTGTTGCGGCACCACCCATTTTTGCTAAGGATTGTAAGTCGCCCATTCCGGGGACTATATTGCGTAATGTACTGCTGCCTTTTTCGCGGCTATACTTAGCTGCATTTGAGCGCATTCTGGCGCCGGCCACACGGCGATCTCCACCGGGGTTTTTCCGAGAACCCTTGGGGTGATATACTTTTCCCTTAGCACCGGGGGTGAGTCGGGGTTCATTACGGGAACCGGGCGGTACTGCCAAAAGGGTTTCTTCCTCTCCTCCTGCTTCTGCACCACCTAACTCTTCTCCGCCGGCGTCACCAGCGGGCATCTCTTCTCCTCCAAGATCACCGCCTAGATCACCACCAAGGTCGCCGCCTAGATCGCCACCAAGGTCGGCGCCCATTCCACCGCCTCCTGCGCCGGCTGCTGCAGCAGCTTCCGCAACTTGTTGAAGGGCTGCGTCATGTTTGCGGTCATAATACATTTCTCGCTGGTTGCGCGCAAATTCTTCATGAGACATCCCAAAGATGTTCTCGGTAACCCATCGTCGAGAGAAGAAGCCTTCTGTGGCTGCGCCGGCAATATCAAACTTACTCTTCCAGAATTCAATCTCTTGAAGTTCCGCAATCCGAGAAGGATTATTGAGCGTTAAGGTAAAGCTTAATAGATCGTCGCCTCTGAAGCCTAGGGTGTAGAGGTGAATAATTCCAATCTTTGTGAGTTCCGCAATGATGACTCGCTGCAATCTCTGAATGGTTCGGGCAAATCGGATATCCTTTTGTGCCAGGGTGCTCTTGTCTTCTTCTGCTCCCTCTCCCATTGTCAGATAAGACTGCGGGATTTTAAGAGCCGAGAAAAGCTTATCACGTAAATACTTGATATCATCAATCGCTGTAATATTTGATGCGCCGGCCAATGAAACGATATCGGTCGCAGACCCAGCCCGAATAGGAATAAAGTAATCTTCTTCAATGGACATGGGATTATAGCGCAAGTCAACGCGGCCGGTTGCAGGATCAATAACCTGATGGCGCTTAAGGTTTGTCACCACCTTTTCCATATATTGTTCCACTTCGTTTGGAGGCACGGCGCCTACATCAATCTTAAACACGCGGCGTTCAGATGAGCGGATAACTCGGTATGCCATCATGGCATCTTCCATCAACGTTAGCTGGCGCCAGATGCGACGAGAGGCTTCCAAAATTGAAGTACCATACGGAGCATACTTATCATTTCCTAAGACCCGGAAATGAGCAATCTGCCAGTTCTCGAAAGTCATACCAGCAGAGTTCCACTGGTATTGAATGTAGTTGGGGTTAGTGGAGTCCTGTCCTTCTAGGCGCTCAACTTCCTGTGACGGGAGAGCAATGACGGATTGGACTCCGTATTTATCATCAATGTCCAAGTAAAGAAAAAAGTCTCCATACTTGCACATGGTGCGGGCCCAACCAAAAAGGTTATACTTGAGATTCAAAATACTATCAAAGAGAACATTAAGGACTGCCGCGATTTCTTCGTTCGGGCACTTAACATTTAACATCGGACGCAACTCCGAATAGGTCGTCATTTCATCTGCATAGATATCTAACGTGGATGCAATCTCCGGCATGTATTCCATTTGATCAAAATCTACATAACGCTCTGAGCGTCGTTGATTAGAGATAGCGTTGACAGCAATATTATCAAGAGGGCTATAAAGAGTTTTCTTAAACTGTTGTCCCGAGGCGGACTTAAAGCGTGAAGAAAATCGATCCAGATGTTGACGTCGGATGCGTCGACCGGACTGCGAGCGATAACTAACAATAGGACCCGAAAAGAGCCTTGTTAATGCTTTAAATAATCCTGACTGACTATTCGCGGGGTTGTTTTTGGGAGGGGTACGTGCCATTTAGTTTCTCACTTAATAATCCATTTGTATTGTTCGTAAAGTTGTTGTGCGTCTGTCATCTTAGCATCCAACGCGTTGTCTTTTTCATAGCCATGTTGGCCAGACACTCGGGTATTCATCGTTGTCCTACTTGTAATAATTGCATCGACAAATGCTCGTTGATAATTTAAATCGCGGGCGCTGGCTTGGATAGCAGTATCGCGCACCCAACATGCAATAGCTAAGGCCATGATTAAATCATCATTATATCCTTTCATTGCTTGGGGCTTACCGTTTTTCCAAATAAAAGTTTTCATTTCATTAACTGTCCGAGATGAGTACACTTTAATTAGTTTATTTCTTATAAACTCTTCCAATTTTGCAACTATTAGTGGTCGTGTCTTCATTGTGGTTGAAAACCCGGGGACCGCTGACGTATGAGCTTCTGCTTGGTATTGTTCGATATATTCATGTGTAGACTTTACTGAATAATATAAGTTAGGATAACCGTATTCTATGAGTTTGTCAAGTACTGTATAGCCAATATTATTATTTTCTACTACTAACATGGCATTTCCAAACTCTCGACCAACTTGATTTAACATATTAGCAAATAAATCTGGCGTGATCTTTCCTTGATATTCTCCAATGATTTCAAGTGTTTCTAGTTTTAGTATATGAAAGGCAGAAAAATCGGCGCCATCTCCACGAGACACATCGACTACCAATAAATAATTACAGGTAGGATCAAACTCTTCCCAAATCCAAAAGTTACGATCAAAGCCAGTGCGATGCTTTGGTTCTTTAATAGTAGAGAATAACCACTCCATACAATCTGGATCTATAACTGTCTCCCCCGAAGTATTGAAATTGCACTCAAGTTCCTGCGCAATTTGGCGCCGGGACATATTTTTAGTTTCTTTCTGATACCATACTTCGTCTCGATCAGGGTGCACCTGCCAGGGGAGTGTAGTAAGATTAAAGTTGTTGGAGGCAGCCTCAGCATCTACACAGGTTTTATGAAACCAGTTTCCTACCCCGTTGGGGGTTGACAAGGCAATACACCGTCCACCTGTGGATAGTGTAGGATACAGACCAGTCCATAGTTCTTCTAGTCCTTCGATGTGAGCGGCCTCATCTAATACCAAAAGCGACAAGGCTTCCGAACGACCGGCATCGCCAGAAGTGGAAGCTGCTTTAATGGACGAACCGTTAGACAGTTCAAAAGAAGTGCGGTTGTCTACGCTAATGGTGGCAATCTTTAGCCATGCCGGTACGTTGCGCATGATGCCTTTAACTTTCTTTACAAGGTTACCCGCTGTGGCAAACTTAGTGGCCATTACAAGAATGGCTTTGTCTCGATGAAAAAGCATCATCCAGACAACATAGCCGGCAGTAACAGTAGAAATACCCAACTGCCGAGCTTTTAAAATCACATTAAAGCGATAATCGTTAAAGCTATTGAGTAGCTCATCTTGAAAATCGTATGTATCAAACAGAATTAGACCATGCATCGGATGAGAGATGCGCGCATAGGTCTTCAGAAAGTAAGAAGGGTCTTTACCGCACTTTAAGATCTCGCCGACTTGCTGTTTTTTGTCTAGTTGAAAGCTCATTCATCATCTTCAAGTTCTACTTCGACTTCCTCTTCATCGTGTTCCTCATCGCCGGGTCCAGAAACATCTGCCTTCAAGTCCACCCCCGCAGCGCTGGCTAAGTCATGGATAGCCTTCATGGCTAGCATGGCATGACCTTCAACATCGTCAGAGGCAGGCTCTTCGGCGCCGTGTTCATAATCGTGCTCTCCTGGGTGGGTGTGTGATTCGTCACCCTTGTGTCCGGTATAGTCTTCCTCTCCAGGGCGAGTTCGGGACTTTTCGTCCTTACCCATTCCCCAGTCTTTATCATGGCCTTCAGTAGTTGCGTGAGCAACCTCCTCCATAATAATCTCTTTGAGACGTGCAATAGAAATTTTCATGATTCTTTCTTCCTTGTATCATTCTTCGGGCGCTTTCCCCAGCCCCCTTGATTTAAAAACTTTTCCCAACTGCGCTCGGCTGGAACCTCAGAACCGGTTTCTAGGTTCATTTCCTCACTCAGTCCACCAATTTTATAGTGCTTTTTGGCGACCACCCAGCTACGGACACGCGAAGAGTTTTCGACTCGAATATCGATTTCTCCTTCTGCTGTCAACGTAACAGAGTTTCCTGTAATCTTCTTGTATTCTTTCTTGATCCATCCCGCAATATCCTCAAGGCGCTGGTCGGTATCTCCTTCAAAACCAGAAGCATAAACTTCCTTTAATTGAATCTCGGATTGATAAGCCAGACACATCATGTCGCCATAAAACTTCACATTAAAGCCGTCCATGACTCGTTGATCAATAAGGGCATCGCCCTCTTCCCTACGAAGGATTCCAGGCTTGTCGGGTTCATAATCCTCTCCCAGCGCGCCGTCATATGAGTTTGCGGCTGCTTGTGCTAGTCCTTGTATGATTTCATAAATTGTTGCCATTATCCCTGTTCTCCTTGCATCATCTGTGCAACCAAACTATTAATAGAGGCGCCCTTGGGTCCAAAAACCTCCTCTAGGCCGGCCTTTCTGACTGCTGCAGGAACTTGAGGGCTCAATAAAACTTGTTTAAGCATGTCTACGTACTCACCAACATCCATCCGAGCGCCAGTTGTAGCTGCCGTGGCTACCTTCTTGGCCCGGGCAGTCTGTTGCGGCTGAGCTTCTTGTCCTGTCTCCGGAGCCAGTTCTTCTAAAATTATCTTTTTTAAATCACTTTTGGTTATTTTCATTATTTGGTCTCCAACCTTTTTCCCATCTTTCCTCTCTGCCTTCCACATATTGAATGTAACAGTTGTAGCAACATTCATATTTTAGAAAGCAAACGTCGTCTGCTGTTTTTTTCATGGAAGAAGAACACACCATACAACGTTGTAAAGAATCTCTATTAAATAGTTTCTTTGATACCTTTATACCATTTACATCTATTTTCTCTTCCCACTTCTTGTGTTCGCTGTTTTTCTTATAAAGCTCTCGCATTTGATCGAGGTATTCTTTTTCTTTGTCCTCGTCCCAATTTGCACGAGGATTTTGAATAGCCTCGTCTCCATATTTCTTGGCAATCGCTTGTTCAATTGCTGCAATTTTATTGAGATCTTTATTCTTCATTGAACAATCTATAGGATCCATATGTTGCGGCGACACCAACTGCGACACCTCCAACGGCCCACATCCAATTATTGCGGGGAGATTGCTTTAATAAGGATCTTTGAAGATGATCAATCTCTTCATCTTTCTGGAAAATGAGAAGACTCATTTCTTCGTGCAATGCATTATATTGAATCTCCCAATTGCGAAGCTCTAACTCATAGCTTGCAGCTTCAACTGAAAGCTCATATTCAATTCGTGCTTGGCATGCGAGGTTGGCCGTTGATTGGCGCGCCAAGATTTCAGACAATGCCGGAACATCGAATAGCACACCTTCAAAGGGTGCGCACTGTTGGTGTCCGAGAAAGGTGAACTGACCTGCGTCGGCTGCTTGAGCAGGGCTGCCCAACGTTAATAATAGACTAAGGAACATAATCAAATCCGTACATAAACATTATTGTCTCAGATAGTTCCTCTGGGTCTTCAGAGAATTGTCTTCCGAATTCTTCTCTGCGACTCTCGATCACTTCTAGTAACTCATCCTGGCTCTCTTGATAATCCCGCTCTACTTGATCTAAGGTATCCTTATAGACCTGGAGTGAGTTCTCCATGTCTGCCATTTGCTTTTCATGAATCTCTTTCAAGCCGGCAAGTTGTGCTTGGAGCGACTGCTCTGATGCTTCATAAGCAGCTTGCATCTGCTTATAATCGTACCGCATTTTACCCATTATTGTAAGTCCAAGTAGAACGATCAAGACACCCTTCCAATTCTTCAGCAGAAACTGAAGTATTGTCTGCCATGTGATCATTTTAGTCCCTTCAGTCTCTCAACAACATCTACGACGCCTTGCGTACCAATAAAGATGCTGGAAATAATAACCCAATCAGCGCTGGCTAAATAGCCGCCGAACGCGAGGGCTGAAGCTGTTAGCCACACCAACAGTTTTCGGGATGTAAGTTTCATCAGCCAAGTGTCGATGAAACCGCTTTGCTCTTCCATGGTCGTTCCTACAGCAACCAGTGAGCAACGAGTACGCCATCAAGCCACACAAGGCCTAACAGCACCCACCAGCTAAAACGGCCGGCTCCATCTGTGACTTCGTGCCATAGGGCCCAGCCACCATCGAGTGCTGTCTTCCATAAATGTCCCACTCCGGTGACGGCGCAGTCCCATACTTTTCTTAATAAGCTCATTTTATTTACCTCTATTCTTTGCTTTTACGCTTTTCACGCATTTTTCATATTTTTCTTTATCTTCTCTTCCGACAGAAGCAGTACAAATGGCCCAAGGATTGTTCTTTTCCTCTTCTTCCAAATACGCTTCAAGTTCTTCTTTAATATATCTTTCTATTTTTGATTCCGCAAACCGGACTTGCTCGCCTTCATATTCCTCTGCTGTTTCGGCAATTGCTTCTAATGATCTTTTCAATTGTTCTTGTTCTTCGGGGGATAATCCTTGAATCATTGCTTGTTCGAGAGCATATGGACCTTCCGCAGTTTTTAGAACTTTTCGTAAAAGCCTTAGTAATTCAAGTCCTGAGCCTTGGTGCCCCTCTTTGAAAACATTAAGCATTTTTTTGTGCCAAGGAGTTTTCACTGGCTCAGTTGGCGCCTGCACAGAAGCACGATAAAGTTCCCAAGCCAATATTTCCACTGCTTGGGCTTTCACAGGAATGCCAAAATCTCGGTATATCTTCTTGGCTTGCTTCATATACTTTTTAGGCGGCACTTGAGGCTGACCGCCTGTTTCTGCAGAAGACCAGTCGCCCAAATCAAAAGCTGTATCAGTGCGGAGATCGCCCTCTATCTCTTCGGGCTCATCATATTCTTCTCCTGCTTGAGCGGCAAGAGATTTGTGTGGGTTAATTGCTTCGTCTACGTTAGGGGCCGCGACTGGTGAAGGCGCGGATCCCCGATAAGTGTAAGCTGGGGCTGCGCGGCCCATGATCTTTTGTGCGATTCCAATTGACGCCGGATCGTTTCCTGTTACTGCAGCAGTTAAATAATCAATACTCATATCTATACCACCTAAAGCACTTATTACATTTTGAAGAAGCGATTCTATTTTCGCAGTTGAAAAGGAAGCAGCCTCTTCTTGCTCTCGCAAGAGTTGTATTATCTCATTACGTAAATATCTCTCTACCAGGACACCTTGGGTCTCTTGGTTGACTATCTCTATCAATTTTGCTTTGGTAATTAGTACGGACATTCTGGTCCTAATTTAACAGGAGGGTGCGTCTCAAGGGGAATCCCAATACGTTCCATATCGTTTAATCTTTCTTGTACTCTGTGATGTGAACAGCAT
>Ga0208553_1000058_pt1 | contig 47895 bp, 63 predicted proteins | sample 6_EtaG_FD_184079 | JGI IMG/M metagenome (GOLD analysis project Ga0208553, IMG submission 184079) | Marine viral communities from the Subarctic Pacific Ocean - 6_ETSP_OMZ_AT15160 metaG (SPAdes) (version 2) | ecosystem: Environmental > Aquatic > Marine > Oceanic | place: Pacific Ocean | collected...
AGGACATACTCGACGAGCTACTTACCACATACTTCAGGTGGGGCCTACCCGTAGGCTACAGTGACGAGTGGTGGGACTACTTGGCATGGCACTACTACCATAACAACAACATAGGAGAAGCATGAAACCAACAGAAGAGGAACGGCTGTACGCCATTCGTATATGGATTAAGATAGACCCGGCTGCGAACCCAGAGACAATGACTTATGATGAGGCAGAGGCAGAGTTGAAGCACCTTGAGATGCTGCACCCTGATAACAAGTATGAGATTGAGGAGTACGAGAATGACTGAGACAGAGATTACTATTAGGATATACCACTCAGGGTTAGACGACTCACAAATACTTGATGAAGCGCAGCACCTGACAGAGATACTTAAAGAATCACTTGAACAATATGGTGACATGGTAAAGATACCAGCCGAGTCAGTAGTAGTACACACCGCACCCTTTGATATTGAGTAGGAGATAACATGTATTAACTATGAGTGTAAGAGACATGCAGGCTTAGGTCTACGTACCGTACTGTATGGAAAACTCATCGCTGTTTGGGGTCAGCGAACCAAAACCCCCCACTTACCAGTCCGAGTGGTGGAATAGGTAGACACAAGGGACTTAAAATCCCTCGGCTTATGCCGTGTGGGTTCGACTCCCACCTCGGGCACCATTAACTAAAGGAGAAGCATGAGTAAGAGAACAACACTTGACCTCGGCCTATCAGATGGGAAGGAGTCACTTAAGGTAAAGACAACAAAGATAACAGATTACCTACTGTCCTTAGAGGAGTGCGAAGCATGCCATGGACACGGGGTAACAGAGGATGAGGAGTGCGGGTTCTTTGCAATTGAATGTGAAGAATGTGATGGTAATGGACACACACATAAGGAGAAAGAATGAGTAGCTACCACTTGAAAGCAAACAATGAAGCACCGCTTGTTGAACCTGAAGGTGAGACATGGACAATAAAAGAACTACAAGAACTGGTAGGTGGACACTGGGAGTTACTTGGTGTACCATCAAAAGACAGGGTGCTGGTAGTAAACGAGCTTGGAAAGCTACTCAATCTACCACTAAATAAGAATGCAACAGACCTATACCAGCGAGATACTATCGTTGGTGATGCAGTAATCACAATGAAGGAGTTGATAGAATGAATGTATATAAAGTAACAGTTGAGTTTATTATTGAGTCGGACTTCACACCGGAGGCGGGACACTTTAAAATCAAAGCAAGTTACTTTTCAAGAGACCCTGCTGGGTCATATGAGAAGATGCTTCGGCCAGAGTATGACTATAAAATATCAACAGTACAGCTAGTACCAGTGCCAGAGATTGAGGCAACAACATCACGGCTTGAGCACGCTATGAGTGCCGACCCACAGGTGCGAGAGGTAAAAGCAACCAACATGGTATACGATAAGGAGACACGACGAAAGATTAAGCGCAAGCGTAATCATCAGCGCATCAACTCAAAGGGTGTACTGATGCACAGGTACGTATCACAAGAGTACTTAGCTATTGCCAGGCTGTTGTCAGTCGGCAAGTTCTCACGGTGCCAAGGTAAGCGGTGCGTGTGGCTAAGCGGTGACGAGCGGAGACAGGTAAGCGAAGTAGTTAAGGAGAGGAGAAAGAAATGAAAACATATTGGGTGTGGTGGCAGTTTGTAAACAACTCACCTAAGCAGCCGATGAAGGTTGAAGCAGACACAGTTGACGAAGCAATCAAGCAGAGCACACTGTACGACCCCAGAGGGCGAGGCCCGAAGGGTGAGCGGTGGCACTTCATCGTGTTCCAAGAGGTGATTTGCGCTGGGTCGGTAGACCTGATAGTTGCACACAGTGGGCCAGTAAAAGACGAGCCATCATTTATAGAACTACTATTTGGAGAAACCAATGGCAATACGGAAGAATAAAAACAGCGTCACGGTAAGTGGCAGTGACCTGGATGACCTGAAGCTGGCACTAAAGAGGGCGCTGAGGCCAGCAGCGACGGCTAAGGGGCACGCCCAGTGTCCTGTCTGCGAGCAGGTGCTACCTATCAAGACAAAAGAGCAAGAGATATCAGGCACTTGCGACCCTTGCTGGGATAGGTTGTTCGCTGAGCCCGAACCAGTTACAGAACCTGAACAAGAGGGCGAGGATGACAACGAAGAGAGGCCGTTCTAAGCGGCGGCAGCACAAGATAACCAAGTGGGTACGGGCCGACGTTCCGTGTGAACACGAGCCAGTCACATATAGAGAGGCGCTGGATTTGCAGCGTGATTTAACCAAGAAGGAGGGGACACAACATCCTGAATTTGTATACACGATAGAAGAAACTGGTTGACGCATGTATCAGAAGGGAATAAGAATGATAGTGAGCAGCGAGGATGCTGGACTGACTGTCAGGCTCCCGTCCACCGCATGCGCCTTGAACTTAGCAATTGATAACAACCTTTAACATTAACAACTAAACCATAATGGTTTTCAACAGGGGCACATGCCCCACCAATAGGGAGTAAACATGAGCGACACTGTTACTATTAACGGTACTGACTATAGCCTGACGGATGGTGATTATTCGTTAGCGGCAGTCTTTAAGAAGAGTTCCGCTGACGCTGGACACTTCTCAACGGATGTATTCGAGGCTAACGTTGTCTCGTACCATTCCGACGAGAGCTTCCGTGCCTTCGTGCAAGATGCTTACGATGAGCAGGGTGAGAACCACCCTAATCTTCTGCTTGTTGCATTCGGAGGACCGGCGGCCATCGCTAAGGTGATGAGGGATGCTCGCAAGGCGGGTATCAAGAGTGCACTGCGCGGTGCTGCTAGGAAGGAGAAGCCGTGGGAGGCCAAGCTTATGGCTATCCTCTCTGAAGTCATGCACGAGGCGGGCGCTGCTTACTACGCAGAGAACAAGGACTCCTTGTTCGAGAAGTGTGGTGTACCGAACGACGCACGCACGGATGACTACGTCCAGGTGCTGGTTAACAGCGGGAAGGGTAACCTTGGCTGCAAGGTTCACACTATGGAGGCTACTTCTCAATGGGGCAAGGAGGGTAAGTATTCTCTGACCCTGGCGTATCGTATTGATATCAATAACAAGACGCGCGCCTCAAACAAGACTACTGCCGCCCCCGCTAACGGCGAGGGAGAGGCTCAGCCGTCAGCTAAGTAGCACCTCCAGGCCCCGTGACCCTTCCTGTTTGTGGTCACGGGGCCATCTTTTATAAACCATTGTCGAAGAAATTAAATGAAACTACATTGTCAAAGAAGCAGTTGTCACAGACTCGTCGTGGACTTGTCAGAAGAATGTCAATTCACATCTATCAGCGTGCGCTGCATGTGCGGTGCGCGCTATCGTGTATCCTGCAAGGGAGGGCTGCATAGCATAGAACATGTGAACATCGAGGACCTAACCCTCGCGTCCATAGCAGAGATTGAAAGCGACCCATCGCTTAAGCCAGAGGATAGAGTGTTGAAGTTACAGTCGCTGATTCTACGGGCACGCAAAGCTAGGGATGCGTACAACACAGGGTATGGAGAACTCATACACAGAGCTACGCGGTCTGAAGAAGAGTGGCACAAGACAGCAAGTAAGCAGGTTGTCGAGGCCAGGAACACACGGTCGAGTATGACAGGGATAGAACTAATTAATCAGGTTGCAGTTGCATACACAGCATCTGGTCAACCACTATTTGTAGAAGATAAACCATGGGACCCGCAGAGAATGTCGGACCCAGGGTATGTAAGACAGGTTGCAGTAACACTTAAGGTAGAACACATATTGGGAGAATAAATGATTACGTTACACGAGCACTCAATCGTGGGTGCGATGGCGTATAGGGATAAGTGGAGATATGAACAAAAGCGAACCTCAGAAATAGAAAGAACTTGGTGGCAAGCACCACTTACCATTAGGAATCTTGTAGAATTCTTGAAGGACCCTAACGTTTCAGATGATGACAGGGTTGAGGCATACGAAAAGTTTAACCACATAGCAGGCATGTGGCCTGTTGTTCGCAACGCATTACAATGGAAGGCATCAGCCGAGCGCATCGAAGAGGGTGAGCTACACTGCGATGTGCTTGATAAGCCAGACTTCATGGCCGCACTGCTAGGAGAGACTTCAACTAAACCGTTGGAGTATCTGCGTGAGTACTGCGACTACTACAAACCATACAGTCAACAGTTGATTGGCGCTGACTTCATCCTTAAGATGAAGAGGTGCGGTATCCTGTATGACATGCGTGTTGGTAAGACACTGACTGCTATCATAGCGATGAAGCGGCTGCTTAGTGAGGGCACCATCGCACATGGTGTAGTGGTATGTCCACGCATACTTATCGAGAGTGTGTGGGCCATCGAGTTACGCAGGCAGGGGCTTGACGTTTATGTCCTAGAGAATGGTGCTTCAGTTGATGAAGCAACCATAGCCCATCAAACTGCTGACGTTTACATCATGTCGTATGAGACACTGGTTAACAGGCTTCAGTATATGAACAGCTACCTACCTATGGATAGGTTGATGGTTGTGTGCGATGAGTCATCTCGCATTAAGAACCCACGCGCTAAGCGTACCAAGGCTGTGCATGCACTGACATACCACACACCATACGTAGTCATGCTAACAGGCACACCTATGGAGCAGGGGCCACAAGATATCTGGGCACAGATGTTCCCAATTGATCGTGGCGCACGGCTGCACTCTACGTTTGATACGTTTGCTGGTGCGTACACTGAGCAGATAGGTGCCAAGCATTTCGTTAGAAAAGAAATGAAGATGCGCCTAGAGTTTGCCATCCAGGCATCGTCACTTAGGTATGTACGCAGCGAGGCTGACCAGTTCGCAGGTAAGGACAAGCACTTCAGATGGATTGAGCTAGCACCCAGTGCTGAGCAGGCGTACGCTACAGACATGGCAATCAGAGGGTTTGTACATACACTCTCTGGTTCTTACCATGAAATTCTTCCTCATATCCTTACGCTGTATGGATTCTTGCGGGAGATTTGCTGCGGCTACAACAAGGTGAGGCTCGATGAGCTTAGTCCTTACAGTAGGTTTAGGTTTGAGTACGACGCCAAGACTCTTTGGTTAGAGACATGGCTTGAGTCCAACCCAGGTGAGCCAGCAGTTATCTACTGTGAGTTCGACGAGCACGAGCAGATTATTGTTGACATGCTCGAACGCATCAACGTCAAACATGTATGGCTGAAGAGGGACAACAAGACATTAGGTCCAGCGGAGTGTATCCGAAGATTCCAAGAGGGTGAGGTCCGAGTCATAATGATGAAGACAACACAAGCGGAGGGTATTACACTCAACCGTATCCCGGCAGTTAAGAATCATACCGGCACGTTCCCATCTATGATATACATGGCACCAACGTGGTCGCTTGGTAGATTCCAGCAGTCACAAGATAGATGTATCGGAACGTACGAAGGCAAGAACATTGTCACTCCCATCTACTGCCTGGTTACTAAGGGCAGTATTGAGGAGAAGATTATGGAAGCTATCCGCTCAAAGAAGAACGTCCAAGAAACCTTACTCAAGGACGCTGAGCGGCAGGGCTACGAGTCCTTCCTAGATGAGCTTCAGTTAGAGCCCAGTGATGCCGCCGGGGATGGGGCCTTCGACGCCAGAGAGATGCACTCCAGACGCCTCATAGGGCTCTCGCCGGAAAAGAAACCTACCCACCAGGCAGTCAGGCGGTTATGCCCAGAGGTGAGGCAGGTGACTGGCCAAGAATCTTGGCTGGTCGGCGCTGACCCAACTAATTATACACCTATTGTTAAAAAGATTAACGCAGCACTTTACTTGATGGACAAGTACGATGAGATCGGCACTCTGATAAAGCCGAATGAACGAGTTGACCCTGACTACGGTCAGGACATAGACTTTGATGTAAACATGGAGCAATCGTGAACCTTGTAGAATTAATTGATAAAACAAATTGGAAACAAAAGTGGCATAAGCTTGGTAAGCTTAGCTTAAGGCAGTCATCTATCCGTCAGTTTAGATACTGCCCTCGCAAGTTCTACCATGACTACATCGCACCTAGGGGTGATGACTCTTGGCCTAAGCCTGGGTACTTCATCATGGGTACGTACTTCCACGCGATGTGCGAGGAGTTACTACTCGGTGTGGAGCCTGAGCCTGAGCGCCTGCTTGTCAGGTTGTTCAAGGAAGAGGGGAACACTGAGGCAGACTTCAGTGATGTACTCCACCGGGTAGGGAACAGAGAACTGTTCTATGGTGATAGCCTTAATGACTTAGCACGAAAGACGGTAACATACCTAGAGGCTTACGGTCTTACACCTGAACGACTAGAAAAGAAAGAGCGTCTATCGTTCGGTAAGATGGACATCACCGGCACGCCTGATATCGTGGCGCGGCACAAGGGTACCGACCAACGGTACGTGCTTGACATTAAGACGAGCGGGCTATGGAAGAAGTTCTTTGGCACTGGTAGCCTTAGTGCAGTCAAGTACGACACAGACCAGATAACATTTGCGACACAGTTACAGCACTATGACTGGATGCTGTATAGATTGTATGGAATCAAGGCAGACTGGTACGGTTATATCTGCCCGGTCAACTTCATCGGTAACACGTCTGGTAAGAACAAGGGTAAGATGAGGGGCGACCCGCTAATGCTAGCACCGGCAGCGAGCGAGAGCCAGATACTACACATCTACGAGAGCGACCTATACGGCACGGCAAAGGAAATCTCTCGCTGCTTAGGCGACGACCACTTTCCACGCAGCAGGCCAGAGACTTACGGTAAGCTGGACTGCGTTAAGTGCCAGCATAGGGGCGTGTGCCTCGGCCAACGAGAGATGAACTTTAACATGCCAGACTTTATTAATGAGGACGTAGGATGAACAGAAAGATACACAAGGACGAGTTGATAGAATTCTTAAACAAACATTACTCAACACTTGACGTTGATGAGGCGCACCACTTTGTAAATAAACACTTCGACAACAAACCTGGCGTACTGGAGACAGTCGCCAATGAGATAGCAAACAAAGAAAACTTAATGGAGAACACCAATGAGTAACGAACTTACAATCCCAGAGTACCTTTCAATAGACAGTATTAAGTCTGACTTAGACTCTCAAGCTGGGCTGGTCGGCAGTCCCGCCGCACTGTACCCCAGTGTTAAGATGAACAAGGACATGCAAGGCTTTGTCGTAAACCTTGGTGAGCAGATTATCGATAGACCTAACGAGGTGTTCTTTGTCATCCTTGGTGACGAGAACTTCTACGGTAGTCGCGCACTGTTCACGCCTGGCAACAGCGGTGACACTACACCTGTCTGCGCTACTCGCCTGCTCTCGCCTGGTGATAAGCAGTCGTGGACTGGCACATGGAACGACGCCAGCGGGCACCCTCGCCCGATGGAAGGAGACATGCGCTGCGCTGTGTGCCCCTGGGGCCAGTTCGGGAGCGAGCCAAGGTGGGACGAGGCCAAGACCGGGGCAGGGCCAGCCTGCAAGGAGCGTAGGGCCCTCTACGGGGTCCGGGTGGAGGAGGCAGACCAGCGGGGCCACTTCCGCCTGGTAGATGACACCGTGCTCCGCATGGTCCTGCCTGCCACGTCAATCAAAACCACGCAGCAGATGGTAGCTAAGGCTACGGCTGGCAAGGTACCTCTTAGTGCAGCAGTGTTCCTGTTGTCTAACAAGATTGAGTCCCGTGGCTCTATCAAGTGGAGCATCCTCCAGGCTGAACTCATCGGACTGGTGGGAGACAAGAGTAGCTACGATACAATCCAAGGCTTGCGCGGTAAGGTCAGGAGTGTCGTGTCCGGTGACGCATCATTAGATGACTCGTCGTACATTGATACGTCCGCATCTACAGCAACGGAGGCCGATGATGAAATTCCGTTCTAGTACTGACATCACATTAGGTGACAAGATAGAGGACTGCATCCTCTCAGCAGGAGAGACAGCCGAGTTCTGTAAAGAATTCCAGGCTGCGCTGGTAAGTATTAAGATCAACCTTCGTGAAGTCGAGAGGCTGCTTAGGCAGAAGGTTGACCTGTTTGACGATTCTTATGATGAGGTCAACCGCGCTCATAGGCTAATTGATAACCTACTAAACGAGTTAGAAGATGTCGAGACAGATAGAGATACCACTGTACGTGAAGAGGGATAAGCGGGACGATGAGTACATGATCGGCTCGCTCGATGACGACTCACTGCCCGTGTCTGTAAACTTAAAGGACGTTACGTTTATTGTATTCGATCCAGAAGAGGACGCAGATGGAAACTTTTCCAAGCCAGGGAAACTAGTGATTAGATTAAAGAAAGATGAAAGACAAATTGCAGGGATACCTTGATAAGATACTTGAGCAGCCCGGAAACTTTGTACATGTACACGGTTACGGGCTGCTTATGGTTAAGTTTAAAGTTAATGGAGTAAAGTATGAGATTATATTCGATGAAAATTTACACGTACAAGCGGAGCTATCCGGTTATGGCGACCACCTTAAGGAGTCGGCAGAGTTTTATAAGACTAACCCCGGATGTTCTTTATCGATGAGCGCACCTAAGAGGTGGGTATTTACACACCTCTTTGAATCAAGCAGGAAAACAGATGCCGATGGATCTTCGCCAACAGGTGTTGGCAGCGATCAATGTGGAGAAGGAAGCTGAAGAACTACTAGGACGTAAGAAGCGCAACGGCAACTACAGTTGCTACAACAAAGCTGCGCACAGTAACTCAGACGCCAATCCATCATTGTCGATAAACAGTAGCAGCGGACTTTATATATGCCACGCATGTGGCGTTAAGGGCGACATATTCCAGTTACTTATGGACTGTCGTGGGATGGACAGGAAGAGCGGCTTTGGTAGTTTACTCAAGCAACTCGCAGCAAAGTATGGACTGCAAGCAAACACAGTAAAGTTTGAGAAGAAGCGCGAGGTTGTCCAGAAGATAAAGGGGTTCAAGTACCTCGGTGACAAGCCGGTTAAGGACTGGTTGTACTCACGCAGTAAAGTACCTACTAAGGTATACGAGTACCTGATGGAGAACTACGGGCTGGGTAACCAAACTGTAGACGAGTACCAGCTAGGGTTCCATAGTCGTAGGTTATGGATACCGATACCAGCTAAGAGATTCGACAACGTTGTACCTAAGACTAAGGTCATCAACGTACGCAAGCACGATGTCATGCGTAGATGTTGCAGGTTCATTGACGAAGAGGGTAACGTCTTTGACTCACCCGTGGCTGACAGCAAGCCATACTGGGGTGAGCGTGGCGGCAAGGTGATAGGCATACGCAATCACAACGTGGCCTACGTCTACCCAATGTGGAAGCTGATAGACAACGCAGAGATATGGTTGGTAGGTGGTGAGCTTAAGGCGCTACTGCTTAACCAGTTTGGTATACCTGCTGTGTGCTTCACGTCAGGTGAGGGCAGGTACCACAAAGATTTACTTAAGTTCTTTACAAACAAAATTGTCAGAGTTGTCATGGACATTGACGACGCTGGCGAGAGGGCAACATTCGGTGACGAGAAGAGACACGGCCTAGCTCAAGTCATAGCAGACAACGGAGCTAAGGAAGTGTACGGGGGCAGGCTACCAAAGATAGAGGGCATGCCGGCCAACGGGGATGTCACAGACTACCTACGACTTAACGGATGGAACACTGAGTCACTTAGTCAGATAGATTGGGAGGAGTTCAAACCTAAGCCAGTGTTTGAGGCTGGCTGGAACGATAAGATTGAAGTAAGCTATGACATGCCAGCCTTCGATCAAGTTGAGTTCTCAGACTTCGGCGGGCTACTGTCACCCAAGAACGCTGGCAAGGTTATCAAGATACCATTCGTTGTGGCTGGCCGTGGTGAGACACCCTACCTTCTGCCTAGTGGAGTGAAGGCTAGCTGTGAAGCAGGCCAGATGGACGCGAGACCTATATGCCAGGTGTGTCCTATGTCACGTAACAACTTTGATATGAAGGCAACGCTGGCAGAAGATGAGCGCATAGATTTGGTTGGCTTGTCTCCCGCTAAGGTTAGGGCTAAGGTTGCTGACAAGCTTAGGTTACCTAAGTGCCACTACCCAGACATACAGGTAGAGACAGACAGTGTAGAGAAGCTGGTTGTTATACCGACCATCGATGGCAAGCATGCGGGTGACCAGTTCAACTATAGGCAGCACGCAGTATACGCATTAGGTGATGACTACCTGATGGAGAACGTGTCATACGAGGGGATAGGCAGGGTGCTACCTGAGCCACGCAACAGCCAGTACACCTGGGCTATGGTTAAGAAGCGTGCGCTTGACAATGACATATTTAACTACACACATAAAGAGGATACCTCTGGTCAGCTAATAGATATGCTGCACTCCGACACAATGAAGGACTCAGTAGATAAACTGGTTGACTCGCTGCGTGATAACTACCTACACAAGTACGGCGTCGATGATATGATACTGTACGAGTTGCTTGCGTTCTTCATGCCGTTTGAGTTCAGCCTCGGTAAGTACAGGAACTACAAGGTATGCCCAGAGGTTTGCATTCTTGGTGAACCAAGGTCGGGTAAGAGCAGTACAGCTAAGGACCTACTAAAACTATTCGGAGCAGGAAGATACGTAGATGCGCCAACCGTCACCACTATTGGGCTTATTGGAGGAAATTCTAGTTTCGGGAACAGTAACATCTTTACTTGGGGAGCTATCCCCATGTGCCACAGAGCAATCTGTGTTATCGACGAGTGTAATAAACTCAGTATTGAAACAATCGAAACCCTCACTAATCTGCGTTCTAGCGGTATCGCAGAACGAACGACTGTATCAGGTATACGAAAGATCAGATCAAACGTCAGGTTCCTATGGCTATGTAACCCTAGAGGTGGACGGTCACTCCAACACTATGGAAGTCCGGTACGTGCCGCGCAAGAAGTCTTTGGCTCTCCGCAAGACCTTGCAAGATTAGACTTACTACATATACAGAAGGCGCAACGCGATGCACGCATGGTCAACAGATTTCACGAGTCAACAACAGAAAACTTTTACACATCTAAGTACGCTAGATACCACCTTCAGTGGGCATGGAGTTTAAAAGAAGATGACGTGGTTTTTGAAGATCCTATCTATATCATGGATAAAGCTGTCGAGCTTGTGCAGCGGTACAAGACTCCTCTTCTGCCTATGGCTGAGACTAAGTTTAAGATCGCTCGCATCGCGGCTGGGCTATCAGCTTTAACGTACCAGCTAGACAGGTACAACAAGTGCTTTGTGAGTAACGAGTCTGTTGACCTGGCGTTCAGTATACTGGACAAGTACAAGAGACTCAACGTACCGAAGGGAGGGGCCACCAGCGAGGCGATGCCCACAGCACTAAAGGACGTGCTTGACAGGCTACAGGCGAATGAGTTAACCAGGCTTAAGGCGTTCATTGTGCAGGACATGATGACGATGGGTGAACTGAAAGACCTGTTCGGCCCAACGTGGACAATCGAGTTTATACAGACAGCATTTTACGAGATGGATTTGATGAAGCGCAGACGCAACTACTTCATGTGGGATGAGCAGTTGCGCGAGTATATGAAGAACTATATTGAAGACAACAAGGGTAGGGAATCAAGCTACCCGTACAAGGCTAGGGATCTATGATGAAAAAGGAACGACGTGATGCGCTCAAAAGAATGGCTGCGAAGAACTCTGGCGCGAGCGACAACGAGAGGGCAATCGCTCTGGCGTTACTTGATGTTGAAGAGAGCACTCGTAAATTTGAGAAGAGAATCCAAGCAATCAGAATCACGGTCAAGAAAGGCATAACGGCTGGGTCATTAGTAGTTAGGAGAAAGGACGGCAAGGGTGCCGCAACTATTATGTCACCAGTAGATGAATACGCTGCATTAGAATTTTGCAATAGTAGTCTACGGCTGAAGTTAACAGATGTTGAAGAGCGGTTAGTATGCGAGAAGCTAAGCTAGTAAAGATAGTTAGCGCGTCACTGAGCAGACAGTTCGGTAAGGCGTGCTATCTAAACAAGAACCATGGTAGCCAGTTTACCGCAGTAGGTAGGCCCGACATAGAGGGTAACCTTTTCGGTAGACACTTCGGGTTTGAACTGAAGTCAGGTAGTAGGTTTTCGAGCCAGCAGGTGTCACATCTGAAGAAGATCGCAGAAGCAGGTGGCATGGCGGGGGGTATTGTATATCACGATGGCCACGTTTACTACTTAACAGTAAACCAAGTAGCTAATTACAGTTTAAGAAGCAGACACAAATGGACAAAGATACCGATGAATAGGTATCTAAACTTTGATTTCATATATAGATACTTAACAGTATTTTACCTATACTACCACGGAGAGCACAATGTTCTATCTGAAGATTGATACACTAAGCCCACTAGATTCTGATAACTCTGTCGCCAAGGTAAACGGAGTAGCTATTGTCGTTCCGAATGAACTGATAAGTAGTGCGGCTGGCGGGGGCGTACCGGACCACGTTATCCAGGCACTCGTCGATATCAGAGTTTCAACCAGGGTTATCGAGGGCTGGGCATCAGAGAGCCAGCCTGCCGATCTGAGTCCTCGCGTGCCCTCCAGTACAGCCCAGCCTATGGATAACCCACGAGAGAGGGAGGCTAGGCCACAGCAGCCCATCCAGCCCCAGCCACAGGTAGACTTAGCTCCCGCATCTGAGCAGTTGTTTCAAGTAAACGAGGAGGCAACGACAAAGTTTGATCTGGTCGGGTGGGCCAGAGAGTTAAATGATAAGTACGAAAACAACCCGAAGTCTAGGCGTAAGGCTATACGTTCGGTTGCCGGCATGGTTAGACTAGACATGCTTAAGTGCAAGGAGTTGTTTGCCCCTGAACTCAGGTCTGCTGTTGTTGGTAGCATACTTAGGCGTGACTCACTTAAGACTGCAATAATTCCGCCAGACCTCGCTGCCTTCCTTGACGACAGACCACTACATGAAACACTTGGTAGTAGGGGGTGGGACCCAGGCTCAGAGAAGGCGAAGGATAGCGTATCGCCTAACTGGTCAACATCTAAGGCTGTGATGGACGACGTGTCTAAGCGTGTCAGTGACGAAGAGTTTAGTCACATGTACGCATCCACTGAGGATATGGATGTTAAGTCTGTTGAGGCAAACGCGAAGAACTTATTCGGAAGTAAGTCCTGATGCCAAGGAATCCACACAACAGAGTGTTCATACAACGGAACAAGAAGCCACATGCCACGCTTGGACTTATCATAGCAAGCCCAGGCAGGTGGGGCAAGATGTCTCTAGCTAGAGAGATGGGGTGGGACATCTACGATTTCAAGAAGATAATCAGAAAGCTTGTCAGCAAGGGGCTTATAGAATCAAAAGCGAATAAGCTGTACCCTACAGATGTGGGCCATATTGTGTACAAGGACACGTTCCTTCATAGGGATCGCTAGAGTCCGTATACCTCCGACTTACTGCGGCGGCCTCTTCTTCTCTTCTTCTGAGTCTTGTAGGGGCCGACGCCGGCAGACGATGTGTGGGGTTGGGTTATACCGAGGTTGTTCAGCCACTGGGCAACACGGTCTAGCCTAGCCCTATCTCTGTATAGTCGCTGCTCTGGCCCGTACACGTACACCTTCTCACCAAGCAGGCCGCCAGCTAACGATAGCCAGTTAACTTTCCTGCGTCCTTCTTCGTCCATTTCCATAACACGCTTAGCGATTGAGTACACACGCGACGGTGGTATCTCTCTTAGCATCCACGAGGCACGCGGGTCAACCTTTGACTTACCCGTAGCAGCATCCTTCTCGTAACCGAGGGCACGTTGCAGCCAGTCGGGCGCATTGTCCCACTCCTTACCGGACTGGTAAGCGGATCGGGTAGCAAGGTCAGAGGTGATGTTACCCTGCCTGAACGTGTCAAAGTTAGCAAGACCTTCAAGCGCACTTGTCAGACCAAACGGACCACGCGATAGTACACGGCTAGCATCCTTACTTGGCTCATCACCTAGCATTGATATGACACCCTGTGCGTCCTTCCATACACCGATCAACTCTTCCTGAACAAGACCGTAGCCCTGCTTAACCTCTACCTCTCTCTCACCAGTCACGGGGTTAAACGAAACACTGAAGCGTGACAGCTTGTTAGACAGCCAGTCTGGGTGGTCGGCAGGATCAACGCCATCGTCCTTGGCCATGCCAACAAAAGGCTTTAGCTGTGCAGAGTACATGCCCGGCCTACGCATAAGCGCGTCCCAGTTTGCTCCGAGTGCGTGCTTAGTCCATGTATAAAACGGGATCATCCTACGCATGACACGACGTTCAAACATGTTTAAGTTAGAGTAGTCGTACAGGTACTTCTTAACGCCCTGCGCTGCGATGCCAAGGTTGCCAGACTCTTTAGCTAGGATGGTAAACAGCATCGTGCGAATAGGAATAGTCGTTGCCAGCTCACCCGCACGGAAAGTATCCTGCATGAAGATTGTCTGCTTAGCCTTGGCTGCGTGCAGCGCACCAGCCGGGACCTTCTTTCCAGCAGACTTGGCCATAGTGAACAGCATGCTGCCAGTTTCTTCTAGAATCTCCGATTGGATCTGTGTGTTGAACACGCCACGCTTAGCCATCTCTTCGTAGAATTCTTTGATTGTAAACTTTGCGCCGTTAGACAGGGTGATTGTCTGTTCGCCTAGTTTAGCCCCCGGCTTCTGCTTGTACCTAAGTGCCTTCCTCTCGTGGATTCGTTTACCATACTTCTCTAAACCCTCTAGCCCACTCTTTACGCCTTTACCACCTACTGCACCAGCGACTGTTCCTAGTGCAGCGCCACCGAGCGCACCCTTAAGCCCGTGGCCTACCATCTGAGCGGTTGTATCTAAGAAGCCTTCACCCTCGTGGTAGCCCTCATACATGCCTGCGGCACCTCCGACCTCCGCACCCATAACTGCCCCAGATGAAGCCATACTTGAGGTTAGGTGCTTAACGTCAACCAGATCGTGCTTCAACCCATACGTAAGAACCTTTGTAAAGTCAGTAAAGTGCCCAGTGTGGAACAAGGCAAAGCCAGCCTTAAGCATAGATAAGCCGATATCAGTAACGGCGTTACGCTTGTGGAACTCAATGAACGGGGCCATCACGCGCGACTTGAAGTACGCCTGCGTCATGTCGTAACCACGCATGAGTTTCCCAAGCTTGTGCCCGTACATAGACGTATTGATATCATCTAACAGTGCAGCGTGCGACTCAGGTAACCAGAACGATCCGTACCTGAAGTTGTCTATCTGCTCACCGACTGCTGTTATCTGCGGGCCCACCGTGCCTGGCTCTCTGGCGATTGCTAACTCTCGGCCCTCGCCAACAGCTTGCCATTCTCCTGCTTCGCGGGGTGCTTGACGTGGTGGTTGACGTGGTGGTGAAGGAACACCAGGAGCATGTCGAGGTTTGGAAGGCTGTTGGCGTATGCGCCGTCCGTAGGTGTCCATCCTCAACGCTATGACATGGTTCTCAATGGGCTCGTCAAACATTTGACGAGTAACATCCATCGTGTGCGCCAACAGGTCCCGGTCCTTTCTTGAAATGCCAAGCACGGATGCTACCATGTTTACCACATGGTCCCACATTGTCCGCATCTTTCCTGCGACACCACGACCGGCAGCGGAACCAGTCTTTCCTTCCCACGGTATACTCTTTAGTAGAGACTGGAACCTTGGGTTAGAAAACGCCTCTGCTACGAACTCCAAAGGATTCTTAAGACCATACAAGTCATGCTCGCTTATGCCTAGGCTACGCATGGCCACATCATCGTAAACGCCTTGTTCAAGAAAACCGTGATCGCCCCACCCGCGCAAACGTTCCATCTCATCTACAATTCTCTTATTAATCGTGCGCTTAGCGACACCATGGAACTCTACGATGCTTTCCCTGTGGCCCATCAGCCTCGTAGCGGATTCGGTTAGTTCGCCCTTCATGCCACTCAGGCCACTGAAGGTCTCAGAGATTCTGTCTACGTCTGCTCTTAGTGCACCAGCTAACGGCACGCCGTCTACGGTGCGTGCTCCCTCCGCAACAACGGCATCAGGGTCCAACACCTGCTGGCCTTCAACCTTCTTGAACTTAGCGCCAGGCCGCGTTGTCTGCGTAGCTATGTCTTCGTAGATATCACCGAGCCTAAGAATCCTGGTAGTCGCGCCATGCACAGCCTCGTGAGTAAAAACTTCTTCGAAGTATCTGGTGGACGGCTGTCCTTGTTTGCCGAGGTAGGCCATGTTTATTTCGATGGTGCCACCCATGACCTCCAGCTCCTTCGCTACTCCAGAAGGGCCGTGGGCAGTTATGGGTGTCGGTACAGTGACATCCATGCGTTTAGCTATCCACCGACCACCGTAATTGCTATTAGGTGCCCACGAGAGGACTACGTCTACACCCCTTAGCTGTGGGCGTATCCACTCAAGTACGGCGGCGGTCCCACTTGACGTGCCGTAGCCTGGCTTGAGCATCCCTTCAATAACTTTGTCTGCCCGCAACGGGACAGTACCCTGCATCATTACATCTCTTAAGTAGTGGGGCAACTCTCTACCCTGGTACTTAGGAAGCCAGCCCAGCCCTTGGGCGTCTGCCGGACTGTGGCCTATGAGCATCTTACCTTCTGCATCTACGCTATGGTGCCAGAATCCCATGTCGTCTGCCCAGTCCCAGGCATCCACCTTTTTATTCCATGTATCTAGCCCTGACTCCTTAAGTATCTTTAACTGCTTCTTCTTGAATGCCTTTTCCGCTGACCGAAGATTATCGAGAAGCTCAGTGTACTGGCCCTTAAACCTGTGGAACGCCTTAGCCTGCTGGATGGTTCTGGGCGCACGGCGCGGTCTGGCCCAGTTTGTGAATGAGGACATAAACTCAACAACTTCGTCGATAGAGTCAGGATGGGCGCGGGGGTTGAATATATCGCTGGCGTACACCGTCCCTGTATTGTCGCGAAGAGCGATGAGATCAATACCATGCTCTAACGTCTCACGTATCTCCCGCATCACCTCGCCAGGCACTCCCTCGTTAACTCCACGGAAAACCTTCTCCATCCACTCAGCTTGTGCCTTTTCCTTATTGAATAGGTGCGCATGCGTGGCTGCCATCATCTTCTTCTGATGCGGTGGCAACTCTTCAAAAGCAACCTTCGCGATAGGGTCCGCGTGAATGACGGGATCAATCGCATCACGTAACACGGGCTTCTCAAACGCACCAGTTAGAGTTTCACCGGCAAAGCGTGGATCCTTAGACACCTTCTCTGGAACAAGGCCACGCTTACTGATCGGCGCGTCACCAGCTTCAAGTCCAAGCTGCGCAGCCCGCTTGTTTACCTGAGCCTTAAGTGCCCTGGCTGGCTTGGCGAACTCTTCAACGCCTGGGTATCTTAGTGCCTTATCTTCTGCCTTAAGCCACCTCTCCCTTAGTGCATGGAATCCTGTAACTGCGCGAGACCCATCTTGCGCAATCTCGCTGTTCTTCATAAACTTGTTAAGCTTTGCTATCTTCCTCTGAATCTCGGGGCCGGTGCCGTGCTTGGCGATGAGTGCTTCTTTCTTTGCAATCACACGTTTAAGGTTTGCGTCTGCGTTGTTCCACATGACGGGATTCTTCTTCCCGTTAATCTTATTACGCGCACGATCAGCAGCCCTAATCTCTTTGAATACATCCTCTAGTTCTCTAGCCTTTGAAACGTAGGCGTCCCGTGTAACAACGTTACGGGAATGGTGTAGCTCTGCGAACTTCCTAGCTTCAACCGCCTTGCCGCGTTCAACGCCTAAAGACTCCAGCCTAGAAGAAAGATTAGTTTCAATTATGCTAGGCCGTGTGCCAGTCACGACTGGCATCTGAACTTCTACCAGTTGTTCGCCAGTGTACGCCTTGTAGCGTTTAAGGAGATTGTCGAGCTTGGTACCCTTTACCACCCCGCCGGTTGCAGTTCCGCCTATCCGCTGTATGCCAAGAAACACGTCTAACTGGTCTGCTTCCCGCGCACTAAGTGACTGTATAGTTTTCTTATTGAACATCGTTCCAAGAAGCTCCTGCACCTGATTCGGGTGCAGATCAAAAGCAGCAACGTGGTCCTTGATCATCTTTGTGATCTCAGGGTGCGGGGCAACTAGATCCGATGCGTCTCCCATCCGTCGCCTGAACGCCTTTGCCCTAACCATAACATGATCAGCTAATCCGGGGACCATCTTGACCGATGAGGGCTTGCCAAGCTCTTCTAGTAATTTAGTTAATGCTGCCGGGGATGAGCCTGGTGCTCGCCGCGCCCAGTTCTTTGCTCTTGGAGACTTAGGGTTAAACGTGTGCAGAAGTTCTGGGAGTATTTCGGAAAGCGGCCCGATATCTTTTCGTAATCTTCTGTCAAACGTTGTCAGGATCTTCTTGTGCAGTGAAAGGGGGATGTCTTCCCACCTTCTAAACCCAAGTTCAGCGAGCACCTCTATCGCGGCAGGGTTCGTTTCCCTCGAAACAACACTAGTTGCCGCATCGAGGTAATCGTTTATGTCCAGTGTTTTACTTACCTTGTCACGGGTAAATGTAATCTTCGGGTTGATCCTACCGTTAAAGTTACTGAGGGTATCTGTTACAGTTTGCCCACCTTTTAGGCCACCGACAAATTCTGATACACCCGGTCTTGTCTTTTGGTCGCTCGTTATCCATCGCAGCATCTTAAGGTTCTGGTCGCTAGCCCAAGCCTGCCCTGATCTTTTACCAGCCTCTGTGCCGAGTCCCTTATCTACTGTAGTGACGAACCCCCACTTTCTAAGATTGAGTTCTTCTCGTACCCAGAATTGACTTAAGTCAGATACCTCGTAAGCAGTAGACCTACGATCAACCATCATCTTCTTGATGCCCTTCGGCACCCCGGACTTCGCTGCTTCAAGGACCCTGGCACCGTACCCTCTAGTTGTTTGAATCTCTAGTAGCCACTTTCTCTGTGCGAGCATCTCAAGAGACATGCGCTTACGTCTGAACATGATCTCAGCTATATCAGTAAGGATGGCGTCATCACCCCAGATCATGCGCATATCATCTATAGACGCAATACGCCTATGTAACGAGAACGGGTTAATCTTCTCAGCCCACTCAGCGGTCAGGCTATGGCTACGCTTATTCAAAACCTCCCTATAGTTGTTGATCTTCGCCACGTTACCATTGAACAAGTGCGTGACGTACCCCTGCAAGGTGTTGTTCAGAATGTTATACTTCTGTTCTTCGTCAGCGATGTCCTTGAATACTTTCTTTGCGTAGTTTGCGGCCTCTACTAGTTTGGGGTCGTACCGTCTAGCGTTAACTGGTGCGATATTTCTACCGGCAACCCCCTTACCTTCCATCTCAAGTATCTCTGTGATGGCAGTTCGCTCTCCCGTGTTAAACGGTTCGAAGAACTTTTTGATGCCACGCTCCCACTCCTTAACCGACTGCTTGGATGAGTCTCTGATTACATTGTACGCCATCTTTGACGTGGCATCCATGCCGGATATCTTTACCCAGTTCCAGTTAGGAGAATACTCTGACCTGGCAAACTTACTCCACGCGCTGCCAACACCCAGTGCTTGAAAGGGTACGCCAAGTTCTTTACGCCAGAACGGTGCAGTCTCTTGGAACATAGCAGTAATGGGCGGCGGCTTCATTAAGTCTAAAGGCTTAGCTGCAAAGTCACCAACGTATTCCTTCAGTAACCTCTGTGCGCCCTCTTTGTTTCCTCGCATGAGTCTTGCTATGCGGTTTGTATCCTCCTTCCACACTGCCGTGGCTATCTCATCGTAACGTTCTATCATCATGCGCGGTACGCGCTCTTCAATGATTTCCCGCATTAACTGGCTTTTCCAAGGACTCTGGCCAGCGGTCTGCCTAGCAGCCTCTTCTGCAAGTTCTTCCGTCGCTTCACGCTCGGCAAGAGCGAGTGTGCGCCTGTGTATCCTTTCTGACCAGCCGGTTGTCTTCATATCGATGCCCTCTGCGGACATCATCCTCTCAACTAGGTCGTCTGGGGCCATCCTGGTAAACGGGACCTTCTTGCCGGCTGCACGTAATGGCTGTGCCATCGCACCCTTGGCACCCGCTCTCGCAAACTTCTGTGCCGAGTGCTTACTGATTCCGCTAATTCGCAGCACCTTACCAACCAGGCCGATACCTGTATACGTAAGTGGGTCTGCAAAGATATCCGCTGCGAGCACCCCCCACGCAGCAGCGTCGGGCCCTCTACCGCCAAATCCATCACCACCTAGCAGGTTGTACTCTACATCAAAGACATCACCGTACATGGTCCTGTTCTGGTAGTACTGCTTAAAGTCGCTACCGGCGATAGCAAATGGTGACCACCTTGTGTAGTTGTACCACGGCAGCGTCTCATCCTTACCTATCTCGCCAGCACCACGGGCACGCCTGGTCTCTCTTTCGTAAGCCTCCATCTTGGATTTTGAAAACGCGGCTGAAGCGTACATCCCAGGACTAAGTAAGTCAAGGATAGGCATAAGGATATTGTGATCGGTACCGTGCGCCTTTAGGCCCATGATCTTCTCAACGATGTTCCTCGGGTCCTCTGGTTGATCCATCATCTCCAGAGCAGTGTCGCGTGAGATGTCGCCGTTTAGCGCAGCCATCCTAATTATTTCGTGCTGCTTAGCCCTACGCCTATCTGTATACTCGTCACCAGTTCTGTACATGCCGGCGAGGTCATGTCCTAGATGTGACGACACGCCCGTAAGAACTCCCCCGCCATCCTCGTCCCACATTGGTACGCCGGGGGATGACCGGTAGTAATTTCCTTGTTCGTCGTAAGGCATTATTCCTGTCCTTCAGGCTTCGCAAAGGGATCCCTGCGTCGGAGCAAGTCCAGGTTGTCCTGGGTGAGCACAAAGCCCTTCTCCTCGAAACCAATCATTTGTGGCAGTGTCTCTGGCTTATGCCTTGCACGTAGGTCGAACCCTCCACCACCAATAACCGCGTCCCACTGATCGATAAGCTGGTCCTCGTAATCGTAGTCTTGGCTAAGCTGAGTTCGCGTCGGTTGAGCCTCTAGAGCCTGCTTCATTAAGTCTGCTGGCGAGAGGCCACGCCCTCCTAAAGACTCCGTTGACCTGGCTGTACCGGCAGTCCAATCAGCGATACTTTCACCAGATGGGAGCATGGCTGTCTGTTGATTGCGAGCGTACTGCATCGCGACAGACGCCGCATTCTGCATCTGCCCGTTCTGATTACCCATAGCGTAGTCTAGGTGTTGTGACAATTTTTGAAAAGCCGCAGCCTCCTTCACTGTGACCTCTTGATTGTGTGGCCTGTCTTGGTATACTTTCCACTGGTCAGTCCAATCGTCCATAACTAACCTCGCGTACGACGCCCTCTGGCTATCCATACCCATCAGTGCTACGCCGAATTGTCTAGCAAGAGCAGACTCGTCTATCCTCTCAAGGGTCGCAAGCCGAACGTCAAGATCCCTAAATTGTTTAATCTTCTGCTGTCCAGCCATGCTTTTCGTGTCTGCGTAAACGGCCTCCATCTCGTCCTTTGTAACTAGGACCTCACCCCCTGCGGAGCGGCCAAATTGCGTGTGCATATACGGTACTTCGAATTTAGGAAAGCTCCCACCAGCAGTTTCAACAAGCCCGTACGGAGTTTGGTAACCTTTGCTAGTTTGAGTCGCACCTTCCCACGGACCACCCGCAAACTGTCCTCTCTTAGCTAGGGCTATATTCTGAGCCCTTGTATACACGCGCGTACTGAATCCAGACTTATCAGCAATAATGGCAGCAGCCCGTTTCCTAAGGTCAGGTGTAACCTCACCTCCACCGGGGCCAGCCAACTGTACTGCTAACCAGTCTGTCTGCTGTGCAATCGCAGTATCGCGACGTTGCTGACTAAGTCCAACCCCAGCAGTTAATCTTTCAAACTCAGCTACGTCCTCTGGAGACGCACCAGCGCGCAACGGCGTTACCTGCGTAACTGTGGGCAGCGGAGGAAGCGTATTAACATACTCGTTAATAGCGTTATCCTGCTGCGCTGCCTGAGTTTTCAGGTAGTTAAACTGTCTACGGCGCTCAGCTACTCTAGCCATGCCAGGTTGGATGGAAATTCTAGCGCGTCTCTCAGCAGAGACATACCCTTCACGGGTAAGCTTAGCGTTGAGTTCATTACGGGCGTGCTCTAGTTCTGCGCGCTGTGTTCTGTCTAGGTTAGCCTCGCTAATCTGCGTGTCAAGCTGATGCAGGGCCATGGCCATCTTGTCGCTATGCTGTGCCTGGTCCTGTCTTAAAGAGTCACGCTTAACCTTAAGTTGGGCAAAGTCCTTTGTGCCGGCAGCAACGCCAGAGAGCGCATTCGTCAACATACCAAAGGGCTGCGGTCCTGCTATGTATGGCATTACAGTGCTCCTCTCATGCCGATAGATGAGACCTGCTCATCCTGGTCAATTAACCAATTAATTTGGTTGATGTACGAACTTAGTTCGTCGTAACTTAGCGGCAGTCCGGGGGAGGACGGAGGTACAGGCTGCTGCTCCTCTTGCTGTGGACCTGGGCCCAGGAACCGGGCTGGGATGCCCCCTGTGCCCCCTCTAGCGCCTCCAAGCGAGCCGGGCTGGGCTCCTCCAGTCTGGGGCCGGGCCGGGGGTCCTGCTGCGATTCCGCTAGTACCACCAGCAACGCCACCTTCCTCGTAACCCTTAATCTTCTTATCACCAGCAACGCCACCTTCCTTATAAGGCTCTGCCCCAAGTGCTCCAGCAAGCTCTTGTGTCTGCTTAGCGTTAAGTACTAACTCTGGACCCTCTTCTCCTAACAGTGCAATCTCTGGCCCTTGTGTGCCAGCCATGCCGCCGGCTGCGTAGTATGTGGGGCCACCCAGTGCCTTTGCCCTCTGTTCAGGGGTTAACTTCCACAACGCAGGTGGTGGCCGAAACGCAGGTGGTTGCGGAGTCTCTACGGGCTGTGCGCCTGCTGCAAACGGGTCTTCAACGTACCCGCTTTCTCCAGGCCCAGGAAGATCAATCTGCCTCCGTCTTCCGCCCGAAAGGAGCATCTGCATGACATCGTGCTGCGTCTGTTCTTCTTCAAGCGGTGCCAGGGCTCTCTCAAGGTGTACCGATTCGAGGATAGACGGCGTTTCTTGGCCCGTACCACCTAATTTTGCTTGGCCCGTACCGCCTGGTTTTGCTTGGCCACCTAACAGCGTTTCTTCTTGGCCCGTACCAAACGCTCGCTTAGATGGGTCGTACCCTTCCAGCATCTGTCCGGTTAACGGATCAACGCCAGCACCGCGTAAGTTTGAACCCATTTGACCAATAGCGCCGATAGCGCCGCCGATGGTTGCCGCAGCAGATGGTGGCGGTTGTCCGGCAATCTGACTTACCTCAAACTGGTAAGCGTCTTGTGCAGAGTTAAGCCCCATCGCAGCTTTTTGAACTCCTGTCTGAAGCATAGCGTTCGCGCCAGCCATCGCTTCTTGCATAACTGCTGGGGATGCCGCAGCGGAAGCCTCGGTTACTCTCTGTCTTACATCGGCAGCAGCATCAACCTGCTCAGATGGAGTAAGCCCAGCCTGTGCCGCTTGCTGCTTAACTTCCATCTCCGCCTGGTCAGCCTTGCGAGTGTCCATGGCCTGCTTAGACGCTGCAACCTGACGCACAGCCTCTCTTGCGCCAGACTCTACTTGTGCGATTGATTGATCGTACTGCCTCTGTGCTTCTTCAAACTGTGCAGTGGCTTGATCAATTGCCTCCTGCCGCCTCTCCTGCTCCTCTGCGTCTAAGTAGGTCCCAAGAATCCCACCGACTAGTCCCGCGCCAGCGCCAACCGCTGATCCAATACCGGGTGCCACCGAAGTCCCTGCTGCTGCGCCGCCTAGAGCACCCTGAAACGCGCCTAAACCGTATAAATTGTTCCTAGTAGCCATCGTTACTCCGGGTCCTCATTGGGATTAAATGTTGAGGCTTCAGATTGAAGAGAAGTTAAGGTCTGTCCGTAGAAGAACTCGACGCTAAGCGACGAAGACTCAATTAAATTAGTTACTAGCGCATCGCCGCCAGGGTAGAAGTAACTTTCCTGGGAGGACTGGGTGCCTGGCGGGCCAGTGACGCCAGTGAACTTAGTTGTAAACCAACTCCAATCCCAGGCTGGGTTTGCGTCTCCATCTGGAGATGACACCGGATGTCCCGGTGGGTCCTTTGTTATCGCGTTATCACTTATTTCGTGATAGTTGTTGGCAAAGATAAAGTCCGAGCCGTCCTGTGCGACGTGCCCAAACGTCATCGCCGGCCTAAACTTAAGCGAGAAGTTGTAGCGCCTGCGTCCCTTAAGTTCCACAACGCCAATAACTTTGTAACTGCCCCGCTGCCTGACTCTATACGTCAAATCAGTAAGCTTCTTCCATGAGCGCGATTTTGCCACACCGTCTGGGCGCGTAACCAAGAATTCTCCTGTTGGGTTTGTTCCGATCCATGGGTTAAACCCGTGCCCACTTTGTGTGGAAACGTTGCCGAAATCGTTACCGTTAAAGAACTCATCTTCCCAAACAATAGGGTTGGTGTCAACAAACAGGCCCAACCTTAGCATGGCTGAATGCTCCATGCCCTCCTGCATTACTCCATCTGGGAACTTCCATGTTCCGTACTGCCGAAAAGCATCAAGATCGTCGGTTCCGTCTCCATCCATATCGTAGTCTTCAAACTGCCCTATGGCTCCCGTGTTCGTTCCGTGAACACGCATAGCAGGCGTAAAGAAATAGTTACCTTTAACTTGTGCTGTAATAACTGCCACGCATGGCTCATCAACGTACACACCGCCAGCAGCATCAGGTACAGTTAACCACCTAGACCAGCATTCATCTTTAGGGAACCTGCCGAGTGGTGATTTTGTTGGTGGCCAGCTAGAGACGGAGCCCCAGCTTTTAGATGAGTAGTACGAGACTGGATCCGCGAAACCCTGCTCTTGGAAATCATAAAACAAGGAACCGCCAGGGTACCCTAATAACTCAAACGGGTGCTCAAGTGGTTCGTCGTAATCCATACTATTCTTTCGGTGGTCTGCCGCACTTATTCCATCAGATTGCGATGCTAACTTTTCTAAAGACAGCCCTGACTGGTCTAAGTATGTATGCGACTTTGTGCCTGCAATCCAATTATTCTCAAAAGTTCCAGACTTTGCCGTTGGCCGCGAAGATGTGTACTGTTTAGACCCGCTGTTGAAACCTACCAACTTCCCGCTTGTATACCGGCGAACCTTGTATTTATCGAAGACGCCCGAAAAATCGTTCGTTGTTACGCCCTCTTTTAGAAACTGCTCTAGCTCCTCAAAGTTCCCATCGACTATAGTTGCATCCAATAGGCCAGTTACAGAATTTAAAGTAATCGGCATTAGTTATCCCTAGCGACTAGTGACAGGTACAGCCTGTCGTACTTTGAGCAAACGCTTCTCTTCCTTCCGTCACCGTGGGTTACGGGAGCGTTGTTATCTAGAGACAAGTCGTGCTTGATCATCATGCCGTACGCCTCGATGTCTTTTAAAGCGTTACCGCCGATCCCGCCTTTACCTAAAGTTAACGTACAGACTACTGGTCCGCCGTATGCCACAGTGCCCTGTCTATCGTATTCTCCAGTTCCGGTTCCGGTGTACCCACTTGGTGCAAATTGCAGAAACGGGTGGTGTAAGTGACTCGTTGGCGTGGGAGTATAAGGGGCCTGCCAGCCATCAGTGTAGAAGCCCACGCTAAGTCCAGCCGCCCTCCTATGCTCTAAAAGTGGCGTCCAAACACCACCGACACGTATCGCTGGCGCAACCTCACTTGCTTCAGAAATCGAATACGGGAAGTACCACAGTGTAAACTCAACTAGTTCGGTTGCTGGCGCGTCCTCGTCTGCTGAGTACTCTACCTGTAAGGAGTTTAAAGCGTCGGTGGCCGAGTCTCTGTATAGTTCCCAACTCCCACTTCGACCTCGCGTTTCCAATGATGCGTGCGCGCTCCAAATCTGGTTACCACAGTCCTTAAAAAGAAGGATTGTCGGCGCCCGCTTTAAGTGTCTAAACCTAATCGACTCATCAGCAACGTTATCAGCGACTAACTTCGTTGTGTTGATGTACTCCGTAAAGTCGTCTACAATGGAGTTGTAGTCGTCAGCTTGGGGCGTTGCGCCGAATTTCTGTGTAAAAGTAAAACGTGCCACTACCTGTTCCTTCTGTGTAGTGTCAGCCTAGACGAAACAATATTAAACGCAGACCCAGGTTGGCAGAAAAGGAGTATACCAACGTTGCCGGTTGACCTTCCGAGGACAGCCGAGCCGGAGCCTGATAGGTGAACATTGACACTTTGCTGGACCGGCTCGCCTGATATCGTGCCAGCCTGTGGCGTGATTATATCTTTATCCTCGTCGGGTGGGCTGCCTGTTTTTGTTTTACGTAAAGTGCCGTACTTTCCGTATGAATCGTAGTTATCTTGCAAAACCTCTGTCGGTGCCCGATCGGAAAACGGCCCGCCCATCCACTCTTTTCCGCGTGACACGCACTCAGTAACATCAGAGTTGTTGTACCAGCCCAGCTCCGCTTTAAAGTCTTGCGCTGACCCAATAAAAGTATTTCCTACAAACGGAACCCCACCAACAAATCTACATTCCCCTGTGGCAGTAGTAAGCCCTAAAGACCAGTTGACCCAGTAGTTGCCAGAAATGTCTAACGATACGATCTTCTTTGATGCGGCCACGAGCGTCCCAGCCTCGTTCGCAACTGACCCGTTATCACCAGAAACGTCCTGGCCATCGTGAAACAACTCTAAAAATGTATCAATCGTAAACTTATTGCGAGCGAACTGCCCACGAGCAACCGCGTCTGAGCCTATGCCTGAGAGCCTGTTGGCCCACTGAAGCCATCCTTCCCACAGCTTCCGCTTACTAAGCGCGTCGTTGGGTTGAACTACATGTAGTCTAGTTTCGAACATTACTTAATTTCCAAAATGAACCTATTTCTCGGAGGCTGGCCGTAGGCGTGCTTTAGTATCTTTTCTTGTCTCTCGTTTCTTGGTGCTGGACGGCTGGTTGACCCACGACTGCGTACAAGCACGACTTCGTTTCTATTCCTTATTCGCAACGTCCATCCCTACGCTGTGCTCTATACACACAGCCTTGATTCTTTGTGGATTGCCCTCTGGAAATAGAAACGTGAGGTCGTGCTTGTACGCAGTCACGTTGTTCTTTAAGTCAACCTCTATGTGGAAGTCATTTGGAGAGACCCACTCAGTAGAGTCCCACTCCGATTTGTCATCGTTGTAGTACGGGTAGTACTCCACATCTTTTGTAACTGTTGACTTTGCGGGGTATGACACTGCGCTACCCGTCTTCTTATCAAACTCGTTTGAGCCAGACACGCGAACGTCAACCCCAACCTTTGAGGCTGGATCAAGGAAGAGTGCTACCGAACTGAGCGTGCTCTCTCGCAGAATCCCGCCGTTAGAGTTAAGAAACCCTCTAATATGAATTCTTGAATCCGGGTACTCACTCCCACGGTAAAGGAAGTAAATGCTGTCACTTACACCAAGGATGTACTCCCCAGACACGGCCATATCTCTAACGTCCTCAGTGACCTGAAACCATCTACTCGTCGGCAGGTGACACATTAGGATAAAGTTGTTCTCGTCTGTCATCATCTCCTTTCGGATAGACAAGAAATACCACTCACCCTGGACAACTGAATTCTGTACGTCGTGCCACCGATCGATGTAATCTTTCTTTAAAAAGTAAGGTGACTTTGTTTGTGTAAACTTCTGCCCGTCGAACAGGAAGAACCCGTCGTTAAAAAGTCCAAACGCCTGATCGCCAAAAACAGCAAAACTTCTACCGTAGTATGAGCCTTTGTTTTCGTATGTCTCAAGGTGTGCGATGTTGCCTTCGTTTGTATAGTATAAAATTTCAGACGTAGAGTTTGTAATTATAAGAAGCCTGTCACCAAGGGGGAGCAACGCCTCAATTGTGTCCCTTGCTTTGTACGAGTGTGCTGGCCTAAACTGGCCAGGCTGCGTAGCGTCGGAGTACAACATGCTCTCTTTGTTGAGGGGGTCTCGCATAATAATACGAGATCCCCACGAAGCCGCAAGGTCCGTAGAGGGTGGCCCGCCAACTGCGGCTTGCAATAACGAGCCGCCAGAAAGAGTAGAGTCGCCAGCAACGGATGTATGTCTACAGCAGTTCACATTGTCTTGGGTGTGCTCAAAATAGAGCACATCGACACTGTTGGCCTTATCTTCGTGAAGGTCCAAGGTCTTGTACACAATAGCGCCAGCGATGTGCCAGTCATGCTTCGGCGGACGCCAGTAAACAGTTGCCCAGTACTTCCCGTCCCAATCAGACAATGAAACTGTGTCGTGTACAGTTGTATCAGGCCACCCAGGGTACACCATGAACGCTTCATTTTTAGGTATGTGTGTAATTGCAGATGCAGCCGACACAGGACCCTTGTTTCCGTTCCTGTCAAAGTACTGGATCTTCCAACTCCAGTAAGTATCGTTCCAGTTGGTAGGGTCAAAGTAGTCCTGAGAATCACTCACGCCTGCGTATGTGCCCCCAGGTTCGTAATCAATGGGCCCAGAGTACCACACGCCAGGGTTACCCCAGTACCCGTACTTTGAGAAGTCACCACCTAGCAGTTCTCCGGCACCGTACGAACGAGATGGACCACCCCTGATGTGGATAGACTCACCATCAGCGTTTTTTCGTGCCCCAAGCTTCGTGTACCAAGGCGCAATTCCAACACTTACTGTTGGTGGGTCTGGGATCTCCGTAACTCCAAGCGGGACAACATTCTGAAAACCGTCCCACATAAGGACTGGATCACCAAGGTTCGCTATAACTAAAAAGTTTTGATGCACAAATATCGAAGGGTACGAGCCTCCTTCTCTGGACACACCAGTAAAAGCGTACAGTACCCGGTAACCGTTACCCTCCACCACGCACAGCTTGTTATCAACAACAAATACGATGTGCTGCTGACCGGAAGAATCTCTATAAATTTTAATGCGCGTAAACTTTCCAGCAGGAGGCGTGGTGTACACAATAATCCCAGATGCGCCCCCCGGTGTTGTCGAAAGATCGTAGCTACTTGGGTCCCCGGCGTTCGAGTCAGGAGGAGTCACCACTCTAAAGTACTCAGTCTTGCCTGGGTAGTTTACCAGGTAGCCCTCACCATCTGGATAAAAATTAACAGTGTCCTCTCCCATCTTGGTGCCGTCAGTCTCAACCTCCTGGCTGAGCCCGTCAAGCGGAACAAGGATATTTTGTGTAACTAACTCTGGCATTAGAATGGGTACTTAAGTGAGGCTACGAATTCACTGTCTAGGTTGGTCGCTGTGTCTGGCCTGAAGAACTTGTACTCCCACGAGCTTGGATCGAGTCTCCTATCGTCACCATCTTGACCAAGCAGGAAGTTCATCTGCTCCCTGAATGCGCCTTGCATTCCACGGAACTGCTTAGGATCTTTATTCTGGATCGACTGCTTCATTAAGAAATATAAGTGGAACAGCTCGATGAACTCGCGCTGGCGACCAAGCTTAATGGTTTCATCTTCGCCAGGAAGCCCAGACCATGTATCAATGTGGAGCGTAAGTGCTCTTAGATACTCGTCCGGTGCTGGATAAAATACTGTACGTGTCCAGTTTCCATCATAGTACTTCGCGCCAATGAAATCAGCGTCAGCAATCGAATACGTCGCTGGCGTGGCCGCAGCAGCCAATTTAGTATCTAGTAGATACGCCGGGTTTCTGGTGTACGTGTCTATCGATTTTGTTAGGTAGAGTCGCCTACTGTGTGTAGATTCGGAGTCAGACACGCCAGCGGACTCTTTGTAATAAATATTTATTATCTCACCAGCAGTAACTGTAAACTCTGTCACCGGGCCGGGCGCGCTCTCCTGGCCAGTCTCGATATCAACAAATGTCCAGAAACACTGGTGTGTGCCAGCAGTTGCAGACCCGCCAACTGTAGATATAACATCGGTAAACGGAGCGAACTGCGGCGCTTGGGTCTGGTACTCATCCGTGTGGTACGCGAGTGGGGTTCCCGCGTCACCGTAATACCATCGTGGATCCAGCCCGCGCTTAAACCGGTAGATTTGTTCTTCAGTTAAGTTAGAGAGCTTCTGGTCGTCTACGTGCAGACTCTTAATTCCGTTAGTCTGAAAAGCAAGATCACGGCGGTAGAAACTCATCTGTGCAGCTAGCCCAGTGTCAGGGTCTACTGTCTGGCTGGCTGCAACTATTTTCTTGTCAAGGTAAACTTTATCTGTGTCTCCTGTTGGGGCGACCCTTACACACCTGTACCACTCTTCGCCTATATAGACGTACCTTCCTGTATGTGCGGCATCAACTGCCTCAACTGGATCTTGAGTTGATTGGATGTAGCTGCCACCCTGAGTCCAGGTAAAAGTCTCTGTGTCAGCCAAGACGACTGCGCCTGAAACGTCATACGTGATTACAGAAGTTATAACGGGCGTAGTGTAGAGTATGCCACCAGTCTGTGTTTCAGTCGTAGTAAAGTTCCAAGACCACGGCAAACGCCTAATCTTAGAGTAAACATCTTCCAACCAAAGCATGACCCGATCCTTACCGGAGGACTGCCCGTGATCTTCCATGAATTGATTAATCAGGTCAATGACTTTGTGTTGGGCCATGCTTAGCTCGCGCTTTCAGAGAGTACGAGAGTAACTGCTGGTGGGGTACTCGGCGCAGTTGTTCCAGACTGGCCAGCGGTGGTTGTAGTAACTATGCTGACACCCTTAGAGAAGTATACTGGAGGGTGAAACGTGTACGTGTGCGATGTGCTTGCCTTTCCATACAAGATCATGGTGGCTGTATCTGTTCCGGCTGTTGCAGACGTAAGGTTGTAAAACTTGGTATAAACCACAGTCCCGTACTGTGAGTTATCAACCGTTGCAGAAATAAGATATGTTGGCCCGCCTGCAACATTGTTATCGCCAACACCGCCAACACTTGTAGATGCTGTCTGGTTGACAATAACCGTCTTGACTGGGTTTGTCATGTATGTAGTAGTGAGTGCCATTATTCTGCCATAATCCTTACAGTTACTGCGTTAGTTGGGGCCGTAACCCCCGCCAAGTCAGCAGTCGTTGTACAGTTAAAAGATAAGCCAGTGGAGAGATAAACGCCTCCGATTATAGTTACCGTTTGCCTAGTTCCCGCCGGAAGCAAAAACAAAAGGTCAAACTCTGTACTGTTATTGGTTGGACCTGTTGCGTTCCAAACCTTTATATACGAGTCTGCTGTGTTGTTTGCGTTAGACCCATCGAAAATATAGCAAGTAGCGCCGCCGCTTAAAATGTTTGCCTCCACAGTGGCGTTCGCGTCGGTATCTACGATAAGCTTATCAACAAACGGGTTAGTTTGAGATGTTACTGAAACGGCCATTATTGAATCCTAAAAAGTGGGGGGCACTGTGGGGCCAGCAGTGGCCCCACAGTGGTTAGAGGTTATGTCACAGATGCATCAGGGATGCCAGAACCAGCGATGTTATCACTGTATCGCTCTGGCATATTGATCTCAGCGAGGCTCAGTCCATCCGTAGAGTTAGTACACAGTGCTGTTCCGAGCATACCGATACCAGCGTAGTCCTCGATCTGAACAACCGAAGTTGTACTAGATGGAGAGGTGGCTAGAATGACCTCACCAGCAGCAGCGAACGTGAGCGTGTCTCCAACGGTAATTGCTCCGTTAGTGTCAACCACGCAGGTTCCGCTACGGATTAGCCAAACACCCATGCCGTCGTCAAGCGCGGACACAACAAACGCATCAGTCGCAAGCGACGTGACTGCGTACTCGCCAATGGCGGCCTCACCGAAGCTATCCACACCGACACTGAAATACTTCCCAAGAGAGAAGCCAGCAGTGTCAGCATGTGTAGCAGTAGCAGTGCTGAGAACGCACAGGTTACTTAGACAGCGACCAATGGTCCCAGACGCGGGGCCAGCAGCACCACCAATGGTGAGGGCAGTCGTTCCAGACGGAACAACAAAGAACGTGAGGTTGAGTCGGTACTTATACGTGACACCGTTAGCCAGTGTTTCAGTATAAATAACGCGCCGCTCTCGTCTATGGAGGTCCCACAGGTCCTGATCTTGCTTATACCGAGTAACATCGGCAGCAGGAATCAGGATGTTTGGATCCTTAAAGAACGAGTTAGGCTCAAGGTCAGTCCAGTATTCAGGCCCATGGCCATCATATGTTCCGACGTAAGCAGCCGTGTCTGAATTGTAAACAGGCATGATTGTCTCCTAGACTGTTACGTAGTTAATGTTAACGCGACAAGTCTCGCTTGTGCCGTTCTGGACGGCAACCTTCATTGAGACTCGCGTGTTAGCAGGGATGTTTGGCATTGACACAGGAATAAGTGGAGCATGAGAAGTCAGCCCCACAGTAAACACAAATGTGCCAATTTCAACTTCGCTAGCGGCGGCTCCAATAGCGACTGTTACATGGTGCCTCACGTTGTTGCTAAAGCTATCAACAGCAGCACTAGTGATACGAATATCACTAGTAATTGTGTCGGCAGCGATAACTTCAACGTAACTCCCAGCCGTACCAGCGGTAGTGTTGTGGGAAGTCAACTGAAACCCGTTAGTAGCACCCGTTGGCAAGACTGACATTACTCCCGTTGTAGCGGGAATAACAGCATCCTTAATCCGTCTAGCTAACATGACACTTGCCGGCATGACTAACTCCAGGTAGACCAGCGGGAACCGTTGTCGGATCCGGCAACGCCATGATCAGACATACGGCCAACGCCGATGTTAAAGGAGTGAACAAGCCAGGAAGTCTGGTTAAGCTCGCGGTAAGGTGTCCGTGCTTCAAGCGTACGCATGCGAACGTTCGGGTTGTACAGCATGAATAATCCGCCGTCCAACTCTAGCACGTTCTTGACCGTAGCATCTTCAAGGTCACCATCGTACTTGACGGTGTTCTCACCAGAACGGCGGGAATCCATCTTAGTGCTGCCCATATGAACGCAAACAAGCGTATCAGCAGGCATCTGCGGGTCCCAGGCAAGCTTGACACCATCAAACGTGATGCTCTTGAAGCCGTAGTTCATATCATCTTCTGAAGTTGCAAGATGATAAGCAGACGACATTTCAAGCATCGCTCGACGGAACATGTGGAACACGGCCTTGGTTGTAACAAGGTCGGTAGGAACATTCTGCCCAACAGTACAGGAGTCAATGAGACTCTGCGCAGCGAGGATGCCAGCAGGGATGGTTGTTCCAGACGCGATGTGTCCAAAGTTCTGTGTCAAGTTGACGAACTGGTTACGGAACCAAGCCTTTGCGCTCTTGTCAACCATGCCAACAACCTGAACCTGCGAAGCAGGAGCAAGCTTTTCAAGCACGCGGCCAACAAGACCATCAGGCTGGAGTCCACCAGTACCGTTAAGAACAGAGTTCGACAGCATCCGTCGCATACCCCAAGCCGCCTTAAGCGCCTCAAAGTCTGCATCTTGGAAGATGACAGTCGGGTTGTTCTCATGTTCCCACAGGTCAACCAGATTAAGCGTGGTCGGCGTTGCAAGATAGCGGTTATTATAAGTAGCCAACGCAAGCTGGTCACTAGAGCTATCAGGCAGTGTCGAACCACGGCCAATCCACTTACCTAAAGTGGGAACCGCTGGCATCAGCGGGATTTCAACATTATCAAAGCACTTAACAGCCCGTGCCTGCTTAGTCAGTCGGTAATAAAACCAGTTCTGAATAAGCTGCTGAGGAATAATCGCCTTTGCGCGATCCTCGATGGCCTGAATAAGTGCCCTAGTTTCGGTGTATTCAGAGCGAGAGCCCATTTTTTACTTCCTTAGTAGGTTATTTATCCGTATCGAACGTTACCCGACTTCATGTTTCCATAAATCTCGGGGAACTTCTCTTGCATGATTTCCTCAACTGTCTGATTTCCGCGTTGCTCGCCGGCACCGCTAGCCTCTTTCTTTGAGGTTGCCTGAGTTCCACCTTGCTCATTACTGCGAGGGCCAGTCGCAGCCTTTCGCAAGGTTTCCTCATGCTTTCGTGCTTTCCACTCGCCAGTGTCAGCAAGAATTCTGTCAAAGTTCCATAGCTTGTACAAGTCCTGCGGCGTAATTGAGCCGTTATTGAGGACATCTCGTGAGTACTCTACGAACTTAGTAAGTTCATTTTTGTCAGCAAAGGCGAATGTGTGTCCATCGCCTACACTGATTGGCTCCTTAAGCATGGTTTCAAAGTTTCCGCGAAACTTTGAAACGGCCTCTTGGTTCCTGGCCTGTGCGAGCCGGACCTGGACCTGCTTCTCAACATCGTCTGGCTCCGACTGCCGGGGCTGGTTATCGTAAACGCCTTGCCGCTGGCCCGAGTCTGCCTTGTCGATAAGCCCGCGCAACTCCTTTACTGCGTTAAACGAGTCACGCTTAGAGAAGTCATCGCTAAGCTGATCGTACAGCCCGCGCATGGCCTCTGGCAGTTCAGAGCGGTTCGACCCTGAAGCCTTCCAGGTAGCCATGTCGAAGGCCGCCTGAGAGTCCCCAGAGGCCACCGTGGCGGCCTCTGGGGACTGGGGGGAGGGTACAGCCTCTTGGGGGGAAGAGGCTGCTGTGGAGTCCGCAGGAGCGACTGCGGGTGAGGTCGTGTTAGTAGTATCACTCATTTGAATTTGTCTCCCAAGTGTCAGGTACTCTGACGTAGTTAGGGTTTTCTACAACAGGATCGGTTAAATCCTTAAACTTCTCGTAGTCTTTATAGTTATCGCTGTCAACGTCGTTTGTGTACATTGTCGGCCTGTCGCACTCCGGTGTGACGGCATCGATCAATCCGTGTCTTTTGTAGTAGGCTTTTCTTTCCGACGCATTTTCGAAAACAACGGGCGGCTGGCCTGGCTTGCTAAGAAACTGATTAACCATTGGGTAATTTTCGACTTCCGCTTTGAGGCCCCAAGACCTCGTAGGAATCGAAATAACTTTAAGGGCTTCAGAGCGGCACTTTTCGCAAAACGCAGGATTAAGCCTATCATCAACCGACCTCATTAGTTCTGTGATATGTCTGCATTTTCTACTAGTGCACTGGTACTCATAAATCATTACGCACCCCTAAGCATTCCAGACAAAGCATTGTCTAGATTTGGTGCTGCCGCAGACTGGGCCTGATCAGTGGGACCGCGCCCAGGGTTAGGAAGTATCTCTGACTGGTTAGAAGCCTGCGGTGCGCCGCCTGCTGCTCCCATTAAGCCAGCGCCCATACCTTCCATACCCTCCATTCCGGGCATTCCGGGCATTTGGGGCTGCTCCTCCTTCACTGTATCGGGTGCCCACCCAAAGATTCTTGCAACCTCTTCTGCAACCTTTCTCCAGTTGTACTGCTGAGATAGCTCTGGGTTCATTGATACGGTACGGATAAACTGTGTGTACAGCATCTTCTCTTCTGACGTTGGGTCTGGGCCCATGTCCTCTACGTCAATCTGATAAACAAGGGAGGTTGTAAAGTCGTGAGAGCCTGGGTCGAACGTCACGACACGGCTGCCGTACTTGTACTCCTGCTTCTTTCCGTGGAACATTCCAAGGATAAACATAAGCTTGGTGATGACTTCCTGTGCCGACTCTGCTACAAGTTCTCTCATGCCTGTGATGATCTGATCTGTTGCCTCCATCAGTGCAGACGTTTGTCTGGCGGTAATCTTCTTGATTGCCTGACCCTTGTCGATCTCTGAAGTTGCCGTGGCCTGCTGTGCAATCTCACGCAAGAACCTAATGTACTGGATCTTGTTTACATCGACGCCTGGACCACGCTCAAAGGTAATGCCCTCTGCGCGATTAACCTTAATTGCGCCACGGAAAGCTGGGTTGAGCAACTTCTTAATGTCGTCATCTTTGATGTTTGCTGTCTGGTCAGCGATGATCTTTGGGTTCAAGCTCTGGAGCAAGTCTTGGTCGATTGCCTGAAGCGCGATTGAATACATGTCAGAAACAGGAACAATATCATCAACAACCGTGCGCTCTAAGAACTTGCCCATCTTAGTAAGCTTTACGGGTGTATACGGAGTCATCCCTCCCCATGGATTGGGGAGGTCCCTAATGATGACATCCGGCTCGCCAAATACCCAAGCTGAAAACCAGTTGTTATACTTAGCGTTCAATCTGTCCCTCTTGACCCAGCACTCCACTATTAGAACAGCTTCGTCCTCTAAAAACCTGAAGTCGATACCAGGGAACAAGCTTCTATAATTATGCGGGACACCGACGTGGGCGGGCAGCTCCTTGTCGTTAATGACCTTAAGCTCATCTCTGGTCAAGACGCGAAGCCGCGCCACGTAATCGGCGGCGAGATAACTTTCAATCTCAGCGGGGGTAACGATGTGCTTACCGTTTACGTACGTAAGGTAGGGGAACCCGATGCCGCCATCGTTAAACACTGGGGCCGGCTCTTTGTCTACGCCAGTCAAGTACGCATCAGGGTCAAAGTCGAGGGGACTTCTTTCTACTTCGTCTAAATTAATCCCGCGTGCTGCTGCCGTTTGTGGATCGACCTCTTCCCATTGAGACTGCAACGTTGAATTATCAACTAAGTTTCTATGAATGGCTGCGTACTGGTTTGGGTTTAAGCCAAAGGCGGCGTAAGGATGCCCAACCTCAAGCCAACCCATAGAGTACGTGGAGAACATAGTAGCTTGACGAAGGGCATCCTTAAGCCTTACGATTCTTCCGATATCATTAGACACGACCTCAAGGTCCCTTGCGCTATCCGCAAATGTTGTGTCGGCTGCGCGCACCTTAATTACCGGATCTTTGTTAACGACCCTGTGGTAGATAACCTTCTCAAATTCACGGACTAAGTTACCTTTAAACTCCGTCCTTCGACCATACTCGTTATGGCCCTCGTTTCTGATGTACTTAGCGTTCCTGTCCCACTGGGGATCAACATTAGACATGCGGTGCTGCAAGTCTCTACGAACGCGGTAGTCCCACTTTTCAAAATCAAATGCCATTACCAGACCTCGATCCCGTGGCTCTCAAATATAGATTCCATAGAGTCCAGCGGAGGTGGTGGCGGTACAGGATCAGGAATACTTTCTACCATCCGTCCTGTCAAGCCCACCCTGCAAACTTCCGCGTGCGCTCTGGCGAACAGGCAGTCGTCGTGTTTGCCAGAAGAGGGTTCTACCTTGCCATTCTTCTTTCTAACGAAGCTCTGCATCTCGTCGAAAAGATGCCGAGAACGTACCCTAGAGGGGTCCTCTCGGATCGCTGCGCGGAGCAAATTCATAAGCGGTATGCGAGCCCCAGGGCCAACGATGGACCAAGCAAGGTCAGATACGCGACCCCGAGTATCGTCACGATAATAAACGTTCGGATAGCCCGTAGGTTCAAAAAACGCCCACACAGTCGCGCCATCTTTGTTACGTTCACAGTTAACTCTCGCGTTGTTATAGAACCTTCCGAGTAAGATTAAATAATAAGCAAACTCTTCTGGAGGGATGCGGTCCCTAAACATCGCAACGTCACGACCAAACTCATCCAAGACCCAGATTACTGATAGATCACCCTCTGTCTTGGCTCCATTTGAGATGAGCTTACCTTCAGAAACATCACCACCAATAAAATATCTTCCGCCCTCTTCTGGCATATCCCAAATACGTAAGGGACCGTACTGTTCAGAAACAACGTTTGGATCAATTTTGAGGGCGGAAGTAAGTTGAAGGGTAGTGATCGGTTGCCCGGTATGCTCTATCCTTCCAATAAAACAAGGCTCTTTAGCCTCAATCCTCTCCAGTACGCTATGCGGGTAGTACCTAATGCCTATTGAAGCCCACGCATGATCAGGAGTTGTTGGGTACTCCTGATCAAACATAATGTGATCACCACCGAACCCTGTTGGGGCTGGTGCTTTGATCTTCATTCTGCGCCAGTATACTTGGTCGTAAGCGAGCCCGTACTTGTTAGCGAAACCCTCTTCAGTAAGAACTATGTTTCCCTCGCCATCTGTTTCACAGACTTCAAGGTCATCATTGAGCCACTTGAACTTACCCTTGTGGAACGCTCTCTTTGGCGGTGTCTTCCTATATTCCTCGGAGATGTACCAAGGAAGGAAAATGGGAATAACCCTAACATCGGAGAACTCGTCCTGGCCTTCATGGATCCTCTTCCAATCGGACTGGAAATCATCAAAGCCTTCAGCCGTTGACTCATCTACAATGATGGTGTGCTTAGTTACTGGGATCGCAGGAAGGATGGAAGCCTTTACCTGGGTACTTCTTCCAACTGGCCACTTGGGTCGCTCAGACTGATGAAGTGCCTGTAACATCTCAGATGTACCAGGGTTTGGTGACTCAGCAGACTCAAGCAGTATTCTGCTTTTGTTTGTTAACTCAAGAACCTTGGACGATCTACGCTTAAGTGTGGGAAGTGCCGGGAACCTCTCTGCTGCGGTTTCAATCCACGCGATAAGCTGCTGCCTTTTCTCTTCAAGGTGGGGGCCCTTGTCGATCATAAACATCGCAGTGTACCCTTCGACTTGGTAGCAAATCCAAATCCAGAATACGAGGAACAGCGTGGTCACACCAAGCTGGCGAGACTTCAGGATTTGCATTCGTACGGGTACGTGCTTATTAAAGAACAAGTCAATCGCGATGGAGATGATCTTCTTCTGGGCTGATGTCAGCAAGAACGGCCCGTAACCCCCATGCTGGCAGTGGTCTGCCATGCCGGGGCGGTACTTAATCTGGATTGCCTCGCGGCAAAACAAATCGAAATCGTCTAAAAGGTCGTCAACCGTAGTATGTCTACCATTAATATTAATATCACCACGGCCACTATCATCGTTATCAGGAATGTCGTTTGACGCTCCTGATTCGTCTGGAACGACAAGATAGTCCTCCTTGCCCATTAAGGTCGCCTCTATCGGGGAAACTCCAACGGTTCGTACAAAGAGTTCAAGTGCCTGCTGATCAAGCTTTCGAAAATCTATATCTTGTTCTGATAGGTCTGCCAGTTCCTTAAACGTATCTATCCACCCATTCAGCTCTTCATCGTCGGGAAAGCCTAGGAGCTTTGCCTTCTTCTCGATGTATACCTTTGTATCAAGGCACAGGTCTGGTTTAAGATTCGTCATTCTTCGGTAGTGGCATGTTGTCTGAGATTATTCGTGTGTCGATTAGTTCTGGTAGCTTTCTATGCTTCTTTAAGAGGTCTTGTGGGTCCCTCGCCTTTCTTGGTAATAAACTTTCGCTTGCCAGCCCAAGTTCTCCACCGCTAAGTATGTCGTAAGCGATCAAGCCTCTCATTAAATCTTCTGGCTTCCTGACGCGCTTAACTCTTGATACTTTCAATTCACCCGTTTTGTCAGCAGTCTGGATGATCTCGACGGTTTCACCTCGGATAACATCAGCGATGTTGTCCGAGATCATGTTGTCGTCTACGCCTAAGCTATTAAGGCGAGTTAGTAACTTGGATTTGGTCAAGCTTTCCCTCAATGCGTTCCAGCTTCTCGTCGATTACCTGCAACTTGATATCAAGAACTTCGTCCTTAGACTCAAGCCTGTCATCTACAATTGTAGCTACCTGCTCTGCGGTGATTCCGCTATTAAAGAAATTTGCGCCGCCACCAGCAGCGGCACCCACGCCACCAGATATTAGCATGAAGACTGCACCTATTGGTACAGAAATCTTGCCGCTTGCTACCGATGGCGTGGGAACCTCGCTGGTTACTTCCGGCATTTAGTGCCCCTTAATCGAGAATGTCGATAGTAAGCTTAACTGCAAGTTGAAGTGCCCGGTTACGGAATCGCTTAAGGTCTGCTTTTGTCATTGGCTTCTTCTTCGCCTTCATTTTGATGATGTCATCTGCGAGTGCGAACAAGTCCCCTGCGATATCCTTAGCTTCTTTCTTACTGAGTGCCATGTTATACCTCTATTAGTGTATATGAGAATGTAGGCCACTGCTGCTTCTTGCAAATAGACATGAACTCGTTGAAGTCATCCGTATTTGCAAAGACCTGGCACCCAGCCGACCACTTATCTACGTTTGCGCTGAATGCGCCTGCCTTGTGAATGTTGATACCAAAGTAACCATCAGAGGGGTTACCATGATCTAGCTTCTCGTCTCTGTTTGAGTCGCGCCACACTGTAACTCTGCCACCAGTCTGTACTAATGCGTCGTATTTACCACGATGTTTACCAATTTTGTAAGCCCCACGGTACTGACCTTCGCACATGATGGCAGTTCCGCTTACATTCATTGGATGTGTGCGCCAGTAAGTGCCTGGATCGCAAGTTGCGGCCCATGTTCTAGTAATCCAGCCCGCCTCATCCTTGTAAACCACACAGATCCTGTCATCAAACTTATTTGAATCAGAGTCCTTAGTGCGTAAACCTATGATATTAAGGTTATAGGTGCCATTCTCGAATACTGCGTACCCGAGACTTGCGGCAAAATCTAGTAAGTAGGGTTTCACTAGTCTGTAAGACCCTCGTCTGCGGTGTACGCGGCAGGAGCGAACCCGCTAGCTAGGAGGTTCACCCGATACCAGACCTTATATGTGTTGTCTGGGTCGTCTGTTGCGTTTGAAGCTAGGAATGCAGGCCCAAAGAATAGGTTTACGGTGGTACCGTCCTCGTACTCATGGCTCTGGTCCGCAGAGGCCCCACTTGCAACCATCTGGTTGGAGGAGTTTAGGAGGTACCCAGAGACTCTACTGACTTTAACGTCACCGTCGCCATCCGTGTTGTCAACCGGGGGGACGATGCAGCAATATGCCGCGATGCCGCCACTGGCAGCCACTGATGCTTGCGACGTGTCACCACCAAATTTGATTTGGATATCGCCGGAACTGTTGTTGTTGTAGAACATCATGCCGCACCACTCGGTGTCTGAAACATCTGTTTTAATGGTGTCGTCAGCGAGGCCCACGGTAAAGCCAGCCGAGTCCTGCCCAGAGTTTGCGTCGGTAGAAGTCCGTATGGCAATAATCTCAACTGTAAACCTGTCAGACCATGCCAGATTCCCGTCTGGCCCGTCTAGCGGCTTCCAGTATCGCAGCCCATCCTGGCTCGACCCGTCAAATCTCCTCGCCTTGTCGTCGGCCTCCAATACAATTTTAATGCCGTCGCCATCTGCTGCTATGCTGTTTATCTGGCCCACACTGTTGGGATCAGCAGCCGTCCAGCCAGTATGTAACGGGTTGAGTGACTTCCACTGGCCCTTCCAGTCCCCAGCAGCAGAAGCGCCACCCTTGCCTGGGAACGACGCCTCGAATAACTCACCAAATCCTTGCTCTAGTGCCATGTTTTACACCGCCGGCCAGATATCAATTCTATAATCACAAGTCACGTTGCTGCTGCTCCTCGGCTTCAAGTACAACTTCATTGTACCACTGTCATCGTGCGCCTCATAATACATTGGCGCTGTGGGGAACTGGTCAACCTCGATTACTTTGTCAGCCTCGGCAACAGATAAGATATCTTGAATGGCGTCCGTTGCAAGTGAGTGCTCAGACAGGACCGGGTATACCGTTCCTGAAGAATTAACGATGTGAAACCGAACAATGAACCCTTTTGCGGGCACATCGCTGATGGTTAAGACATTACCTGTGTCTGAAATAGCGCCAGTCGCGGAGAATCGGTATACCAGGCGTCGAACAGAGGGATGAGATGACATTTATTTTCCTTTAGATGGTCCCAGCACGGAGGTTATTGGCGAAACAACCTCCGTGCTGGGTCGATCAGTAGCAGTTGCTTTAGTACTACGTTTCTTCGCTGTCGAGGGCGTACCCTTCAACCGCACAGTGCCTTTATTGCCAGCGCCAACCGGCCCGGACTTCTGTACATCAGGTTGACTTAATGCAGCAGACCCGCCCTGTTGCACAGCGGGAGATGCGACGGGGTTCTGCAACTGAATCCCGTGTTCCGACCGAAGCCATTCCGCATCCTCGATAGCCCTTTGCTGATAAAACTTAATAAGTTCGTCTAGAGAACAATTACTGCTTGCTCTCATTAAGGAAACCAGAGCCTTTCGGGTGGAATCCCTACGAGAACACAGGTTGAACACTACTTCAGCACCGAGCATGGTGGAACAATAGCACGCACGCGCGCGCGCGCGATGGCAAAGCTGCCGACAACAGTGGCAAAGCTGCCGAAAAGGTGACATTTTCTGCGCTGGGACCCCTATCGCGACCCCCATAGCCACCTTGTGGGCGCAGTGGCAGTGTCATCTCGCTGATAAGTAGAAGCGTAGGGGAGTAACTTAGTAACGCCTGGTGGGAGAAGGGTGTTAGACACACATATTCCTGATGTTACGAGGGTGGGGGCTTGACGCAGTGTCAACACGTTGCCTAGAAACAACATTGGCACGGATCTTGCATGCGTAACGCGAGCAGTATCTCTGGCAAGAAACAGGTGCGAAAACTTTTTCACACCTGCGTAAAACTTTTCGCATTAGAGACGTGTAACGAATAGGGGGGTAAACGGGGTACATGAGGTGTGAAAAGTTTTACACACCATACTTAGCGGAATGCAGAGACGTACAGCGTTTAGCATTGTTGGCACGGGTCCTGCATTAGCTCAGTCCGAACGACGAATCTCAACCAGGACACAGGAGGTGTCAGACCCACGACTACTAAACCACCATCACGACCGTATATCGGTACGTGCGATTCCAGACGCGTAGCAGCTTGCTACATAGGCATAGAGCCCACTTTGGGCGGTCCTAAGTCCGGCCATGTATGACAACGGGGTAGGGGTCCGAATGGACTAAGCAACCGGTGAAGCCACGGCTACACCTAAAGCCCACCGCAGGGATGACTCCGCTCGGAGTGTGTCTGCGCCCCATAGTCGCCGATATAGCCCCCCAGTGCGGGGACTGAAACAGGGTAGGGAAGTCTCAAATAGAGATGGGCCCGTGCGTGATGTAGCATATCATATCCGTTGACACGAGACCTCCGGGTCCGTGGTACCACTGAGGTCAGGTCAGGTGGCGGGAAGTTTGGGACGCATGGCAAGCGCGGCCCACTCTGTACTAAACTCCCCACGTAGCATACAACTACAACGGGCCCTGAAGGGGTGCGGTAGCCATAACGGCGATGAGGCACCGATAGGGACCCAAGGGGCTTTGCTTGCCCTCTTCACCTGCTCAGCAGACGTGAGAAGGGACGAGTAAGCGAAACGCGAACACGCCGCATAGTCACTACAACGGAGCATAATGCTTGCACGAGGCGCACGAGTAGAAGCAGACATCCCGTTGCAACCAGAAAGACTGCGGACGGGTATCGCGTGGGAATAACGACTCCCGCTTACGTCTCCTAAGGAGGTGAATGAATGAGAGCAATAGGAACCGGGAAGCGCGGTGGTGCTCACCCTGGCTTTACCAATGGCTTCACGAGAGGCTTAGGTTGTGCTTGGGATAAGCAGACACGCGGCAACCCTTTGGGTGAGGTAGACAAGGTCCGCCGTACCCGTTTTGAGCGTGATTGGAGCCGAGTGTGTAAAGCACTGGGCAAGCGGTACCACTACACGGTGGCGCATGATGACGGAATGAGCATCGACGTATGGATTAACCGCAAGCCGGTTACCATCTACATCGACAACAAAGCCGGTGAGTATCGGCACAACTGGCCGGAGGTTGCACTTCGGCTGATTAGGAGAGCGAAGTGATTGTTGAGAGCTACTGCAATAACTGCCTGAGACACATGGCAACGATGGACACGGACAACGACTACAGGGCGAATAATCAAGGCGACCGAGAAATGGTTGACGCCAAGCCCTACGATGAGGTTTTCGACCTTACCAACATGAAGACCTGTCCAAGCTGCGGAGACGGCGTGGGCGTAACACTTCACATAAGCATGGAAAGCTCGGTTGCTTTTCGTGCTGCAACATTGGCAGGAGAGTAAACAGATGAAAGACCGCAGGTACCGAGTAGAGATGACGAAAGACGAACTGGACACAGTGACCTATTGTCTCCTCTTCGTTAGGGGCGAATGCCTCGACTTGGCACAGGGTCAGGGAACGATGGCTGACAAGCTCTTTGGACCGACGCATGAGTCGCGGGGTGCGTACCATACAATCAACGACGTGTGTAATAGGGCACACGACGATTACATAAAAAGTGAGGGGAGATAATGGAAACTAAGTATTACCGTGCACGCCTAATAGCGTTTGGCCCCGGAGTCAACGGGCACGTAGTGGTGAAGATAGAAGGTGATAAGGTGACGACGCTTGCAAAGGTGTACGTAACCGAGGATGCCTGTAACAAGGTCGTGAGCGGGAAGAACGAGCAGCAGGCTGCTAAGTAGCCCAGGCACCTGCCCCTTGACGTGCCAATGGCACTCAAGGGTGGCATGAGTCTTGCAGCTTGACATCTCTGCACACAACGCGAGATGTGGCCCCCAAGGATATAGAAATGCCTACAACTAATAGCAGAACAATATCAATAACTTACACGGTAACACAGGTTAAAACTACCTTATCGTGCAAGTGGTTGGAATGACTCCCCTTTTCCCCTACTGGATAGGGGTAGCTGAGACCCGGCGATAGCCCAGGTTTAACCTGCGTTACCGGCTATCCTGCTGGAATGACTACGATTACTGGTGCGAGCACTTGCAAAGCGCCGGGCGGCATTCGGTGGCGTGTGTGGCACGGGCATGGGGCCCTGACACAGTGCTACTTAGCAACGGAGAAAGGACAATGACATTCATCCTGCACATATCAGTCCCAGTAAAGGACGAGAAAGGATGGCACGGCAGCCACCACTGGCCGACCCTACTGCTGGTAGCGGACACTATGGAAGACGCGGGAGGTAAGGTGCGGGAACTACAGAAAGACCTGCCGAAAGGTACAAGTATAACCTGCATAGCACACTAACAAGGAGATGACATGTACAGACACAGCTACCTTAGAAACAGACCACGGCTTATGCGTGGCTACTACGTATGGAGATGGTGATGGGACTAAGCTGGGACTTAACAGGCATCGAGGGCTACAGGGCCAGATGCTACACCAAGGTAGAAGACGGATACCAACTAAACGTACTAACTGAACGTCTAATATGGGCGACAATCCACGTTGACATTGGCAAAATCACGGAGGAAAACTGTGAAGAGTTCTGTACCCGCCTGAGAATGACAAGGCGCATCCTCGGAGGCATCCCAAAGACGACACTAAATGAAATAAAAAGCCACATCGGATTAAAAACAAACGTGCCAACTGTGGCAAGGGCTAAGTGGATAAAGAGTGTAGCGTCAGCAGCATGGGAAGAAGAGGAACGAGTGCTTTATAACGAGAAGAACGAGGAGGAAGAATGAGCGGCTACTCAAAGAGATACTACTATGACCACGTAGGGGTTTACTACTACTGCACTTGGGTTTACTACTACTACACTTACTACACTGCTACTGAGAGGTAGAGATGGTGATGACGAAAGGTGACAAGCTATGTCCAAACTGTGAACGTAACAAACTTTACAAAGAGATGGCGCTAAACCCACTATCAAAACTGACAAACGAATACGTCTGCGATGCGTGCAATAGAAAGCATGACGTGAGGGCGTGGTCACTTGAGAGGAAGAATGACCTGCCGGCGTGGTCACTTGACCCTGGCTTCTTGGCTAAGTATCACAAGGAAGACATGAGCACAATAGAGATGAACCTACAGATTAGACTGAAGGGACTAAGGAGAGACCTACGTAGAGCGTTAGACTCACAAGGCAGGTACAGTGATGCTGCTGATAAGAGCCTACACGCAGCATTTGCAGGGCAAGTGCGCTGGCTTGAAAGAGAGATTAAGGATACACTAAGACAACTAAGCGAGGAAGAATGACAAAAGAAACAACCACCATAGAGATGACATTTGAACAGGTAGAAGCTCTATGTTTTCTGCTTTGTTTCGTGAAAGATGAGCAAAAGCAAAGGTACTTCGATACAATATACGGCACCTACAACTACCAAGGTGAACTTGAAGGTGGGCTGTATGCCTTGCTTGATAAGCACAGGAAGGGAGCATACAGGAGGATGGCAGAAGAATGAGATACATATACACAGTAGAGGGTACAGGTAACTTTCCATGGGACATGCTACGTTACGACGGGTGCTACCCAGCAAGGGGAGTGGACGTGATGAACCTAACCCAGAAAGACCACCGAATAGTGCAGCTACGTGGTGTACGTAAACCCACCGACCACCGCTGGAACAGCTTTGGCTGGTATGTCAACATGATATCACCAATGGAGAAAGTGGTGCACACAGTACAGTGTAGCTACCCAGCCGAGTACATAGGAGAGGAAGAATGAACCCACTACACGACATGATTAAAGAGATTGGTATCAGTTACGATACCGTCTACGCATTCAAAGGAACAAGGGAGCGCGACGGTTCAAAGCTCGACGACTACTTTACAATGGATGGTAGCAGGTACGAGTTTGACCTGCGACTAAAGAGTAAGAACGGATGGGAACAGTTCGACACGAACCAAGATGCAGGTTACTTTGGAGTATGGATTAACAGGGATAAGAAGATGACAGTTACCTACTGCGAGGGTGACCTGTGTGTTAAGTACAATATCCCAGACATGGAGAAAGAATACAAGGAGATGTGCAAGTGCTACGGTAAGGCACCAGCATGGGCTACCACTATTGACAACGACGGAACAGTAACTAAATACTATTCGAGGTGAACATGGACATAGAAGACCAGTATATCATAGACAGTTTGGTACTGTATATGATGAATGATGCACAAATGTTTGAAGCACTGAAGGTGAAAGACGAACCAAAGAACGCAGTTGGCTTGTCTTCAGCGATGGCCGTCAATGACCTGCTTAGGAGGTACAGGGAGCACGTTCATGCCCTTGCACCACTCGCCAGGCACCGAGTCATGGAAAGATTGCAAGAGGAGTACCTGAATGCATAAACTTAGACGACAATACCCCTTCGTAGAAGGTGACCATGGGTGGAAGCTACTTAAGCAGGCACACGAGGCTGCTAACTCATACAGGGGCTGGGTCAAGGAAGAATACTACGCCATGCCCGAAGACATTAGACCTAAAGAGTGGGTCACGCACATGGAGAAACTGACCGCGCTTGTCAATGCAATACATAAGGCACAGATGCGCGCACTTGAGGCAAGCATACAACTGTACCAGGAGAAGAAATGAGCGCAAACGTTATGGCATTCAGTAAGGCAGCAGGGTACAAGTACAGTAACATACCCTCATTGACATTAATCTTTGAAGATGAGGCACCATACCCACACGACTATGAAGATGAGGCGCGACGCATAGCACAGTACATGAAGATAAGCCTGCCATCAGCAACAGTCGCACAACTGGCAGAAGAGTTAACAAAGATTGCGAAGGAGATAGAATGACCAAGCCACGATGGGCAAGCTACCACACAAGTACCGATAGTATGACAAGGTGGAATGAGAAACAGAGGTTCGATAAGCTCAATGATTATCTATGGGAAAAGCGCATCCACCATGTAAGAGAGAGGGATAAGCACGCACCGTATTCACAAGAGTATATGATTCATGCAGTCATGGCCTTTGAGTTTGCAAAGGACCATGAAACACTGAAGCACATCCTCGAACAGATAGATAAAGGAGTAGAAGAATAATGTGGTACGACGACTACTATAAAGCAAGCAGTCACAGGATGGGACTTGTCTCACCTACTGACTATAGACTGTTCGTAACTAAGCACAACAGATACCTCGTGGTACACAGTAAGAAGTGTAAGCAGTGCAAGAGCCTACCACGCTGGCATAGGTGGACGGGCACCAGGGTGTGCGTGTGTGGTAACCCATACATACACCAATGCAGAGACAACGAGCACTACCGTAAGAAGCGGGAATACTTGAAGAAAGAATACAAGAAGGTGTGCGATGCCTTCTCCCATGCTAACCTTACCGGGCAACCACTCGGTGAACTACAATCAAAGCGCGAGAGG